>Ga0065721_10051927_pt1 | contig 13174 bp, 12 predicted proteins | sample Mesricmetagenome_FD_59108 | JGI IMG/M metagenome (GOLD analysis project Ga0065721, IMG submission 59108) | Mesophilic microbial community from rice straw/compost enrichment Sample: eDNA_1 v2 (version 2) | ecosystem: Engineered > Solid waste > Grass > Composting > Bioreactor | place: USA: Davis... | reverse complement strand
AACGTCTGCGATGGACTTCTAGACTGAGTGAAGCAACCAAACGCAGACGCTTTAGAACCAATCCCGAATTATACTTACAGAAAACCGAGAATTCATATTGTATGTTAATTGGTCAGTCGTAGAAAAAAAACAGCCCCTCCATCTTCCGGTTCGCTTCCTCACTCTGCATGATAAAGGGACTATTTTTCGGCTAGTGGTTGACTGCCGTCATGTGAAGCTGCCCCTCGCGATGGGAGATTCGCGAACCGGAAAGCGTCCGTTTCGTCGTCAACCGGATGACGAGCCGCACGCTTCCAGCACCGTCCGGTAGACGGCTTCCCCGATCGCGCAGCCGATCGTCGTGGCCGAGCCGGCATAAGCGTGAACCGGACCTTGCTGGCTCAAGGCGACGGCCAAAGCGTCCGTCGTCGTGCCGGTCGCCTGCTCTCCGGTTTCCTTGTCCCGAATGCCCAGCTTCTGCAAGGCGGCCGATTTCGCTTCCGTGGCCGTAATGACCGCATTCACCATGGCCGACGGCGTCATTCCCCCGTCGATGAACAGCATCGTATTGATCGTGCCGGGCGTATAAGCGGCATAAGCATTACGGGGCAGCCCGGCTCTGGCGGCGTTGCCGGTCCCCGCCGTCGTGACGCATATGAGGCGAAAGCCGCCGCCCTGGCGTTCCTCGACCGAAGCCTGCGTCAATTCCGCCGCCGTAATAAAGCCGACCGTGCCGGAAGGATCGCACCCCCATTTCCCGCAATTGGCGACAAGGTCGCCGACGGGATCCGAGCAGTCGTAAGACAGCGGAACCCGCCAATTGACCATGCGGTCCGCCCGCGAAAATCCTCCCGGATGGACCGCGCTGCTAAGCACGTGCAGCTTGCCGGGCAGCAACGCTTCGATGCGGTCCTCCTTAAGCTCCAGCAGCAGTTCGGGCCACAGCCGCGAACGGTAGACGGTTCCTTCAAGAAACGGTTGCGTCATATGTCATCCTCCTCTTCTCTCAAGCCGGTCATGCGATAGATGCGCCCGATGTCCAAATGTTGTCTCGCGAGCCCGGCAAGCCTGCCGAACGCCGCTTCCCGCCGCTCCCGGAAGCGCAGCGCCGCTTCAACAGGCTCGAGCCCTTTGTCCGAACGAATGCCGTTGAGCCAATGCCTGCGAAAGTCGTCGTTATGAAAAATGCCGTGAATGAACGTCCCCCATACCCGTCCGTCCTCGGTGCATGCTCCTTCGGGGACGCCGGGCGCGCGATCGGTTCCGCTTCCGGTTCCGGTTACGGTACCGCTTCCGCCTTCCGGCGCGCTTTCGCCTCCGGTTCCGGTTCTGTTATCGCCTCTCGTCGCGCTTTCGCCTCCGAAAGAAGAGGCGCTCCCATCGTTTTGGGCCAAGCTTTTCTCCCAAATTCGAAACGGCTGCCGCTTCGGCTGATCGAGCCACCGAACCCGGCCCATATGAATCTCGTAGCCTTCCACCGGCAGCCCGGGCAGGCCAAGGCGGAGCCGCGCCATTCCTTGCACCCGCACCGTTCTTTTTTCCTCGGCGAACTCCGTCTCGAACGGAAACAGGCTCAGAGCAGCCATTTCGCGGACGTTCGATTCGGTTCTGTGAGGATCAAGCAATCTCGTTCCCATCATCTCGTAACCGCCGCATATGCCGGCAATCGTTCCGCCGCTTGCGGCATATTCCGCCAGCTTGGCCGCGAGCCCTTGCTTCCGCAGCCATGCCAAATCTTCCATCACGCTTTTGCTGCCAGGCACGATGACCGCGTCCGGCCGTCCCCACTGTTCGACATGCTCGACGTTCCGCAAGCGCACGTCGGATTCGAACCGCAGCGGATCCATATCGGTAAAGTTCGAAATGCGGGGCAGGCGCAGCACGGCGATATCCAGCATGTCCAGCGGCGTCGGTTCATAAGGTCCGGGCGGTTCGGGACCGTCCGAGCCGGCGCGCAGCGAAAGCGAATCTTCGTCCTCCAGCTCGAGACCCGGCATATACGGCATGACGCCGAGCACCGGCTTTCCCGTACGCCGTTCCAGCCAGTCCAGTCCGGGCTCGAGAAGCTTGATGTCGCCTCGGAACTTGTTAATGACAAAGCCTTTGACCCGGTCCCGTTCGTCGGGCTCCAGCAGCTCCAGCGTGCCGACAATGGACGCGAAGACGCCGCCTCTGTCGATATCCGCCACCAGAATGACCGGCGCGTCGGCCCAAGCGGCCATGCGCATGTTGACGATGTCGCGGTCCTTCAAGTTAATTTCCGCCGGGCTGCCCGCGCCTTCCAGCACCACGACGTCATGCGCCGCCCGCAGCCTCTCCAGCGACTCCTTCACAATCCGCTCCGCGGTCGGCAAATAATGCGTGCGATACTCTCTCGCCTCATACTCCCGCAGCGGCTTCCCGTGCACCACGACCTGCGAGGCCATCTCCTTCGTCGGCTTCAGCAGAATCGGGTTCATATCCGTCGTGGCCGCTACGCCGCAGGCGTCCGCCTGCATCGCCTGGGCCCGGCCGATTTCCTTGCCGTCCCAGGTCACATCCGAATTCAGCGACATATTTTGCGATTTGAACGGAGCGGTCCGGTAACCGTCCTCCGCAAAAATGCGGCAAAGCGCTGCCGTTATAAGGCTTTTGCCCACATCCGAAGCGGTGCCTTGCACCATGACGGTCGCCGCCCTCCGGTTTGGCCTGTTGTTAATCTCCGCTCCGCTTAACGGCGCGTTACCGAATGGCTCCTTCATCACCTGTCCCCCTTTAGATTGCGGATGGCGTCCTCCGCCCCCATCTTCGTCCCGGCGCCATGATCTCTTTCGCTTGACGGTGCGTCAACGGCTGGTTCCATCCTGCCCCTGATCGGCGGCCGCCGACAAACATTTCTGCAGGGCGGAAAGCATTGCCGCGTTCTGTTCCCTCAGCTTGACGGCCAGCCGGATATAGCGGCCGTCCAGTCCCGGAAAGCGGGAGGCGTCGCGGATAAGCACGCCTCTCCGTCCCATTTCGCGCTGCAGGCGGGTCGCGTCGAACGGCAAGCCGTCCGGCAGCCGAACGAGCAAATAATTGGCCGAGCCGTCGACCGGCTCCATGCCAAGCTCCCGCAGCCTGTACGCGAGCCATGGCCTCTCTTCGGCCAGCCACCGGATCGTCCGTTCGGCATATTCCGCATCGTCCAGCACGGCTTCCCCGATCGACTGGGCGAGCGAATTGACGCTCCATGGCACTTGAAGCTCCTTCATCCGGCCAATCGCTTCCGCAGAGCCGACCGCATATCCCAGCCGGATGCCGGGGATCGCGTAAAACTTCGTCATGGAGCGCAGCACGATCAGCCGCTCCGATGCGGCCGCCTCCGCGATCATCGACAGCTTCTCCCCGCCGGGCACAAAATCGAGAAACGCCTCGTCGAGCACGACGAAAGCTCCGCGGCTCAGCATAAGCCGGATATGCTCCGGATCGGCGAGCTTCCCCGTCGGATTGTTCGGCGATCCGACGATATACAGGTCAGCGCCGGACCGCTCAAGCGCATGACGGATCAACCCTTCGCCCAGCTCGAAGCCGTCGCCCGCTTCCAGCGGCAGGCCGTACACCTCGCAGCCCGCCTTCCGCACCGCATCCTCATATTCGGAAAATGACGGCCGCGCGAGCGCCGCAACGGCCGGCCGAACGGCGCGTACGGCCAAATCGATCAGCTCCGCGGCACCGTTGCCGACAAGGATGCGGTTATCCTCCACCCCGTGCAGCCGGGCGAGCTTCCTTCTCAGCTCTCTGACTGCGGGATCGGGATAAGCGTGAATCCGATCGGCGTAGGCGGTGAGCACGCTGCGAACCGATGACGGCGGGCCGAGCGGGTTCATGTTGGAGCTAAAGTCGAGAAAGCGCTCCTCCTCCAGCCCGTACGCCTCCGCCGCCGTTCTCAAATCACCGCCGTGCCCGTATTTTTCCAGCATCGACCTCACCTCTCCGTCTGTTCGTTTATCACAATGGCCGCAGGAGGCACATATTTGTTCTACATTCAGTCACACAAGACACTATTAGACTTCAGCGAAGTTTGTTTTATGTTTGCCAATCGCTCAAGCCGCCAATGGACTCCAATCGACATAGCTCTGCCTTACCGACCGACAAGCCGCTAATGGTCACCTGCAACACGACGTCTACGTTTGCCTGCCGGCGCCAGCCTGCTAACGGACACCAGCGACGCTTAAACGCGATATTTCACCATACTTTCGTTTTAACGGTCACCACAGACGTTTAGGAGCAAATTTGCAGAGCGAAGCCCCGATTTTAGCTGCGTAAGCATCTGTCATGTCCGTTAAACTCCCGCCATTGCTCGAATTCCGCTCTAAGCGTATCTCACGACCGTTACATTACCTAATCCGCGCATCGCCCAATCCAATATCCACGGTAAAGTTCATAGTCGAAACGTCTAAACTCATCAAACTAAACTCAGTAAACGCCTGTCAACCTGCCCAACCACGCAATCAGCAGCAAAGAGTACACTAATCTAGAAATCTCCTGCCTAATCCCGCTCCTCCTAAAGGTCACCAGCGACGCATAAACGCGATTACACTAATCTATAAATCTCCTTCTACCTAATCCCGGTCATCCTAATGGTCACCAGCGACGCTTAAACGCAATATTTCACCATTCTTTCGTTTTAACGGACACCACAGACGTTTAGGAGCAAATATGCAGAGCGAAAGCTCGCTTCCAGCTGCGTAAGCGTCTCTCATGTCCGTTAAACTCCCGCCACTACTCGAAATCCGCTCTAAGCGTATCTCCTGACCGTTACACCAGCCGTTACCTGCAAAAGCAGCATGTCAAAAAAGATGAAGCCAGGACACGGCGGCCAGCAGGATCGCGGCTTCGACGGCTTCGTTCATCGCGCCGTAGGTATCCCCTGTCAGGCCGCCCAACTTCCCGTTCAGCCGAATGGCCGTAAGACCGCCCGCCAGCAGCGTCACCAGTCCGGCCGACAGCGAGACGGTACTGGCCGCCCACAAGTTAATCCCGCTAATCATTAATGTCATAAATGAAATAACCAAGGCTGTCAGAAGAGACAGTGCGGCATTTCGTTTATTAACGCCATTAAACATCGCCCCGATCCCTTCTTCCCCTCTGGCCGGAGGCCAATAAGCGATGGCGGCGGCCATCCACGCTCGGCTCCAGCAAGCCGAAACGACCAGCAGTGCAAACAAAAGCCCGCGGCCGTCTTCCCGCACCGCATATTCGAGAAGCGACGCAAGCAGCGAAACCTTCAGCAGCAGAAGAAGGATCGCGGCAATGACGCCCATCGCCCCGACGCGGCTGTCCTTCATAATGTCGAGCATGCGCTCTCTCGACCGGTGGCTGAGCACGCCGTCCGCCGTGTCCATCCAGCCGTCCAGATGGAGTCCTCCGCTTAAGGCGATCCAAAGGGCAAGCAGCAGCACGGCCGCAGGCCATACTGGAACGGCGTAAGGGAGCAGCAGCGAAGCCAAGCCTGCAACTAGTCCGATCGCCAATCCCGCCGCCGGAAAATAAATGACGCTGCGCTTCAGCACTGCTGGCACGAACGGCACCTCCACGGGTACCGGAAATCTTGTCAGAAACTGCAGCGCCGCAATCAGCGCTTGCAGATGAAGCTTTAAGCCAGAACCAGCCATGCCGCCGTCACCCCCGCAAATACGATGATGCTGACCGTATAAAGCAATCGCACCGTCCTCCGAATATCTTCCTTGTCCAATGGCCGCAGCGGCCATCCCATGCGGGCCCGCTCGTGCACTTCGCCAAAATAGACGTTCCGGCCTCCGAGCTCGATGCCGAGCGCGCCTGCGGCCGCCGATTCCGGTATGCCGCCGTTCGGGCTCGGGTGCTTGGAAGCGAACGCCGCGATCGCTTTTGCGGCTCGTGCCGCTCTCATTTCCGGAAGGAGCGCCGCCGCCAGCACCATGAGCAGCCCCGTCAATCTGGCGGGAATATAGTTAAGCGCGTCGTCGATGCGGGCCGAGCACCAGCCGAACCGGATATACTTGTCGTTTTTGTAGCCGACCATCGAATCGAGCGTATTGGCCGCCCGGTACAGCATCGCCAAAGGAGCGCCTCCGATCAAGGCGAAAATTACCGGCGACATGAAGGCGTCCACCGTATTTTCCGATACCGTCTCCACTACGGCCCGCGCGGCTTCTCCCTCGTCGATGCGGCTCGTATCCCGGCTGACGATGTAGCCGGCATACTTGCGCGCCTCCTCCAATCGGCCTTGCGACAGGGGCTCATAAACTTGCATAGCCGCCGCCTTCAATCCTTTGACGGCGATGGTCGTCGAGATGAACCAGGCGGAAACCGCGTAGCCCGCCCAGCGGTGAACGGCATCCGCCGCCCAAACGACTGCCCACATCCCTAAGAAGCTGACCGCCAGCACGACGGCGGTCAGCGCAACGCCCAGCAGCCTTACGGTTCCCGGGCGGTCTTTCCGCCGTTCGGGCGCAAGCTTCTTCTCGAGACCGGCAATCAGCCTTCCGATCAAAATAACCGGATGTACGGGCCATCTCGGATCGCCGACGATCCAATCGATCGCGATCGCCGCGGCCGTCAGCAGCAGCAGCTCTTGAAACGAATACAATATCATAGCCCGTCCTCGAAACGGAATTCCAGCGCTTTCAGATCGATCGGAATGCCGGCCGTGACGAGAAATACGCGCTCGCAGATCCGGGCCAGCCGGGCATTCAGGCGGCCCGCCTCGTCCCGAAACTTGCGGCCGAGCGGGTAGCTGGGCACGATGCCGTCTCCGACCTCGTTCGTGACCATAATTAGCGGATGCGGATACCGTTCCGCCGCTTCCAGCAGTCGCTCGATTTCGCGCGTCAGCCGTTCCGCTCCGCCTTCCTCCTCCGTCCGGAGAAGCCAGTTGGTCAGCCACAACGTGACGCAGTCGAGCAGGACGACCGAACCCGAACGATCGGCAGCGGCGAGGCGGTCCAGTACTTCCGCGGCAAGGAGCGGTTCTTCGATCGTCGTCCACGCAAAGCTTTCCCGCGCCCGGTCCTCCCGGTGCCGCTTGATCCGTTCGGCCATTTCGCCGTCCAGCGCCTGGCATGTAGCGATATAGATTCCTTCGGTTCCCATCTTTCGAGCAAGCGCCTCGGCAAAACCGCTTTTGCCGCTTCTTGCGCCCCCCGTCACCAATATCGGCATCGTTTCATCCTCTTTCGTTATCCTTTGGATACGCCGGCGCTGTCGAAGGTCGCCATTTCCCGCATCAGCTTGAGCGAAGCGTCGATCAGATGGAAGGCCAGCACGGCGCCCGTCCCTTCCCCAAGACGCATATCCAGCTGCATAAGCGGAGTCAGTCCCATCGCATTCAGCAGCCGGACGTGGCCTTGCTCCTGAGACAGGTGAGACGCAATCATATACGGCCCCGCCCGTTCGGCCAGCTTGCAGGCCGCCAGTGCGGCCGCCGTCGAAATGTAACCGTCCAGAACGACGGGACGGCCGCGCGAAGCCGCTCCGATCATAAGGCCGGCCAGCGCCGCGATTTCCGCTCCCCCGACTTTGGCGAGCACATCGATCGGATCGTCCGGGTTCGGCCGGTTGACGGCCAGCGCCCGTTCGACAACGTTCACTTTATGAGCCAGCTGCTCGTTCCCGATGCCGGTTCCCCGCCCGACGGCTTCGCCGGGCGCGATCCCCGCCAGCGCCGCCGCAACGGCGGCGCTGGCGGTCGTATTGCCGATGCCCATCTCCCCGGCGGCCAACAGGGCGACGCCCCGATCCGCCAGATGCTGTGCCATCTCGATGCCGGCCGCGACGGCCTGAAGCGCTTCGCTGCGGCTCATCGCCGGCCCTTTGGCCATATTGGCCGTACCTCTGACCACTTTGCGGCCGACAAGCGACTCATGCTCCAGATCGGCGGCGACTCCGACGTCGACGCATACGACTTCCGCGCCCGCCTGGCGCGCCAGCACATTGACGGCTGCTCCGCCATTCAGGAAATTGAGCACCATCTGCGGAGTGACCTCCTGGGGAAAAGCGCTGACGCCCTCTTCGCAAACGCCGTGATCGCCGGCCATGATGACGACCGCTTTCCGCGACAAATCCGGCCACAGCTCGCCCGATATGCCCGCCAGCCGCCTCGCGAGCTCCTCCAGCTTGCCGAGGCTGCCCGGCGGCTTCGTCAACCGGTCGGAATGCAGCGCCGCCCGCGCGGCGGCTTCTTCGTCGAACGGCTTGATCGCGGCAATAGCGTCGTTAAGACTCGCTTCCGCATGCTCCATCATATTCATCTATACAGCCTCCTTCGGCGATATCGCCGTATCTATTCGATTACGATCGTTCACCCGGCAGCAGCATCACCTGCGGCGCGCCCGTTTCGGGATGCGGGATAACCGCCGGCGTCGTGCCGTACAACGTTCGCACCAGCTCCGGCGTCAGCACCTCCTGCGGAGATCCGAACGCGGCGTCTTTGCCGTCGTGCAAAGCCAGCAGCCGGTCGCAATACAGCGCCGCAAGATTGAGATCGTGCAGTACGGCGATCACCGTCAGCCCTTCCCGCCGCTGCCAGTCGCGAACCGTATCGAGCAATCCAAGCTGGTAGCCGATGTCCAAATATGTCGTCGGCTCGTCGAGCAGCAAAATGTCCGGCTGCTGCACCATCAGCTTGGCCAGCGCGGCGCGCTGCCGTTCCCCGCCGCTCAACTGATTCAGCCGCCTGTGCTGCAGCGCGGCAAGTCCCATCGCGTCCAGCGCATGCTCGATGATCGGACCGGAATCCTCCGTTTCTGCGCCCAGCCAGTTCCGATGCGGGAACCGGCCCATCTCGGCCACCTCCCGCACCGTAAAGCCGACCGGCGGCAATCCGCCCTGCTGCAGCACCGCCATCCGGCGCGCCAGCCTCTTGCGGGATATGGCCGTCACGGGACGTCCTTCCAGCAGCACTTCTCCGTCATCCGGCTTCCACGTTCCGGCCAGCAGCTGCAGCAGCGTCGTTTTGCCCGCGCCGTTCGGACCGATAATGCCGTAAAACTGTCCCGGGCGGAATTCGGCGGAAACGCCGTTCAGCACTTTCGTGCCGCGGACGGCATACGCAACTTCCTTCGCTTCGAGCGTCAAGCTTGTTCTCCCCCTTCGGTCTTCATCCGGCGATGAAGCAAATAGGCGAAAAACGGAGCCCCGATTAACGCCGTTACGACGCCCAGAGGCAGCTCCTTCGGACTCAGCGCGATGCGCGCCAGCGTATCCGACCACAGCATGAACATGCCGCCGCCAAATGCGGACAGAGGCAAAATCAGCCGGTAATCCGGACCGGCAATGAGACGGACCAAATGGGGCACGACGAGACCGACAAAACCGATCACGCCGGATACGGAAACGGCTGCGGCCGTCAGCAGCGTAGCCACGATCAGCACCGTCAGCTTCGTTCGCTCGACGTTGACGCCGAGATGGGCGGCATGCCGCTCGCCGAGCGCGAACAGGTTAAGCGTTTGCCCGAAGCAGATCAGAATCGGAAGGCCGATGCATAGAAACGGCAGGAGCATGTAGACGTGCTCCCAGCTTTTCATATTGAGCGAACCCATAATCCAGAACAAAATCTGGTTGACGACGCCTTGCGACATGGATACCATCAGCGAGACAAACGCTCCGAGAAAGGACTGAATAATAACGCCGGACAATATTAGTGTCTCGATCTGCATCGCGCCGTTGGAACGGGCGAGCCAGACGACGCCGAGCAGGGTGGCGATGCCGGTTCCAAACGCGACGATCGGAACGGTCCACAAACCGATTGCCATTTGCAAGCCGAACAAAATGATAAACGCGGCGCCGACCGAGCTGCCCGAAGCGACGCCGAGCGTATAAGGATCGGCCAGCGGATTGCGCAGCACGCCCTGGAAGCCAGCGCCTGCCAGCGCCAAACATGCGCCTACCAGAACGGCGAGCAGCACCCGGGACAGCCGGACCTGGGTGACGACGGCGATCTCCCCGGCCGTCCATTCCCCCGCTCCGGCATCGAGGCCGAACAGCTTATGCAGCATAATGCCCCATACGTCCAAAAAGGAAATGCCGGCCGTGCCGATCGACAGACTTCCCATAATAGAAACAGCAAGAAGGAGCATGGCTGCTCCTCCGTACATGATTAATTTGGCTTTCATCGTTTATTCGAAAAGCTCCGGATGAACGGCTTTGGCCATTTCAAGCAAGCCGTCCGCCAGCCGAGGACCTACGCGCACAAGCGGATCGTTCGTCACCTTCACCAGCCGGCCGTTTTTGACCGCGTCGATCGTTTCCCAGCCCGGCCGCTTCTCGATCGCCGCGACGATCGAGCTTTTTTCCTCGCCGTAATCGGGATAGATGATCACCTGCGGGTTTTGCTGCACGATTTCCTCTGCGTTGACTTCGAACCAGCCGCTTTGGCCGCCGGCCACATTGATGCCTCCGGCAATCGTCAGCAGCTCGTCCATAAATTCGCCGGAGCCGACCGTCCACCCTTCGGAAAATTCCAGGTACACTTTCCTTTTTTCCGCATCCTTCACGGCATCCTCGACCTGCTGCTTCACTTGCCTCATGCGGTCCGCGACTTCGGACGCTTCCGCCGGCATGTTGACGATTTTGCCGATTTCAACGATTTTGGCGATCACCTCATCGTACGTTTTCGGCGCGGTCGCGTAGACGTTCAAGTTCAGCTCGCGAAGCTTCGCCACGGCATCCCCGTTCATCGAGGAGGAAGCGAGCACCAAATCCGGATTCAATGCCGCGACGGCTTCAATGTTCGTCGCCATGTCGCCGACTTTGGCGATCGACGCCGCTTCTTCGGGATAGTTGCTGTGCTCGTCGACGCCGACGACCAGATGGCCCGCGCCGATCGCGAAAATCGTTTCCGTCTCGCTTGGCACCAGCGTCACAATCGACTGAGGCGCTTGCTCGAACGTGATTTGCGTGCCGGTCGCGTCGGTTACCGTCAGCGGATAGACCGGTTCGGCCGTCGCCTGCGCCTCCGACGTCGGTTCGACGGTCGCCGTTGGCGAGACGTTCCCGCTCTCGCCGCCCTTGCCCGCGTTTCCGCCGCCGCAAGCGGCAAGCAGCGCAAGCATCAAGACGAGAACCGCGCTCAGCCATTTTTTTGTTATCGATACATTCATCCCATTCATTCCAAGTTCCACCCCTGTATATTTTTATGAACACAAAAAAAAAGCATCCCCGAACCTGTGCCGGAAACGCCCCTGTAAGACCGCCGCAGCCGCAGCGATCCCGCTCTTCCAACACCTCCCTAAGTCCTCGTAGGTTTCGGCGTTCTCGCAATCAGGCAGGTCTCCTGGCTCGAATGAACGCCGCGGCGTCTTCCCAAGCCCGATGGCTCAGTGACGTGCTTGCCGCAGCGCCGGCCGCTCGAGTCCGTTAAACTCGTGCAGCCCATTCTTACAGTGGCGGGTCCGCGCCGGATTTGCACCGGCTTCCCTATTAAGCCTCAACGATTGAACCGCCATCGCTGGCGGAACGGCTGCTGACAGCCATCGTATCGGCACCTGATTGCCCCGATATGAAATTCAGTAGTAACTATACACCCGATCGGGCGGTTTGTCTATGACGAAATAGGCAATTGTTGCGAATTCGGCCCCGCCGGCTTCCGTCGGCGTCATAGGCCGGGCGCCGGCCGCATATGTAATAGGGCGCACCGCGCGCGACGAATTCACGGGAGGCGAACGCCTATGCACGAATTAGAGAGAGCCGATGAGAGCAACGTTCGCGCGGCCGCTTCCGGCCAACGGAGGAAGCTCCGCTCCTTCTGGGCGCTGGCCGCCATCGGCGGCGCCGCAGCAGCGGCGGCGGCGCTGTTCGCCGCCACCGGACCGGCTGACGCGGCCGATCCGGCTTCGACCGTCCACGCCTTCGAGCGGGGAACCGCCGATTGGACGATCGCCGCTTATCCTGCCTCCGTCCTGGAGGAAAATGAGTTCGTTATAACGCTTGCCCGGCCGGACGGCACGCCGATCGAGAACGCCGGACTCAGCGTCTTGCTCGAAATGCCGGGCATGTTGTGCGGCGACTACCCGTTCCGGTTAACGGAAACGGAACCCGGCACTTATGTCGGCCAAGGCGTCCCGTTAATGCCCGGCTTATGGAAAGCGACGCTGCGGGTGGAGCCCCCGGAAGGCGGAGAGGCTTTCAGCTTCTCGCGCACGTTAAAGGCCGTTTATTAACGATTCGCATGCGTCGGCCGGCCGCCGTCATGCAACGAAACACCGCGCGCCGAGAAGCAGCGCGCGGTGCGAATTTGCAAGCAATATACCGAATCGCTCAGGACGGGTTAAAAGCAAAGCTGCTCGTCACCTGCAGCGATCCGACGAATCTGTCCACTTCCGCCGCTCCCAAAAAGACGGAAAGACATTCTCGAAGCCCGTTGCGGTAAGTCGCCTCGGCCCGCGCGCGCAGCAAATTGATCCGATTGTTGTAAAAATCTTCGCGGCGGATATCGTTCAGACTGATGCGGGACAAAAAGTAGCTTCTAAAGTCCTGAACGCGGTTCTGAATGCAAAGCCTGACGCCCGGATTGGCGGCCAATACGCCCTCCTGAGCCGTAGGCACCGTCACAGACAAGCGCAGCACGGCCCTGCCGGCCCTGCTTTGTCTGCACGAATACGTGATCAGCCTGTTCTGGTACTGCAGACAGGTTCTGGCGATAGGCTCGCGCAGCGTGCATATTCTTTCCGTTCTGGCGCAGGTCGTTTGCCGGGAAAGCGAAGCGGCTCTGTCAAAAGCGACAAAGTCGAACGTGCGCGCCCGGATCCCAACTCTTCTTCTCGTCCTTCTTGAACGCGAAACGTAGCGTCTCACCGGCCTTCTGGATCGCGAAACGTAACGACGTACCGATTTTCTTCTCATACCGCAGCCTCCTGTCGCAATGATTTCTTGATACAAGCTATGCGACAAGGAGCCGGAGTGCTTGTGCATTTTTCCGGCAAGGCCGATAGAGAAGACGAATACCGTCACCACAGCCAAGGGCTGACGGACGGAACGATGCCGCTGGCCGCCAGGCCGCGCATGATGGACAGCACGCCGATCGCGATTGCCGAAACCGCGGCGGCTTGGCGCATGAACCGCCGCCATCGCTTGCCGGCAAATGCCGCGATCGAAGCGGCGGCGGCGAGCGCCGGCAGCGTCGCCAGGCCGAACAAGGCCATGACGGCCGCGCCGGCCGGCAACGAGCCGGACGCCGCGGCGTTCATGGCCATCG
>Ga0065721_10051926_pt1 | contig 13174 bp, 12 predicted proteins | sample Mesricmetagenome_FD_59108 | JGI IMG/M metagenome (GOLD analysis project Ga0065721, IMG submission 59108) | Mesophilic microbial community from rice straw/compost enrichment Sample: eDNA_1 v2 (version 2) | ecosystem: Engineered > Solid waste > Grass > Composting > Bioreactor | place: USA: Davis... | reverse complement strand
CCCAGGCCCGCCACGCTCGCTGCGAACGCGGCTGCAAGCCCGAAACCTTTTCGCCTGGAAGACGCGGATTTGTGCATGGGATCGACGTCGTTTCCTCGCTTCGATCCCCGCACAAGACCATGGGAATGGGGTTCGAGTGTGAACCGATCGCGGACAGGGAGGTACCATTTCAAGGCGGAACTGTGGCGCGATCCATGCCGGGCGGGTCAGGACCGGGCGCAGTCGGCGGCCGGCGGGGGCACGGGCCGCGCCCACAGGCCCGCCAGGGCGGCGATGGCCAGGGCGTAGGGGCCGAGATGACCGTCGCGAGGCGGCGCGGCGTGGTCGGCCGGCTTCTCGCAGGCGGGCTCGGGGCGTTCCCAGGTCTGGCGGTAGACGTCCTTGAACAGGTAGCTGGCGGGAATCTGCATTGTCGCCTCCATGGATTAAATCGGTTCAAATGCGAGACGCACTAACTTGAACCGGTTCAAACTTGACAGCTTCCCACGCATGGGTCAAGGCTGTTTTTGAACCGATACAAAAATTTGCTCCCAAGGAGCGTTTGCGGGGAAAGAGCATGGCGTCAGGGGAAGGAAACGTGCGGCTGCGCGACGTGGCGCAGGCGGCGGGCGTATCGCAGGGCACGGCCTCGAACGTGTTCAACAAGCCCGAGCTGGTGCGGCCCGAGGTGCGCGAGCGGGTGGAGGCGGCGGCGCGGGCGCTGGGCTATGCCGGGCCGAGCCTGACCGGCCGGCTGCTGCGGGCCGGCAAGGTGAACGCCATCGGCGTCGCCACCGCCGAGCCGCTGACCTATTTCTTCGAGGATCCCTGGGCGCGGACGATGATGGCGGCCATCGCCGAGGAATGCGACCGGCGCGGCGCCGGCCTGTCGCTGGTGTCGGCGCAGAACCGCGAGCGGCCGGCCTGGAACATCGGCAGCGCGCTGGTGGACGGGCTGGTGCTGCTTTGCGCCGAGGAGGGCAAGATGCTGGTCGGCCTGACCGAGCAGCGCGAATTGCCCTATGTGGCGCTGGGACTGGACGACGCCGACGACGCCACCCCCACCATCGCCATCGACAATCGCGGCGGGGCGGAGGCGGCGGCGCGGCACCTGGTGGCGCTGGGGCATCGCCGCGTCGCCATCCTCGGCATCGGCGAGGAGCGCGCCGGGCAGCTCTTGGCGCCCGAGACGGTGCGGGCCACGCCCTACCTGACCGTGCGGGAACGCGCCGAGGGCTATTGGGCCGGGCTGGCGGAAGCGGGGCTGGCGCCCGAGACCGTGCTCTATGCCGACAGCGACGGCAACCCCACCACGGTCTGGGCCTCGATGACGACGTTGTTCGCGGGGGCGCAGCGGCCCACGGCGCTGCTGGCCATGTCGGACCGGGCGGCGATGTTCGCCATGGAATGGCTGAAGACGCGGGGCTATGCGGTGCCCGAGGACGTGTCGGTGATCGGCTTCGACGGCGTGCCGGAAGGCGCCGAGACGGTGCCGGCGCTGACGACGGTGCAGCAGCCCTTCGAGGCGATCGCCATGGCGGCGGCGGCGCATATCCTCGACGGCGCGGCGGTCACCGAATTGTTGCCGCTGTCCCTCACCCTCCGGGCCAGCACGGCGGCGCCGCGCGGCGCGTGAGCGGCCGTCTGGCTGTTGCCTGCCGGCATGGCTTCGCCTAAAGCTCTGCGCGCAACGCGGTGGAGGACGACGTGGGATTTCTTTCCGAAGCACTGGAACGGGTGGCACCCTCGGCGACGGTGGCGATCAGCCAGAAGGCGCGCACCCTGGCGCAGGAGGGCAGGGACATCATCGCCCTTTCCGCGGGCGAACCGGATTTCGACACGCCCGAGCATGTGCGCGACGCGGCCAAGAAGGCCATGGACGAGGGCAAGACCCGCTACACCAATGTCGACGGCATTCCCGAGCTCAAGGAGGCGGTGGCGGCCAAGTTCCGGCGGGACAACGGGCTCGACGTGACCGCGGCTGACTGCTTCGTCGGCTCGGGCGGCAAGCAGATCATCTTCAACGCGCTGATGGCGACGCTGAATCCCGGCGACGAGGTGGTGGTGCCGGTGCCCTATTGGGTGAGCTATCCCGAGATCGTGCGGCTGTGCGGCGCCGAGCCGGTGTTCGCGGTGGCCGACGCCACCACCGGGTTCAAGCTGACGCCGGAGGCGCTGGAGGCGGCCATCTCGCCGCGGACCAAGTGGCTGATCCTCAACACGCCGTCCAACCCCACGGGCGCTGCCTACAGCGCGGCCGAGCTCAAGGGGCTGGCCGAGGTGCTGCTGCGGCACGAGCATGTGCATATCCTCACCGACGACATCTACGAGGTGCTGGTCTATGACGGCGGCACCTTCGCCACCATCGCCCAGGTGGAGCCGGCCCTGCGGCCCCGCACGCTGACCATGAACGGGGTCAGCAAGTCGCACGCCATGACCGGCTGGCGCATCGGCTACTGCACCGGGCCGCGTCCGCTGCTCGCGGCGATGACCAAGCTGCAGAGCCAGTCCACCACCAACCCCGCCTCGATCTCGCAATGGGCGGCGGTGGCGGCGCTCAACGGGCCGCAGGATTTCCTCGAGGACTGGCGCGGCGTGTTCCAGGCGCGGCGCGACCTGGTGGTGGCCGGGCTCAACGCCAATACCGGGCTCGACTGCCTGACGCCGGAGGGCGCCTTCTACGTGTTCCCCTCCTGCCAGCGGCTGCTGGGCAAGACCAGTGCCGGCGGCAAGAGGCTCGCCACGGACGAGGATTTCGTCATGGCGCTGTTGGAGGAGACCGGGGTGGCGCTGGTGCATGGCAGCGCCTTCGGGCTGCCGGGGCATTTCCGGCTGAGCTATGCAGCGAGCAATGCGGAGCTGGAGGTGGCGATGAGCAAGGTGCGGGAATTTTGCGAGGGGGTGACTTGAAGCCCCTTGCGCCATGCCTTCCAGCCACCAGGAAAGACATGATCCGATGAAACTCGACCACATCAATCTGACCACCACCGATCCGGCCGCCACCGCCGAGTTCCTGGTGCGCTATTTCGGGCTGCGCCATGGCGGCGGCAACAAGGGGTTCATGCTGGTCCGCGACGATGGCGACATGGTCATCACCCTCATGAAGGCTGCGCGGGTGGAGTATCCCGAAACCTTCCATATCGGCTTCTATCCTGCGACCCAGACCGAGGTGGAGGCGCTGCGGGACCGTCTCGTGGCCGACGGCCATCCGGTGACGGCACCGGAACGCGGCCATGGCTACAGCATCTATGTCCGGGCCCCGGGCGGCTTCACCATCGAAGTGACCGCCGGGGAGTCCGGCGCCTCCGGCTAGCGGCCCATCCAGCTCAGGAAGCCGGTATTGCCGCCGCCGGCCTGGGTGAACATGTCCATGAGCTTGGTGGTGGTCGCGTAGCTCTCGACGGCGGCCTGATAGAGCTGGTCGGACCAGCCGGCGGCCTGGCGTTCCTCGGCGCTCAGCGAGGCGAAGGCGGCGATGACGTTCTGGCTGAAGGCGGTGGGATCGCCGGATTTGGCGGCGTTCTGGAAGCCGGAGAGCAGGGCGGCGCCGCTTTTCTCGCGCAGCACCTGTTGGGCGGCGCGGGTCTCGGCGGCATCGAACCGGCCGGTCTGGTCGAGGGCGATGGCCGACAGGGTGCGGCTGGAGAAGCCGGACAGATCGATATAGGTGCCGGTGGTGGTCGCCCGGTTGAAGGTGGGGGCGCGGCCGTTGGCGATGGCCTGGGCATAGAGCCGGTCGAGCGCGCGGCGGGCGCTGCCGGCGAGGTCGTCGAGGGCGGGCTCGCCGGTCTGGCCGGCATCGGCCAGGGCGAGATAGAGCGCCACCGGGTCGCTGTCGCCGGCCGAGGGCAGGGTGCCGGGGGCGGACTGGAGCTGCCTGAGGCCCTCGGTGACCGCATCGCGGCTCGCCTTCCAATCGGCGCTGTCGCGTTCCTCCGGCCCCAGGCCGTCGAGCCAGGCGGCCGCGGCCTTGTAGAGGCCGACGAAGCTGCCGGTGACCTCGGCGATGGCGGCGGGGCCGGCCAGGGCCGCATCGAAGCGGCGCTGCATCTCCAGCCCCGCCGCCTCCCGCTCCTCGGCGGTGAAGCTGTCGTCGCTGGCCACGGCATAGAGCTCGCGCGCGTCGAGGCCGGACAGATCGACGGCGAGCCGGCCGCCTTGGAGGGGGGAGGTGCGGCCCGCATCCGCGAGCAGGCCGTCGAGCTTGTCGCGGGCGTCCGCCAGGATGGCGGCGAAGCTGCGCTCGGCCAGCGCCGCCTGGGCGGCTTCGGAAAGGGTGACCGTGGCCGCGGCCGGCTCGCCTGCCGTCGTGGCGGCGGCGGCGCCGGACGCGCGGGAGGACGCGCCGGCGATGGTGCCCTGATAGCCCTGATAGGCTGCGTAGGGCGAGGTCGAGGTTATGGCGACCATGGTGTCTCTCCGTTTCCGAAGAGAGCGATGCAAGGGTCGTGCCGGCGCAAGCGCCTGATTTTGCTGGGGCGGTGCGGGGCGGGTTATGCCCGGCGGCAAATCTTGCCGGGCAAGAAATAGGCCCCGCCCGAGGGGATGGGCGGGGCCATTACGGTCTTCGGCCGGGGCCGCTGACCTTGGAGGAGGCGGTGTCCACGAGCACCGCCGTCGAGGGGCAATATCGGTCAGCCCCCCGCCGATCACAAACGCGCAATGGGAAGTGCTGCCATGCAGATTCGCCAAGGCGCGGCAGGGCCGATCCGGGCCGTTCGCGGCAAAAAAAAGGCTCCAACCGAAGTTGGAGCCTGATGATAGGGCCGAAGCCAAATCGCAAGTGATGGCCGGACGCTAGGGAGGAGGATTAGCGCCAGACCGGTGGGCCCTGGCCGAGGGAGGAGGATACGGCCAAAACCCGGTGCCGAACGACGCGGGTCCGAGGGAGGAGGAAACGGAGCGGCGTCGCATCGACAAGACCGAATATAGGTTTTGACCTTTTGGTCAGCAATGCGGTCGGCGACATGCCAGCTATGCAATAGGCACAGCGACAAATTGTCCAAAATCTAGGCAATTCCGACAGGTCGATGACAGGTTCCGGGGAGGACGGCCGCAAAGAAAAAGGCCCTATCCGAAGATAGGGCCTGATGACCGGGCCGAAGCCAAATCGAAAGTGGGGCAGAGAGCAAGGGAGGAGGATATGCGCTCTGCCGTGGACCGAGGATCAAGGGAGGAGGACTGATCCAAGGCCCGTATCGCGATGCGGGGTCCGAAGGGAGGAGGAGATCGGAGCGCGCCTCAGCGATGACCCCTATATGAACTCTACCAGTTTGGTCGGCAATAGGAGGGCTGACATGTCAGCCATGCATTCTGGGAAGGGGAGAATCCAAAAAGAAACGGCCTCACTCGAGGGGGAGTGAGGCCGAAGGAGGGGCGGGCGCGAGGCCCGCCAGGAGGGAACGCAGCGGAAGCAAGGGAGGAGGAGAAACATCCGCTGTGCTGCGCCGCATATATGGGCACCGCGCCTATTCGCCAAGCAGAATGCCTACATGTCAGCTATGCACTAGATGCATGGTAGGGCAAAAAAGCGAGGGAAATCAAGGATGGTGACGGACGAGGAGGGTGATCGGCTGCATCCGGGATGGGCATTTCGGACGTCGGAGCGCTGAAAATCGCCCGCCGGGGCGTGGGCCCCGGCCGGGGCAGGGCGGGACTACGCCATGGCCTCGAAGCCGGCGAGGGCCGATTCGAGCTCGCCCAGATGGGCGACGCGGGCATAGCGGGGCTGGCCCGCCGGCTCCTCGGCCCGCTCGTAGGACCAGGTGAGGTCGTGCGGCACGTAGACGGCGAAGGCGCCGGCCTCGAGGGCGGGCAGGATGTCCGAGCGCAGGGAATTGCCGACCATGACGGTATGCGCGGCGCCCTCGGTGTGGCGCGCGAAGATGCGCTCATAGGTGGCCCGGTTCTTGTCGGCGACGATCTCGATGGCGGCGAAATATTCGGCCAGCCCGGAGGCGGCGAGCTTGCGCTCCTGATCGAAGACGTCGCCCTTGGTGACGAGAACCAGCCGGTAGCGGTCCTGCAGGTCGCCCAGGGCCTGGTCGACATAGGGCAGGGTCTCAATGGGATAGCTCAGAAGCTCGCGGCCGGCGGCGAGGATTTCGGCGATGACCGTGCCGGGAACGCGATGGTCGGTGACTTCCAGGGCGGTCTCGACCATGGAGAGCGCGAAGCCCTTCATGCCGAAGCCGTAGAAGGAGAGGTTGCGGGTGACGGCGGCGATGAGCCGGTCATTGAGGTCGGGGGCGTCGGTATAGTCGCGCAGCAGGTCGGCGAAGCGCTGCTCGGTGAGGCGGAAGAACTGCTCGTTCTCCCACAGCGTGTCGTCGGCATCGAGGGCGATGGTGGTGATGCGGGGCATGTCGATGTCCTGTGGCCGTGCCTTGCAGGCCCTTTCGGCGCGGGTGAAAGCCCTTCGGCAGGAACCGAAGCGTCGCTCCCCTCATCCGGCGCTGCGCGCCGCCCCCGCCTTCGCGGGGGCAGGTTCTTCTCCCGCAAGGGCGAAGGGAGGCAGGCGCACCGGATCAACTGTCCATGTGGCCTAGAAGCTCCATTCGCGGGCCTTGGAGACCAGGAAGTCGCGGAACACGCCGACGCGCTTGGAGTTCTTCAGCGCCGGGGGATAGACGAAATAGGCCTCGTAGGCGGGCAGCTCGACCTCGGGCAGAATCTGCACCAGCCCGTCCTCCTTCTCGGTGACGTAGTCGGGCAGCATGGCGATGCCGATGCCGGCGCGGCAGGCCTGCATCATGCCGTAGATGGCGTTGACCTTGAGCACGGCGCGGCGGGGGCTCGAATCGGAGCGGCCCATGCGTTCGAGGAAGTTGATGTCGCCCAGATAGGAAGGCACCGGTTCGCCGAAGCTGATGATGCGGTGATTGTCCAGCTCCTCGGCCGAGGCGGGCATGCCGTGCTCGTCGATATATTCGTTGCTGGCATAGAAGTGGTTGTGGACGGTGAACAGCTTGCGCTGGATCATCTCCGACTGGTTGGGCCGGTGCAGGCGGATGGCCACGTCCGCCTCGCGCATGGCCAGGTCGAGCTCGGCGTCGTTGAGGCGGATTTCGAGCTGGATCAGCGGATAGAGCTTGAGGAACTCGTCGAGCCGCGAGCTGAGCCAGGTGGAGCCGATGCCCACCGTGGTGGTGACGATGAGCGGGCCGGTGGGGACGTCCTGGCTCTCGGACATCTGCGTCTCGACCTGCTGGAGCTCCCAATGCATGCGATGGGCGGTGCGGAAGAGCTGCTCGCCCACCTCGGTGAGCACGAGCCCGCGCGCATGGCGGATGAAGAGCTTGAGGCCCAGATCGTCCTCGAGCGCGGAAATCTGGCGGCTGACGGCCGACTGGCTCATGCCGAGCTTTTCGGCGGCATGGGTGAAGCTGCCCGACTCGGCGGCGGTGTGGAAAATCCGGAGCTTGTCCCAGTCGAGCATCTTCTTGCGCTTTCTTGTGTGTCGGTCAGCCGGGTCGCACGGCCGCCGTCGCCATAGGCGAGGTCCGCGCAGGAATTATGACAAGGTGATGAATCCCCACGGACATTTCGCTATTCCGCCGCCTCGGCGAGCTCTAGGCCCGCGAGGTATCGTTCGGCGTCGAGCGCGGCCATGCAGCCCATGCCGGCGGCGGTCACGGCCTGGCGGTAGACGTCGTCGGTGACGTCGCCGGCGGCGAAGACGCCGGGGATGTTGGTTTCGGTGGTGCCGGGCTTCACCTGCAGATAGCCGCCCGGCTTCATGTCCAATTTGCCGGCGAAGATGGCGGTGGCCGGAGCGTGGCCGATGGCGACGAAGACGCCGTCGATCTTCTGTTCATAGGTGCGGCCGGTGACGTTGTCCTTGAGGGTGACGGCGTTGACCGAGGGCGGCATGGCGCTGCCGCTGACCTCGACCACCTCGGTGTTCCAGCGCACCTCGATCTTGGGGTGCTTGAACAGGCGGTCCTGCAGGATGCGCTCGGCCCGGAACTCGTCGCGGCGGTGCACGACGATGACCTTGGAGGCGAAATTGGTGAGGAACAGGGCTTCCTCGACGGCGGTGTTGCCGCCGCCGACCACCAGCACCTGCTTGTCGCGGTAGAAGAAGCCGTCGCAGGTGGCGCAGGCGGAAACGCCGAAGCCCTGGAACTTCTGCTCGGAGGGCAGGCCCAGCCACTTGGCCTGGGCGCCGGTGGCGATGATGAGGGCATCGGCGGTGTAGGTGTCGCCGCTGTCGCCGGTGAGCACGAAGGGGCGGCGGTCGAAATCGACATGGGTGATGATGTCGTTGACGATGCGCGTGCCGACATGCTCGGCCTGCGCCTTCATCTGGTCCATGAGCCAGGGGCCCTGGATGACGTCGGCGAAGCCGGGATAGTTTTCCACATCGGTGGTGATGGTGAGCTGGCCGCCGGGCTGCAGCCCCTGGATCATCACGGGCTCGAGCATGGCGCGCGCCGCATAGATGGCAGCGGTATAGCCGGCCGGGCCGGACCCGATGATGATGACTTTCGCGTGCATCGCAACGCTTCTCCAAAAGACAGGAATACTCCCTCGATCCCTAGTTAAGGGTCGAAGCGGTGTGGTTTCAAGGCAAAGTCACGTGCGCGCGGCGGAACTGCGCGGGAGTGTACAGAAAAGACACAGGATATTGCGGGCATGCCCAAATTTTGGGCGCCGGATATACCGTATGTTGATGATGCGGTCGGCCGAAGGCACCGGAACCGCAGCCCGGACGAATCGCGCGGGGCATCCACGGCGGTCCCCTCGGGCCCGTTGCGGCAGGCACGACTGAATGGACAATCCACCGGGTCATTCCCGCGCAAGCGGGAATGACCCGGTGGTCTTGGTCGAGCCCTGCCCACAAGGAAAGGCGTTTCCGGCCGGCGGAAGCGTCAGATGTAGCGGATCTTGACGATCTCGTAGCTCTTGGAGCCGCCCGGGGCGGCGACCTCGAACGAATCGCCTTCCTCCTTGCCGATCATGGCGCGGGCGATGGGCGAGGAGATCGAGATGCGGCCGGCCGAGGCGTCGGCCTCCGGATCGCCCACCACCTGATAGGTCTTTTCCTCCTCGGTGTCCTCGTCGATGAAGGTGACGGTGGCGCCGAACTTCACCGAATCGCCGGTGAGCTTGCTGACGTCGATGATGTCGGCCAGCGCCAACAGGGATTCCAGCTCCTGGATGCGGCCCTCGTTGAGGCTCTGCTGCTCCTTGGCGGCGGAATATTCGGCATTTTCCGAAAGGTCGCCATGAGCGCGCGCTTCGGCGATGGCGTCGATGATCCGGCGACGCTCATTGGCCGTGCGGTGTTCGTATTCGGCGGTGAGGGCCTTGTGGCCCTGAACCGTCATGGGGATCTTTTCCATTCTGTCTCGCCTCCAGTCGGCTCGGCAAACAAATCCGGCGCGCGCGGCTGTTCCTCCCGGAGGCCGCGGCGCGCCACGCAACTGTTGATGTGCGGAGGGCCGATTGCCCGTCCGGCATGACTTCTCCCTGCCAAACTCCGTTCGGCCACCGCTTCACGATAAGTTTTGAGGAAGATGCCGATCAGCTTGCCCGCCCGCCGCGTTGCGGTCAAGCGGGTGTGCATTGAGGAGATGGTGTCTCCACACGCGCATGCAAGAGAGGCCCCGGCGGGTTCGACGATCCGGGGCGGTGGCGGCGGACGGGACCGGCGCGAGGAGGCGCCCGTCCGCGAACGAGGATTTATGAAGGTGTGTCCAGCGATGAAGCCGATTTTCCAAGCCTTGCCGCTCTTGGCCTGCGGGCTGATGCTCGCCGCCGGTCCGGCGGCGGCCCAGACGACCGTCGAGACCAGCGCCGGTCCCCTGACCGCGACCGTGCTCGCCGAGGGGCTCCACCATCCCTGGGCCGTGGCCTTCCTGCCCGACGGGCGGTTCCTGGTGACCGAGCGGCGCGGCAATCTGCTGATCGTCGAGAACGGGGTGATCGCGGCGCGGATCGAAGGGGTGCCGGCGGTGGTGGCGAACGGGCAGGGCGGGCTTCTGGACCTGGTGCTGGCGCCGGATTTCGCCGAGAGCGGCCGGCTCTATCTCAGCTATTCCGAGCGGGCGGCCGATGCCGGGCTGCAGCGCGGCACCGGCACGGCGGTGATGTCGGCGCGGCTGGTGCTGGAGGGCAGCGGCGGGCGGCTCGAGGACCAGAAGGTCATCTTCCGCATGAACAATTTCAACAATTCCAACCGGCATTTCGGCTCGCGCATCGTCATCGGCAAGGACGGCAACCTGTTCGTCACGCTGGGCGACCGGGGCGACATGGACCGGGCGCAGGACCCGCAGGACCTCGCCGGCGGTGTGGTGCGCATCGCCCCGGACGGCTCGATCCCCGAGGACAATCCCGGGATCGAGGGCTGGGCGCCGGAGTTCTGGAGCATCGGCCACCGCAACCCGCAGGGCGCGACCCTGCGCGACAGCGACGGGGCGCTGTTCACCGTGGAGCACGGGGCGCGGGGCGGCGACGAGGTGAACATGCCCACGGCCGGCGCCAATTACGGCTGGCCGATCATCACCTACGGGGTGGACTATTCGGGCCTGCCCATCGGCGAGGGCACGGAAAAGGAAGGGCTGGAGCAGCCGCTGCACTACTGGGATCCGTCCATCTCGCCCTCGGGGCTGGATTTCTACGACGGCGAGCTGATCCCGGAATGGCAGGGAGACCTGATCACCGGCGGCCTCAGCGGGCAGGTGGCGGTGCGGCTCGACATGGAGGGCGACGCCGTGGTGGGCGAGGAGAGGCTGTTCGAGGGGCAGCTGGGCCGCATCCGCGACGTGCGGGTGGGCGCGGACGGGGCCATCTACCTGCTCACCGACGCGGAAAACGGGCAGCTGATCCGGGTGGCGCCGGAGGGGCGGTAGGGTTCGGCGCGGGCCGGTCGCCATCGGCGGGCGGGGCAAACGCAAGGGGTGTGCCCTGGCGGGCACACCCCTCGATTTGGTCGGTCTTTAACCCTATGGTCCGGTCAGACGGCGGTGAGATTGTCGGCGGCGGACTTGCCGGTCCGCTTGTCCTTGACGATCTCGTAGGTGACCTTCTGGCCTTCATCCAGGCCGTTGAGGCCCGAGCGCTGGACGGCGGAGATGTGGACGAAGACGTCCGCCCCACCCTCGTCCGGCTGGATGAAGCCGTAGCCTTTTTGACCGTTGAACCACTTGACGGTGCCAGTTGCCATGTTGCGCGTTCCCTCGTGCAGTCGCTGCTGGTGGCGATCCCGGCCATGCACCCGGCCGGAACCTAGTTGATATCGAAATACCGGAAGATGACGTGAGCAGTGGCGAATGGCATTCGCGTCATGAGATCAGTCGGCCGCAATATTCGATCCTCGAAGCCTATCCTGAAACTCGGCCGGCTTCAATATGTCGAATGCGCACGAAAAATCGCCCGGGCTGGCGGCGGCCAGGCCGGGTGGACGGATGCTCCAACACCGGGGCGCCGATCCTTTCCGGGGCGGCGCCGAGCGACGGCAAATCGAAAGAAGGCCAGTCGGCCCAAGGACTTGTCGGCAGGGGTGGGCGAATGCGACTCCACCGATGCGCTAACATTTTAGCGCAATTTCCGCGGCCGTGAACCGAGCACTTCGTCGCATGGCGGCCTTGTGCGCATTTTTCTTGCCTTTGGGTCCGGTTTCCGGCAAATCCCCCGCCGCCGCGCCGCGAGGGCCGGTTTCTTCGGGAAAGCAGCTTCGTCTTGGCCAAGGCGTTCTTCTCCTCCGGCGACGTGATCGCCGACCGCCGCGCGGACTATGCCCGCATGCTGGCGGACGGCGGCGAGCATGCCGCGGCGGCGGAGCTCATGGCCCAGGCGATGGAGCTGGTGCCGGACTGGGCGGCGGGTTGGGACCTCTTGGGCAGCTTCGAGGAGCAGGCCGGCAATGTCGGCGCCGCCATCGCCGCCTGGCGGCGGCTGGAGGCGCTGGACGACGAAGGGGTGTTCGGCGCCCGGCTGAAGCTGGCGGCGCACGACGCCGCGCCGGCGGGCGAGGGCACGGCGGTGGGCTATGTCGAGGCCCTGTTCGACCAGTATGCGCCGCAATTCGAGGCGGCGCTGGTCGGCAAGCTGGGCTACCGGGTGCCGGAAATGCTCGACGCCCTGGTGGCCGGGGAGATGGCGCGGCTGGGAATCGAGCGGTTCGACAAGGCGCTGGATCTGGGCTGCGGCACCGGGCTGATGGGCGAGCGGCTGCGGAGCAAGGTCGACTTCCTCGAAGGGGTGGACATCTCGGCGGCGATGATCGCCGAGACGGCGCGCAAGGGCATCTACGACCGCCTGCAGAAGGCCGAGCTGGTGGCGGCGCTCAATGCCCGCCGGGCCGAGGCCGACCTGATGACGGCGGCGGACGTGTTCATCTATTGCGGGGCGCTGCAGCCGGTGCTGGCCGCCCTGGTGCCGGCGCTGAAGCCCGGCGGGCTGGTGGCCTTCTCGCTGGAGGCCCATGAGGGCGAGGAGGCGCTGTTCCTCAGGCCCAGCCTGCGCTACGCCCACGGCGTGGCGGCGACGCGCGACACGCTGGTGCTGGCCGGGCTCGACATCTTGCGGTTCGAGACGGCCATCCTGCGCTTCGACCGCGGCGCGCCGGTCACCGGCATCCTGGTGATGGCCCGCAAGCCGCCCCTGGAATTGAGCGCGGCCAACGACGCGGCGGCGGACGACGACCGGGCGGCCTAGGGTGCGGCCAGGCGGAAACCGGCGGCGGGCAAGATTTTGTTCAACCTGAACGGCAAGGGGTTGTTTAGCCCTTCTCGCCTAGGGTGGCCCCGATAGCGAGAGGGGGCGGGCAGGTTGGGAGCGCCGCAGGAGACGGCCAGCCGCATATTGACCGATCTGGCGGAGATCGACGCCGTGGCGGAGGCCTGGCGCGCGCTCGAGGCCGATTGCGCCGACCCCCTGGCCTATTTCCAGAGCCATGACTGGTGCCGCAACTGGATCGCGCAGTTCGCCGCGCCGGGGCGGTTCGAGCCCTTCGTCCAGACGCTGTGGCGCGGCGGGACGCTGGTGGCGGTCTGGCCGCTGATGATCGTCCATGCGGCGGGGCTGCGGCGGCTGGAGACGCTGGGCGTGCCGCATACGCAATATTGCGGCCTGCTGGCGCGGCCCGGCGCCGTGCCGCGCGCCGCCCTGGCGGACATGGCGCGCGAGGCGGTGGCGCGGTCGGGATGCGACGTGGCGGTGCTGCGCGCCGTACCCGAGGGCAGCGCCC
>Ga0065721_10051924_pt1 | contig 13176 bp, 8 predicted proteins | sample Mesricmetagenome_FD_59108 | JGI IMG/M metagenome (GOLD analysis project Ga0065721, IMG submission 59108) | Mesophilic microbial community from rice straw/compost enrichment Sample: eDNA_1 v2 (version 2) | ecosystem: Engineered > Solid waste > Grass > Composting > Bioreactor | place: USA: Davis... | reverse complement strand
CCTGCTCTCGTCCCTGCAGCGCGTGGCCATCGGCTTCGGGCTGGCGGCCCTGATCGGCATTCCCGCCGGCTTTGTCATCGGGCGCTTCGCGGCCGTCAACGCCGTGGCCTCGCCGCTCATCAGCCTGCTGCGCCCGGTCTCGCCCCTGGCCTGGCTGCCACTCGGGCTGTTGTTGTTCAAGTCGGCTAACCTGGCGGCGATCTGGGCCATCTTCATCTGCTCGATCTGGCCCATGATCATCAATACCGCGGTAGGCGTGACGCGCGTCCCGCAAATCCAGCCCGGCACGGACGTCGCGCTGTTCAACGGCATGCTCCACCACGTGATCTGGGAAGGATGGCTGGACCACACCCACATCGCGCAGCACACCGAAGGCTTCGAGGCGGTCAAACACATGGTGCGCGACATGACGCCGGCCGCGGCGGCCGCGCTATGCGGGATCTCCGAAAGCGACCTGTGCCAAGCTGCCGAGTGGTTCGCCCGCAGCCCTGCCGCACTCTCCCTCTATTGCATGGGCATGAACCAGTCCAGCCACGGCACGGACAAGAACCTGGCGCTGATCAACCTGCACTTGGCCACGGGGCAGATCGGCCGCCCCGGCCTAGCCGCCGTGGACATGTTCGATGCCTTGGCCGAGGGCAAGGTCAAGGCTGTCTGGATCACCTGCACCAACCCGGCGCATTCCCTCCCGCGCATCGAAGCCGTCCGCCAGGCGCTGCGGCAAGCTGAGCTTGTCGTCGTACAGGAAGCTTTTGCCGACACCGACACCGTCGCCTTCGCCGACGTACTGCTGCCTGCCGCAACCTGGGGGGAAAAGGAGGGAACCGTCACGAACTCAGAGCGCCGCATCTCGCGCGTGCGCGCGGCCGTGCCCCCGCCGGGGAACGCGCTGCCCGACTGGCGCATCGCGACGGAAATCGGACGGCGGCTGCAGCGCCTGGTCAAGCCCCAGGCACCCGACCTCTTTCCGTACGAGACACCGAGAGAGATCTTCGACGAACATCGGGCGCTGACGAAAGGCCGCGACCACGACATCGGCGGGCTGAGCTATGAGGTGCTGCAAGCCCTGGGCCCGCAGCAATGGCCCTTCCCCGAGCACAGCAAGCGAGGCCAGGCCCGGCGCTACACCGACGGCTGCTACGCAACGGAGTCGGGACGCGCCCGCTTCCAAGCCGTGACCTACCGGCCCGTGGCCTCGCCCACCACCGCACGACATCCGTTTCACCTGATAACGGGGCGGCTGCGCGACCAGTGGCACGGCATGAGCCGCACAGGGCGCATCGCCCAGGCGTTCGCGCATGCGCCGGAACCCAGCCTGGACATGCACCCCGACGATGCGCGGCGGCGCGGCCTCGCGGCCGGCGATCTGGTGCGGGTCGAGAGTCGCGACGGGACACTGGTCCTGCCGTTGAGACTGAGCGACGACCTCACCCCCGGCACTGTGTTCGCTGCGATGCATTGGAACGGCCAGTTCCTGGGCAGCGGCGGCATCAACGAAGTCTGCAACGCCGCGGTGGATCGGCGCTCGCTTCAGCCCGAGCTCAAGCATAGCGCGATACGCATCGAAAAGATGGCATTGAATTGGCGAGTGCGCGCCGCCGTGGAAGTCGACGGCCAGGCCGATGCCATCGATCGCCGGGCGACGCTGCAACCCATGCTGGCCGCCTGCGGCTTCGGCGCCCTTGGGCTGCGAGGCGATGCGCACCGCACGGTCCTGACCCTGAGTGCGGCGATGGCCGAGCCTGACCAAGCGTGGCTGCGAGCACTGGGCGAGGCGCTGGAAATGATTGCCGCGCCGGATGTCCTGGAATACCGGGATCGGCAAAGAGGCATCTACAAGAGTGTGCGTTGGCATGGAGACCGCCTGCGCGCCTTCCTACTCGCTGGCGAAGTCGGTCAGGCCGATGCCTTGCTGGAGCGCCTTGTGGCCGGCGTCCGCTGGGAAGGCTCGCGCTTGCGCGTATTCACTCCCGCCTCGTTGCCGGCAACGCGCGACCGCACGGTTTGCCAATGCACCGGAATCAAGGCATCGGCCATCGAAACCGCCATCGCCCAAGGCGCGGACGTCGCGGGCCTCAAGGCTGCACTAGGCTGCGGCACCGTGTGCGGCGCGTGCGTCCCGGAATTGACCCGCATGTGCAGCGAATCCCGGTTGCCGGCATGAATGAGACGGAGGTAGAGGCCATGAACCAAGGACGTGTCACGCTCATGGGCGCCGGCCCGGGAGACATGGAACTCTTGACGCGCAAGGCAGTACGCGTACTGGCGCAAGCCGACGTGCTGCTGGTCGATGACCTAGTGGCGCCCGACATCGCCGAATTGGCGCCGCGGGCGCGCGTGGTGCGCGTGGGCAAGCGCGGCGGCTGCCGCTCGACCCCGCAGGACTTCATCCAGAGGTTGATGCGCCGCTATGCGCGGCAAGGCCAGAACGTGGTGCGCGTCAAAAGCGGGGAGGCACTATTGTTCGGCCGGGCCGGCGAAGAGATCGCTTTCCTCGAGGCGGCGGGCATCGAAGTGGAACTGGTGAACGGCATCAGCTCGGGGCTCGCGGCAGCCGCCGCGCTCGGCGTTTCCCTCACGCACCGTGGGCACTGTCATGGCGTGAGCTTCGTGACGGCGCACACGCAGCACGGCGAACCGCCCAACTGGGAGGCACTGGCACGCAGCCGCACCACGTTGGTCATCTACATGGGCATGCAGCGCATCGAGGAGACCGTTGCGAGCCTGCTCGAGCACTTGCCCGCCTCAACCCCCGCCGCCGTAGTGCAATGGGCATCAACTCCCCGCGAGGTGCGGAAGCTGACGCAGCTCGGGTACCTTGCCGTAGTGGCACGCGAAGCCGGCATGGGCAGCCCCGGCATCATCCTTGTCGGGGAGGCGATCGGCCTGGCACGCATGCCGTTCACGCTGCCCGGGGCACTCACCGCTCAGTTGCGCTTCAACCAGTCCAGTGTTTCCTCGGTACGCCGTGACGGCACATACTCCGCCCCCACGAACCCCTCGTAAGGCAAGCGCTCGATCTCGGCAAAAACGTTGTCGAAATGAATCTCGCCGGTTCCCGGCTCATGGCGGCCGGGATTGTCGGCGAACTGGATGTGGCCGATGCGCGGCCAGTGCGTGCGCAGGGTGTGGACCAGGTCCCCTTCCATGACCTGCATGTGATAAATGTCGTACTGGATGCACAGGTTCGGATGCCCCGCGCGGTCGATGACGTCCAGCGCGGCCTGGGTCCCGTCCACCAGGTAGCCGGGCCTGTCCACGGTATTGAGGGCTTCGACCGCCACCGCGACGCCCATGTCGCCCATGACCAGCGCCGCATGGGCGAGGTTCGCGGCCATGGTGTCCAGGCAGCGTTCGCGTTCGTGCCCGACCGGGCATCCGGCGAGCACATTGATCAGGCGCGGTCGCAACACCCGGGCCCAAGACGCAGCCTCCGCGACCGCCGCGCGGAACGCCGCCTCCCTTCCCGGCACACCCGCCAGTCCCTGACCGCCCTCCATGAAATCGCCTGCCGGAACGTTGAACAGGACCATCTCCACCCCCGCTTCGGACAAGGCACGATGCCAGCTTTCGAGCGGCTGGCCGTAGGGGAACTGGACTTCGACGGCATCGAAGCCCGCGCGCCGGGCGGCCGCCGGCCGCTCGAGTTCCGGCACTTCGCGAAACAACAGGGATAAATTGGCCGAGAAACGAATCATGGATGCGTGACGTCAAGATGAAACGGACATAGGGCGTCGCCCCGATGGACGGCCGGCACCACCCCGGACCGCAATGCGTGGCGAGGAAGCGCCGTCCGAACGATATCGCAATTTGCGTCACTGCCGGTCGCGCCGGTGCGAGGCCGACGCTCCCTATCCGGGCTAGGGCAGCTCGAGCACGGACTTGGCCAGGATGTTGCGCTGGATCTCGTTGCTGCCCGCGAATATCTTGGCACCCAATGCATTGAACAGCGGTGCCACGACGTGCAGGTCCACCTCGTCGGTCGCGACGTGGTGCCGCATGCCGCCATACTCGTCCGCCGCCTCGATCAGCAATAGCGCGAGGCGCTCGTACGTTTCCGTGGACCAGACCTTAAGCATGGAAATGGATGGCGGAATGGGCTCGCCCCGTTTGGCGAGCTCGGCAAAGCCAGCATAGGCCGCCGCCAGGTCCAGCGTATCGAGCTGCAGGGCAGTGAAGCGCTCCGCGAACAGGGGGTCGTCGAACAGGCCCCGCTGGCGCGCCAGCTTCTCCACCTGGGTCAGGGTATGCCGGCTGTGCTTCGGGCTTCCGGTGAACAGCCGTTCGTAGCCGAGCAGGGCCTTGGCGATCGTCCAGCCCTGGTTCAGCTCGCCCACCAAATTCTCGCGCGGCACCCTGACATTGTCGAAGAACACCTCGCAGAACTCCTGCTCGTCAGCGATATTGCGGATGGGGCGGATCGTAATGCCGGGCGTCTTGAGATCCACCAACAGGAAACTGATGCCCGCCTGCTTCTTCACTGTCTTGTCGGTGCGAACCAGCATGAACATGTGCGTGCCGTCCGCCCCCCAGGTGGTCCACGTCTTTTGCCCGTTGACGATGAAGTAGTCGCCGTCGAGCACGGCTTCCGTGCGCAGCGCGGCAAGGTCCGAGCCGGCGTTGGGCTCCGAATAACCCTGCGTCCAGACGTGCTCGCCGGAGAGGATCTTGGGCAGGTAACGCGCGCGCTGCTCCTCGGTGCCGAATCGCATGAGGATAGGGCCGACCATGTTGATGCCTTGGTCGGGCGGGCGGGCGATGCCCCAGGCTTCGCTCTCCTCGATGTACGCGATCAGCTTGTCAGGGGGCAGGCCCATGCCGCCGTATTCTTTCGGCCACGCGGGCGCCAGCCAGCCCAACCGGCTGAGCGTCATGTACCAATCCCGGGTCTGGGCCCAGGTCTGCCGATAAGGCATGTGGCGACGATCATCCGGGTAGTAGCGCGCAAACAGCGCGCGCACCATGGCCCGGAACTCCGCCTCTGGCATCGCCTCCCAATCCAGGTCGTTGGGAAAACGCTCATATTTGCTCGGGTCGGGTGGCGGCGGCTCGGCCTCCACCGTATTGAGCGACGCGAACCTGCGCCGATGCGCCGCCGCATTGCCCAGCCGCGCGGAAAGCGTCATGGCGCGGCGGAAATACAGGCCGATGTCGTATTCGAAGGTGGTGCCGATCGCCCCGTGCATCTGGATCGCCATCCGGCACATTTCGGTGGCAGCGTAGACGCATCGAGACTGCGCGCGACTCGCCGCGGCAGCCAGCGAGGTCGGATCGGCCTGTACATCGACGTGCTTGAGGACGTCACGCAGGCACGCCACCGCCAACTCCACCTGCATCCAACCGTCCACCAGCCGGTGCTGCAACGCCTGGAAACTGCCAATGGGCTTGCCGAATTGCTCGCGGTCGCACAAATACTGGCGGGTCATCTCGAAGGCCCGGCGCGCAATGCCCGCGAGCTCCGCGGCCTGCACGATGCGCGCCGCATCGTTCGCCCGCTGCAAGGCGGCCCGCGCTACCTCCCCTGCCGCCAACACCGCGCCCTCGCCGTCCGGCACGCGCACGTCCAGGTCGAAGTCGCACTGCCTGCTGCCATCCACGCTGCAGCGGGACTCGATGCGCCCCTCGAGCGCCTCCGCGGGCAGCCACAGCACGGCCTCCTCCCCTTCGAACCGGCACCACACCAACCAGCCGTCGGCACCGGCCGCCGGCTGCACGAAGCGCTTGCGTCCCCGCAGCCGCCACTGCCCGCCCTCCCGCACCGCCTCGACGGCGAGCAACTCGGGCTCGGTCTGGCCGGCACGCTCCTGCCACGCCACGCCCGCGACAATTTCACCCGACTGCATGCCCTCGATGAGACGCCCGCGCAAGGCGCTCGCCGGTAGCTGCGCCAAGAGCAGCACGGGCTGGACCCCCGCATCGACAAAGGGCTCTGGCAACAGGTGATAGCCCGCCTGGTCGGCGATCGCACAGGCCTCCCGCAGTCCCAGGCCCAAGCCGCCGTCCGCCTCGGGCACGAAGATGGAGAACCAGCCCTGCTCCGCGAGCTCGCGCCAATACCCCCGGTCGAAACCGGCGGGATGATCCTGCAGCGAACGCGTGCGCATGCGCTGATCCACAGCGTCGAGAAAGTCATTCGCGCTGTCCCGAAAAGCGGCAAGATCCGGATCCTGGGCCACGAGTGAAAAAGGCGTCGTCATGTCTTATCCTGGCCTACACGATTCCTTCCCGCCGCAACGCGGCGATTCGTTCGGGCGGCATTCCCAGCAGATTCGTACACACCTCCTCCGTGTGCTCACCGAGCCCCGGAGGCGGCCGCTCGTACACCGGCGACGTCCCGGAAAAGCGCAGGGGATTGGCGATCATGGGCAAGGAGCCCGTCGGCCCGAAGGGCATGGACATGACGAGATTCCGGTGCCGCACCTGCGGGTCGTCGAAAGCCTGTGCGAAATCGTAGATCGGCGCGCAGGGCACCCCCGCGCCACGGAACACCTCCAGCCATTCCGCCCGCGGGCGGGTGCCGACCAGGGCTTGGATCTCCTGCGCGAGCCACTCGCGGTGCCGCAGGCGCTGCGGATTCGTCGCGCAGCGCAGGTCCGCCGCAAGATCCTCCCGCCCCAGTGCCTTGGCCAGGCTGCGGAACTGCGCGTCGTTGCCGCAAAGGATGACGAGCGGATGGTCGCTGCACTGGAACACCTGGTAGGGCGCCATGAAATGCGAACCAGACCCCAGGCGCGCAGGCTGGACGCCCGTCAGCAAATACTGCATCGCAACGTGCGAGGCAGCCGCGATCTGCGTGTCCAGCAATGCAACGTCGATGTGCTGGCCGGAACAAACGCCGGCTTCCCGGGCATAGAGCGCGCCGAGTATCGCCACGACTGCGTGGTAACTGGCCGTGATGTCGGAAACGGAATACCCCACCCGCAACGGCCCTGCGCCCGGTTCGCCATCCGGATGCCCGGTAATGCTCATGACGCCGCTCATGGCCTGGAAAACGAGGTCGTAGCCTGGCTCGCCACTGCGCGGCCCGGTCTGGCCGAAGCCGGTAATCGAGCAATAGATCAGCCGCGGGTTGACGGCCTGCAGCGATGCATAGTCCAAGCCGTAGCGCGCCAGCTCGCCTGCCTTGAAGTTTTCGATGAGCACGTCGCTGCGCGCAGCCAAGGCCCGGATGATGTCTTGCCCTTCCGGACGCGAGATGTCGACCGTGACCGAACGCTTGCCCCGGTTCATGGACGCGAAGGCTGCCGTGACGTCCGTCTCCCGCCCCTCCCCGTCGCGCACGCGCTCGCCGTGGTACCGGGTTTCGTCCCCCACGCGCGGACGCTCGACCTTGATGACGTCCGCCCCAAAATCAGCCAGCATCTGGCTCGCGAACGGACCCGCGAACACCCGGCTCAGGTCCAGGACGCGAATGCGGGACAATAGCGCCGGCATCGCTCAAATGACCTTGTCGCGGCGCAGCCGCTCCAGGGTTGCCTGGTCCAGGCCGAGCACCTCGGTCAGCACTTCGTCGGTATGCTGGCCCAGCAGCGGCGGTGCCCGATGGTACTGGATAGGTGTGGCCGAAAACCGCACTGGGTTCGCGACCTGGGGCACGCTGCCGATCTCGTCGTGCGGCAGGTGCATGAGCATCTGGCGATGCTGGATCTGGGGATCGGCGAAGACCTCCGCGAAACCGTTGATCGGCCCGCTCGGCACCCCCACCTCCTGGAACGCCGCCTGCCAATGCGCGACCGGGCGCTTGGCGAGCTCTGCCGCCAGCATGGGAACGAGCTCCGACTGGTTCTTCGCGCGCATCCGGTTGGTGGAGAAACGCTCGTCCTCGGCGAGCTCCGGCATGCCCAATACCCGGCAGAACGCGGCGAACTGCGTGTCGTTGCCCACGGCCACGACGATCTGGCCGTCCGAACAATCGAAGGACTGCCACGGGCAGGTAATGGGCGACGCATTGCCCAGGCGAGGCGGCTGCTCGCCCGAAACCAGGTACATCATGGCAACGTGGGAAACGGCGGCCACCTGCGCATCGAGCAGGGCCAGGTCGATATACTGCCCCTGCCCGGACACCACGTCGCGGTGCCGCAAAGCCGCCAGCACCGCCGCCACCGCATAAAACCCCGCCGTGATGTCGCCGACCGAGTACCCCACGCGCAGCGGCTCGCCGTCCGGATGACCGGTGATGCTCATCAGGCCGCTCATCGACTGGAAGATCGGGTCGTAGCCTGGCAGGTGGCGGTATGGACCGGTCTGCCCAAACCCACTGATGGAGCAATAGATGAGCCGGGGATTCGCGGCCGACAGCGACTCGTAGTCCAGCCCATAGCGGGCGAGGTCTCCGGCCTTGAAGTTTTCGATGAGGATATCGCTGTGCCGGGCCAGGTCGCGGATCAGCGCCTGGCCTTCAGGGTGCGAGAGATCGACCGTGATGGAACGCTTGCCGCGGTTCATGGCGAGGTAGGAGGAGGTCTCCTTTGTCTCGCGGCCTTGCGCATCCTTGACCCGCAGCCCTTGCTGGCGCACGTCGTCGCCGCGGCCCGGCCGTTCGACCTTGATGACGTCTGCGCCAAAATCGGCCAACATCTGCGCCGCCCACGGGCCGGAGAACACGCGGCTGAGATCCAGCACTCGGACACCAGATAAACACGTCATGGCGCATCCAGGAGAAATCGGGCAACTCGCCTCGGAGGCTGCCAGCATACGCAGCGCGACCGGCGGCAGCTATCGCCCCGGCGTCAAAGCTGATATGTATGCGCGACGCCTTGGCCCCGGGCACACAGGCGAGCCACACACCCGCGGTATCCTAAGAACGGACGCAACGCCGACGCATTGCGCACTGCAGCAGGAGTTCCCGATGTCATCAACCGCCATGCCCGGTCGCGCCGCTCCCAGCCGCTTGCGGTGTTTCATCGCGCTCGGTCCCGATCCGGCAACGCGCAAGCGCCTTGCCGGGCTGGCCCTTGCCTTTCCCGAACCGGCGCGCCTACACCCAGCCGACCTGCACCTGACCCTCGCTTTCCTGGGCACCTTGACCGAAGATCACGAAGCGCGCCTGCGCGAGGCGTTGCACCCTTTGGCGCGTCGTCAACCCGACCTCTCCTTCTCGTCGCTGGCGATCTGGCCGACGCCGGAGCGACCACGTGTCGCGGTGGCGGAGTACGCGCTGACAGAGGCGCTGCGCGAACTTGTCCGCAGCACGCAGCGCATCCTCGGGGGCATGGCGCTGCCGGTGGAAACCCGTCCCTTCCGTCCGCACGTAACGCTGGCTCGTTTCAAGCCGGGCCAACGGACCCTCTCGCCACCTGCATCGCCGAGCGCAGGCCCGCCGGCGCGCTTCGACTGCCTAGGCCTGTACTGCAAGGCGGCTCCCGGCTCGACGGTCCGTTACACGAACCTGTTCCGTTTCGACCTGTCCTGAACGCCGACCAGGCCCCGTTGGCTCAAGCTTGCGCGCTGGGCAGCGGCGAGCTTTCGGAGAGGCGGATCATCTCCACGGCCAGCATGCTTATCAACTGGTCGCGCACCGGCCTCGCGGCGGGATCATTCCACAGGTCCTCGACCTCGTGCGGATCGTCCTGGAGATCGTAGAACTCGCACACGGCCGGATCGTCCGAGAGCGTCAATCGATGGCGCTCGGTGAACAGCGTCCGGACCTTGAAGCGCCGCGGGCGGCCAAAGGCGTATTGCAGCGGCTCGCTCTCGACGACGATTCCGGCACGCTCCGGCTCTGTCTGCGCCTCACCGCGGATCGAGGGCAGCAGGTTCACGCCCTGGATGCCGTTGAAAGGTGCCACGCCTACGCGGGCGAGCATGGTCTGCGCCAGGTCTATTGTCCCGGCCAAGGACCCCAGCACCGCGCCCCGCCGCTGCGCGGGCAGCGCGGGGTCGCTCCAAATGAAGGGAACGCGTGTCACGCCCTGGTAGTGCATGACGCCCTTGAGCGCAATGCCATGGTCGCCCATCATCTCGCCGTGGTCCGACGTCACCACGATGACCGTGTTCTCGCGCAGCCCGAGCCGGTCCAGCTGCGCGAGTATCCGCCCGACGCAGTCGTCGATCAGCGAAATGGAGCCGTAGGTCAGGGCCGTGATCTCGCGGCATTCGCGCTCGCTGAGCGCAAACGGCACATAAGCCTCGCGTGAGCCGCCCGCGCGGGTGCGGTCGTGGACGGCCTGCAGCAGCGCAGGCATGCGCTTCTGGTGGAATGAAGGCGGTAGCGGTATGCCCGCCGGATCGTACATGTCCCAATACTTGCCCGGCGGAGTAAAGGGATGATGGGGGTCCGGGAACGAACACTGGATAAAGAACGGCGCATCGCCCCCCGCCCGATGAACGTGCGATTCCAGCCACTCACACGCCTGCTCGGCCACATAGGTCGACGGATACAGCTCCACCGGCATCCGCGTGCGCCATGCCTGGGGCGCGCTGTAACGCGGGTCGGGAATGGCATGCTCCCGTCCGCGCAGGCTGTCGGGATCGGGATGCCGCTGCGCGAGCCAGCGCGCATAATCGCCTTGAACGCGGTCGCCGTGGAGCGTGCACAGCCGCACCTCGTCGAAGCCGTAGAAGGGCGTTTGCACGTGAAACGATGCGTCTGCCTTCCAATATGGCGTCCATTCGTTGTCGTACTCGCGACCGCGCCGGTGGTGCTTGCGGGCGTCTTTGAGCGCGTCCGATGGCGGCACGCCACCATTGAGGTTTTCCCAACTCCGTATGGGCGGGTTGTTGTAGCCGAAGTTCTGCAAATGCGATTTGCCGATGAGCGCGGTCGCATAGCCCGCGTCCCGCAGCAATTCGACGAAAGTCGTGTCCTCTCGCGAAAGCGGGATGCCGTTGTGGAGCACCCCGTGCAGCGACGGCATGCGGCCGGTCATCAGCGTGGCGCGGTTGGACATGCACGTTGGGCTGGCCACGTAGAACCGGCTGGCGCGCACGCCCGTGCGTGCCAGGCTGTCGATATGCGGCGTGCGAAGAATGGGATTGCCATAGCAACCCAGGTGATCCGCCCGCTGCTGATCCGTCATGATCAGGAGGATGTTGGGGCGCCTCGAGGTCGGCAGGCTCATGGAATCAATCGGCGGAGATGTTGAAATCTTTGACGATCCTGCCGTAGTTCTCGTACTCGGCCTTCGCCATCCGCGCGAGATCCTCCGGCGAGCCGCCCAGCGGAACTTCCCATTGCTGCCTGAGCTTGGCGGCGATCTCCGGCAGACGCAGCGCGGCGTTGAACTCACGATTCAACTTCTCGACCACCGCAGGGGGCGTGCCCTTGGGCGCGAACACGCCATACCAGGCACCCGTAGCCGTGTTCGGATACCCCTGCTCCGCCAGGGTGGGCAGCTCGGGCATCAACGGCGAACGTTCCTGCTCGGCCATGCCCAGCGCCACCAGCCGGCTGGCGGCGATGTGCTGCGCCACCACGCCTATGCTCGCGTACGTGATCTTCACATGACCGCCGAGCACGTCGGCGATGGCGGGAGCGACGCCCTTGTACGGCACGTGCAGCATGTCGACGCCGGCCGACTTCTTGAACAGCTCGCCGGCGATGTGCATGGGCGAGCCACTGCCAGGCGTGGCGTAGGCCAGGCCTGGCTGCTTCTTGAGCAATGCCACCAGCTCCTTGGCGTCACGCACGCCCAGCGAGGGATGGGCCACCAGCATCATGGCGCCCTTGGACGGCGCGACCACAGGCACGAAGTCTTCTAGCACGTCGAGCCGGACGTTGGCATTCTTGGGCAACACATGCGGCGCGATCAGGAATGTATTGGGCGCGAACAGCAAGGTGTAGCCATCCGCGGGCGCGCGCGCCACCGAGCTGGCTCCGATCATGCCGCTCACGCCGGGGCGGTTCTCGACGACCACCGGCTGCCCCATACGGGCGGCCAGCTTTTCCCCCAGCATGCGGGCGACGATGTCCGGGCCGCCGCCCGCCGGATAGCCGACGACGATGGTGATGGGCTTGACAGGGAACTCGCCCGCCTGCGCATGCGCGGTCGGCGCAGCCAGCGGCAGGCAGCCCAGCGCGAGGGCAATAGTGCGAAACAGTGCAATCATGTGGAAGACCTATCCGATGGGAGGCGCGTCCCCGCAACGGAACGAAACGCGCCGGATGACGTCGCGCCCAAGTCCTGGCGCGGCACCCGCGAATGCAGGGAAAGCGCAGATTCTTCCCTGAAAACCTGCAGGTCTCCACCCCAATAACGCCTCATTAGGCCGCAATTCGTCTCACCCCCTGCCCAGCCGATAAAATCGGCGACTGGCGCGATCGAGCGGGAGAAATGGCGTGGATGTGTTGAGCGAGGTTTTGTCCGGGTGCCGGGCGGAAAGCGCCACCACCGGCCGCTTTACGCTGCATCCGCCCTGGTCGCTCGAATCCACAGGCCTGCAGGGCGCCATGTTCCGCATCGCCAGGGGAGCCCCATACTGGCTACAACTGGAGGGGATGCCGCCCGTGCGCATCGAGGCGGGCGACCTCGTCCTGCTGCCTCGCGGCGGCCGGCACGTCATCGCCTCGTCTCCCGAGCTACGCCCCACCCCTTTTTCGCGCGTGCTTTCCGAGTACGGCATGCGCGAACGGGGCGAAAAACCCCTGGTCTTCACGATGGGCGACAGCGGTCCGGCAACCGAGCTGTTCACCACCATCGTGAACTATGGACCGGTAGGCCAGAACTCGCTCCTGCGCTTTCTGCCCGCCCTCATCCACCTGCGCAAGAACGACGTGAGCCTTGCCTCATGCCTGGCGCCCACCATGGAGCTTTTCATCAATGAAAGCCTGAACCGGCAGCCGGGCTGGAAGCTCTCGGCCGCGCGCATGGGCGACCTCCTGATGGTGCACGTCCTGCGCGCCTACCTGCTGCGGCATGGAAATACCGAGGCCAATTGGCTCCGAGGGCTCTCGGATCCCAAAATTGCCCAGGCCATCATGCTGATGCACCGGTGGCCGGAGAAGCCGTGGACGGTGCCCGGGCTGGCGGACGAAGTGTGCATGTCGCGTTCGCGCTTCAGCGCACGCTTTCGTGAGCTCGTAGGCGTGGCGCCCATGGGTTACCTGACTACCCGACGCATGGAGCGGGCGGCCGAACGGCTCAGGCTCGGTCCAGTACGCCTGGCAGACGTGGCCGAGCTGGTGGGTTACGGCTCGGAGAAAATCTTCGCCCGTGCCTTCCGCCGCTGGGCGGGAGT
>Ga0065721_10002603_pt1 | contig 13176 bp, 5 predicted proteins | sample Mesricmetagenome_FD_59108 | JGI IMG/M metagenome (GOLD analysis project Ga0065721, IMG submission 59108) | Mesophilic microbial community from rice straw/compost enrichment Sample: eDNA_1 v2 (version 2) | ecosystem: Engineered > Solid waste > Grass > Composting > Bioreactor | place: USA: Davis... | reverse complement strand
GGAGGTTGCCGCTCGCAAGCGTNACCGTCGACTGGCCGCCGGCGGTCGTCGACAGGGTCGGCGTGCCGACCTGCGGATTGGTGATGACGCCCGGGTTGATCCCCGTGAGGAGGAAGCTTGCCGGCGCCCCGCCGCCAAGCGCGATCGTGTCGCCGTCATTGAACGAGTAGAGCCGCTGGTTGGCGGCGAGCGTCAGCGTCCCGAGCCCGCCCTGGAACAGCGACGCCGCATCGATGATGCCGCCATTGTTGACGAGCACGATCGCGTCGCTGCCCGATGCGATCGCGCCGGCTATGGTTCCAGGACGGGCACTCGATCCGTCGTTCACGCCATCGTCGAAATTGTCGACGTAGTAGATCGAAAGGCTNGCCGAGAGGTTCGACGTATCCCCTGTCAGCGTGACATCGAGGAAATTGTAGGTGCCCGAAACCGGCAGCGTGTCGGTCGCATCGATCGGCCGCGTCGCCGAGATCGAGGACTGCACGTCGATGGCATCCTCGCCGTCGCCGAAGGTGAAGTCGAGATCGTTTGTCGAGGAGAACTGCACCCCGGTCTGAACCCCGGCGATGGTCGATCCGTTGCCGGCAGTGCTGCCGAGCGTCACCGTTGCTCCGGCTCCGGTTACCGACCCGGCGAGATTGACGCCGATCGTGCCCGTCGCCGTCGTCGAGGTCAGATNGAAATCCGCGATCGAGATAGTCGTTGGTAATCAGCATGCCCGCGAGATCGAGCCCGATCGAGTTGTTCGTCGCCAGCGCGATGTCGAGATCGGCGAAGGTGATCGCCCCATTTACCCCCTCGATGTCGACGGCGACCATAGCCGGATTGATGATCGTGGTTGTGCCGTCGAACGTCATGGCGCCGCCGTACGCCGACAGCAAGATCCCGTAAGATCCGGGATTCGTGATCGTCACGCCTCCGCCGAACGTCACCGGCGCTATCCCGGAGGAGATGAAAATCCCCGCGCCGGCGGGATCGGTCACGCTCACCGGCCCGTCGAAGGTCACGGCTGCCGAATTCGACGTGAGCACTATGCCGGTACCAGTCGTATTCGCCACCGTGGTCGTCCCACTCACCGCGAACGAGCCGGAGGTCTGTGAGAGCCAGATTCCGATGTCGCCCGACCCGGAGATGGAATCGAGCGTCATGTCGAGCGTCGTGGACGAAAGATCGACCGCACGTCCGGCCGAAGAGGCGATAGTCTCCGCACCGCCAGTGGCGGCGATCCGCACTGTGCCGCCGAACTGCGCAGAAATGCCCCTTCCCGTCGTCGTCGAAATGGCAAGGCCACCAAGGAACGCGGTTTCGCCACCGGCATTGTTGGATAAGCTGATCCCGTGCGCACTGCCCGTATTGGCCGTTACCAGGCCATTGAAGGTCACGTCGCTGGCGGCCGAGTTGCTTACCTGGACCGCTGTCGCAGCATTGTTCTGGGTGATCGTCCCGTCATAGGTGACGGTTGCCGGGCTGTCGCTCATGTTGAACGCCACGCCGGACGGATTGAGGATGGAGGTCCCCGCCCCGAAGGTGAAGGTACCAGCGGAGCCGTTGAGGATGTCGATCCCCGCGTCTCCGCCCGAAAGCGTCGTCGTTCCGGCGAACTGATACGTCCCGTCCGCATTCTCGAACTGCAGGCCGGTCCCGTTCGTCGCGGTGATCGTCGAGGCGGCGTCGAACGACATCGTGCCCACATGCCCGCCCAACGCCGAAACCGCCGGCTGGTTTGCGGCGTTCGTGATGTCGACGTTCACGCCCGTGACGTTCACGGAGCCACCGACAACGGCGAGCTGGTTGATCTGCGTGTCCGTCAGCGTCAGCGTGCCCGCACCCCCGAGCACGGTGAGCTGATTGAGCTCCGAGCCCGTGATCGTCCCGCCGACCGACCCGATGCCGATGACCGCGCTGCCGACCACGCCAACGATCCGCGCTCCCTCAATCACGTTGCCGTTTCCGAGCCGCACCACATCCGTAATTGGGAGGCCTTGCAGCGTCGGCGCCGTGCCCACGCCCGCGAAGGGGTTGGTAATCGAGCCGCCGGCGACGCCCGTCAGGAGGAAGTTGGCCGGCGCCCCGCCACCCACGTTGACCGTGTCGGAATTGAGGAAGGACACCAGGCGCTGGCCGTTGTCGAGCTGCAGCGTCGCAGTGATGATCACGTCCGCGCCGGTCCGGTCGACAAGCACGATCACGTCCGCCCCGCTCGCATNCGCCCCGGCTATCGAGCCCGGATTNGCGCGCGACCCGTCATCGACACCGTCGACGAAGTTGTCGACGTAGTAGACCGAGAGCGTCGTCTCGAGGTTCGACGTATCGCCGANNAGTGCGNCGTCGAGGAAGTTGTAGGAGCCGGAGAGAGGCAGCGTGTCGATNGTGTCGATCGGCCGCGTGGCCGAAATCGAGGACTCCACGTCGGTGACGGCCTCGCCGTCGCCNAAGGTGAAGTCGATATTCGTCGCGGACGAGACCCGCACCCCGGTCTGGACCCCGGCAATGGTCGAGCCGTTGCCGGTGGGGCTGCCGAGCATCACCGTCGCGCCGCCGATGCTCGTCGTGCCGGAGAGATTGACACCGGCCGTACCGGTCGCCGTCGTCGACGTCACGTCGAAATCCGCGATCGAGATATTGCCTGCGACGACGGCGTTCGAGAGGTCGAGCCCGGACGAGTTGTTTGTCGACAGCGCGATGTCAAGATCGGCGAAGGAGATCGCTCCGTTCGTTCCGCCTATGTCAACCCCCGACCAGTTCGGACTCGTGATCGTCGTCGTGCCGTCGAACGTGACCGCTCCGCTGTTGCCCTGCAGCGTGATTCCGTTCGCCGCTGTGCCGGAGATTGCTGCGCCGCCCGCGAAATTCACCGGCCCTGTCGAACTGCCGATGAAGATACCCGCGCCCAGGCTGTTGGTCACGCTCACGAGCCCGCCGAACGTCACGGCCGTCGAGTTCTGAAGCAGCGCTATGGCGTCGGCGAAAGTGTTCGAGACTGTCGTCGTTCCGGTGACCGTGAACGTGCCCGCGGTCTGGAACAGCGCCACTGGGCTGACACCGGAGCCCGAAATCGAATCGAGGGTGATGTCGGCAGTGACGTTGTCGAGGCGAAGCGCATTGCCTACGGAGGAGGAGATCGTCTCCGCGCCGGCAGTGTCGGCGATCCGCACCGTGCCGGCGCCCTGTGCCAAAAGGCCCATGCCGGTCGTCGTGGAGATGGCAAGACCACCGAGGAACGCGATTTCGCCGCTCACGTTGTTGGTGTATCTGACCCCGATTTCAGTTCCCGTATTGGCCGTCACCAGCCCATTGATGGTCACGGTGCTGCCGAACGAGTTGGCCACCTCGACCGCGCTCGCGGGATTGTTCTGGGTGATCGTCCCGTCATAGGTGACGGTCGCCGAGCTGAAGTTCACGTTGAACGCGACGCCGGTCGGATTGACGATCGAGGCTGCCGGTCCGAAGCTGAACGAGCCGGAAGAACCGTTGAGGATATCGATGCCGGCATCCCCGCCGTTGAGCGTCGTCGTGCCGGCGAACAGGTAGGTCCCGTCCGCATTGCTGAACTGCAGGCCCGACCCGTTCGTCGCCACGACGAACGAGGCCGCGTCGAACGACAGCGTGCCGGTATGCCCATCGGTCACCGAAACCGTCGGTGTGTTGGCGTTGTTGCCGATCTCGGTCTGCACGCCCATCACGTTGAGCGAGCCGCCACTCACGGTCAGCTGTGCATGCGCCGTGTTGGTGAGCGTCATCGTGCCCGACCCGTTCGTCACGGTGAGCGACGAAATATCCGACGCCGATATGGTCCCGCCGGCGCTTCCGTTGCCGAAGACGGCGGAGGAAGCGAAATCACCGAGGATACGCACGCCCTCGATCACATTGGCGTCGCCGAGCGTCACCGGGTTGATCCCGATACCGGCAACCAGCGTCGGCGCCGTGCCCACGCCCGCGAACGGGTTCTCGACCGTNCCGGTGGCAACGCCCGTCAGGAGGAAGTTGACCGGAGCTCCGCCGCCGATATTGACCGTGTCGGAATCGCGGAAGGAGACCAGCCGCTGCCCGTTGTCGAGCTGCAGCGTCGTCCCGCCCGCATCGATGACGTCCGCCCCGGTCCGGTCAAGGAGCACGATCACGTCGGCCGAGCTCGCCGCGGCCCCGGCTACGGTGCCGGGGTTGGTGAGAGAACCGTCATTGACGCCGTCGTCGAAGTTGTCGACGTAGTAGAGGGTGAGGTTCGTCGACAGGTTCGAGACATCGCCCGTCAGCGTGGCGTCGAGGAAATTGTAGGTTCCGGTGACCGGCAGGCTGTCGGTGGAGTCGATCGGCCGCGTCGCCGAAATCGAGGACTTCACGTCGGTGACGGCCTCGCCGTCGCCGAAGATGAAGGCGACGTCGGTCACCGTCGACACCTGCACCCCGGTCTCGACGCCGGCGATGGTCGACCCGTCGCTGGCAAGGCTGCCGAGCATAACCGTTGAAGTGCCGGTCCGGGTCGTCCCGGCGAGATCGACGCCGACCGTTCCGGTCGCCGTCGTCGAGGTCAGGTCGAAATCCCCGACCGAGATATCGCCGCCGACCACGGCGTCCGAGAGATCGAGTCCCTTCGAGCCGTTCGTCCCGAGCGCGATGTCGATGTCGGCGAGAGTGATCGGTCCGTTCGTCCCGGCGACGTCGACGGCGGCCGCGCCCGGATTCGTGATCGTCGTGGTGCCGTCGAACGTGACGGCGCCGCTGTTGTCGGTCAGCGAGATCCCGTTCGCCCCCGCATCGGTGACGGACGCGCCGTTGAAGGAAACAGCGGCCGACGACCCGACGATCGCGATGCCGTTCCCGGCCGCCCCGGTGACCGAGGCGCCGCCCGCGAAAGACACGGGCCCGGTCGCGCCGGAAATCTCGATGCCGTTGGCGCCGGCATTGGTCACGCTCACCAGCCCGCCGAACGTCACGTCCGCCGAATTCTGCTCAAGCCGGATGCCCGCGCCGGTCGTATCCGCCGCTGTCGTCGTGCCGATGACCGCGAACGAACCGGCAACCCCCTCCAGCGCCAGCGCGGTGGTGCCGGAGCCGAGGACGGTGTCGAGGGTCACGTCGGCGGTCACGTTCCAGAGGTCGACCGCGCCGCCCGCCGCGGAGAAGATCGTCGACGCCTCGCTGGCGGACGCGATCCTGAGCGTGCCGCCGTCTTCTGCGAGGAGGCCCGTTCCCGTCGTCGTCGTGATTTCGAGGCCGCCCAGGAACGAGAGCTGTGCGCCACCATTGGAGGTGAACGCGATCGCACCGGCCGCTCCGGTATCGGCCTGCACCATGCCGTTGAAGGTGACGTCGCTGCCGTCCGAACCGGTGATGAGGATCGCGCCCGCCACGTTGTTCTGGGAGATCACCCCGTCATAGGTGACGCTCCCCGAGCTGTCGGCCATACGGAACGCAATGCCTGTCGTATCGACGATGAATGTGTCTGCCCCGAAGCTGAACGAGCCGCCCGAGCCATTGAGAATTTCGATCCCGGAATCCGTGCCCAACAGGAACGTCGCGCCGGCGAACTGGTACGACCCGTCGGCGTTGTCGAACACGAGGCCCGAGCCGCCCGTCGCTCCGATCGTCGAGGCCGCGTCGAAGGACATCGCGCCGGTATGGCCGTCCGTCACCGAAACGGTCGTCACGTTGGCGCAGTTGCAGATGTCGACGTTCATGCCCGTCACGTCGACGGAGCCGCCGCTGACGCTCAGGTGCGAGAGGAGCGTGTCGGTGACCGTCAGCGTGCCCGACGCGTTCGTCACGCCGAGCCCGCCGATTTCAGAACCCGAGATCGTCCCGCCGGCGCTGCCGTTGCCGAAGACCGAGAAGTCGCCGGCGCCGTTGACGATCCTGACCCCCTCGATCAGGTTGCCGTCGCCGAGCGTCACCGTGTTGAAGCCGGCGTCGGCAGTCAGCGTCGGCGCCGTGCCGAGGCCGGCGAACGGGTTGTCGATCGTGCCGTTGGCGATCCCGGTCAGGAGGAAGTTGACCGGCGCCCCGCCGCCGACATTGATCGTGTCGGAATTGAGGAAGGACACGAGCCGCTGGCCGTTGTCGAGCTGCAGCGTCATCGCGCCGACATCGATCACGTCGCTCCCGGTCCGGTCGACGAGCACGATCACGTCGGCGGTGCTCGCCGCCGCGCCGGCGATCGAGCCCGGATTGGCGCGCGACCCGTCGTTTACGCCGTCATCGAAGTTGTCGACGTAGTAGACCGAGAGCGTCGTCTGGAGGTTCGACGTATCGCCCGTCAGCGCGACGTCGAGGAAATTGTAGGTGCCGGTGACCGGCAGCGTGTCGATCGTGTCGATCGGCCGCGTCGCCGAGATCGACGACTGCACGTCGGTGGCGGCCTCCCCGTCGCCGAAGGTGAAGGCAAGGCTGGTCGTCGAGGAGAACTGAACCCCGGTCTCGACCCCGGCGATGGTTGAGCCATTGCCCGTGAGGCTGCCGAGCGTCACCGTGGAGGCGCCGGTGCGGGTCGCTCCGGAAAGATCGATGCCGACCGTCCCCGTCGCCGTCGTCGAAGTCAGGTCGAAATCGGCGATCGAGATATTGCCGCCGACAACAGCGCCCGAGAGATCGAGCCCGGTCGTGCCGGTCGTCGAAAGCGCGATGTCGAGGTCGGCGAAGGTGATCGCTCTGTTGGTCCCCTCGATGTCGACGCCGGCCGCTCCCGGATTCGTGATCGTCGTCGCGCCGCCGAAGGTCACGCCGCCGCTGTTGCCCGTCAGCGAAATTCCGTCCACCCCGGCATTCGTGACCGCCGTGACGCCGGCAAACGTCACCGACCCCGTCGAGGACGCTATCGCGATGCCGGAGCCCCCGGCATTTGTAACCGACGTCGCGCCGCTGAAGGTGACGCCGGTCGAGGAACTGTCGATCGAGATCCCGGCCCCGCCGGCATTGGCGATGCTCGTCGCGCCATCGAAACGCAGGGAGCCCGCGGAATCGGCGACCGAGATGCCGCCGCCACCGGTATTCGACACCGAGACACTGCCGCCGAACCTGATCGCCGCCGACGAGTTCGAAATCGAGATGCCGGCGCCGGTCGTGCCGGAGATTGTCGTCGCGCCGGTGACCTGGAACGTACCGCTGACGTCGTCGAGCGTGATGCCGCCCGATCCGCCCGAATGGGTGATCGAGGCGAGGATGACGTCGAGCACGATCGGATCGATCTTGACCGCCTGGTCGCCGTTGCCGGAGATCGTGCCGCCGGTGGTCGAGAAGCGGCCGGTGACCGAGGTGATGTCGACGCCGTCGTCGTCGTTGTCGGACGCGTTGAGCGTGGCGAAGGCATAGGTGCCGTTGCCGGTCGCATTGAAGCCGTCGACGGCATTGCCGGACAGGGTCGTCGTGCCGCCGAACGTGTAGATGCCGTCGCCCGTCAGCGCCAGGCCGCTGCCGCCATTGTCGCTGGAGGTGAAATTGGAGGCGGTGACTGCGGAGGTGCCGGAGAAGGCTGCGCCGTCCCCGCCCGCGCCGGTCACTGTCACGTTGGTGAGCGTGACGCCGGTGACGTTGTTTCCGAGAATGCCCGTCGCGCCGCCGGTAATGGTGATGCCGGATACGGTCGTCCCGCCGGCGAGCGTGACCACCGGCGTGCCGGCATCGGTGCCGCGGATCGTGCCGTTCGTGCCGCCGAAGCTCGCCACCGTCTGAACGCCGTTGATGAGGGACACCGGCACCGAGCCGCCACCGCCGATGAGCGTCTGTCCCTGCGACAGCGTCGCGCCGACCGTGGTCAGGTCGCCGCTGCCGCCGAGCACGACGACATAGCCGTCTTCCCCCGCATTGGTGATCGCCGCATCGAGCGTGGTCGGATCGCCCAGCGTGCCGAGGCCGAGCGTGTTCTCGCCGTCGGCGAAGAAGAACAGCCCGTATTCGCGGTTGGTGGCGGTGTTGATGGCGTTGCGGGACGTGGCCGTGCGCGATTCCTGGCGGTCCATGCGCACGCCGATGTCGCCGCGCACCCGCTCGTTGAGCCGCCGCTGCAGCCCCTTGCTCGCCACCGTGACCGGCGGAGGCTCGTCGCCCGCTTCCGGCACCTTGCCGAGCGGGACGCTCAGCCGCACCGAGCCGTAGAGTTCGGTCTGGTCGCGGTTGTCGTAGCGCACCTCGCCGCCGAAGGTGAGGGAGGCGCCGCTGTCGCCGCCGAAGACGTTGCCGATCGAATATTCGAAGCCGGCCTTGGCGCCGCTGATCGACTTGCCGCCGCCATCCCCGTCCCAGAAATGGTAGCCGCCGACATGGAGCCTGAGCCCGTGGCCGTCCGGCAGGTCGATCGGCGCCTGCATGCCGACCTCGCCCTCGACGCCCCACATTGCGTAGTCGCGCCGGTTCAGGGTCGCGATCTGCTCGATCAGCCGGTTGCCGACGAAGGAGAGCGAGCCGCTGCTCGAAGCCGTCGACCGTGCGCCGCTGATCGGGACGTGCAGGTTCACATGCGCGTCGAAGACGGGGCCGATCGCCTCGACGCCGAAGGTGGCGCCGGTGAAGCGGTGTCCCCCCACCCGGTTCACCCCGACATAGCCGTAGCCGCCGAGCATGAGGTCGGGGTTGACGATGCGCCGGACGCCGAGACCGATATTGGCCTCCGTGTCGTCGTCGAAATCGTTGGAGAGCCTCAGATCGAGGAAGAGGGTCGAATCGGGCGTCTGCACCAACGGTGCGAAAAGCTCGATCGCCGCGTTACCGCCCTTGCCGTTCGTGCCGGCCACCGCCCGGATCTGCGGCTGCCAGGGACCGTTCTGCCCCGCCAGCGCCGGACCGCCGAGACCTGCCAGCACAATGGTCGAAAGGGCCGTGGCGCTGAGAAGCGCGGCCCTGCGATCCGTCGTGCTGCGGCGAGATGCAGTCAATCGATACCCTTTGCGAAGCGATACTTGCAAAGAGGGGCTACGACGCGAAAGATGGCAACCCTCCCCCTTCTTTATCCTTTAAGAATTAATTCAGCGATCGCAAAACCAAAACTTCGCTGGACCGAATCCTTAATGGATGATTTACAGACCTGGTTGTAGTTCTGCAACAGGTTGTACGCCTGCGACGGAGCATGCGATGGATTGCATCTCAGGTATATCGAACAGGATATTGCACATGGGCGCACGTGAGACGAGAAATCCCATCCTCTTGATCATGCTGGGTTTCTGCCTGGCGTCGGGCACCGCACGGGGGCAGGATGCGGCCCCCGCCCAAGCCGATCCTGCCAAGCCGCAGAATGCGTGGGTCGTCAACTGCTCGACCGGAATGAGCGGCACGGCCTTCGAGTGCCAGATGTCGCAGAACCTCACCGCCTCGAATACCGGCCAGCGCGTCCTGACCGTGACGATTCGCAAGAACGCGGCCGATGGCGGCATGGCGATGCTCTTCGCGCTCCCCCACGGCCTGTTCCTGCCGGCTGGCGCCAGCTACCAGATCGATGCCGGCGCCAAGGCGCAGGTCGCCATCCAGACCAGCGACCAGAACGGCGCCTATGCCGCCGTGCCGATGGACGACAAGCTGATCGGCGCACTCAAGGCCGGAACGACGCTCAATGTCGGCATGGAATCGGTGGGCCGCAAGGAGGTGGTGATCCCCGTCTCGCTCGCCGGCTTCACCGCGGCGATCGACAAGCTCGCATCGCTGAAATAGGCCCCGCTCGACCGAGGTCCTTCAACTCTCGGCCGCCGTCTGCGCCGCGAGCCAGGTGCGGAACGCCTCGAGCGGCGGATAGCTCGCACGCGCTGCAGGCCACGCGAGCCAGTAGGCTCCCGTACCGGCCACCCCGCGGCGGAAGAGCGGGATCAGCCGCCCCTCCTCGATCTCGGTGTCGGCGAGATAATCCGGCAACAGTGCCACGCCGAGGCCGGAAATCGCCGCCTGCGTCATCGGCCCGAACTGGTCGAACAGCATGCCGCGCCCTGCCCAGGGCTCCGCGCCCTGCCCCTCGAACCACACGCCCCAGGCCGTCGGCCGGGTCTCGAGCTGGAGGAGCTGGAGCCCGCGCATATCGGAAACCTCGCGCACCGGGTGCTGCGCGAGCAGCGACGGCGCGATGCAGGCCGTCAGCCGCTCGTCGAAAAGCTTCATGTGGCCGGCGTCACGCCAGTCGTCCGTGCCGAAATGGATGGCCGCATCGAAGCCCTCCGCATCGAAGTTGAAGCGTTTGAGCCGCGTGCCGAGATTGATCGTCACGCCCGGATGGGCGCTGAGAAAGGAGCCAAGCCGCGGCGCCAGCCAGCGCGTCCCAAAGGCTGGCAGGATGGCGAGCGACAGGACGCCGCCCACCGGATTGGCGGATAGCTCCATGCTGGCGCGCTGGATCAGGTCGAGGGCGCGGGTGATGTCGCGGCCATAGGCACGCGCCGCCTCGGTCGGCACCAGCCGGCGGCGATGCCGATCGAACAGCTGCTGCCCGAGTTGCGCCTCGAGGTTCTGGACGAGCCGGCTCACCGCGCCCTGGCTGAGGTCGAGATCGCGCGCCGCCGCCGCGGTCGAGCCCGTCCGCAACACCGCCTCGAAGGCCGAGAGAAGGCTGACGGAGGGGAGGTACCGGCGCGGTCGGCTCATGCAATATGCCTTTTATGCATCAACTCAAGCTGAATTACGATTTCCCAAGCCTGTCGGCAATCGCTAAACACATGATTGAGTGTCGGCGCGCGGGCGACCGCTCGGTCATGCGCGCCGAATGCCTGCGATTTCCACCTGACTTTACGGGGACAAGATCATGTCGAACACGCCCAAGGGCACCAGGAACGCCTTCGTGTGGGAAGACCCCTTCCTGTTCAACGAGCAGCTTTCCGACGAGGAGCGCATGATGGCCGAGGGCGCCCGCGCCTTCGCAGCCGACAAGCTCGCGCCCAAGGTGACCGACGCCTATCTCAACGAGACCGTCGACCGCGACATCTTCCACGACATGGGCGCCGCGGGCCTCCTCGGCGTCACCGTGCCGGAGGAATATGGCGGCATCGGCGCCAACTACGTCACCTACGGCCTGATCGCCCGCGAGATCGAGCGCATCGATTCCGGTTACCGCTCGATGATGAGCGTGCAGTCCTCGCTGGTCATGTACCCGATCTACGCCTACGGCTCGGAGGAGCAGCGCAAGAAATATCTGCCGAAGCTCGCCAGCGGCGAATGGGTCGGCTGCTTCGGTCTGACCGAGCCCGATGCCGGCTCCGATCCCGGCGGCATGAAGACCCGCGCGAAGAAGACGGCCGGCGGCTATGTGCTGAACGGCTCGAAGATGTGGATCTCCAACTCGCCGATCGCCGACGTCTTCGTCGTCTGGGCGAAGTCGGAAGCCCATGACAACGAGATTCGCGGCTTCGTGCTCGAGAAGGGCATGAAGGGCCTCTCCGCGCCGAAGATTGGCGGAAAGCTGTCGCTGCGCGCCTCCGTCACCGGCGAGGTCGTCCTCGACAATGTCGAGGTCGGGGAAGACGCGCTTCTGCCGAACGTCTCCGGCCTCAAGGGGCCGTTCGGCTGCCTCAACCGCGCCCGCTACGGCATCTCCTGGGGCGTGCTCGGCGCCGCCGAGGATTGCTGGCACCGCGCCCGCCAGTACGGCCTTGACCGCAAGCAGTTCGGCAAGCCGCTCGCCGGCACCCAGCTCTTCCAGCGCAAGCTCGCAGACATGCAGACCGAGATCGCGCTGGGCCTGCAGGCCTCGCTGCGCGTCGGCAGGCTGATGGACGAGGGCAAGATGGCGCCCGAGATGATCTCGATCGTCAAACGCAACAATTGCGGCAAGGCGCTCGACATTGCCCGCCAGGCCCGCGACATGCACGGCGGCAATGGCATCCAGGCCGAATATCACGTCATGCGCCACGCCCAGAACCTGGAGACGGTCAACACCTACGAGGGCACCTGGGACGTTCACACGCTGATCCTCGGCCGCGCCCAGACCGGTATCCAGGCCTTCTTCTGATCAGGCGGAGACATTCGGAAATCGACCGGCGGGGCGGCGACGCTCCGCCGGTTTTCGTTTGCTCCGGTACGGCCTGCCCTTCCTTACCAGCCGTTGAAGCGACTCCATTGCGTCGTCGGCGCCGCCTCGTCCTCGGGGATCACGTGGTAGCACTCGTAAGCCGCCGCAGTGGCGCAGGCATGGTTGGGCAGAATCCTGAGCCGGGTTCCGACCGGCAGGTCGGGGCTCGCGCCCGAGCGACTGGCGAGGATGCCGTGCTCCTGGTTGGCCGAGACCATGATCAGGTCGTCGATGACCCGGCCTTCCGCGTCGCAGACGACGCCGTAGCCCTGGTCGATCCGCTGGTCCGCAGTGCCGCGGTCGCGCGACATGGCGAGCCAGCCTGCATCGACGATCGTCCAGCCCCGTTCCCGCTGATGGCCGATCACCGTCGTCAGCACCGAGATGGCGATGTCGTCGAGCGTGCAGACGCCGATCCCGGCCATGACCAGGTCGAAGAACATGTAGACGCCGGCCCTCACCTCGGTGACGCCGGAGAGGTCCTTTGCGAAATGCGCCGTCGGCGAGGAGCCGACGCTGACGACCGGGCTCGGCAGCCCGGCATCGCGCAGCATCTGCGCCGCGGCGACCGCCGCCCGCCGCTCCTGCTCGGCGAAGGCGGCAACCGCGTCTTCGCCATAGGCGCCGTAGCTTTCGCCGGCATGGGTGACGACGCCGCGCAGCTCCGCGCCGCCCTCGTGCAGGGCGCGGCCGATCCCGACGATGCGGGGATCGCCCGGCTTGAGCCCCGATCGATGCCCGTCAGCGTCGATTTCGATCAAAACCGGAATGCGGTCGCCGGTCCGGCGCGAGGCCGCTGCGACCGCCTCCGCCTGCGACATCGAATCGAGGATCACCGTCAGGTCGCAGCCGGCCGCACGGATCCGGCTCACCCGCTCGAGCTTCTGCGGGGCGATGCCGACCGCGTAGACGATGTCATTGATCCCGGCGGCGGCGAAGATTTCCGCCTCCTTCAGCGTCGATACCGTCGCCGGACCGTTGCCGCCGGCAAGCACACGGCGAGCGACCTCGACGGATTTCGCGGTCTTGAGATGCGGCCGCGCCCGCACGCCGAGGCTCGCGAGATGGGCGTCAAGCCGGGATATGTTCCTCATCATCCTCCCCTCGTCGAGGATCAGGCATGGGGTCTCAAGGCGGGAGAGTTCATCAGAGCGGGTCACGTGCATTCCTCCGGCGAGTGGCGCGGACGACATTAGACCATGTCC
>Ga0065721_10051923_pt1 | contig 13178 bp, 11 predicted proteins | sample Mesricmetagenome_FD_59108 | JGI IMG/M metagenome (GOLD analysis project Ga0065721, IMG submission 59108) | Mesophilic microbial community from rice straw/compost enrichment Sample: eDNA_1 v2 (version 2) | ecosystem: Engineered > Solid waste > Grass > Composting > Bioreactor | place: USA: Davis... | reverse complement strand
CTGCACCCACGGTCTGGACACGCGCCAGATCATCGAGGGCGTATGCCTCGATCCGCGCATCGGCGGGCACTACAACAATCCGAGCTTCGGCTACGGTGGCTACTGCCTGCCCAAGGACACCAAACAGTTGCTGGCCAACTACAGCTTCGTGCCGCAGCATCTCATCCGAGCGATCGTGGATTCCAACCGAACCCGCAAGGACTTCGTCGCCGACCAGATAATCGCCCGGAACCCAAGTACCGTTGGCATCTATCGACTCGTGATGAAGGCCGGCTCGGACAACTTCCGCGCGTCCGCGATCCAAGGTGTGATGAAACGCATCAAAGCTAAAGGAATCCAGGTCGTCGTCTACGAACCCGTCCTCACGAAACCGGACTTCTTCCGCTCGCCCGTAATCAACGATCTTGATCGGTTCAAGACGCAAGCGGATGTGATCGTCGCCAATCGCATCACCCCGGAGCTCCGAGATGTCGCAGATCGCGTGTACACCCGCGACCTCTTCGGATCCGACTGATCTGCGCCGCCCCAAGTGTGGAAGCAATGAATGGAGAAGTGATGCCTCGTACCCGGCGCGTCCCTGCGGCGTTCCTAAGCATCAAGACGCAGTTCGACAACATCGGTGACGCCCTTATAAACCGGGAATTATGCCGCCTCGTCTCAGATCGAGCCGACACCTGGGTTGATTTCTCGCGCGCCCCGGTAGCCTTTGAACGAGCGATGAGCGTCGCCAACCTCCCCCACGTAGCAACTTTCCGCAGCTTTGGATTCGTCAAGCTGATTCTTGAAATGGTCAAGCAGCGCCTAGCAGGGCGTCCATGCTACTTCTTCCTTAATCCCGGAGGCCTCGGTGGGCACCAGCTTTCGTTCAAGCGAAGAGCATCGGCGTCTGTCTATAACACCCTCTTGGCGTTGCTTTCAGTTCTTGGCGTCAGAATTTGCTTGATTGGAATATCCGTTGACCCAGTGTACGGATTTGATTTGGCAATAATGAAGATCAGGAGGAATCTACTGCATGCTTTCGCTGTCCGCGACAGCCTAACTTCCCGATACGTGGAATCGGTGGGGATGCCAGCGGACGAGTTGGTGCCGGATCTCTCATTCAATCTCTACGGCTCCGCCCCCCCGGACCGTCCAACTGCCTCTAAAGCCATCGCGTTTTCATTCCGCTTTGACGGGAAGGCCGATGAGGAAGCGGTCAGAAGACATATTGGGCGTATCTTGTCAGCGTATGGTTCGGATTATGAATATCTGTTCGTTGCGCAGGTTAACCGTGACGCGCCGGGCATCCAGCGCATACATGATGATGCGCTCCGCCAGGGATTCCGTTCCAGAATGATTGCATGCACTGACGACATAGGTCACCTCTGCGCCATCTACGCAAACTGCATCGCAATTTACTCGAATCGACTGCACGCGCTGCTCGCCGCTGCGTATTCAGGTGCCGTTCCTTACGCACTTGTCGCAAAGGGCCGGCAACCAAAGATCGAAGGTCTTTTTCGAGACTTGGGCCTTGAGCATCTCCTGCTGTTTATTGACGACGAGGATGCCGCCCTGACCGCGGCGACCAACTTCGATAGGCAACGTCTTATCGATGAGCATTACAGGCTTAACGCCTACTTCGACACTCTCCTTGGTGCGCCGCTGTCCTAGCCATTTCAGCGGACGGAAAGGCCGGCTACTCGGCCCTTGACCCATCGCATAGTGGAAGACCTATGACATGAACTTTCAGCTGACCGGAACTATCGCAGATACACGGTCGCCAACATACCGAGAGCCGGTACAGTGCTCCGCGCCGCCGGCAAGGGCGATCGGACTCTTAGTCGGACTCGCAGCCGCCACGCCTGGGCTTGCCCCCCCCATCAGCGCCATTCCAGCGAGGCCATGGCATTTGTTTATTATTTTGGCACTCGCGCTTGCCCTGTTCTACAGGGTGCGGAATGGCTATTCGGCCATCTTTCGGCTCACTCGTCTCGAGGTGTCGCTGATCCTGTTTGCAGTGGCAACAACCTTTGTTGAACTGCTGAACGTGGCGAGCCTGACGTACTCCATTGATTACGTCAGTTTGTCGCGGCCACTGTTCTGGCTAGCCATATTCAAGGCGGTGGCCCTCACAGTTCAGACTAAGGAAGGTGCCTATCGATTCTTCTTCTGGTTCGCCATTCCAGCCATACCTTCTGTAGCTATCGGTCTTGGCCAAGTTCTCGGAATAGAGGCAATACAGTCGGTCGTCCTTCGTTTGGGTTCCGACACCGGCGGCTTTGCCGCACGCCTAGAAGATGGTCGACTAATACGCGCCACAGGGCTGGTCCAGCATTGGACGTCATTTGGGTCCTACCTGTGCACCGTAGTCGCTGCCAGTGTCGCCCTACTCGTGCTGGCACGCACTCATCGAGTCGGACGCCCACTATTTGCGTGGATCCTCCTAACAATCCTCAGCCTGGGGATCTTCTCTACCCTTACGCTCTCATCGATCTTTACCGCGATTACGATCTTTCTAGTGGGCGCTCTAACTGCGAAGGCATTCTCAAGGGCACTTCCGTTACTTTTGATTCTTGGTATTGCTGGTACAGCAGTTCTCGGACCGATGCTTTCCGCCCGCATGGACCAGCAGTTTTCCGCGATTCCAACATCCAACAGCTTGGTGCCTTCCACCCTTCAGTACAGATATCGGATCTGGGCGACGGAAACGATCCCCATGATTCAGGAGCGCCCAATCATGGGTTGGGGTTCGAATGTCTACGAGGCTACTGTTGGAAGAGGTGAACCACGCCGTCTTTATCCCAGCAATCTCCATTGGCACTCGCCAGAATCCCAGTGGCTTAGTGTCCTCATGACACACGGGTGGATAGGGCTATCTTCCTTCCTGCTGATTCTTGGTTGTGTTGCAACACTCCTTTGGCGGGCAAGCAGGCGTGGCGCCAAGTGGATTGCCAGACCGATCTGGGCCTTATTCATCCTCATGCTAGTAGCTGCGTTCACGGCACCCGTTTTTATGAATCATGGGCTCCCGGTCGGCTTCTGGGCAATGATGGGTGTACTTGCTGGTGCCCCCAGGCATGCTCGGCCACCGCTTGCCACCTCATCCGAGCGCAAGACCCCGAAGATGGGTACGTACCACTGATGTCCCAGCGCAAGAAGATCGCAAAGAACACAGCTCATATGTACCTTAGGATGCTGGTCGTTCTGGGCGCGGGCCTTTACAGCGTTCGGGTACTGCTTTCGGCACTAGGTGTTGAGGATTTCGGCATATACGCCCTTACGGGCGGCATGGTTGCAATCTTTGCCTTCCTCAATGCGACGATGACGCGAGCGGCGCAGCGATTTCTCGGAGTGGAGATCGGACATGGCGCCCCCGAAGCTCTGGCCAAGACCTTCAATGCGGTCCTAGCAATAAATGTTCTGATCGCCGTAATCGTCATTCTTGTGGGGCTGACCGTTGGCTCATGGCTCGTTAACCACAAGTTCAATATACCTGCCCAGCGGATATCAGCCGCCAACGCAGTGCTTCTCATGACGATCGGCACAACGGTCGCCCTGATTCTACGTACGCCATTCAGCGCGCTTATCATTTCGCATCAAAGAATGTCATTCTTCTCGACTACGAGCATCCTCGAGGCTTTACTCAAGCTCGGAATCGCATTCGTGATCTCCACCTCTGCCGGAGATCGACTCGAAATTTACGCGCTCTTAATAGCTCTGGCGGGCTGGGCTATGCTCGCGTGCTATGTCCTGTTTTGCTACATAAAGTTTCCGGAATCCCGGATCAAGCCACATCGCGACTGGAACTTGTACAGGACGCTTGCTGATTTCATTGGGTGGAGCTTCATCGGAAATCTAGCGCATGTGTTGCGCACTCAGGGCGTCAACCTTCTGCTTAATCTGCACTTTGGCCCAAGTCTCAATGCAGCCTACGGCGTGATGATGCAGGCTCAGGGAGCTGCCAGCCAGTTCACCAACAGCTTCGAGGTCGCGTTGAGCCCTCAGATATATAAGAGCTACGGCCAGGGTAATAGGAACGACGTCCACGAGCTCGTTGTTCTTGGATGCAAACTCAACTTCATGCTGTTCGCCCTAGTGGCGACTCCAGCCATCTACGGAGTCGATTTACTTCTCGAGATATGGCTGGGGCACCCGCTTCCTTATCTATCCGCCTTCGTGTCATGGATGCTGGTCCTACAGCTTATCGAGACGATGTCACAACCACTGATGGTGGCTGCAATGGCGACAGGCGCAATCAGACGATACCAGATGGTGGTGGGCGGAGCCGTCGCTTTGAACTTCCCGCTATCTGCCGCCGTTTTCCAGGTCTATCCCGACCCACACGGATTCCTTTATGTGGCCTTCCTACTCCAACTAGTCACATTTATTCTTCGCGCAGTGTTTATGCGCACCATGCTTCGCATTCCCCTCTCTGATCTACTCTTGCGAGTTTTTCTCCCGCTTTCGATGATAGGTTTATTCGCATTAATACTGATTGAGACTGCCTGGCTAGTTCTGCCACCCGCCGAAACTATCACGCAGGCCCTTCCACGGATGGCGGCCCTGTCAGCACTCCTGATGGCGGCATGTTTCCTGATAGGGTTGGATAAATCTGAGAAAGTTGAACTCCTCGCAATCATCAGGCGAAAGATGCGACGCTCATGACATCCCCGCGACATATGCCATACATCTATATTGAGGAAGACCAAGTTGGGAGGGCAGCCATGGTTGCTGCCCATGACGGTGCCGTGCCCAGGGCCCAGCTCTTGAGCCTGAAGGAGCGCGCTGACGGACTTCTTAGCCATCCCGGCTTCTCAGTGGTGGAGAAGACGCGCGTACCACCTTCTGGTGATAAACACGACTTCTATGCCATCGGAGCATACTCGTGGCCAAATCCGGCCAGCCGTGACGGCCTGCCTTACATCCGCAGGGACGGCTTGTACAACCCCGAAGCCTATTCCTCCACCGCCTATGACAAGGGCCGCCTACGGAACTTCGTGGATGCCGTCAGGACACTCTCCATTGCGCATATTCTATTTTCAGATCGGAAATATGCAGTGAAGGTCGCGCAGCTTTTGAGAAAGTGGTTCGTGGATCCACAGACATCCATGAATCCTAATTTTAGACATGCCGCGGCGCATCCTGGCGTACACGATGGCCGCCACTCAGGAGTGATTGAAGGAGCTGTGTTTATCGAGCTTCTCGATTATGTGAATTGCCTTAACCGGAATAACTCACTTTCGTCCGAACTTCTATCCGCACTGAGAGAGTGGTTCGCGGAACTGAGCAACTGGCTTGTCCACCATGACTTCGGACGTGCGGAACGCTACTCGACAAACAACCATGGAGGCTACTACCTCGCACAAGTAATGGCATTCTCGTCATTCGCTGGCCTTCACAGACGAGCCAGAAAGGTTATACCGATAGCGAAGAGCCAGATCTCTTGGCAAATCAGCCACGACGGTAGGATGCCAAGAGAGCTGGAGCGACCCAATGCGCTTTTCTATTCCATATACGCACTCCGTGCATTTTCGGCGCTGGCCAAGATGGCTGCAAGTTATAACGAGGATCTGTGGCTTTACAAACCGCCCGGACGTAGCGCTCCGGCGATACCACGCGCCCTCCTGTTCCTGGCGCCCTACCTGACCGGAAGGAAATCTTGGGGCGGCGAGAAGGACACGGACGAATTTGGGCCGTACGCAGCCCAGCTATGCCGCATGGCCGCGTTTGCTTACCGCTCTGAACTAACCTTCGAAATGCTGAGGTTTGTGAGCTCGCAACCCGGGGTAAAAGCCAGCCACGAAGCTCTTATTGGCTTGGATTCTCCCGACGGCACAGCAGCTGGGAATGCGTTGTTTAGAGACCTTTCCTTGGACGACCAGCCTGGTCTCCGGGACTCAGGAGTGGCTCGTCGGGTTTATCGATTAATCACTCTGCTCACGCGCAAAAAGATAATTCCGAGCAGGAGTATTGCTTAATGCACCTGTCGCCATCTAGCACATGTACGGAAGGATCTTCTCAATGACTGTGGAAGTCGTGCACTGGAATCCCAGGCGTCCCGTACTCAAGGGCCTTATTGGAAGGCTGCTGCCCTTCCGGCGACCGGTTAGCAACTTCGGTGATCTCCTTGGTCCTGAGATAGTCTTTCGCATGGTTAAGCGGGAGATGCCAGAGGTGGCTTGGGAGAGCGGTAGGGGCAGACTGCTCGCTGTGGGCTCAATCCTATCGATGGCCAGGCCCGGGGATGTGGTATGGGGGATTGGGGTAAACGGCAAATCACTCAATCGACAGTATTCTCTTGAGAATGTCTCCTTCCGTGCTGTTCGGGGCCCGCTGACGCGCAGGTTTGTCAATAATCATGGCGGTGTTTGTCCGGCCGTCTATGGCGACCCAGGATTACTGGTGCCGCTCCTCTGGTCCGAAGATGAGCTCACGGGCCCCAAGCGTGACGTCACTATTATTCCGAATCTCAACGATCTCTGCCTCTACGACCTAGAGGACGAGCGAGTACTACTGCCAACGGCGCCATTGGAGCAGTGCCTGTCTCGCATTCGAAATAGTAGATTTGTTATTGGATCTTCACTCCACGCGATAATAGTTGCGGAAGCGTTTGGAGTACCCGCGCGCTTGGTGAATTCGGGGACAGAGCCCGAATTTAAGTATCGCGACTACTACCTAGGAAGCGGGAGAGCCGAGTTCCACCCCGCAGCATCCGTGGAAGAGGCCATTGAGTTGGGCGGCGAGCCACCAATCGATTGGAACCCCCAGCCCCTGCTTTCTTCTTTTCCATTTGATCTCTGGAAGATGAATAAGCCAACTAGCGACTGTCGGTGACCTGCCCTATAAAGCTCAGATATCGTAGGTAAAAGAATGAGCCATCGCTATCATCCTGAAATTGATGGACTGCGGGCAATCGCCGTATTGCCGGTGATGCTTTTTCATGCGCACATTCCAGGCTTCAGCGGTGGCTACGTTGGCGTTGATGTGTTCTTCGTCATTAGCGGATTCCTGATCACTTCGATTCTCATCAGGGACATGCGCGAGGGGCGTTACAGTGTCCTCTCGTTCTACGAACGCCGCATCCGAAGAATTGCACCTTCACTGCTTGTCGTGCTTGCGTTCGTTCTTATTGCTGCACCGGCGATCTTACTTCCGAGTGAGTTCAGAAGACTCTCTTCCGAAGTACTTGGCGCACTTCTCTTTGTGGCGAATATCGTCTTTTTTCTAGATTCCGGCTATTTCTCGAGCAACGCCGAAACCAGGCCCCTACTACACACCTGGTCATTAGGCGTCGAGGAGCAGTTCTATATTGTCGCGCCTATTGCGATTTGGATAGTTATCCGGTTCTTTTCACGACACCTCTTCGCAACCCTATCCGCGGCGGCAATTATTTCTTTCGTTGCATGCGTCGTGATCACCCCCGTGCAGCAATCTGCAGCGTTCTACCTCCTTCCAACCCGGGCATGGGAGCTACTTAGTGGTTCACTTTTGGCAGCGCTGACGCAAAACGAATCCGCGTCGCTTACCGTCGGGAGCGAGAAAACTAGGACTCTGTATGCGGCATCGGGTTTGGCCCTTATTGCTGCATCTGTTGTTTTCTATGACAGTTCCATGGACTTTCCAGGACTCGCAGCGCTCGCGCCGGTAGTAGGGTCGTGCTTAATAATCAGATACGCGGCACAAACGGTCGTCGGCAGTATTCTTTGCTGGCCTCCTCTAGTTTTTGTAGGGCTGGTCTCATATTCACTCTATCTTTGGCATTGGCCACTAACTGTATTCTTCCGAGATTTGGGGTGGTTAGATGATTGGGCCGGGAAGCTGTCACTTGTCGGGACCTCTCTGATAGCAGCTTCCCTTAGCTGGCATCTGGTCGAGCGCAACACGCGCGATCGCAGCAAGTTTCCGACCAAGAGGCTCCTCATTACGGTGTGCGCCACCTCAGCGGCCGTTGTGCTGACCTCGCTTTTCTACCACGATCTGGACGGTTGGCCCACGAGGTTCCGGCCGCAGGTTGTGGCGGACGATTCGGCACGCCATGACATCAGCCCTTCGCGGGCCAGGTGCCACATCAACAGTGGAGTGCGTCCCGCGGAAGAGTTTTGCTCTCTGGGCCATGGCAAACCTAGCATCGCGGTTTGGGCCGACAGCCACGGCGTCGAGCTAGCGCAAGCCATAGCTGAGAATGGAATCCCGGTCATTCAGATCACGTATTCTGCCTGTCGACCCAGCCTCTCAGCGATCTCCAGTGCGTCCCGCCCGGGTTGCGATCGCCATAACATGCTCGCTAGACGCTTCCTAGCGTCCTCGACCGATGTCACTACGGCAGTTCTGGTTGCGAATTACTCGGGGAGCACTGAGCGACTCCAGGGATTACTCGATGTGGCTGACTATCTGAGAAGACACGGAAAACGTGTAGTCCTGATTGGACCAATGCCTTCACTGCCTGGACGCATCGACTTACCCACCTACTTAGCCAGAGGCGGGCGCGCGGAACACCCCTACGTCGGCATCAGCGGACACGAGATCAGAGGTTCCGCGGGTGAGATTGAGGTTCTATTGCCTGAGGAGCTCTTCTGCGCAAACGGAGTATGCGACTTGAGGGCGAATGGCTCTCCGATCCTTTTCGACAGCCATCACCCCAGCATGTCTGCAGCGCGAGTCGTCGCTGGCGCCCTGACGCGTTGTCTTAGCCAGGGGAGCTGCCGATGAATTCCACGTTCTAACTTCGGTGCCCCCCCCTCACCCCCCACAGCCACCCAAAGTCCCCAAATGAAAGTCACAGTACTCCTATCCTTGGCTCCTCCTGATGGGACACTAAGGTATGTAGTTCACCTCACTGACGGAAAGGCCCCTGGAACCCGATACAAGTACTTCTCTTGGTGGACTGCGCTCTTCGGAAAGTACGACGTCTTCCATGTACATTGGCCGGAGCAACTTGTCCGCGGAGGTAATACCTTTGTTCGGACGACGAAGCGCCTTCTAGCCCGACTCCTGTTGCTGCGGTTAAGGATCTCCCGGATCGCTCTCGTCCGCACACTTCACAACCTACGCCCGCATGAGCCCGGTGACGCCGGAGAGGACGCGTTCCTGAATCGACTGGATTCAGAGACGGATCTCTACATAAGGCTGAACCCGGCTACCCCCATGGATGAAAGTAGAGGTGTAACCATCCTCCACGGACATTACATAGGGCGCTACCCAACCCCAGCAGTTACGGAGCCCGAGCCCGGTCGGATCCTCTACTTCGGTCTTATCCGCCCGTACAAGGGCGTAGAGCGATTGATAGAGGTATTTGAGTCCATCCAGTCACCTGAGCTCAAACTGAGGATTGTTGGTAAACCCACCGTGGAGCTCCGACGTCTCGTTGAATTTGCCGTCAATCGTGATCCAAGGATCAGCTCCCTGCTTGAGTTTGTAGCAGATGATGTACTTGCGGCCGAGGTTTACAGAGCGCAGCTGGTAGTCCTGCCCTATAGAGAGATGCATAACTCGGGCGCCATCCTCGTGGCACTTTCGCTAGGCCGCCCCGTACTCGTACCGCGATCTGTGACAAATGAACTTCTGGCTGCGGAGGTCGGGCCAAACTGGGTCAACATCTTCGACGGCGAGCTGACCAAGGAGGCCGTTCTCAGCGCCGTAAAGCACTGCCCCAGGCGCGATTCCGCGCCCCCGAAGCTCGGCGGCCGCGATTGGGACGTCGTCGGACAGAAGCACTACGAGGCCTATCTAAGGGCGATGCTGTCGAAGAATCAAGCTCCACCGGGGCGTACGAACCGCGACCCAGAGGCCACTGATCTATGAGCGATGTGCAGCGCTTAGAAGAACAGAGTAAACCGCTCGTGACTGTGGTTATACCCACGTATAACCGCGCTGGAACAATCCTACCTACGCTGCTGTCCGTGCAGAGACAGACCTTTACGAACTTTGAGTGCCTCGTGATTGATGATGGATCAGAGGATGTGGAGGAGCTTGAGAGCGTGGTCGCGCGTTTGGATAACCGCTTCCGCGTTTTACGAAAGAGCAACGGCGGTGCGAGCTCTGCTCGAAATACTGGGATCCAAGTCGCTCGCGGCGAGTATATTGCACTACTGGATTCGGACGACCAGTTTCATCCGGAGAAGCTGGAGCTTCAACTTGCTGCCGTCAGCGGGCATGAGGAACAGCCGGTACTCTGCTACACGCAGCTACTTGTCGACCGCGGCATAGGAAAACACTGGGTCAAGCCGCCCCGCGGCGTGCGTGCCGGCGAACGGGTGGACGAGTATTTGATGTCGAGCGATGGGTGGATTCAGACATCGACAATGCTTTTGACTGCGGACATCGCCAGGCATGTCATGTTCTCCGCTGACCTTCCCTCTTCTCAAGATACCGATTTTGCTATCAGAGTGGTTAACGCGGGCGCAGAACTAATTTTCATTCCCCGCCCGCTGGTGACGATGAATGACGTCTATGATCCGACGCGTGTATCAAAGCAGACCAAGTTCGTTCCCCTGCTATCGTGGATCGAGAAGATGAGGCACGCCGGACAGATATCTGAACGCAGCTATTGGGCATATCGCGGATGGCAAATAGCCCGAATTGCGTCCTATTCAGATCGAACCCGCGGGATCCGCCTTTATCTTTCGTCCCTCATTCGTGGTGCATTTAGGCCAAAGATTGCTTTGATTGTTCTGGCTCAAGTCCTCATTCCTCAGGGAACGTATCAGAGAATTGCGACCTTCTTTGTGAAGATTGCGGGGCGGCGATGAGCAGGTCCATCGGAAACCGGAAAGAGAACTCAGCCCTGCTGATAAGCTCATCCGGTGGGCACTGGGTCCAGCTTTGCAGAATTGCCGCCGGGCTCCAAGGTGTAACTTATGATGTGGCCACGGTCGACGCAAACATAGACGGGTTGAGTCCTCGCGCTGTATACGAGATTGTTGACTTCAATCGCAATACACCATTCCGGGCATTGTTCGGATTCTGGTCTGTGCTATCAGCCGTCCGCAAGAGCAAAGCGACCCATATTGTATCTACAGGTGCGGCGCCGGGCCTTTTTGCAATCGCAATAGGTAGGTTGATGGGTCGCCGAACCCTCTGGATCGACAGTATTGCAAATGCCGAACGGCTGTCGATGTCCGGCCGAGTCGCCGCCATGATTTCCCATGTCACGCTCACCCAGTGGGAGGAAGTTGCACAAAACCACTCTGGAGTGGCTTACAAGGGGAGGGTCGCATGATCTTTTTATCCGTCGGAACACAGCTCCCGTTCAATCGTTTGGTCAGCTATCTTGATGGCTGGGTCAGGGAGAATGTGGACCCAATGGACGTATTTGCTCAGGTGGGACCGCTTCCCCTCGATCTTACGCCCTGCTTCCGGACCGTGGCCTCTCTGCCCGCCGATCAGTTTCTAACTAGCGTCAAGAACTGTCGCATCTTCGTTTCCCATGCCGGCATGGGAAACATAATAACTGCGCTCGAAGTCGGACGCCCTATTGTCATAGTGCCTCGTCAGAGATCGCTGGGTGAGCATAGAAATGATCACCAGCTGCACACTGCAGACAAGTTCCGCGATTACGCAGGTGTTTTTGTTGCTAGGGACTATGATGAGTTCAAGGCATCGATGACGACGGCCTGGACCGCCTCCCCCAAGGCAGCCGAGATGACACCTGAGCGACTACGCCTGGTTGACTATGTCCGCCGCTTCATAACTGATGGCGGGCCTCATTAATCCCGCACCGCAGGCCGATCATAGAAATGCTATTCGCGCGCGCAAAATCAGCTTGGCTATTGTGGATAAGCTTCGTTATAGCCTTTGGCATCGGGCATACTGCAGCGATCACACCCCTCCTGTTATCGCTGGCTGCGTTTGATGCCTCAGCTCATGAGGCGTACCCGGAAGATGACGGTCACGCGCCCGCTACGTTCTCGGCTTCGCAACTGGAATCGGTGAGGCAACGACTGAGAACTGGCGACGAGCATCTTCAGCCCGCATACCGGGCGCTCCTCGCGCGCGCTGACCGCCTGCTCCTACAGCAACCGTACACCGTGCTGGACAAATCTGGCTTGGCCCATTCCGGAGATAAGCACGATTTCTATTCCATCGGCAAATACAGCTGGAGATCTGAGTCGGCGCCGGGTGCCTATGTCCGCATTGATGGTGCACGGAACCCGGAAGCCAAGAGTGATATCTATGACAAGCGGAGGTTCAATGAAACAGTACGCGCGGTCAACACTCTTGCACTCGCGTACTATTTCAGCGGTGACCATGTGTATGCTCGCAAGGCTGGTGATTTCCTAAGGGCTTGGTTTATAAATCCAGAAACTCGAATGCGGCCAAATTTTCGTTATGCCGCGTCGCTACCAGGCGTTAGTGACGGCATGTTCTATGGCATCATCGAGGGTGTTGTTCTTATCGAGATGCTGGATCACATCACGCTGCTGAGCGGCTCGGATGCACTGTCGTCGAGTGAAGAAGATGAGCTTCGCAAGTGGTTCCTGAGTCTGGCGGAATGGCTCGTTGCAAGTGATTTTGGAAAGCGAGAGTCGCGCGCGAAGAACAATCATGGCGCTTGGTACTACGCCCAGGTCATGTCTTTTTATTTGTTTGGAGGGGAAACGAACACGACCCTGTCGTTCCTTCCCGAGGTGCGACGTCAGCTTCGATCTCAGTTTGCTCCAGATGGAAGCATGCCTCGTGAGTTGGCGCGTGCGGATCCGGATATGTACAGTGTTTACGGCTTGCGTGCATTTATCACACTGGCCCGAATCACGGATTCCCTTGGCGCCTCCCTTTGGTTTGAAGGCGAACCTGAGCCCACGATTCTCAATGCGCTTCGGTTCCTGAAGCGCGTGCATCTTCAAGAGTATGGGAAAACTCAGGGAGGTTCCATTGCTCAGCCCGACCCTTATGCGGTGCAGCTCTACAGGCTTGGTGCTGAAGCCTACCGAACAGACGAGTTCAGCACTGTCCTGAAAGCCCTGATCAATCGAAGGTCCTCAGCGGATCGATACGCCCGCTTGATGGGACCAACCAGTTAATTATTTCTAGACCAGGGCGTCCATCGTTTCCGGGCGCGGGGCGTATGGAAGCAGATTTGTATGGAGGCAATATGATTCCCGTGATCCTTTCCGGCGGTTCCGGCACGCGGTTGTGGCCACTGTCCCGCGAAGCCTATCCAAAGCAGTTCCTTCCACTCCTCGGTGGGGACAGCCTGCTCC
>Ga0065721_10009008_pt1 | contig 13180 bp, 13 predicted proteins | sample Mesricmetagenome_FD_59108 | JGI IMG/M metagenome (GOLD analysis project Ga0065721, IMG submission 59108) | Mesophilic microbial community from rice straw/compost enrichment Sample: eDNA_1 v2 (version 2) | ecosystem: Engineered > Solid waste > Grass > Composting > Bioreactor | place: USA: Davis... | reverse complement strand
CGCCAGTCGGACGTCCTGCGCCAGCAGGTGGACGAGTTCCTCGCCCAGGTGAAGGCGGCCTGATAGGGCCCGCCTGAACCGCCCCGCAGGGGTTCAACGATCCTCCGCCGCGCGACGAGCGCGGCGGATTTTTATTTGGCAAGGGAGTGAGGGGCACGGAGCCGGGGGCGGCCGATCCCGCGACTATGGCTCGCGCCTGAAGCCCTCGCTCGCCACCATCAGCTCGCGCGTGTAGGGCGTCTCGATACGTCGGGCGGCGAGGTCGGCGGAGGTGAGGAGTTCCACCGGCTTGCCGTGCTGCATCACGAGCAGGCGCTCGCACATGTGCGTGACGACGGCGAGGTCGTGGCTGACGAGGACGTAGGTGAGCCTGCGCTCGCGCCGGATCTCCTCGAGGAGGTTGAGCACCTCGGCCTGCACCGACGCGTCGAGGGCCGAGGTCGGCTCGTCGAGCAGCAGGATCGTCGGTTCGAGGATGAGCGCACGGGCGATGGCGACCCGCTGGCGCTGGCCGCCCGACAGCTGGTGCGGATAGCGGAAGCGGAAGCCCTTGCCGAGCCCCACCTCGTCGAGCGCCTTCAGGATGCGCCGCTCGGCATCGCCGATGCCGTGCACGGCGAGCGGCTCGGCAAGTGCCCGGTCGATGGTGTGGCGCGGATGCAGCGAGCCGTAGGGGTCCTGGAAGACCATCTGCACCCGGCGGTAGAAGGCCTTGCTGCGTGCGGGGCGGATCTCCTCGCCGCGGACGAAGATCGAGCCCTCAGTGACCGGCGCAAGGCCGGCGACGGCACGAAGGACGGTGGATTTCCCCGAACCCGATTCCCCGACGAGGCCGAAGGATTCCCCCTCGGCGACCGAGAAGCCCACGCCATCGACGGCGCGGAAGTCGTCGAACTCGACCGCGAGGCCCTTGATCGCGAGCGCGTCCGTCATGCCGCCCACTCCGGCTTGCGGTCGAGCACCGGCAGGGGGTGGCGGCTTTGCCCGAGCTTCGGCAGGCAGTTCAGCAGCCCCTGGGTATAGGGATGCTGCGACTGGTGCAGCCGGTCGGCGGCGATCTCCTCCACCACGCGGCCGGCGTACATGACGAGCACGCGGTCGCAGAAGGAGGAGACGAGCCTAAGGTCGTGCGAGACGAAGATGAGGCCCATGCCGCGCTCGGCGACGAGCTTGTCGAGGATGGAGAGCACCTGCAATTGCACGGTCACGTCGAGGGCCGAGGTCGGCTCGTCGGCGATGAGCATGTCCGGTTCGGCGACGAGCATCATGGCGATCATGGCGCGCTGGCCCATGCCGCCGGAGACCTCGTGCGGATAGAGGTTGAAGACGCGCTCGGGGTCGCGGATCTGCACCGCCTCCAGCATGGCGAGCGTGCGCCGCCGCGCCTCGGCGCCCGAGCCGCGGCCGTGGGCGGCGAGCGTTTCCATGATCTGCTCGCCAATGCGCATCACCGGGTTGAGCGAGAACTTGGGATCCTGCAGCACCATGGCGATGCGCTTGCCGCGCAGTGTCCGGCGCTCCTTCTCGCTCGCGGCGAGAAGATCGATGCCGTCGAAGACGAGGCGGTCGGCGGTGACGGTCGCATGCGGCGGCGTGAGGCCGAGGATGGCGCGGCCGGTCTGCGACTTGCCCGAGCCTGATTCCCCGACGATGCCGAGCCGTTCGCGCCCGAGGGTGAAGGAGACGCCGCGCACGGCCTCCACCATTCCCGAGCGCGTGGGAAAGCTGACGCGCAGGTTTTCGACGTCGAGGAGCGCGCTCATTGGCCTGCCGCCTTGGGATCGAGCGCGTCGCGCAAGCCATCGCCCAGGAGGTTGAAGCCGAGGCTGACGATGAAGATGGCCACGCCGGGAGCTGCGGCGACCCACCATTGGTCGAGCACGAAACGACGGCCCGAGGCGATCATGGCGCCCCATTCAGGCGAGGGAGGCTGGGCGCCGAGGCCGAGGAAGCCGAGGCCGGCCGCCGTCAGGATGATGCCGGCCATGTCGAGTGTCACGCGCACGATCACCGATGACACGCACAGCGGCATGATGTGGCGGGCGACGATGCGCGCGGGCGAGGCGCCCATCAGCCGCACCGCGCTGATGTAGTCCGCGTGGCGCAGCGTCAGCGTCTCGGCGCGGGCGATGCGGGCATAGGGAGGCCACGAGGTGATGGCGATGGCGATGACGGCGTTGACGATGCCGGGCCCGAGCGCCGCGACGAAGGCGAGCGCCAGCACCAGGCGCGGGAAGGCGAGGAAGATGTCGGTGATGCGCATCAGCACGGCATCGACCCATCCTCCCGCATAGCCCGCGACGGTGCCGATGAGGAGGCCGACAGGCGCCGCGATGACCGCTACCAGGATGACGACGAAGAGGGTGATGCGCGAGCCGTGCACCAGACGGGCGAAGATGTCGCGACCCTGATCGTCGGTGCCGAACCAGTGCTCGGCGCTCGGCGCCAGCAGCCGCGCCGTGCGCAGGTCGCCGTCGGTCACGGCCGAATAGGGTGCGATCACGTCGGCGAAGGCGGCGACGAGAAGGAGGGCCAGGATGATGAAGAGCCCGGCCATGGCGAGGCGGTTGTCGGCAAAGCGCGACCAGGCGGCATAGGCGCGGCCGAGGCGCGCCTGCCGGCGGGAGGCCGGCCGCTCGCTCGTCAGCCATGCGCGCCAGGTTTGAGCGTCGTTCGTCATCTTGCGCAGGTCCGCTATCGGGCTCGTGTTCTGGGGTCGAGGACGCGGTAGAGCAGGTCGGACAACAGGTTGAGGCCGATGAAGACCGAGCCGACGACGATGGTGCCGCCGAGGACGGCGTTCATGTCCGCGTTCTGCAGCGAATCGGTGATGTAGAGGCCGAGGCCCGGCCAGGAGAACACCGTCTCCGTCAGCACCGAGCCCTCGAGCAGGGTGGCATAGGAGAGGGCGATGACGGTGACGAGGGGCACCAGCGCGTTGCGCAGCGCATGGCGCCAGATGATCTTGCCCTCCGACAGGCCCTTGGCCCGCGCCGCCACGACATATTCCTGGCCGAGCTCCGTCAGCATGAAGGAGCGCGTCATGCGGCTGATGTAGGCCATCGAGAAATAGCCGAGCAGCGACGCCGGCAGGATGAGATGGCCGAAGACGTTGCGAAAGGCTTCCCATTGGCCTTGCATCGCCGTGTCGAGGAGCAGGATGCCGGTGACCGGCGTCACGGTGTACTCGTAGACGACATCGATGCGGCCCGGACCTTCCACCCAGCCCAGGCGGGCGTAGAAGACGAGCAGCGCCATCAGCCCCAGCCAGAAGATCGGAACCGAATAGCCGACGAGGCCGATGACGCGAACGACCTGGTCGAGGAAGCTGCCGCGCCGCACCGCCGCAAGGACGCCGAGCGGCACGCCGAGGACGGCGCCGATGAGCGTGCCCAGCGTGGCGAGCTCCAGCGTCGCGGGGAAGACGCGGCGGATATCCGTCATCACCGGATTCGAGGTCAGCACGGAGGTGCCGAAATCGCCCGTCAGCGCCTTGCCGACATAGATGAAGAACTGCTGGTAGAGCGGCAGGTTGAGGCCGAGTTCCTCGCGCACGCGCTCGACGACGTGCGACGGCGCCCGGTCGCCCACGATGGCGAGCACCGGATCGACGGGGATGACGCGGCCGATGAAGAAGGTGACGGCGAGAAGGCCGAGATAGGTCAGCGCGACGACGACGAGAAAGCGCGCGATGGCCATGGCCGTCGAACGCAGGCGGGCGCGTCTGCGCCCGCCCGCTCTGGCGGAACCCGCGAGTGCCATGCGGGCCTCAGTTCTTGGAAACCCTGAAGACGTAGGTCGAATCGGAGGTGGAGCCGAGGACGAAATCTTCCACGTTCTTCCGCACGCCCGCGGTTTCGACCATCTGGTAGATGATGACGAAGGGGCTCGTCTTCAGAAGGTCACGCTGCAGTTCGGTGTACATCTCCACGCGCTTGGCGGGGTCGCGCTCGAGCACGGCGGCATCGGCCTTCTTGGTCAGTTCCGGAATGTCCCAGGCGTTGCGCCAGGCGAGCGGCTTGGAGGCTGCGTCGTCGGAATTGTCCGGGTTGCGCGCGAAGGTGTCGGCGTTGGTGTGGGGATCCCAGTAGTCGGCGCCCCACTGGCCGATGTAGATGTCGTGGTTGCGGGCGCGATACTTGGTCAGCGTCTGCTTGCCGTCGCCGGGGATGATCTCCAGCTTGATGCCGGCCTGGGCGAAGGTGCGCTGGACGGCCTCGGCGATGCCGGCGACCGGCTGCGTCTGGCGCACGTCCATGGTGACCGAGAAGCCGTCCTTCAGCCCCGCCTTCTCGAGTAGTTCCTTGGCCTTCGCGACGTCGAGCTTGTAGGGCTTCTCGTCGATGGCGCCGAGCAGGCCCATGGGCAGGAAGGTCTGGTGGACGGTGCCGATGCCCTTGATCAGCGTCTCGCCGATGGCGTCGTAATCGACCAGCCACTTCATCGCCTCGCGCACCTCGGGCTTGGCGAGGGTGGGGTTCTTCTGGTTGAGGCTGATGTAGTAGATCGTGCCCTTGGGCCGGTTGGTGATGGCGACGTCGGCGTTCTTCTCCACCGCCGCGAGGTCTTCCGGGCTCAGGTTGCGGGCGATATCGACGTCGCCCTTCTCGAGCAGCAGGCGCTGGGTCGCGCTTTCCTTCACGTGGCGGTAGATGACGCGCGGCAGCTTGGCCTTCTCGCCGTAGTAGTTGTCGTTGCGCTCGAGCGCCAGGATCTCGTTGGCGCGCCAGTCGCGGATCTTCATCGGGCCGGAGCCGGCATAGTTCGTCTTGAGCCAGGCATTGCCGAGGTCGCCGTCCTTCTCGTGCTCGAGCACGAGCTTCTTGTCGACGATGGCGGCGACGTTCGCGGTGAGGCAATTGAGCACGAAGGTCGGCGCATAGGCCTTGTCGGTCTCGATCACGACGGTGAGGTCGTCGATCTTCTTCACCTTCTCCTCGACATTGTCCTTCGACAGGCCGAACTGGGTGAGGATGAAGGCCGGCGACAGGTCGAGCTTGACCGCGCGCTGCAGCGAGAAGGCGACATCCTCGGCCGTCAGCGGGTTGCCGGAGGCGAACTTGAGGTCCGGCCTCAGCTTGAAGGTGTAGGTCTTGCCGTCGTCGGACACCGTCCAGCTCTCGGCGACATCGCCATAGAGCTTGGAGGGATCGGCCACGTCGAATCGCACCAGCCGGTCATAGGCGTTGCCCATGATCTCGCCGGCGCTGATCTCGAACGACTCGGCAGGATCGAGGGTGATGATGTCGTCGATGGCCCAGGCGAGGACGAGCGTGTCCTTCGGTGTGGCGGCGAGGACGGGGCTCGCGGTGGCGAGGAGGACCGCCGCGGTGGCCCCCATGAGGCCACGGGCGAGGTCCCGGCGGGTGAGGCCGCGGGCGACGAGGTTCTTCACGGCGGTCATCGGCATCCGGATGGGCATTCGGGTCATGGACATGGATTGTTCCCCCATTTTGCGCCATACGAGGGCATGATGAGGGGCGTGCGTCAAGAGTGCGCGGCGGGCGATCCCGGGTGGAGAATGGGCACCGGCTGCTCACGCGGGAGGCAGCTCCGGAGCGGCCTGTCCGCCAGACTGTGCAAAGGCTGCGCCAGCGGCTATGAAACGCTGTCCGCCGCTGCGGCGGGCGAGCGGACGGGCCAGGCACATGACCATTCTCGTCACCGGCACGGCCGGCTTCATCGGATATCACACGGCCGAGGCGCTGCTGGCGCGCGGCGAATCCGTGGTCGGCCTCGACATCGTGAACAGTTATTATGACCCGGCCCTGAAGGAGGCGCGGCTCGCGCGCCTCGCCGGACGCGCCGGCTTCGTCGAGGCGCGGGTCGACGTCGCCGACAGACCGGGGCTCGAGGCCGTCTTCGCCCGCCACCGGCCACGCGGGGTCATCCACCTCGCCGCCCAGGCCGGGGTGCGCTATTCGGTCGAGAACCCGCATGCCTATGCGGGCAGCAATCTCGTCGGCTTCCTCAACATCCTCGAATGCTCGCGGCAGGGGCGCGTCGAGCATCTGGTCTATGCCTCGACGAGCTCCGTCTATGGCGCCAACGCCGCCCTGCCGTTTTCGGAGCAGCACGGCACCGGCCATCCGATGAGCCTCTACGCCGCGACCAAGCGCGCGAACGAGGTGATGGCGCATTCCTATGCGCATCTCTACGGCCTGCCATGCACGGGCCTGCGCTTCTTCACGGTCTACGGCCCGTGGGGGCGGCCGGATATGGCGCTGTTCAAGTTCACGCGCGCCATCCTCTCGGGCGAGGCCATCGACGTCTACAACAACGGCGACATGCGCCGTGACTTCACCTATGTCGACGACATCGTCGAGGGCGTGGTGCGCGTGTTCGACCGGCCGGCGCGGCCCGACCCAGGCTGGGACCCTGCATCGGAGCATCCCGATCCCGCCACGAGCGGCATCGCCCCCTTCCGCGTCTACAACATCGGCCGCGGCAGCCCCGTGCCGCTGATGGATTTCATCCGCGTGATCGAGGACAAGCTCGGGCGCAAGGCTGTCTGCAACATGCTGCCGATGCAGCCGGGCGACGTTGCCGCCACCTTCGCGGATACGAGCGCGCTCGCACGCGATACCGGCTACGCGCCNTCGACCTCNGTCGAGACCGGCGTCGGCCGCTTCGTCGACTGGTACCGGGAGTATTATNGTGTNTGACAGGCCGGACCGGGTGATTTCGNTCGTCGGTCTCGGCTATGTCGGCCTGCCGGTGGCCTGCGCCTTCGCCGCGGGCGGCTATCGCGTCGTCGCCTTCGACATCGACGCGGGCCGGATCGCGGAACTGAAGGACGGCGTCGACCGGACGGGGGAGGTCGAGCCGCAGGAACTCGCGGCGCCGTCACTCCACCTGACGCACGATGCCGAGGCGCTGCGCGAGGCCGACTTCCACATCGTCACCGTGCCGACGCCGATCACGCGGGAACGCCTGCCGGACCTCAGGCCGCTCCTCGCCGCCTCGCGCACCGTGGGGCGCGTGCTGAAGCGGGGCGACATCGTCGTCTACGAATCGACGGTCTATCCCGGCGCGACCGAGGAGGACTGCGTGCCGGTGCTGGAGGCCGAGAGCGGCCTTGCCTTCGGCCGTGACTTCACGGTCGGCTACTCGCCCGAGCGCATCAACCCGGGTGACCGCGCCCACCGCTTCACCACGATCACCAAGGTCGTCTCGGGTTCGGATGCGGCGACGCGCGCGACGGTCGCCGCCGTCTACGGCTCGGTGGTGCGGGCCGGTGTCCACGAGGCGCCGTCCATCAAGGTGGCGGAGGCAGCGAAGGTCATCGAGAACACCCAACGCGACCTCAATATCGCGCTGATGAACGAGCTCGCCCTCATCTTCGACCGCGTGGGCATCGCCACCAGCGACGTGCTGGACGCGGCCGCGACGAAGTGGAATTTTCAGCGCTTCTCTCCCGGCCTCGTCGGCGGCCATTGCATCGGCGTCGATCCCTATTACCTCACCGCCAAGGCCGAGGCGCTCGGCTATCACCCGCAGATGATCCTCGCGGGGCGGCGCATCAACGATGCGATGGGTCATTTCATCGGCGAGAAGCTGGTGAAGCTGCTCCTGGCCCGCGGGCGCGACCTGCGCACGGCGCGCGTCGCCATCCTCGGCCTCACCTTCAAGGAGAACGTGCCGGACCTGCGCAACAGCCGGGTCCCGGACATCATCGCCGAACTCCGCGACTACGGCATCAGCCCGCTCGTGCACGATGCCCTTGCCGATGCGCGCGAGGCCGAGCGCGCCTACGGCGTCGCCCTCGTCGACTGGGCGGCGCTCGGCGGCCTCGATGCGGCCGTGCTCGCGGTCCCACACGGTGCCTATCTGGCGGAAGGGGGCGTCCGCATCTCGTCGATGCTGGCGCCAGGCGCGGTCGTCGTCGACGTGCGCTCGGCGATCGATCCCGCGAGCCTGCCGGAAGACGTCCTGCTCTGGCGCCTGTGAGACGAGCGCAGCCTTCCGTCGACGCGCTCGCCGTGCCCAGCCCTATTGCCCTTTCCGCCGCGGGGCGGCAAGAACGACGCCGGCTGATGCCGTAACTCGGGGGGTGGGGATGAACTGGGCAGGAATCACACTGGCGCTCGCGGCAAGCGTTGCGGTGGCCGGATGCAAGACGACGGAAGAGGCCAACAAGGCGCTGAGGGGCAAGTGGATCGGGCAGACGGCCGACGCATTCTTCATCGAGAATGGTCCGCCGGTCTCGAGCTATGAACTCGACGGGGGCGGGGTCATCTACACCTGGCGCGGCGGCGAGACGAGCTATGTACGGCCGGCCCGGGTGCAGACGCAGGGGACGACGCAACCGCTCAACCGCTCCCAGCGCACGGTGACGACCGTCTCCAATCCGGCGCCCGGGACCACGGTCACGCGCACGAGGACCACCTCGACCTCCTTCGGCGCCACGATGCCGACCTCCGTGATCGTCGAGCCGGCGCGCCGTGTCGACCTGTTCTGCGAGGCGCAGATCGCGACGGACGCGCAGGGCGTCATCACCTCGGTGCGCATCAACAGGGATACGGAAGGCGCGGGCTTGTCCTTCTCGCGCTGCGCCGAGCTGTTCGGCGGCGAATAACGCGCGCGGCGAGCGGCGACGCCGTGGCGCATGTCGGCATGGCCGGGGCGTCGCTAAAACGGGCCGGCTCAAGAGGAGAAACGGGCCGATGGTCACGATCGAAGCCGTCTTCGCCGGCAAGGCGGTGCCCTATGCGCGCCAGGGCACCCTGAGCGCCATCGACAAGCGACGCCTCGCCGGGCCGGTCGAGATCCTCGCGCAGGGGCTCGCCGGAGACGAGCAGGGCGACCGCAAGAACCACGGCGGCCCGGACAAGGCGGTGCACCATTACCCGGCCGAGCACTACGGCGCCTGGGCGGGGGAGGGCATCGACCCGTCCTCCTTCCTGCCCGGCCGGGCGGCCTTCGGCGAGAATCTGCGCACGCGCGGGCTCGTCGAGGCGGACGTATGCATCGACGACGTTTTCCGTGCCGGTACGGCGCTGCTGCAGGTCTCGCAGGCCCGCCAGCCCTGCTGGAAGCTGAACCACCGCTTCGATCGCAAGGACATGGCGCGGCGCGTGCAGCAGAGCGGCCGCACCGGCTGGTACTATCGGGTGCTGGAGACCGGCGTCGTCGCGTCGGGCGACCGGATGGTCCTCGTCGAGCGCCCGCAGCCGGAATGGCCGCTGTCGCGCGTGCTCAACGTCCTCTATGTGGACATGCTCGATCGCGAGGCGCTCGCGGCGCTCGCACGCCTGCCGCATCTGCCGGCGTCGTGGAAGGCGCTGGCGGTCCGGCGGCTGGAGCGCGGGGTGGTGGAGGACTGGTCGCGGCGGCTCGGCGAGGCCTGATCAGGCGCGTGCCGGCCCCGGTGCCGGCATGACGAGCTCGATGCTGCGCTCGCTGGCGCAGGTGGTGTCGAGGGGCCGGGCAGCGAGCTGGCGCACATAGGCGCGGGTCAGTCGCTCCCGCAAGGGATTGAGTGATCCGACGGGCTCGTCGTCCGCGAAGCGGCAGCTCAGCACGAGCCCGCTCTCCCGCCGCACCACCGTCAGTTCGACGGTCCGTTCGGTGCGGCGCGCCTCGTCGAGATAGGCCGGCAGCAGGGCCGCGAGATAGAGCCCGATGCCGATGGCCCGATCGAGGTCGACCGTGACATCACGGGCGGCGACCTCGATCCGCACCTGTTCGGCAGACAGGGCCGCGGAGCGGCGCAGGCCGTCGACGACGTCTTCCAGCAGTTCCGCGAGCGGTGCGTCGGTGATGTCGCCGAGCGCGTAACAGACGCGATAGGCCACGGCCATGGCCTGGACGTGGTCCTCGATGAAGCGGATGTCGTCGCGCCGCTCCGCCGGCAGGGCCTGCTTGTGCAGGCTGAGCAGGCTGACGATGACCTGGAAGTTGTTCTTGACCCGGTGATGCAGCTCGCGCAGCAGCTGCGACTTCTCCTCGGCCACGGTTTCCAGCGCCTCGGCATGCTGGGCGATGTTCTCGGCCATGTTGTCGAAGGCCTCGCCGAGCTCCGCGAGTTCGCTCGGCGCATGCGCGAGCCGAACGGCGCGGACCGAGAAGCGGCCGCTGCCGTAGACTCTCGTCAGGCGCTTGAGGTAGTGCAGCCAGCGCAGCACCAGCCTGTCGACGGCGAAGACGATGCCGATCGTCGCGCCCAGGAGCATGATGACGGGCGGCATGATGGCCCCCCACAGCTGGCGCTGCTCGTTCATGAAGAACGAGGCCGCGGGGTAGCCGGTGAGGACGGTCACCCCCGTCCGCGACGAGCGGGTGGCGAAATAGCGGTAGCTTTCTCCGCCACGGCTCTCGCCCGTGAAAACATGCGATCCGCTGCCGAACTGCTCGGTGGACAGCCCCGTCCTGGGCAGCCAATCGCCCGGGATGTTCTCGGTCCGGTATTCGGCGATGAGCCGGTCCGACGGGGAAAAGACGATCGAGCCGTGCTCCTGCGACACCCGGGCCGAACGCAGGGCGATTTCGAAAATGATGTGCGAGACCGAGAAGACCGCGATCGCATCGCGATCGCGCCCGGAAGCGATCGCGCTCGCCAGCAGCACCGGGCCACCGGTGACCGGGCTGTCGAGAACGGCGGTGAGCCCCTGCGCGAGCTGGGTGGACAAGCGCTGCCGGGTCGTCGCGCCGGCACGGGCGACGAGCGCCTCCCGGTCATAGCCATAGGCGCACCGCAGCGTGTCACCCACGAAGACGGCGACGGCCGTCAGCTCCGGATAGGAGCCGAGGACGGGCGCAGCGGCGGCGCTGCAGCTGTCGGGCCCCTCGCCGGCCTTGGCGAGGTGGCTCTCGAGCTCCGCGGCCGCGAGCTGCGCTTCGCGCAGCACCTCGTCGATCTGGGCGGCTACATAGGCGTTGGCCTGGGTGGCGGCGTCGATCCGCTCCTGGCGCAATTGGCGGTTCTGCGCCACGGTCCAGCCGAGGGCGATCAGGGCGGCCGGCAGCAGGACGAGCGCGAGCGCGGCGACGAGGCGGCCGCGCAGGCTGCGACTGAGTCCCCCCACGCCCTCGGTCGACTGGCCCTGCCGGTCTTCGTTTGGGCTGCCGGCGCCGGCGTTCCGCAGGATCGTCATGGCACGGCCGTTCAGCTGGCCGGTGCGGCGCGCCCGCCGTGCGCCGGGCGGTTGCGCAGTCTCACGAGCACGGACGGCAACCGCTCATATCGTCCCGCTTCCATTGTCACGGAGGCCGCCAGCACGTCTATTATTCCTCATTGCTTTTCCCCGCCCTCGTCTTGTTCGTCCGCGGCGGGAGCGGTCCCGCCGAGTTTGGCGTCCAGCTCCGTGAGCAGCTTCATGAAACGGTCCGGCACCTCCTGCTGCAGAACGTCGTCGTAGACGGCGCGCAACTGCTGGCCGATCTGGGCCTGGATGTCCTTGCCGAGAGCCTTCTCGCCCGTCGCCCTCTCTGCGGACGGGGCACGCTCTGCCGTGGAATTCTTCTGCCGTTGGATGCGTCCACCCTTTGCGGCCTTGTCTGCGCGCATCTGCCTGCCTGCTCGTGTTCCGTCTGCGATTTGCCGCCGCTAATCGATAATGAGACAGAGTTTTAAATTGTTCCTGACCCGTTGGAACTTTTTTCGATGGACTTCGTTAGTTCATGATGGTGCTGTCGCCGCGTGAGCGGCGGGTCGGCGCCCACCGCAAAGGCGGTGCGCAGACGACGACAACGAAACAGAGGTTGTTCATGTCCCTCGCTCAAGCGATTGCTCCCCATCTGCCCTATCTGCGCCGCTTCGCGCGCGTGCTCGCGGGTAGTCAGAGCGGAGGCGATGCCTATGCCGTCGCGACATTGGAGGCGATCCTTGCCGATCCGGCGGCGCTCGACCGGCAAATCGACCTGCGCGTTGCGCTCTATCGGGTGTTTCTGCGGGTGTGGCAGTCCGTCCAGCCCGACGCGGAGGCGCCTGCTGCCACCGATGTTGAGTCGCAGGACGAAGGCTTCGCCCGGCTCGAGCAGCTGACCCCCCGCTCGCGCGTCGCCTTTCTTCTCGCCGCGGTGGAGGGGTTCGCTACCGCGCAGGTGGCCCAGGCGCTCGACTGCAGCGAGGACGAAGCCGCGGCGCTTCTCGCCGAGGCTGGCCAGGAGCTCTCGGAGCAGCTGGCGACCGATATCCTCATCATCGAGGACGAGCCGATCATCGCCCTGGACCTCGAAGCCCTGGTCGAAAGCCTCGGCCACCGGGTCATCGACGTGGCGCGGACCCACAGCGAAGCTCTCGAGGTGGTGAAGCGGCAGCGGCCGGGCTTGGTGCTCGCCGACATCCAACTCGCCGACGGCTCCTCCGGCCTCGATGCGGTCAACGACATTCTCGCCGAGGCGGAAATGCCCGTGATCTTCATCACGGCTTATCCGGAACGGCTGTTGACCGGTGCGCGCCCCGAGCCGACCTTCCTCGTCACCAAGCCCTTCAGCCCGGATGCCGTGAAAGCGGTGATCAGTCAGGCGCTGTTCTTCGACCGCCGCTCGCATCAGGCAGGTCCGGTCGCGGCGGCAAGCTGAGCGCGTCATCCGCCGGCGCTCCGGCTTTCGAAGCGCGGGGCCCGGCGACGATCCGCCCTGCCATGCCTAATCCTTCCGTTTCGATCGTCCGGGGCGCTCCAGCAGGCGCCCCGAGACGAATCCGGCTATGAGTGCGGCGAGCATCAATTGCTTGCCGTCCAGAGACTGGGCGAGCTCGCGCCCCATGTTCAGGGCGGAGGCTTCGAGCGCTTCCTGCCGCGACAGGCCGGCGGCAGTGGTTGGACGGGCGGCGACGTCGCGCGGCCTATGCCGCCCGGAACGCGCGCCCAGAAGAAGCAGGATGGCCACGAGCGCGAAGAACCCCGCGATGATCGCCGGGGCTGCAATCGGCCCATAGAGTCCTTCCAGCCAGCGGTGTGCGGCGATCGCGGCGAAGACGAGCCCGATGCCGAGAGACAAGGCAGCCAGCAGGCAAAGGACGATGCTGCGCACGATCCGTGCCGCACCTTCTTGCACCTGCCGGCGTGCCGCGCTGGTGACGAGCGAGAGAAGCCCGCCCATCAGCGCCGGCTCATCATGCCGAGGATGAGGCCTATGCCGCCAGCGATGAGTACCGCCGTAAGCGGATTACGTTCGATGCCGTGCTCGATCTCGGAACCGACGGAACGCACCCGCCGCTCGGCATCGGCGGCGG
>Ga0065721_10003335_pt1 | contig 13180 bp, 12 predicted proteins | sample Mesricmetagenome_FD_59108 | JGI IMG/M metagenome (GOLD analysis project Ga0065721, IMG submission 59108) | Mesophilic microbial community from rice straw/compost enrichment Sample: eDNA_1 v2 (version 2) | ecosystem: Engineered > Solid waste > Grass > Composting > Bioreactor | place: USA: Davis... | reverse complement strand
GCGCGCGCTGATCCGGCGCATTTTTTTGCGCGGACAGCTTCTCATTCTCCAATAGATCGTCTCCCGGGAGCTTCCTATGTCATCCATCAAAAAAGTGGTTCTGGCCTACTCCGGCGGCCTTGATACGTCGGTCATCGTTAAGTGGCTGCAGGAAAACTACAACTGTGAAGTGGTGACATTTACGGCCGATATCGGCCAGGGTGAAGAAGTTGAGCCAGCGCGCGCCAAGGCTCAGGCTCTGGGTGTAAAAGAGATCTATATCGATGATCTGCGCGAAGAATTCGTGCGCGACTTCGTATTCCCCATGTTTCGCGCCAATACCGTCTACGAAGGCGAGTATCTGCTGGGTACCTCCATTGCCCGTCCGCTGATTGCCAAGCGCCTCATTGAGATCGCCAATGAAGTGGGTGCGGATGCGATTTCTCACGGTGCCACCGGTAAGGGTAACGACCAGGTGCGTTTTGAACTGGGTGCTTACGCGCTTAAGCCCGGCATCAAGGTGATTGCTCCCTGGCGTGAGTGGGATCTGACTTCCCGCGAAACCCTCATGGCCTACTGTGAAAAACACAATATCCCGGTGGACTTCAGCAAGAAGAAAAAGTCTCCCTACTCCATGGATGCGAACCTGCTGCATATCTCTTACGAAGGCGGCGTGCTGGAAAATCCGTGGACTGAAGCTGAAGAAGATATGTGGCGCTGGAGCGTGTCGCCGGAAGCCGCTCCTGATAAAGCGACTTATATCGATCTGACCTATGAGAAAGGCGATATCGTGGCCATCAACGGCGAGCGCATGTCGCCAGCCACCGTTCTGGCGACCCTCAATAAACTGGGCGGCGAAAATGGTGTAGGCCGTCTGGACATCGTGGAAAACCGCTACGTAGGGATGAAGTCCCGCGGCTGCTATGAAACTCCCGGCGGTACCATCATGCTGCGTGCGCACCGTGCGATCGAATCCATTACGCTGGATCGCGAAGTGGCGCATTTGAAAGACAGCCTGATGCCGCGTTACGCCGAGATGATCTACAACGGTTACTGGTGGAGTCCCGAGCGCAAAATGCTGCAGGTTGCTATCGATGAGTCCCAGCAGTTTGTGAACGGTGATGTCCGCGTCAAACTTTATAAAGGTGCTGTGCATGTGGTTGGTCGCCGCTCGGCGGACAGCCTGTTCGACGAGAAGGTTGCGACTTTCGAGGACGATGCCGGTGCTTACAATCAAAAAGATGCAGAAGGCTTTATCAAGCTGAATGCACTGCGTATGCGCATTGCGGCGAACAAAGGTCGCACCCTGCGTTAATTCTTGGGTTTATTTATCAGCTGGGGTGGCAAATTTTAAAAGCTGCCCTAGGCTGTATAAAAAATGGGCAGTTGGATGTCGCCCTGCACGCGCTAAAGTATCTGCTTTATCCGCTGTCGAGCCATCGTGACGGATCGGTTATTAACGGAGCATTATCCCGGAGAATCAACTTGATCAGGATCAATATCGATACGCTCTCTTTTGCGCACAATGACGCCCCGGGAGTGGGGAGTATTTGTGCGGGATAAACCTTCTTTCTTGAACGTAACCCTTTTCTTTTTCGCATTGGGAATGTCCTATGAGCAGTAATCCGGCAGTAGCCACTGACCATCCGGTCTACGATTACAAAGTCGTACGCCAGTTCGCCATCATGACCATCGTTTGGGGTGTGGTTGGGATGGGAATCGGTGTATTGATTGCGGCCCAGTTGTTCTGGCCGGAATTGAACGACTTATTTCAACCTTACTCCCACTTCGGTCGGTTGCGCCCGCTGCATACTAATGCGGTGATCTTCGCCTTTGGCGGCTGTGCCTTGTTTGCCACTTCCTATTATGTGGTCCAGCGGACCTGTCAGGCGCCCCTGTTCGGTGGCTGGCTGGTGCCGTTTACCTTCTGGGGCTGGCAGCTGGTGATAGTGCTTGCGATCATCACNCTGCCCATGGGTTACACCACNACTAAAGAGTANGCTGAGCTGGAGTGGCCTATTGATATTCTCATTGCCATTGTCTGGGTCAGCTACGCCATCGTCTTCTTTGGCACNATCGTCAAACGCAAGACTGACCATATCTACGTGGCCAACTGGTTCTACGGCGGCTTTATCCTGACCATCGCCGTACTTCACATCGTCAACAGTGCCTTTACTCCTGTGTCATTCATGAAGTCTTACTCAGCCTATGCGGGTGCGGCGGATGCCATGGTGCAGTGGTGGTACGGCCACAACGCGGTAGGTTTCTTCCTGACGGCGGGCTTCCTGGGGATGATGTATTACTTTGTGCCCAAGCAGGCGGGCCGTCCGGTTTACTCTTACCAGCTCTCCATCGTTCACTTCTGGGCACTGATTTCTGTCTACATCTGGGCGGGTGCTCACCACCTGCATTACTCAGCGTTGCCTGACTGGGCGCAGAGTCTGGGTATGGTGATGTCTCTGATTCTGCTGGCACCCAGCTGGGGTGGGATGATCAACGGCATCATGACCCTGTCCGGCGCCTGGCATAAGCTGCGTACCGACCCGACTCTTCGTTTCCTGGTGGTGTCACTGTCGTTCTATGGTATGTCCACCTTTGAAGGCCCGATGATGTCCATCAAGACCGTGAACGCGCTGTCGCACAACACGGACTGGACCGTAGGCCACGTACACTCCGGCGCTCTGGGCTGGGTGGCGATGATCTCCATCGGTTCTATTTATCACCTGCTGCCGATCCTGTTCGGCCGTAAAGAGATGTTCAGCGTGCGCCTGATCAACGTCCACTTCTGGCTGGCAACCATCGGTACTGTGCTGTACATCGCCTCCATGTGGGTGAACGGCATCATGCAGGGTCTGATGTGGCGTGCCTTCAATGCCGACGGCACACTCACCTACAGCTTCGTTGAAGCAGTTCAGGCCAGCTATCCCGGTTACTTCGTACGCTTCCTCGGCGGTCTCCTGTTCCTGTCGGGCATGTTCCTGATGGCGTACAACGCGTACCGCACAGCCAAGACTCCGGCAACGGAAGCGGTCAGTAATGATCCGGCGACCCAGGCAGCGTAAGGGGATATTTAATGAAAGGTCATGACATTGTAGAAAAGAACCTGGGCCTGATGACCGTACTGATCATCATCGCCATCAGTTTCGGCGGCCTGACACAGATCGTGCCGCAGTTTTTCCTGAAAGAAACCACCACGCCGGTGGAAGGCCTGAAACCGCTGCCGGCACTGGTCCTGGAAGGCCGGGATATTTATATCCGTGAAGGCTGCCACGTATGCCACACGCAGATGGTCCGCCCTCTGCGTGCTGAAGTGGAGCGCTACGGGCACTACTCGGTTGCCGGTGAGCATGTATATGAGCATCCCTTCCTGTGGGGCTCCAAGCGTACCGGTCCAGACCTGGCACGGGTAGGTGGTCGCTATTCTGATGACTGGCACAAAGTGCACCTGTTCAATCCGCGTATCGTGGTGCCGGAATCCAATATGCCGGCGTTCCCCTGGCTGTATGACAACGTACTCGACGGCAAGCACACCGCTGCCAAGATGCGTGCTCTGCGCCGTGTAGGTGTTCCCTACACCGACGAAGACATCGCTGGTGCTGCAGAGGCTGTTAAAGGGATTTCCGAAATGGATGCCCTGGTGGCCTACCTGCAGCAACTGGGTACGCTCCTCAAAGAGAAACGTTAATTATGGATGCGGGCACTCTCGGCGCAATTTCTACAGTACTGGTGATGATCGCTTTCTTCGGCGTGTGCTGGTGGGCTTTCTCCCCCAGACGCAAAAAGCGTTTCGAAGAAGATGCCAGGTTGCCTTTTGCTGACGACGACGCAGCGGGCAAAGAACACGAGCAGAAAGATCATCCCGGTGATGATGCAGACAGGCGGAATTGATTATGGGTACATTCTGGAACGTTTGGATTATTGGCTTGACCCTCACCAACCTGGTTCTGGTGTTATGGGTACTGCTGGCTAACCGCAAGGTAGCGGTAAGTGACCAGGACGAAGAAGAAAACAAAACCACCGGTCACGTGTACGATGGCATTGAGGAGTACGACAACCCCTTGCCGCGCTGGTGGTTCATCATGTTTATCGGCACCTTCATTTATGCCGGTGCTTACCTGCTGGTTTATCCCGGCCTCGGTTCCTGGCCTGGTCTGTTCGGGTGGACCTCCGTTAAAGAACTGCGCGGTCACCAGCAGCAGGCAGATGCCCGCTACGCTGACACCTTCGGTACCTACGCCAACACGCCTATTGAGGAGCTGGCGCGGAATCCGGAGGCGATGAAGATGGGCCTGCGTCTGTTCGCCAATAACTGCGCCGTCTGTCACGGTGCGGATGGTGGCGGTAACTATGGTTTCCCCAACCTGACCGACCACGACTGGTTGTACGGCGGCACACCGGAGAAGATCAAGGAAACCATCACTCTGGGCCGCAAAGGCGCAATGCCTGCCTGGGGTACGCTGATGGGTGAAGCTGGTGTGGTGAATGTCAGCGAATATGTTCTGCAGATCAGTGGGCAGGAGCACGATGCTGCGAAGGCTGAAGTGGGCGCAAAACTTTATGCCCAGAATTGTGTCGCCTGTCATGGTGCTGATGGAAAAGGCAATCAGCTGCTCGGTGCTCCCAACCTGACCGACGACATCTGGTTGTACGGCGGTGAACCGCAGGATATCCGGACTTCAGTCCGCTTCGGTCGCAATGGCGAAATGCCGGCCCAGCAGGAACTGCTCAAGCCTGACCGCATTCACCTGCTCGCTGCCTATGTTTACAGCCTGTCTCTGGAACAGGACTAGGAAATACAGAGCAGGACCCGGATTACAGACCCGGAATTACAAAAGGGAACTAGGGAAGAAAGAAAAAGCGTTGCCACTGTGTAACAAGAGGCTTTGATTTTATCCCGAGGGGAAGGGGCGCGTTTTCAGCGCTTCTTCTTCGCCCTTTTCCAGCAAGAGGTATCTTCCTTGAACGAAAAGCTGCCAAGCTCTGCTGAAAAACGTTCAGATTCCCCCATTCGTTACATCAATCTCTACGAAGCAGACGAAAAAGTTTATACCCGCCGCATCACTGGTTTTTATCAGAAGCTGCGTCGCTATACCGGCTTACCGCTGATCGCCGGATTCCTGTTGATGCCCTGGCTGTTGATCGATGGGCGTCCCGCCATGCTGTTCGATCTTCCCGAGCGCAAATTCCATATTCTCTGGATGACGTTCTGGCCCCACGACGGTATGTACCTGGCATGGCTGCTGATTATTGCTGCCTTCATGCTGTTCACTGCCACTGTGCTTGTGGGACGGGTGTGGTGCGGCTTCACCTGTCCACAGACGGTCTGGACCCAGATGTTTATCTGGGCCGAATACTTCTTTCAGGGGGACCGGAACAAACGAATCAAGCTGGATGCGCAGCCCTGGAACTTTGAAAAGATCTGGCGCAAGGGCGCTACGCAGACCATGTGGATTGTCATTGCCCTTATTACGGCGCTTACCTTCGTGGGCTACTTCGTCCCGATCCGCGACCTGATCTATGGCCTGGTAACTTTCCAGTCGGATCTCGCGCCGGCGTTCTGGGTCTTGTTCTTTACCGGGGCGACCTACATGAACGCAGGCTTTCTGCGTGAGCAGGTCTGTAAATACATGTGTCCTTACGCGCGCTTCCAGTCGGTGATGTACGACAAGGATACGCTGACTGTGTCTTACAACCATCTGCGCGGCGAGAAGCGTGGTCCGCGTAAGCCGGATGAAGATTACAAAGCCAAGGGCCTAGGGCGACTGTATCGATTGTTCCTGGTGTGTGCAGGTCTGTCCGGTAGACATTGATATTCGCGATGGCCTGCAGCCGGAATGTATTGATTGTGGCTTGTGTGTGGATGCGTGTAACTCCGTGATGGATAAGATGGGTTACGAGCGCGGATTAATCAGCTTCACGACTGAAGAAGCCATCAACAACGGCCGTACGAAGTTCTTCCGGCCGCGACTGGTAGGTTATGCCACCGCATTGCTGGTGATGATCAGTGTGTTTGTATACTCCATCGCCACGCGTGTACCGGTTGGTCTTGAAGTACTGCGCGATCGCGGAGTGCGGATGTACCGTGTCGCCGGTCAGGATATTCAGAACGTTTACACCATCAAGATCAACAACATGGACCGCGAGGCTCATGTATACGACATCAAGGTGAGTGGTGATTACCCGTTTGAGCTGCAGGGTTATCGTCCGATGGAGATACAGGAAGGCGAGCTGCTGACGATTCCGGTGCGTGTGGCCGTGAAACGCAGTGAACTGAAGGATGTGCAGACAGAGGTGACTATCATCGTGCAGGCACGGGACAATCCAGAACTGACTGCGGAACACACCACCAGCTTTATCGGCCCGAAACTGCGGGAGTACTAACCCCGATGCGCCCTTCTCTAAGGGCGCATCCCACGGCGCATCGACAATGAAGACTGAACAAGATACAAAACCTTTTTATCGCCAGTTCTGGTTCTGGTTTGTTTTCACTCCACTGATCCTGGTGGTATGTGTCTCCATGGTGACAGTGACCATTGCATTTCGTCATGCGGATGATGTTGTCATCGACAACTATTACAAAGAAGGCCGCATGATCAATCAGTCTAAGGAACAGGATCGTCGCGCCCAGGAATTGAACTTGTCGGCGCAGCTGCGTTTTGACACAACCACCGGCGAAGTATTTCTGCAGATTCCCCAGCACGACGCAGTGCCTGCACAATTACTGCTGACACTGGATCATCCGTTTGAGGCGGATCTGGATCAACAGCTGGTCCTGCGGCAAACCTCCGCCGGCCATTATCGCGGCGAACTGGAGCGCAGCCTGAGTCATAACTGGTATGTGTCACTTCTGCCGGTGCTGGACAGGAACCAGCGCAAAACAGCGGACTGGTTGTTAAGCGGTGAAATTAATTTTTCTGTGAGTAACGAAACGCTGCTGCAGCCCCGTTTAAGCAATTAACGACACTCAACAAATTCAGCAAGGGGAGCTAAAACGCTCCCAACTGAAAATAGATATTGAAATCACCGCTGAAGGTAAACCCATAACCAAGGTAGACCGGTCCCAGCGGTGTTTCTCCACCAAAATAAATAATGGCAGAATCCAGCCATTCATCTTCCTCTCCCATGTTGATGGGTTCTTCCAGTTTCGCGCCTTCCAGGGCGATACCCATGCGCACATCCCCACTTAATCCAAGTGGCATGTGCCCGATGATTTTTTCTGCACGCACCTGCGAGTAAAATGCTCCGTTAGTCCAGATCTGATCGGTGGCGTAGCCGGATAAATTGAGGAACCCCCCTAACAGCTCAGCGTCGAACAAAGGCAGCTCGTCATCAATGGCGGTGACGTAGGACGTGCGTACGCCCCAGACATAATCGCCTACGAGATAAGTGCCGCTGAGCTCCGCTTTGGCTTTGCGGTATCCCTGTTCGGCGGATTCAAAATAACTGATACCGCCACTCCAGCCTTTGGAGGGGAAGTACAATCGGTTGCGGGTATCGAAGATGGTTTCCGCTACCCAGCCGTCATAACGCTCGTCGATGTTTGGTAAACCAGCCACACCGAGCTGTGAGTGCCCCTGGGTGTGGTATTGCCGCCAGCCGATACGTGTCTGGCCCCAGATGCCCATGTTGCGTCCCATGAGTAACTGGGCGTAATCCGTCTTGAGATCATATTCGGCAATTTTTTCGTTATCGAGATAGATGCTGATATCGTCGCGCTGCGTCACGTAGCTGGGTTCGATAAACCAGGTCTGGGCCTGGTTAAGTGGCTGGTAGAAATCCACCTCTACTGAGGAGTTGCTGCCGAGATCCACCACCGCAAAGAACTCGCCGCCGTATCGGTTCAGCCAGACATTGCGGAAGGCGGTGCGCAGGTTGATGCTCGAGCCCTCACGTCGCTCTTCATTGATACTGAAACCAAAGGTCAGATAATCCGAAGCCGCTCTGTTTTCACGGGCGAGGATGGTGAGATTATTTTTTCCATCGACTTGCTGCACCTGATAATCCACGTTGTCGAAGCCGCCCATGCCATAGATGCGGATCAGGTCGATTTCAAGCTGTTCGCGATTAAGCGGTTCGCCTTCCTGCTGGCGGATCAGGCTCCGCACAAACACTGGGTTGACCCGGCTCATGGGTTCAATAGTGATGGTGTCGATTGCCCCGATCTCTTCCCGCTCGTGCTGTTGAGCGGCCTTCCATTGGGCGTAGGCTTCCGGGCTTACGGCAAAATTGCGCAGGTCGTCTACGCGCGCTTCCGCAGCCGCGCGACCGAGATCGGCAGCTTCCCGGTAGCGGGCAAATTCAGTTGCCGTGAGATCACCCAGCTCCGGCGTGAGATAGAGATCGTCCGCGCCGAGACTGGCGATGGAGTGAGCCACATTCTGCTGGGTGAGGATGCCGATCATCTGTACGGTCACACTGAGCAGCGACGCCACTTCGCGTGCGGATTTGAGTGGGGTTCCCACGTCGACGGCGATAACCCGGTCCGCGTCGCACAGCTCACGGCCAACCTCCACCGGTACGTTGTCCACCAGTCCGCCATCGACCAGCTTTGCGCCTTCGTATTCCACCGGTGCCATAAAGCCAGGCACTGACATGCTGGCGCGCATGGCATGGGTAAGGCTGCCGTTTTTGAGGATAACCCGGTCGCCAGTGCCGATATCGGTGGCGATGATGGCAAGGGGCAGCGGCAGTTCTTCAATCATGCGTCCGCCAACGTCGTCGCCCACCAGCTGGTTGAAGAAGAGTTTGATTTTTTCGCCCGACACCAGCCCTGAGGTAATCTGCAGGCCCTCATCGGACAGACCTATCTCAGCACCGGGCAGCAGGCCCTGGGTTACCCGCTTGGTGCGGTAATTCAGCTGCGAGTAATCAGCAGAATCCAGGAACATGTTGGTCCAGTCCGCCTCTTTTAATTTGGCCCGCATATCCGCGGGTGACAGGCCTGCGGCGTAAGCACCGGCGACCAGCGCGCCCATGCTGGTGCCGGCGATACAGTCAAAGGGTATCCGCTCGCGTTCGAGGACCTCCAGTACCCCGATATGGGCTGCGCCCCGTGCGCCACCGCCTCCGAGTACCAACGCCGTACGTGGGCGGGACTCAGCGGCATCAGCTTGAGCCATCAGATCCCGGCTGGCACACAGCGCCAGTATCAGGATCAATAAACGAAGCGGTAAAGGGTAAAGCATGGACTGTGTCCTTTTACATAGGGTCTATCGCAGTACGGCGGCCGTGCAGCATAGCAAAGTCGGCTGGCTCCGATTTGCCCTGCGCGATCAATTGCGTTCAGCTATAATGGCCGCACGATTTTACTTGTCCAGCGCGATGCCGGAAACGGATCTGCCGGTAAGAATCCAGCCTTTAAAGTACTTATCAAAGTACCCATTGATTGCCTATGTCCGCATCCAGTACCCCCCATGCCTGCTATCACTGCGGCCTGCCTGTGCCTGCCGGTGCCCATTATCCGGTCACTGTTGCCGGGAAACGTGAATTGATGTGCTGTCCGGGGTGTCAGGCGGTGGCGATGGCTATTGTCGATGGCGGCCTGGAGAACTTTTACCGTTTCCGCACCGAAAACAACCCACGCCCCGAGATGGATGAGGTTCAGCAGTCGCAGTGGAAGGTATACGACCTGCCGGAAGTGCAGGCGGATTTTGTGGTTGAGCTGGAGGCCGGCGACCGGGTGCGCCAGGCCAACCTGCTGCTGGAAGGCATCAGCTGCGCTGCGTGCAGCTGGCTGATAGAGACCCACCTGAAAAAGCAGCCCGCCGTTAAGTCCATCACCATCAACATCACCACACATCGCTGCACGCTCATCTGGGACGCTCAGCTGCAGCCCCTCAGCGAATTGCTGGCGGCACTGGTGGAGATAGGTTACCGGCCGCGGCCGGCCACCGATGAACAGCAACAGGATCTGGTGAAAAAGGAAAACCGGATGGCGCTGTTTCGCCTGGGGGTTGCCGGCTTCGGCATGATGCAGGCGATGATGGTGGCGGTGGGGATGTACACCGGCGCGACCGATGCCTGGCTGAGCTTCCTGCGCTGGCAGAGCTTTCTTGCCGCCACGCCGGTGGTGTTCTTCAGCTGCTGGCCATTTTTCAAATCTGCCTGGCGCAGCCTCAAGAGCCGCCAGCTGGTGATGGATGTCCCCGTAGCGCTGGCCATTGGTCTGGCGTATATCGCCAGCGGCTGGGCCACGATCTTTGGTGGCGGTGAGGTGTATTTTGAATCCGTCTCCATGTTCGCCTTCTTCCTGCTGCTGGGACGGTATGTGGAGATGCGCGCGCGTCATCGCAACCGTATGGCGTTTGGCAATCTCGCTCAGTTGATGCCCCTCAGTGCCTGTTGTCTGCAGGATGAGGAAGGCGGAACGGCCGAACGTCAGGTGCCTCTGAAAACCCTGCGACCCGGCGATCGGGTATTGGTGCGGGCAGGGGAAACATTTCCCTGCGATGGAGTAGTAGAGTCCGGCGAGAGCAGCGCGGTGGAAGCCATTCTGACCGGCGAATCCAACCCAGTGGTCAAGCTACCCGGGGCCACGGTCATTGCGGGAACGCTGAACAGCGACAGTCCGCTGATTGTCACCGTCACGGCTACCGGCGCCGCCACCCAGCTGTCCGCTATTGAGCGGCTGGCCGCTCAGGCAGCCGATGAAAAACCTACCCAGGTGACGGTTGCTGATCGCATTGCCCGTTTTTTTATTGCCCGCCTGCTGGTGATCTGTGCCTTCGTCTTTGCCTTCTGGTGGTGGTATGACCCGAGCCGGGCATTGTGGGTCACGCTGTCGGTCCTGGTGGTGACCTGCCCCTGTGCCCTGGCACTGGCGATGCCGGCAGCCCTGAGCGCCGCCACAGCCAACCTGCGCAAACAGGGTTTTCTGGTGGCGCGCGGCCATGTCATAGAAACCCTGACTCATATCTCCCGCGTGATCTTTGATAAGACGGGCACCCTGACCAAGGGGCAGTTCGTGATCACCGAGGTACAGACCCTGCGCGATCTGGAACAATCCCGCTGTCTGGCTGTTGCTGCGGCGCTGGAAGCCAGCGCCAATCACCCCCTGGCCATGGCCTTCCGCCAGATAGAAGTGACGCAGCCCGCGCGTCAGGTCAGGCAGGTGACTGGCGCGGGTGTGGAAGGTGAGGTGGAACAGGTGCATTATCGTCTGGGGAAGGCCGACTTTGTGGCTGAAGGCTTTGTTCCGGAGATTCCCGCGCCGACCATGCCGGAGACGAGCCAGCAATGGCTGCTGCTGGGTGATACTCAGGGACCGCTGGCCTGGATTGCCCTGGAAGATGAAGTGCGCCCGGGGGCTGCGGATGTGGTGGCCGCCTTTCATCAGGAATCCATTGCGGTGGAGCTGCTCAGTGGTGATCAGTCCGGTGCGGTGGGCGCTCTGGCGGACCAGCTGGGCATCCGGGAGTATGTAGCGGGCGCCCGCCCCGATGACAAATTGTCGCACCTCCAGCGTCGTCAGGCGGAGGGTGATAAAGTACTGATGCTGGGCGATGGCATCAATGATGTGCCGATCCTCTCCGGAGCGGATATCTCCATCGCCATGGCCTCGGCCTCTGATCTGGCACAAACGCGGGCTGACGCGGTCTTGCTAAATGACAACCTGCAGGTATTGCACAGGGCGGTCCTGCTGGCGCACCGCACCCAGCGGGTTATCCGGCAGAACCTGCGCTTTTCCCTGACATACAACGTCCTTGCCGTGCCGCTGGCGGCGGCAGGGTGGGTAGCCCCCTGGCAGGCAGCGATCGGCATGACTCTCAGCTCACTGATCGTCATCTTCAACTCACTGCGTCTGAGCGACAGCGCGGACGCAGAACATCGGTAACGGCAGTCTCTTGTGGAAAGTTTTTATTTTCTGATTCCCATCGCGCTGGTGTTTGTTGCCATCGCGTTACGTTTCCTGTTCTGGGCAATTCACAGCGGTCAGTACGACAACCTGGATACCGAAGCCCACCGCATCCTGTTTGACGAGGAGCGGAAAGAGAAAACTGACGCGGCGGAACCTTCGTCCCCACCGGCGGAGGCTGCACAGGCGGCCCCTGAAACTGTCCAGCCTGATAAGCGCAAGAGCGAGTCGCGCTCCGCTCCCTCACAAGAATCCTCTCATGATTGATTGGGCGTCTCTGTTCACAGCATTTTCCCTCGGCCTGCTCAGCAGTGCTCACTGTGTAGGGATGTGCGGCGGCATCATGGGTGCATTAACCATGGCCATCCCCGCCGAAGCGCGTCAGCGCCGTTTCACCCTGCTGCTGGGCTATAACCTGGGGCGCATCGGCAGTTATACGCTGATGGGTACGCTGCTGGGTCTCTTTGCCGGAGCAATCAGTGGCTGGGCCGGCGAGAGCTGGCTGCGTCTGGTGGCGGGACTGTTGTTGATCGCGATGGGGCTTTATCTGGGTAACTGGTGGCGCGGACTGACGTATCTTGAACGGGTAGGGCGATACCTGTGGGCCTACCTGCAGCCGTTGGGCAAACCGCTGATGCCGGTCACCAATCTGCCCAAGGCGCTGGTACTGGGTGGCATCTGGGGCTGGCTGCCCTGTGGACTGGTATATACCGCCCTGGCTTACGCAGCGACCCAGGCGGATGGCCGGGGTGCGGCAGCAGTGATGCTCGCCTTCGGACTAGGAACCCTGCCAGCGGTATTGGCTACCGGTCTTGCCGCCCGTCAACTGGCCAAACTGTTACAGGCCCGGGGCGTGCGGACCGGTTTTGCCCTGCTGATTATTCTCTTCGGCATCTGGACTCTGGCAGGTGGCGGTCCCGGTCATCACCATCATTCTCATCATCAGAATACCGGCGATTCGCCGCATCACCACGAAGCTCCGACTGGGAGCGACCCCCACCATCACCACTGAAACGATGCGTCAGGCAGCTTTGTGAAGGTGTCTGACTCATGTTAATGTGCGCGGCCCAACACACTTAAGGAACTGCTGAAAAACCACCGACGATCTCAGCACAGTGTTAAAAACCGGCTCAAAACGCTCATTTACTCGCCGTAANCTCNGCTTTTTCGCCCGTTTCTGCCATGCACCGATCGCCCCGCAAACATTTTTCAACAGACTTCCCAATAAAAAATCGCCAGGATGATGATTTTCAATCACTATAATCGAAATTGTGTTGTCTTATGCTTGGCCGTACACCGAGTTAAATTTTAGAGAACAAAAAATGATCAAGACCCTGGGTAATGGGT
>Ga0065721_10051919_pt1 | contig 13183 bp, 12 predicted proteins | sample Mesricmetagenome_FD_59108 | JGI IMG/M metagenome (GOLD analysis project Ga0065721, IMG submission 59108) | Mesophilic microbial community from rice straw/compost enrichment Sample: eDNA_1 v2 (version 2) | ecosystem: Engineered > Solid waste > Grass > Composting > Bioreactor | place: USA: Davis... | reverse complement strand
CCCGACGCTGTAACGGTATGCGAGAACGTTGCAGGACCACAACACGCTTGCCTGACGCTGCAACGGTATGCGAGAACGTTGCAGGATCTCAACATGCTTGCGCATAGCCCATACAATGCAAAAGCCGTTGGCAGCGTTAATCGCTGCGAACGGCTTTTGCTTCTATTTCCTGCTGTTGCGCATGGCCGCCAGCAGCTTTACGCCCGCGACCTGCCCTTCTACGAACCGTCTATAGTCCGGCGATTCCATTGCCACGAGCGCCATTCGACCGGCCTCGTCGAAATGAATGCCCCAGCCGTACTTCTTCGCGAGCATGGAAGCTCTGAAGCACGCGGTCGGCTTCGCGTAAAATTCGGTTTTGCACTCCTCGAGCTGCTCCGCCGGAATTTCCTTATGCCGCGCGTGCACCTCGAACAGCATTTGCTCCTGCGTGTACGTATACGGTTGCTCGCTGAGCATCTCGAATTCGATCCCCGGCTTCGTCTTCCCCGTCTTCTTGTCGGGAGGCACGATGCCCCGCTCCGCCGGGCAATCCGGCGCTACCGTGATGAACGTATTGTAATAGTTCCATTCCATCCGCGATAACCTCCATTCCTATGACAGGTTTAAGCGAGCAAATCCTTCAATGCTTGCGGCGAACGATCCCACCACTCCGGATTATGCTCTATGAGCAGCTTGGTCAGTGCTTCCTTCTCTACCGGTCCGATATTGTCCAGCATGAACTTGCGCTTCAGCGCGGCGTCGAGCCGGTTCACGTGGTCGGGCAGCAGCTTCCACCCGCGGCGGGCCTCGGTGTCGATCAGCATCTCGCAGGAGGTCGCTCCAGCGTAGTAGCTGCCCTCTTCGTTGCGGTCGACCGCAACCCATACGACCCACGCCGGACGGCCGTTCGGCACGTCATCCTTGTTCGGAGAAAACTTGATGCCCTTCTCGATCTTGCTCTTCGCGTGCATCGCGCCGACGTCGATGTACGCCTCGCCGTTATCGATAATGACGCAAGCCACCTGGCTCAAATCGATCGTTCCCGCGCCGAACCCTCGATGCTCCTTATTGCTCACGACGTTAAGCGAAAGCTTCTTTTTCTCCGGCTGTTGACCGTTGGTGTCCATCTATCTCATAACCTCCGAATCCTTATCCAAGTTATAAAAATGATAACAAACCGCCAATCATTAGTCTAGCAAGCACAAACGGCTTAAACGCCATAAAAAAATGCCTCCCAAGGAGACATCGTTGTTCGTTATATGGATGGGAACATTTGTTCTACTTATTTTAGGTAAGCCTATACTCAACAGCATAACAAAATGAAAAACATAAGTCTATTGTTTTATGCGAAAATGGTACACAATGGAGTAGCCGGCAACAAACGCAGTCGCAAGGAGGAACGAACGATTACGATGCAACAGCCTACAACGCCGCCGAAGCCGTTCGAGGAAGAACGGCAGAAGCTGACGGAGACGCTGCAGGAAATTTCCGAGCAGCGAGCCGAGATCGCCCCTGTCTATTATGGCAACGATTACGTCGAGCAAGTGCTTGAAGCCCGCCGCGAGGAGACGCGGCAACGGCTCGACCTGCTGAGCAAGGAGCCCTACTTCGGCAGGCTCGACTTTCAAGAGCGCGGCAAGCCCGCTCCCATGCCGCTGTATATCGGCAAACGGGGCATGGATAAGCGCCAGACGAGCGAGCCTTACATTATCGACTGGCGCGCGCCCGTCGCCAGCTTGTTCTATTCATTCACGGGCGGCGATGCCCCGGTCAGCTACGACGCGCCGGACGGCACGATCGAGGGCGAAATTCATCGCAAACGCAATCTGTCGATTCGCGATCAGACGCTTGAGCGCGTTGTCGACAGCTACGAACGGGGCGGCGACAATATCGGACTGAGCGACGAGTTCCTGCTCTATCGTCTCGGCGAGAAGAAGGACAACCGGCTTCGCGACATCGTCTCGACGATTCAAGCCGAACAGGATCTCATTATTCGCGCCCCACGCTACAAGGCGCTCATCATTCAAGGGGCGGCCGGTTCGGGGAAAACAACGGTCGCGCTCCATCGCCTAGCGTTCCTGCTCTACCAATACCAGCAGCAGATTCGCGCGGAGCGGATGATTATCTTCGCGCCGAACAGCATGTTCCTTGATTATATTTCCGGCGTTCTGCCGGAGCTCGGAGTCGGCAACGTGACGCAGACGACGTTCGCGGACTGGGCGCTCGATATCCTGGGCGGCAACGTCAAGCTGGCCCCGCCGTCCGAAGGCAAGGTATGGTTCGCTCTTGCCGAGAAGCGGCCTGCTCTAACGGACGAAATTCCCGGAAGGTTCAAGGGCTCTCTCGCTTTCTTGGCCACGTTGAATGAGAAGCTGAAGCAATACGAGGACGACTTCCTGCAGGACCAGCTTTCCTATGAAGCCTGGGACGGACGCGTTCTGCAGAGCGAGACGATTCGGGAATGGTTCGAGGTCGAGTATCGTCATTATCCGCTGTCCATGCGCCGAGAGCGCTTGGCGGGCAGAATCAACCGCTGGCTGGAGATGCAGCTGACGAACATCGGAGATCCTAAGATCCGCAAGGAACGCAGCTCGCTCGGCAAGCAAAGGCTGCGCGCCTTCATGAAGAAGCTGCCGGAAGCGAATCCTCTCGCCTTCTACCGAACCGTGTTCAGCGACCCAGACGGCTCGCGCATTCCGAAGCCGCTCGCGGAAGATACGCTGCGGACGTTGAAACGCGGCGTCGTGAACGCCGAGGATCTGGCTCCGCTCGTCTGGATCCATCTGGCGTTCAACGGCCATGAGAACAGGCAGTTCGATCATGTCGTCGTCGACGAAGCGCAGGACGCGTCACCGTTCCAGATCGCGCTGCTCCGCGCCTACATGACCGAGCCTTCGTTCACGATTCTCGGCGACCTGGCGCAAGGCATTCATGCCTATCGCGGCGTACAGCGCTGGGAAGAGCTCGCCGCCGTATTCACGGCGGAGCAGAACGCTTATCACACGCTGAAGCTCAGCTATCGCTCCACGCTCGAGATCATCGAATTCGCCAATCGGATTCTGGCGCGCACGGACACGGGGCTGCCTCCGGCGGAGCCGGTATTTCGCAGCGGCGAGCCGGTCGAGGTTGCCGAGGTTCGGGATTCCGCAGAGCTCGTATCGAGCATCGCCGCATTCATCTCCGACAACACAGCGGGCGGCATGCGCACGATCGCCGTCATCGGCCGGACGGAGGAGCAATGCAAGACACTGCACGAGCAGCTGCTTGCCAGCGGTGTCGAGGCGAATCTGGTCGCGGAAGATCAAGCCGCCTATCGCGGCGGCATTACCGTCGTCCCGGCGCACCTAGCCAAGGGGCTCGAGTTCGATGCCGTCGTGATCGCGGGCGCCAACTCCCGCAACTACGCAGACAACCCGCAGGACGCCAAGCTGCTGTACGTCGCCTGCACGCGCGCGTTGCATCGGCTCACGCTGCTCGTCGACGGGGAGCCGTCCGTCTTGTTCTCTTAGAACGCAAAGCCGCCCTCGGTCGCAGTACCTACGCTGCGAACGGGAGGCGGCTTATTCTTTTCCCGATTGGACAGGGGCATGAACGCAGGACAACCGTCATATATATCCCGTAGATGCTTGTCAACGGGAGGGTAATCCGTATGCCTGAACGCCGTTCTCTGCGAATGCTGCTCTTCATTGCAGCTGCCGCTATTCTTGTATTCTCTGTCAAATTCGGCTTTGCCGACGCTTGGGTGGCGCAATATTCGTTGCCGGCCGCCGAGCTCTCGGCGGAGTATGCTTCCGCCCCGATCTCTCAGGCGCCGCAGAAGGCGGAGCCCGCCCCGGATAAGCTGCTGACGCCCAAACCGGCCGTGCTTAGCAATCGGGTTACCGAGTACCATATCAACGTCTCGCTGAACGAGAAGGACGGCACGCTGTCCGGCCAGCAGACGGTAACGTGGAAGAACCCCGGACGCAAGCCGGTCTCCGACCTGTACTTTCATCTTTACCCGAACGCCTTCGCTCCCGGCAGCACGTTCCTGACGGAATCGGGCGGCCAGCTCCGCGGGGACAAGATGAACCCGGGCAGCAACGGCAATATGGAAATCTCCGCTCTCACGACCGAGGAAGGCGAAACCTTGCTGCCCCGAGTCCGATATGTTCAGCCCGACGACGGCAACAAGAACGACCGCACGCTCATGACGCTTCGGCTGCCGCAAGCCGTTAAGCCGGGCGGGACGGTCACCCTGCGCATGACTTTCTCGGTAACGCTGCCGGACGTATTCGCCCGCATGGGCAAATCGGGGAGCTTCGTCATGGCCGGCCAATGGTTCCCTAAGCTGGCCGTCTACGAGACGACCGGCACGCGCGGCAGATCGGCGGAAGGCTGGAACCTGCACCAGTACCACGGCAACTCCGAATTTTACTCGGACTTCGGCATCTACAGCGTTAGAGTGAACGTTCCGCAAGAGTATAAAGTCGCCGCGACCGGCTTCCAGACGAAAGCCCCCGTCCTGGCGAACGGACGCAAAACCGTTCAGTTCTACGCAGACGACGTGCACGATTTCGCGTGGGCCGCATCACCCGACTTCATCTACACCGAGGAATCCTTCTCTTCGCCCGGCATTCCCGGCGTGAGGATCAAGCTGTATCTCGACCCGCTGCAGTCCGGCTTGAAGGACCGCTACTTGCACGCCGCCAAATCCGCGCTCGCCAAGCTCGGAGAATGGTACGGGGAATATCCGTACGCCACGCTATCCATCGTCGTTCCCCCAGCAGGCGGCAAAGGCGCCGGCGGCATGGAATACCCTACGCTCGTCACCGGAGCCGCCGCGACAAGCAACACCCCCGGCTACGACCTCGAGCGTACGCTCGTGCACGAGATCGCGCACCAATATTGGTACGGCCTCGTCGCCACCAACGAGTTCGAGGAAGCTTGGCTGGACGAAGGCTTCACCTCCTATACCGAAGATAAGCTGATGTCCGCCATTTACGGCGTGCTTCCGAATACGCAAGTCGAAGCCAGCTATATCACGGATCCGGAACCGCTGGACCAATCCTCCTGGAAGTTCCGCGACTCCGATCGTTACGCGGAGAACGTCTACCTAAGAGGCAAGCTCGTGCTCACCTCGTTAGAGCGGCAAGTCGGCGATAAGATGATGGGCAAGATTATGCGGACTTATTTTCAGAAATACAAATTCAAGCATCCCGCTTACGCCGACTTCAAACACGTCGTCGAGACGGTTACGAAGACCAAGTGGGACGACTTCTTCCAAGCGCACGTGCAGCGCGCCGAGATGACGGACTTCTCGATCGAAGCCATCTACAGCCGCCAAGTCGACGACGGCTACGAGACGCGGGTACTGATCCGCCGCATCGGCGGAAGCGCGCAGCCGGTTAACCTCCTGTTCCGCTTCGACGACGGGCAGACGACGCGCAAGGCGTGGGACGGCATCCAAGACCATGTGCAGATCGGACTCAAGTCGGTCTCTCCATTAACGTTCGCGGCGATCGATCCTTCGTTCAACGTCGCGCTCGATAACCGCAAATACAATAACTACCTCAAGACGGAAGTTTCCAAAAAAGAACGAGCGCGTTGGTCGTCCGGCATTACGCAGGTGATCGAGGGACTGTTCGGATCGATGGCATGGTGAGGAGGCGAAGCGATGAAAGCACGATTAAAAAAGGGATGGGACATGACGTTGCGGCATAAATATGTGTTGGTTCTCCTCTTTCTGTACCGGCTGCTGTGGGGATTTTTCCTGTATCGGTTCGTCGACGCCATCGTAACGCCGATATTGGCCCGCTATCCGAGCGACCATCCGAACGCCGATGCTGCCAGGCTGTTTTTCATCGAAGCGCAATTCCGCATACTCAAGACCGACCTGTTGAACGAGACGCTGCTGTGGTTAGGCGGATTACTGCTCTTCCGCATGATTCTCACGCCGATGCTGAACGCCGGCGTGTACTACTCCTTCCACCAATCAGCGGACAGAGAAGGTACATACGTACTGTCGGGCATCAGGCGGGCGTGGAAGCAGGTATCCGTTCTATACTGGGTGGAGAACGTATTGACCGCGCTCCCCGCCTTCTGGCTGATCCCGCTCGCACGGGATCGCTTCTACTCCGAAAGCTCCATAGCGGACTGGCTGCAAGGCTTGCTTCCTTATGCCGGCTTATGGCTCGTATGGGGATTCCTCCTTCACCTGCTGTCCCTGTTCATGCAATTCGGAGCCGTATCGAAGGAAGGCGTTCTGAATGGAATCGGGCAAGCCGTACGCAAAGGGCTGCCGCTGATCTCCGTCACGCTGGCTATGCTGGGTATCGGTATCGCGGTGTCTCTCGCGGCGTCCGCGGTGTCGCTTCTCTGGTCGGGTTTTCTCGCCGTCGTGCTGCATCAGGCATTCCACTTCGTCCGCTCGCTGCTGACGCTGTGGACTTCGGCTTCCCAATATTACGTCTGGCGCGAATCGTAAGCTGCGCTGGTCCCTTGTCACTACCTATTCGACATAAATCTTCACGGGACATTCCCCGGTTTCCCTCCTTTCGGGAGGGCAGCCGGGGTTTGGCGTTATTATCGGCGAGTAAAAATAGGCTAAAAGGAGGGCTTGAATCCCCAGTAAAGCGACCTTTATTAGTAAATTCTAATTTAGCATTTGCAGGAAATTCGTCACAATCAGCGAATATCTAAGGCTGTGTGTAAAAAAATTGCCGAGTCCCCTCACCGGGGAACGGGGGAACCAGTTATTATGGGTGAATTGGCTTCGCTTCACAGGAGCCATAGGGTGCCTTCAACCGAACCCTCCAGCTAACCTCGTAGGCATTGGAAGGAGTCACCAGCTTTGCGCAAGCTTTCAGTCATCCTTTTTTCCCTTGCTTTGCTCTTGCTTGTCCAAGTAGGAAGCGTATTCGCAAGCTCTAAGCTGGACGATCAAATCGATAAGCTGATCGGCATCGATTACCGCTACGGCGGCACGACGACCAAAGGCTTCGACTGCTCCGGCTTTACGCAATACGTATTCAAGCAATTGGGCATCGATCTCCTGAGAGACTCGAGATCGCAAGCAACGCAAGGAAAGAAAGTCTCCAAGGACGACCTGCGTCCGGGAGACCTCGTGTTCTTCAAGACGAACGGCAAGACGATCTCTCATGTAGGCATATACGTCGGCGACGGCAAATTCGCGCATGCTTCCACACGGAAAGGCATCACGATTAGCAAACTGTCCGAGAAATCCTACTCGAGCACGTACGTTACCGCTCGTCGCATTATGGACACGGAAACATATCAAGCATTGGCAACCGAGTACGATCCGGCAGATGAAGAACTGCTCGGACCTGCATCGGAAGCTACGGACGAACCGTTGGAGTAACCTGTTGGTGATCCAACCATAACAACAAAGACCCGCTTAGGCGGGTCTTTGTTGTATGTATGGGGCTCCTGCATCTCTATCTCCCGCCGCAACGGTCTCACGGAACGCTATAGCGACGAGTGTGCGAGGTTTGTTCCTGCAACGATCTCTTAGAACGCTACAGCGGCGCGCGCGCGAGTTCTGTTCCTCCAACGGTCTCTTAGAACGTTACAGCGGCGCATTCGCGAAGTTTGTTCGTGCAGCGGTCTCACAGAACGTTACAGCGGCGCATTCGCGAAGTTTGTCCTTGCAGCGGTCTCACAGAATGTTACAGCGGCGCATTCGCGAAGTTTGTCCCTGCAACGGTCCCACAGAACGCTACAGCGGCGCATTCGCGAAGTTTGTCCCTGCAACGGTCTCACAGAACGTTACAGCGGTGAGTGCGCGAGTTCTGTTCCTCCAACGGTCCCACAGAACGCTACAGCGGCGCATTCGCGAAGTTTGTTCGTGCAACGGTCCCACAGAACGCTACAGCGGCGCATTCGCGAAGTTTGTCCCTGCAACGGTCCCACAGAACGCATTAGTTATTCGATGCTAAAAGGAGCTGCTCACGGCATGATGAACAAATTTCTGATCGGCCAGTACGGCGCGTTCGACGAAGAGAAGTATCGGCGCGATTATAGAGAGGGCTTCTACGGGATCGAGGCTTGCTTGCTTCAGGACGAGCGCGACGTTGCAAGGCTGGCGGAGGAGTCGCGCAAGACGGGCTTCCGCATCGGCATTCACTTCCCTCTTAGGGCCGGCATCTATCCGATTAGGGATGCCCTGTTCCTATCCACCGATGATACTGTAAGGTCGCATGCGTACGAGGTCATTGAGCAAGAGTTGGCGTTCGCGGCTCCTCTTAGCCCAAGTTATATGCTATTCCATTATCCGAAGCCCGTCATTCTGGACGACCGGGTGGATTGGCGCCACTGGCGGTTCGCCGACCGCACGGAGTACGAATTCGAGAGCGCCTACTCCCAATCCGACTTCAAGGAGAGGAGCGACGCTCTCTTCGCTTGGTTGTCCGATAAAGCTGAGCAATATCGCTTTACTCCGGTGCTTGAATTCGACGCGTTGAACCGGTACGTCTATGAAGACGACGATTTGCTCCGATTGCTTAAGAAGTATCCTCGCATGAAGGTGTGCTTAGATACGGCGCGTCTCTACTTGCAGGACCGATTAGACCCTAACTTCGACGCGCGGGCAATCCTCCGGCAATATTCCGAATTCGCCGAGCTCGTGCACTTATCCAACGTCCGGCTTGCCGCAGACAACACGACCCTGCAAAGCCGCCACCCCGTCCTCCCTCGCTTGGATCCCCAAGAAGGTTGGGCGCCGATCGAAGATTACTTGAGGATCATTCACGAACGCAATCCCGATGTCAGAATTCTGTTCGAGCACCGATCCGACCTCGTAAGCGACGAGGAGCTTGCGGAATGCTACCGGTGGGTAGAACAATTAACCATGTGAAGCATTAACGTGCGCGTCGGGATGCTTGTCCGCCACGAGGTTCAAGCGGACGCCATGCTCAAGGAACGCCTTCAGCCCGCATAGCACCATGGCGAAGCCTTCCGTAGAGTCGATCGATTGTGCGACGACGGCGTCTCCCTCTCCCTTGAAGCCGGAGTTCGTAATCGTAACGTAAGTCTGGTCTTCCCCGCGGGGGACGAACTTCCACTCAATCAACGTGTAATTGTCCGGATCTCCCCACTCCACGACAATGCGCTTGTCCTTCTCGATCTCGAGCACGTTCGCCGTCACGGAGAAACCGTACATCCCCCACTCCCAGCTGACGCTGTTGCCGGCTTCGAGTCTGCCGCTACCGCCGGTAAACCAGAACTGCGACGTTATCGACGGATCGATGAAAGCTTCGAACACTTCCGATGCCGGCTTGCGAATCAACATCTCCGTTTTAGCAACCGGCGCTTGAGACAGCGTGATCATTCGGATCCCCTCCTCTTGTCCAATTCCACTATAATATAGCATTTTCCCAGTCCGATGACATAAGAATCCCCGAACGCCGATACACATCAGATAGGGAACGTTATCTATTCGGAGGGGATGCTGTGTCCAATGCTTTCGTTATTCGCTCATTAGACGAGGTCAGATTCTGGTCTCGAATTATGAAAGAGCACTCGCTGTTCCTCAGACTTGGATTCCGGTGCGAAGACACGCAGCTTATTAACGAGGCGAACCAATTCTATTCCGTGTTCGAGGCGATCGAGAACCGGGCGAACACGTTCGACAGGAATACGGATCCCCAGGTCATCCAACGCTTTAACATCGAAGTGCATACCGCCGCCTCCCACATCTGGGCGTTCAAACGTAAAATTCTCGGCCTCATCGTGCAGTGCCTGCTGCCCGGCGGGAACAACTTTCCGTTGCTCGTCGACCATACGAGCCGGGAAGCGTTCTACTTCCGCAAACGGCTTGAACAGCTTAACGCCGGGACGCTAGATCCGCTGCCGGACGCCATCATTAACGAGAACGTGTTCTTCCTGCGCATCATGGCCGACCACGCCAAATTCATCGGGCATCTGCTCGATCCGTCCGAACGCCAGCTCGTCGATCAGGCGCGGCAATTCAGCGAGGACTTCGACAAGCTGCTCTTCCAAGCCCGAGACATCGATTCGATGCGCCCGCAATCTCAGAAGGTTCCGATCCTCGATCAGATGCTGGATCAGAATCGCGTATCGGTGAAGTCGCTTCGCGATTTCAAGAGGACGGCCCGGGAATTGATCGAAGCCTGCCGCATCAAGAGCATCATCCATCCGCTTCTCGCCGATCACGTCTTCCGCGAAGCCGAGCGCTTCCTGACCATCATCGACATGTTCGAGAACGCTCTCACCGGCAAACCCGCCGGCGGCAACCTGCATATCGGTTAACCCTATAACCATAATGGCAGCGTCAGGGACTACCCTAACGCTGCCATTATGCATCACTTCGCTACCCACATATATAGAGGCAGTACAATTGCCATGCACAAGGCGAACCTATAGTTCTGTCTCGCAAGCTCGAATACCGATTTACGGAAAAGTCCCGCAAGCAGATTGTTCACGGCGGAAGCCGGCGATACCGTATTGGATGCGCCCCAGCTGCCGAGCAGCAGCACGGCAAGCCATAGCGGAGTCAAGCCGACCGATTGCGGGTCGATGCCGTTCGCAAGGACGGCGACGAGCACGATCGGGTGCAGACCGATCATCGACGTACCGACGATTAGTATAACGGTGAACGCGGCGAACGTGACGTCGATCGGCAGCGGAATCGGTGTAAGCAGCTTCGGAATCGAATCGCCGAACCCGGTTGCCCCGATGGCCCCGCTGAAAAATCCGGCTGCCAGAAACAGCGCGATCTCCTTCCTGAGAGCCGGCAGCGTAACCGCGACGTGATTCGCGACGCCTTGCCGGTACGTCGGCAGCTCTCCCTTGGCCGCGCACCAGCCAAGCGGGAATACGATCGCGGCCAGACACGTAATAAGCAGCATCGGCCATTCGATTGCCCGCTCCAGCAACAAGACGAACGCGATCGCCGATACCAAGTAAAGCCCCAGACCCGCCGGAAATCCCCCTTTTGCCCCGCTCGCCTCTCCTGTCCCCTGTTCTGAGATACGCTGCAGCCCTCTCCAATCCACGGCTAGACTGACGAGCAAGCTCAACGCCGACAGCGCCAGCATATACGGCAGCAGTGCCGACCAGCTTACCGAGAGCGCCGAGGTGATGAGCGCCATCGCGGCGAAATACGGCGACCAGAATATCGCTCCCGCGAAACCGCGATTTAAGGCATTGGCCAACAACCCTGAGAGTCCGGGACGCGGTTTGACGAAAGCCAAGTTATAGACGACGGGTATCGATCCTACGTTAATAAATACGCCCATGATGAGAGTAAGCAGCTGCGTGCCGACGAACATGACGGTCCCGCTTCTTAAGCTCGTCTCGTAGAACTTTTCCAAAGCCCTGAGATACGACGGGATTCTGACCGGGATGCCGAACAAAGGGGCGAAGACGAACAGCGTCACGATCGTCGCGTTAACTCCAGCTGCCTCGAACCAAGCATGCAAGCCCGCTCCCTGCACAGTTAACAAGCTGGAGCCTATAAGGACGAAAATCAGCGTAAGCCACAGCGTCATTCCTCTAAGACGGGGCAGCAGCATGAGGACGGCCAGACAGACAAGCCCCCCGGTAACCCAGAACAGCGCCTCCCCCCGCCATAGCTGCGACGCGATATAGACGGCCGCAAGTCCGAGTATGACGATCAACTCCGGCGTTTTTCGAAGTGCGTGTATCATGCTGCCTCCTAACGAATGGTACAGCGCGGTTCTATTCCGACATTCATCATCTTTGTCCCACTTAATTGATCAAACAGGTAAAAATATCCAATCATTTCCTTCGTCATAGAATACTATACACAAGATTAACGAACGAAGGAGGTAAACTATGAAAGTCGTCATTCTAGCGGGAGGCTTGGGCACAAGAATTAGCGAGGAGTCGATTCATAGACCCAAACCTATGATCGAGATCGGCGGCAAGCCGATTCTCTGGCATCTCATGAAAATTTATTCGGAGCAAGGCTTTAACGACTTCGTGATCTGCTTAGGCTACAAGGCTCACGTCGTTAAAGATTACTTCGCTAATTATTATGTACGAGAATCCGATTTGACTTTCGATTTCACGGACAGCCCGCGAACGACTATCACTCGGAATCGATCAGAGCCTTGGAAGGTTACTCTGGTAGATACAGGCGAACATACGATGACCGGCGGCAGGATTAAGCGGGTTAAGGACGTCATCGGCAACGAGACGTTCCTGCTCACTTACGGAGACGGCCTGGCCAACGTCAATATCCATCGACTGCTTGAATTCCACCGGCGTCACGGCAAGCTTGCGACGCTGACAGCCGTACAACCGCCCGGACGCTTCGGGGTACTCACGCTGGCCGACGATTCGCGAATTGAGCTTTTCCAAGAGAAGCCCCCGGGCGAAAGCTGGATTAACGGAGGATTTCTCGTCATGGAGCCCGATGTGCTCGAGCGGATCGAGGGTGATTCAACCGTTCTAGAGGAAGCGCCTTTGCGAGGACTGGCTAAGGACGGTCAGCTCATGGCCTTCAAGCATTTCGGCTTCTGGCAGCCTATGGACACGCTTCGCGACCGCAACTACCTTCATTCGCTTTGCCTCTCTGGCCATGTTCCATGGATGGTGGGGTTATCGTGATCGATTCGTCGTTCTGGAAAGACAAGAAGGTGTTCATTACCGGACATAGCGGCTTCAAAGGCTCTTGGCTAAGCCTCTGGTTATCCATGATGGGGGCTGCTGTTACAGGGTATGCCCTGCGCCCTCCTTCTGCTCCCAACCTATTCGGCTTGTGCGGAATCGATCAATTGATCCGGTCGGAGCTAGGAGACGTGAACGACCGGACAAGGCTAAGCCGCGTCTTAATAGAATCCGATCCCGACGTCATCCTTCATATGGCCGCGCAGCCTATCGTTCGGGAATCCTACCAGTATCCCGTCGAAACCTATCTCACGAACGTGATGGGAACCGTTCACGTATTAGATGCCGTCCGCGAGCTGCTGGCCGCAAATCCGATCAAACGGCGCGCGTTCGTTAACGTGACGACGGATAAAGTGTATGACAATGCCGAACAAATCTGGGGCTATCGTGAATACGACAGATTAGGAGGCTATGACCCCTATTCTAATAGCAAGGCGTGCTCGGAGCTAGTGACCGCGGCCTATCGAGACTCTTATTATAATCCCGGCGATTACCAGAAGCATCAGCTAGCCGTTGCGACGGCGCGAGCCGGCAACGTTATCGGCGG
>Ga0065721_10000086_pt1 | contig 13183 bp, 13 predicted proteins | sample Mesricmetagenome_FD_59108 | JGI IMG/M metagenome (GOLD analysis project Ga0065721, IMG submission 59108) | Mesophilic microbial community from rice straw/compost enrichment Sample: eDNA_1 v2 (version 2) | ecosystem: Engineered > Solid waste > Grass > Composting > Bioreactor | place: USA: Davis... | reverse complement strand
TAACCATGCTTAAACTATTAAAACTAGAATATTACAAAAACTTGAATTACAGACCATTCAAGATTTTCACGCTCCTTTATTTTGCGATTCTGATCATTCTTCTTTTTATTGGATTAATTGATCTTAAAGTTTTCGGAAATACGATCAATTTAAAGGAGCAGGGTATTTATAATTTTCCTGAGATATGGAATTTCACGACATGGATCGTTGCTTTGCTGAAAATTTTCCTGGGACTCATCATTGTTTTCTCCATTTCACAGGAATTCAGCAACAGAATGTTTAAGCAAAATACGATCGACGGCTTAAGCAGAAAAGAGTTTATTACTTCAAAATTATTGACCATTACGATATTTACGGCTGTTTCTACGTTTATCGTCTTTGCCATCACCATATTTCTGGGATATAAATATTCTACCGCAACAGATTCCGCAAAGGTTTTTGAAGAAATGTTCTTCATAGGAAATTATTTCCTGAAACTGTTCACATTCTTCTGTTTCCTGTTGTTCCTTTCGGTTTTACTGAGAAAATCAGTTTTTGTTTTCCTTGCATTTTTCGTTCTGTGGATCTTTGAAGGTATCTTAGGCGGTGTAGAATCATATACCAGATTGCAAGGATTAACACAGCAGCAAAAAATAGAAGCAGCACAAAACTCTTTCTTTTTCTCTAAGCTTTTACCTTTGGAAAGCATGTCAAGCTTAATTCCTAATCCTTTGATCAGACTGAATATGGCAAAAATGATGGGGCTTAAATATGAATTTACCTACCCTACGGAAAGCCTGATTGCATGTTTGATCTGGTGTTCAATTTTCATTTTCGGTTCTTATTTGATTTTGAAAAAGAGGGATTGGTAGTTTTTTAAAGATTAAAAAATTTAAGAATTTAAATATTGTGAAGTGGTTCGTTTTTCGGATCACTTTTTTTATTAATTTTATTTAAATGATTTCATTGAAAAAAATATATTATGTTCCTGGNTTGATCAGCGCAGTATTAATCCCCATTTTGTTTTGGTATTCTATAAATCAGAAATATAAAGAGATAAATATTTCTGTCATTGATATAGGAATTCCCCAAAAATTATCGGATGACAAAAGTAATTACCAATATACCTTTGAACCCAATAGAAACTGGAATTATAAAAAAATAAAAGTTGACNGGAATAAAGCCAAGGAAAATTCAAAATTCTATGTCTCAGAAATAAAAAAACTTCAAAAACACAACAAAAAAAATACAGGGATTGAATTTATTCTGGATGATAAAAATACATATGGTGATTTTGTTTCTTTGCTAAATGACATGCATATCGGTAAACATGAAACTTACGCTATTGATTTAGAAAAANCAGGGCATTTATTTGCTGTTGTAAATTATATAGATCCTAATATACAAGAGCTCGACATACCCTTCTTTACGTGCGGAACATATTATAATAATACAAAATATGAAGAAAATTATTTATCCCGAACAGAAAAATTCTTAATCGCTTTACCAAAAGAATCCTACTATATCATTTTTGGATTTTTAATATTTTTGAATATTTCTATGTTGAGCATTAAAGAAAGATTTCAATTCACTTAAAATAAAAAGACTGCCTTTCGACAGTCCTTTCATCTCCTTCTTACATTCATTTCTTATCTTTTTCAAGCAAAGGGAGGTATTCTTCATATCCTTTTTTCTCCATTTCTTCTTTCGGAATGAATTTCAGGGATGCACTGTTNATACAATAACGCAGACCTCCTTTATCTTCAGGNCCATCNGTAAATACATGTCCCAAATGCGCATCNCCGGTTTTACTTCTTACNTCTACTCTTGTCATTCCGTGAGATTTGTCTAATTTTTCATTGATCAGATTTTTNGTAATCGGTTTTGAAAAACTTGGCCATCCGCAACCGGACTCAAATTTATCTGTTGAAACGAATAACGGCTCTCCTGTGGTAATATCTACATAGATCCCGTCACGAAANTCTTTATCGTATTCGTTGGTATAAGGTCTTTCCGTTGCATTATTCTGGGTAACATCATACTGCAGAGGAGTCAGTTTTCTCTTTAATGTTTCCTGATCCGGCTTTTGGTATTTCGCTTTCGGAAGCGGGTTGGCTTTTCTTGCCATTTCAAAAAGTCCAGGTTCAATATGGCAATATCCTCCCGGATTTTTATCCAGATAATCCTGATGATAATCTTCTGCCCTGTAGAAGTTCTTTAAAGGAATCGTTTCCACCACTATCGGTTTGCTGTAATTTTTAGCCAACTTCTGAACTTCTTCTTTAATGATGCTTTCATCCGCTTTGTCGGTATAATAAATCCCGGTTCTGTACTGATCTCCTCTGTCATTTCCCTGCTTATTGATGCTTGTAGGATCGATGGTTTTGAAATACAGATTGATGAGAAGCTTCAGGTCGACCTGTTCAGGATCATACTTTACCTTTACGGTTTCCGCAAAACCTGTGGTATGACTTATCACTTCTTCATATGTAGGGTTTTCGGTATTTCCGTTGGCATATCCAACCTCTGTTCCCACCACTCCTCGAATTTGTTGAAAAAAGTGCTCCGTTCCCCAAAAACATCCGCCTGCAAAATAGATTTCTCTTACATTTTTACTGTCCATAATGGTCTCATTTTCTTTTATAATTTCCATTGATCCGGATTTCGCCGAATCCTTACAACTTGTTGCAAAAACTGCTATACCCAGAACGATTCCGAGTAATATGAGTATATTTTTCATTTTTTTCCTTTTATCCATTATTTTTTCGTTTGAAATATCATCCATCCAAATCCCAAAAGCATCAGGTCTTTCAGGATAAAAAAGTCCGTAACGGGAATTCCGTCCACTACTTTCCAAATACCTGGTGTGGTAAACAGATAACTCAGTGTTACCAGAAAAGTAATGATCATTCCTATTCCTGCATATCTTCTTAGAAATGCAAATTTCACACTAAAAATCAATAGTAAGGCAATGATAATTTCTATAACTCCGATAGTATTTGACACTGCCTGAACACTCATCACGTCATACACAAATGAGGTCAGAAAGTGATTTTCCACTAAAGGTTTTATTGCTGCNGCTTCNGTTGGGGTAAATTTAAAGATCCCAATCCACAATAAAATNAGTNCTGCTCCGAATAAAGAGAGGTAATAACCGAANGATGAAACAGGAATTTCTGTTGTCGATTTCTGTAGTAGTTCCGTCCATAGATTTAAGATTTTGAATGAATACTTTTATTATTTTCAAAAGTATAGTCGGAACCATTTCAAAATCCTGACAAGNTTTTTGCTATGAATNCAGTTTTCCTAGCATTTTATTTTTAAATTCCTGAATTTCAGAGTCATTCATTTCATTTTCTTCTGTCTGAGAAAATTTTCTTTTTAGAATATCATCCAGGATCTGCAATTTTTTCTGATACGCTCTGCACCATTTACAAATCTTCAGATGTACGGACAATTTCCAGTTCTCCTGAGTGGAAATGGTTCCCGAATTACGTTTTTCCATCAGTAAAGTCGCTTTACTACACGGTAAAAAAACAAGATGAATCAATTTTGTCAACATTCTTATGTGCTTTTGTGANTGGCAAACCANTTAAAATCCANGCATTCTCTGAGCTGCATTCTTCCCCTTTGCAGAACCTTCCAGAGATTAGTCGNAGAAATATCAAGTTCCTGACTTACTTCCGGTGCTTTTTTTTCCTGAAGATAATACATTTTCAACGGAATTTTCCATTTCGAAGGCAAATCTTCAATACATTTTTCCAATGCAGACGTAAAATCTATATCATCTAAAAGTTCAGTTTCCGATGATGAATTCCAGTCATTCAAAACATCACTGTTTTTCCAGGAACCTGTTTCATCAAAGAAACGATCCAGACTGATGTGGGGTTCATGTTTATACTTTTTACGNTAAAAATCGGCTACTTTTCTATTAAGNATGGTCATTAACCACGTTAAAGGCTGACTTTTCCCCTCAAAAGATTCANACGATGAAAAAGCAGCGAAAAAAACTTCCTGAACCACATCNTGAGCCTCTTCCTTATCTGAAAGCAAATACATGGCTCTCTTCAAAAGAGNTCCNGAATACTGTTCTACCCAGTTTTTCAGCAGTTCACTTTTCATCATTGCTTAAGTAACTTTTAGTAAGTCAAATATAATCGGATTACTTAGTTTCACCAAAGTGTTTTTTTCTTTAAATTTGCATCTTATCAAAAAACCGTAAAAAGCAAGCAATACATATACTTATGACATCACAAGAGATACGTCAGAAATTTTTAGATTATTTTAAAAGTAAAGACCACCTTATCGTTCCTTCAGCTCCTATCGTGCTGAAAGACGACCCGACATTAATGTTTTCCAATTCCGGAATGACGCAGTTCAAAGATTTTTTCCTAGGTTATAAAACACCTACTGCTTCAAGAATTGCCGATACACAGAAATGTCTGAGAGTTTCAGGAAAGCATAACGATCTGGATGATGTAGGTAGAGATACNTATCATCACACCATGTTCGAAATGTTAGGAAACTGGTCTTTTGGTGATTATTTCAAAAAAGATGCTATTGCTTTTGCCTGGGAATTATTGACGGAAGTTTACGGAATTCCGAAAGAGAACCTTTATGTAACGATTTTTGAAGGTGATGCTTCGGAAAACTTAGAAAGAGANCAGGATGCATATGATTTCTGGAANTCTCATATTTCTGAGGACAGAATCATCAACGGGAACAAGAAAGACAACTTCTGGGAAATGGGAGCAAGCGGACCTTGCGGACCTTGTTCCGAGATCCACGTGGATTTAAGAAGCGAAGAAGAAAAAGCAAAGATTTCCGGATTAGATCTAGTAAACAACGACCATCCACAGGTTGTGGAAATCTGGAATCTCGTTTTCATGCAATACAACCGTAAAGCAGACGGAACACTGGAAAACCTTCCTGCAAAACATATTGACACAGGAATGGGATTTGANCGTCTTTGNATGGCGCTTCAAGGGAAGTCTTCCAACTANGANACCGATGTTTTCACCCCTATCATTGCTAAAGTTGAAGAACTTTCNGGTAAAAAATATACAGGAATTTTAGAAGACGAAAAAGATATTGCGATCCGTGTGGTTGTTGACCACATCAGAGCGGTTTCTTTCGCTATTGCGGACGGACAGTTGCCTTCAAACGGAGGAGCTGGATATGTGATTAGAAGGATTTTAAGGAGAGGAATTTCTTATTCTTACAGATTCTTAGGAATGCAGGAGCCTTTCCTTTACAAGTTAGTTGCAGTTTTACAGGAGCAAATGGGTAAATTCTTCCCTGAATTGGAAAAACAAGGGAAATTAGTTTCAGAAGTGATCAAAAGTGAGGAAGAATCTTTCCTTAAAACTATTGAAACAGGTTTAATCAGAGTTGAAAAATTAATTCAGCAGACTATTGCAAATAATGCTAAAGTTCTACCAAGCGAAGAAGTTTTCGAATTGTATGACACTTATGGTTTCCCGGATGACTTAACAAGAATTATTGCTGAAGAAAAAGGATTAACGATTGATGAAGCTGGTTTTGAAGCTGAAATGGAAAAGCAAAAACAACGTTCCAAGAAAGATTCTGCTTCTAAAGTCTACGACTGGGTTGTTTTAGAAGAAAAACCTGAAACATTCGTAGGTTACGACCAGATTGAAACCGAAACATACATCACTCGATACAGAAAGGTAGAAAACAAAGACGGAGAATTTTATCAGGTGGTATTAAGCAACTCTCCTTTCTATCCTGAAGGAGGAGGTCAGATCGGTGATAAAGGAATTCTTGAAAATGCAGTGGAAAGCTTCGAAGTTTTAGAAACGAAAAAAGAAAACGGATTGATCATTTCCTTGATCAACGGACTTCCGAAAGATGCAGGAGCTGTTTTCTATGCGAAAGTAAATGCAAGTGAAAGAAAAAATTCACAGGCCAACCACTCCGGAACTCACCTTTTACATGAAGCTTTAAGAGAAGTTTTAGGAACTCATGTAGAACAAAAAGGTTCTTATGTAGGCCCTGATTATTTAAGATTCGACTTTTCTCATTTCAGTAAAATGACTGAAGAAGAACTGACTTTGGTAGAAGAAAAAGTAAATGCAAAGATCAAGGAAAATATTGCATTGCAGGAATTCAGAAACATTCCTATTCAGGAGGCTTTGGATAAAGGTGCAATGGCTTTGTTCGGTGAAAAATATGGTGATAGTGTAAGAATGATCCAATTCGGAAGTTCCAAAGAACTTTGTGGAGGTACTCACGTGAAAAACACCAGCGAAATCGGTCATTTCAAAATAGTTTCCGAAAGNTCTGCNGCTGCAGGAATCAGAAGAATTGAAGCTATTTCAGGAGATAAATCTGAGGAATATTTCAAAAATTTAGAAAAACAAATTGTTGAACTTTCTCAGTTGTTGAAGTCTAAAGATGTTGTAAAATCTATCGAAAAATTATTAGATGAAAACGCTTCTTTAAAATCTGAAGTTGAATCTCTGAAAAAAGAAAAAGCAAAAGGCGAGATCAATGAATGGAAAAACGCCTATGAACAAAAAGGTGACAAACAGTTATTGGTAAAGAAAACTTCTCTGGATTCAGGTTCTGTAAAAGATATCGTATTCCAGTTGAAGAAAGAAATTCCAACTTCCGTTACTGTGATTATTTCTGATGCAGATGGAAAACCAATGATCACAGTGGGTGTTTCTGACGATCTAGCTGCTTCATATCAAGCCGGAGCTATCGTTAAGGAATTAGCCAAAGAGATCCAAGGCGGCGGCGGCGGAAATCCGGGCTTTGCAACAGCAGGAGGTAAAAACCTTGCCGGTATAGAAAACGCTTATCAGAAAGCTTTAAATATCTAAAATAAAAAGGGAAGTCAAATTGACTTCCTTTTTTTATTATTGTTTTTCTTTAAATTCTACTGCATACTTTAATTTCTCCAGCTTCATTTGTAATTTTCTGATATCACCTTCTATATCCACAATTTTATTATTGCTTCTTTGCAGCTCTTTATTAGCTGACTCTGTTCGTTTTAAAAGCTTGGCGGTTTTTCTGGCATCATCTGCCGTAGAATTCGGATCCGAAGAGTTGAAACGATCTGTTTTTCGTTCAGATTTATGATTCAGATCTTTAGTTTTATCAAGAATTTTGATATTGTTCTGTTTTTCCTTTTCAAGATCGATCTGCTTATCCATAAGATCGGTATAAACTTTCAGAACTTCCCGTTGTTGGGCCATCACGTTAAGATCTTGGGCTTTTAGACTTAAGGAGAGNAACAGTAAAGATGCACCGAAAATTCCGGTGAAATAAGTTTTTTTCATAACTGATGTGTTTTTAATTTACTTTCGTAACTATATAAAAACCATGCCAATATTTAGTCTTCTTCAAAACTTTTTTTGACGGAGAAATATTACTACTTTTGAAGTAGTTTTTCTTATGAAAAGGGGGTTATTGTTTATTTTTTTCTGTTTTTTTGTTTTTGGTTATTCACAATCAAAAAACAACCCTGTAGAAGAGACCGAAAAGATAGGAAACATCGAAGCCATAGTTCTTGAAGACAAGAGTGATCCGAGAGCATTGGAAATATTGAAAAAAGTCAATANACAGTTNAAAGAAAATTCTCCGAAAACCCTTTCATTCCTATTCTTATAAATCTTACGAAAAGGTTTCTCTGGATATTGATGAAGACAGCATTGAACAGTTTAACCGATTCTTTGAAGACAGCGATCTTTTTAAGAGAAAAAGAAAGAAAGATTCCCTGAATAATATTTCTGCCCGTGAGATATTCTCAAAAAGCAAGCTATTCCTATGGGAAAGAGCGCAGGAATTTCTGTATTCTAAAAAATACGGTGAGAAGATCAACATCCTGGATAACCGAATATCCGGACTGAAGCAGCCTATTTATGAAATGATTGCTTTGCAGCAGAGCAACAGAGATAAGCTTCCACATCAACTGAAGCAGGAAAACCGGGGCTTATACCGCTTCTTTTTAACCGATACCATTGATATGGACGGGAGAAAAAACTTTGTGATCCGTTTTCGTGAAGTGAACTACAAAAGCAAAAAAAAGAAATTCAACGGAGCGATTTATATAGATACTGAAACGTATGGCATTAAAAAGATCGAGAATTTCAGTAAGATTAAAAATGACGGCATCATCACAAGTACATGGATTTTCTANAATAACAAATGGTTTCTCTCCCACGAAACNGTAAAACTCAGGATGAGCAAAATGAATCTGGAAGAAGATGATAANGAACATCCGGAAAACAATCCTGAAAAGAAAGATAAAAGAAGCTTCGGAACCTATGCTTTCCTCACCTCAAAGTATTTTGATTTCCAATCTCCGATCGAAGAAAACCGTAAAGATTTTAAAGGCTATACTTTTTCCGTAAAAAATGCAGACGGAAAAACACTTGATCTATACAGAACAGATCCNCTCACAGANCGGGAAAGAAACACTTATNCCACGATAGACAGCATTGGTAAACTCTATAATATTGATAATAAAGCCCANATATTAACCGGACTGATNAACGGACAGATCCGAGCCGGAATTGTGGANTTTGCCGTAGATGAAATTGTGAATTATAATTTATTTGAAGGCTTCAGAGTAGGTCTAAAAGCCAAACTGAATGAAACTTTCAATCCTTATTTTTCACCGGATTATTATTTTGCTTATGGTTTTAAAGACGACCAATGGAAATACGGAATCGGTCTTGATATGAAGACTACCCTTGACAAAAATTCCTTTTTCCGTTTAGAATATTATAATGACGTGAATTCTTCCGGGGAGTTCTACAGAAGGCTATGGAACTTCAGAATGAGGATGATGAATTACGGGAACAACCTTAATAATGATAAATATTATCACTTTAAAGGCGCTTCTCTCTCCTACCTGAATGATGTTACCAATGGACTGACTCTTGTTTTTGCGACAAGAAGAAATTTTGAGGAAGCAATGTTTGATTACCAGTTCCGCAGAAGAGGTTCGGCATTTGAAAACTTCAATACATTGTTCACATTAAAATTCTCTCCGAATTCCACCAATATTATGACTCCACAGGGAAAATCCATCATCGACCAGAAGTTTCCGGAGCTATATTTCAATTATGAGCAGAGTTTCAAGGTTTTTGGCGGGGACTTCAACTATACTCGTTTTGATGCTCTTTTTGTGCACAATTTCAAAACACAGCTGGGAACAACGGGAGTAAGGCTTTACGGAGGTCTTGTGTTGGGTGAAGCGCCCATCTGGAAACACTTTACGATGAACGGACTGGCTTCTCCAAGAAAAGATTTTAATTTCAACCTTACCTCTTACCTCGGATTCGCCACTTTGGAAGGCGGAAAATTCTATAATGATAAATTTATTGCTTATTATTTCATGCATAAGCTTCCGTGGTATTTTAAAAGCTTCGGAAAAAATGTTTCAAGCTTTGATTTTGTTCTGCGAGGAACTATCGGAGATATGAGACATCCTGAATATCATCAGTTCAAATTCAGGAAACTGGATCACCTGTATCAGGAAGTGGGCGTGGAATGGACCAATTTTCTTTCCACGTACTTTAATTTAGGATTGTTTTACAGGGTGGGTTATTATACTACAACCAATTTTAAGCAGAATTTTGCCATTCAATTTAAACTTAAACTCTTAGAATTTTAAAAAAATAATATATCTGAAAAAATGAAAAAAGTAGAAATACAGGCTGAACAGTTTTTTGATCTTTTAAATTAAAAGATGTCTCTATGTGGGAGATTTTTGCTCAAATGGTAGACGGAGAAGAAAAAGAGATCATCTTCATCGATAACGAGCAGAAAATACTTTTCAACTACATTCTTCCTGATAATCAGGAAAAATTGGAAGCAGACAGAAAAGAATTTTCAAAACAGTTCTCTGAAAAACTTGCCAACATGAACTAAAAAAAGAGGTTGTCTCAAAAATGTAATGTAAAGAATCTAATTTTTTCGATTATCAATGAGATTCTTCCTTTGTCAGAAGGACAAAACCCAAACTATTTGGCTTTTGAGACAACCNCTTTTATTTTTATANATTACCTCTAATTTCTGGCATCTGACTTCTTATTTCTAATCTCTAACTTCTAAAGTTCTCCACCGTTTTCCTCGTTTCCGCCACATCGTGAACTCTCAGAATTTTGGCTCCCTGCTGCAATACTTTGAGATGAAGTTTCTGGGTTTCTTTATTGATGTCCAACGGATTTTTACCAAGCGGTTTATAAATAAAAGACTTTCTGGAAATTCCTATCAGTAAAGGAAACCTTCCGAATCCCATATATTTTACTTCCTCAATCATTTTCATCTGATCTTCCACCGTTTTTCCAAAGCCGAAACCGGGATCCAGAATGATATCTTTCACACCTTTTTGTAATAATTCACTGGTTTTTCGCGAAAAATACTTGTTGATTTCCAGAGTAATGTCTTCAAATTGTATCTTTTCATGCATGGTTTCATAAGACGGATTCACATGCATCAGAATATAAGGAAGTCCTGTTTGCGCTACAGTATCAAACATTTTATCATCATACTGTCCTCCGGAAATATCATTAATGATATCAATCCCTTCATTATACCCGAATTTTACCGTTCCGGAGTAAAAAGTATCGAGCGAGATCAAAGCTTCCGGAAATTCTTTTTTAATTCCGGTGATCACGTTTCCAATCCTTCTGATCTCTTCATCACTCGTTAAAAATTCTGCTTTCGGACGTGTTGACTGCGGACCGATATCAATAATATCCGCACCTTCCTTCAACAGCTTTTCTGCATGTTCCAAAGCTGCTTTTTTATTATTAAATTTCCCTCCATCCGAGAAAGAATCCGGAGTAAGATTCAATATTCCCATGATTTTGGGTGAACTTAAATCTACCAACCTGCCGTTACAGTTTAATGAATGATTCATTTAGTTATGAGTTAAAAGTTGTGAGTTGTAGGTTATACTTTTTACAAAGCTAAGCCGAAATTTACCTTTACAAACAATTAGCACACGTAATTTTGACAACCATCAATTCCAGCAATCAAACTTATAACTTTTAACTCATAATTCACAACTCTGAAAGCTATTTCGTATCTTTGGAAGATTAAGAGAATTTATGTTAAAAACATCAATACAGTTCCAGAAAGTTATTAGTGAATGCCGTGATCTTTTCAGTAAAAAATTACAGGATTATGGTGCAGCATGGAGGGTTTTAAGACCCAGCTCCATTACAGATCAGATCTACATTAAAGTGAACAGGATCCGTACGTTGCAGATGACTGATAAAAAAATGATAGATGAAAGTGAGGAGGATGAATTTATCGCTATTGTGAACTACTCTATTATCGGACTTATCCAATTGGAAAAAGGATATTCTAATGACCTTAATGAGAATAAAGAAGAGATTTTNAGNCTTTATGACCGTTTCGCCAATGAAGCCAAAGCTTTAATGGAAAAGAAAAATCACGATTACGGTGANGCGTGGAGAGANATGAGGATTTCTTCCATCACAGATCTTATCTACCAAAAAGTGCTTAGAACCAAGCAAATTGAAGACAATCAGGGTAAAACGATCGTTTCGGAAGGACTGGATGCGAATTACTTCGATATGCTGAATTATGCGGTATTCTGCCTGATCAAATTCTCTGAAAAGGAAAACANTTTCGAACCCAAAANTATTTAATATGATGAAAAGTTTACTCGTTTTTATCAAAGAATTATTAAGGCTTGCCGTTGCAGTCATCTTTATTTTATCCGGTTTTGTAAAAGCGGTGGATCTTGTTGGTTTTTCCTTTAAAATGGAAGAATATTTTTCTCCGGCAGTTTTCAATATGCCTTTTCTGGAAAAATTCGCATTGCTGTTTTCNATTGTGGTGGTGGTCNTTGAGTTATTGCTAGGATTCATGCTTTTACTGAAGATCAGGCTTAAATTCACCCTATCTGCATTAATCGCTCTTTGTATATTCTTTGGATTCCTGACTTTCTATTCGGCTTACTATAATGTGGTGACCGATTGCGGATGTTTCGGGGATGCGATCAAATTCACTCCTTGGGAAAGCTTTACCAAAGACATTATTCTCTTGGCAGGACTCATCATTCTATTCATTCTTTACAGAAATAATTTCCATAAGAAAGATGAATCAGTCTCTAACAAGTTAAAATATGCAACTTTAGGAATCTTTTCGGTGATCATGATCTATATTATGTCTCAGGGAATCATGCATGAGCCAATTATCGACTTCCGTGATTATAAAATCGGGACAGATCTTGCTGCGGAAAAAGAAAAAATTGCCAAAAATCCTTCTGAATACAAAACATTCTACTCTCTTAAAAATCAAAAAACAGGAGAAACGATCCAAATCAATCAGGATGATTACATCAATGAAACCAAATATTGGGAAGAAGGATCTCCCTGGAAAATAGAAGAGGGAAAAAATGAATCCAGACTGATAAAGGAAGGATATAAATCCGAGATCGTGAAATTCAAGATCGAAGATCCTACAGGAATGGAAATTACAGATGAGGTCATCAAAGCACCAAAAGCTATTCTGGTTTTCTCTTATCATCCAAAAGAAGTTTCAGCAGAGCTGATCCAAAAAGTTGAAGCTAAAGTGAACACTCACAAAGATGCAGTTATTTACGGTGTTTCCACTGATCCGAACACATTCAAAACCATTAAAAATATGATGATGGACGGAACTGCGATAAAGACCATTGCAAGAAGTAATCCGTTTGTACTGACTTTGCAAAACGGGAAAATTGTAGATAAGCAGCCTGCAAAAGATTATATTGACTAAAAGTGAATGGTGAATGGTAAATTGTGAATGGTCAAAAAAGAACTATCAACTATCAAAATTAATTAAATTATACATCCAATAATGCAAAAATCAAATAAACCCATCGCCGGTTATCATTTATTAATGATTCTTTCTTCTGTTGACGGAGAGTTTGCTCCTGAAGAGGGAATGCTTATTCAGCAATACTTAGCAGATGAATTTCCTTTCAGAATGAATCTGGATAATGAACTGGAAACTCTTGCATTGCTTCGCCCGGAAGAATGGAAAGACCATTTTGAATTTCATGCGCGTTGCTTCTATGATGACTCTACAGCTGAAGAGCGTGAAAAATTTATCCAATTTGCCAAGTCTTTGATAAAAGCGGATCAGGTGGTAACCGAAACGGAACACACCTTCTACAAGCTTTTAAAAAACGTGTGGAACATTCAATAAT
>Ga0065721_10051917_pt1 | contig 13188 bp, 11 predicted proteins | sample Mesricmetagenome_FD_59108 | JGI IMG/M metagenome (GOLD analysis project Ga0065721, IMG submission 59108) | Mesophilic microbial community from rice straw/compost enrichment Sample: eDNA_1 v2 (version 2) | ecosystem: Engineered > Solid waste > Grass > Composting > Bioreactor | place: USA: Davis... | reverse complement strand
CATCCTGTAGCCTCAAGACAACGAAATGGGGTATCCCGCCATGAACGATAAGTTTTATCAAGCGAGCTTTCAAATCGAGCGGAACGACAACGTCGCCGTCGCTTTATCCGATCTGGAGGCGGGACGCGTTCGGATTCACGGAGCGTCCCGCATAGAGGCGATCGAGATCGCGAAACCGGTCAAGCAGGGCCACAAGATCGCGAACAGCCCGATCCGCGAGGGGGATCCGGTAATGAAATACGGCGTTCCGATCGGGATAGCCATACGGGATATCGCGGCGGGAGAATGGGTGCATCTCCACAATTGCAGAAGCGATTACGACAAGCGATCGTCCACGCTCGATCCGGATTCCGGGGCACCGACGGACATGCAATACGATTAATGGGGGCGCTGGGCGATGAGCGAATACGCGGAACGAACCTGGAAAGGTTATCTTCGGAAGAACGGGACGAAGGGCATCCGCAACAAAATTCTGGTGATGTACACGGTGGAATGCGCTTCTTTCGTAGCGAAGGAAATCGGAGCGGCCTATCGGCATTCGGGCGCGGACGTGGACGTCGTCGGTTTCGGCGGCTGCACGGATAACGAATACGCGCTGCGCATGATGATTGCGATGATTCGGCATCCGAATGTCGGCGCCGTGATGACCGTCGGTTTGGGCTGCGAGTATTTGCAGGGCAAAAGCCTGGCGGAGATCGCGGCGAACGAAGGGAAGCCGGCCGCATGGATGCTTATCCAGGACTATGGCGGCACAGTCAAAACGATCGAAGAAGGGAAGCGGGTCGTTCAGAGGCTCCATGAACAGCTTGCGCGGGAGACGGTCCTGGTCGATATGGGCTTCAGCGATCTCGTGATCGGGGCGGAATGCGGCGGTTCCGACTATACGTCGGGGCTGGCGGGCAACGTCGTGGTGGGCCGCCTGTTCGATCGGCTCGTGGAAGCCGGAGGCACGGCCATTTTCGAAGAGATCGTGGAAACGATCGGCTTGCGCGACATTCTAGTCGGCCGGGGCAAAGACGAGAACGCGCGGAACGAGCTCGCGGCCGCCTACGACAAAATGCTCGACTATTGCAAGAGCGTGCGTCAATATTCGGTATCTCCCGGCAATTTCGCCGGCGGCCTGACGAGCATCGAAGAGAAGAGCATGGGAGCTTTCGCGAAGAGCGGCACCAAGCCGATCGAAGGCGTGCTGAAAGTCTCGGAAACGCCGGAGCATGCCGGATTATGGCTGCTGGACAGCACGCCGGACCCTCATTATATGAGCTTCGGCTACACGAATCCGAACGATAACGAGGGCTTGATGGATCTGGTCTGCAGCGGCTCGCATCTGCTCTTCCTCGTCACCGGAAGAGGGACCGTCGTGGGCAGCGCCGTATGTCCGGTCATCAAAATCACCGGCAACGAAAACACGTACCGCCGCATGTCCGACGACCTCGATTTCTGTTCGGGCGCGGCGTTAACCGGCGAGAAATCGATGGACGCGCTGGCCGAGGAGCTGCTCGGACTCGTCGTCTCGACGAGCCAAGGGCAGCCGACCAAGTCCGAGAGGCTGAATCATAAGGAATACTATATCCCTTATAAATACCAATCCACCGGCACGAATTGCGGGATGTGAGGTGCAAGCCGAGATGAGAAGCTATCAGGAAATGTTCGGCCTCCAGGGGGAGCGCGTGCTGATCACCGGCGGGGCGACCGGATTGGGATTGGCGATGAGCCGATGCTTCCATAACGCCGGAGCCGAAGTCGTGATGGTCGGTTCGGGAAGCGGGGAAGAACGGGATCGGCTAGCCCGGGAGATGGGACAAGGCGTATCGTACCGGTCCTTCGACGTGGCGGATACGGCCGGGACCGAGCGTTTTATCGAAGAAGTGGAGCAATCCGTCGGACCTGTCGGCATATTGGTCAACAATGCCGGCAATCATTGCAAGAAGCCCGTCGAAGAGATGACGGACGAAGACTTCCGATCCGTTCTGGACGTGCATCTCATGGGCGCGTTCTCGCTGTGCAGGGCGCTTATCCCGCGCATGAAAGCGAGAGGGAAAGGGAATATCATATTCCAGGCGTCCATGACCTCGTTCATCGGACAGCCGAACGTGATCGCCTATTCCAGCGCGAAGTCCGCTTACCTCGGGATGGTTCGGACTTTGGCGTCGGAGACGTCCGCGCACGGGATTCGCGTGAACGGCATCGCGCCCGGATGGATCGAAACGCCTATGCTCCATAAAGCGTTATACGGAGACGAGATAAGGAAGCAGAAAATTCTCGGGCGCACGCCGATGCGGAAATTCGGAGAGCCCGAAGATATCGGTTGGGCGGCCGTCTATCTGGCTTCCGCCGCGGCATCTTTCGTGAACGGCACGGTCTTGCCCGTGGACGGCGGCGCGTTGATCGGGTTCTGATGACAAACCGGAGAAGCCTTGGAAACCCGAGGCTTTTTTCTTTTTTTGAGGATAGGCCATTGCGCGATGATGAAGATATGGATGCATGAATGTCGGATAATTGCTATAGGTTCGGGCTTCGGGAGCGGATAAAATGAAAGCGTAGACAACTTCAGTCGAGAGGGGTAACAACATGACATTAAAGAGAGCAGGCTTAACGAGTTTGGCGCTGGTGACGGCATTGACGGTTTCCGCTTGCGGCAGCGGCAACAACGAGGCCGCGTCCCCTTCCGGTTCTTCGCCGGCATCGGGAACGGCTGTCGCGAACGATAAGCCGTTCGAGGGACAGAAAATTACGATATTCGCGGTCAACCACCCTTGGACGGATGCCGTAAAGGCGCATATTCCGGAATTCGAAAATGAGACGGGGGTCAAAGTCGATTTCCAAATTTTCGCCGAGGAGCAGCTCCAGCAGAAGCTTGCCGTACAGCTGACGACGGGGGCGGAATCTCCGGATGCCTATACGTACCGGCCGTACATGGAGAAGATTTTGTACGCCAAAAACGGTTGGACAACCCCGCTGGACGAATACGTGACCCGAAATCCGGATTACGACTTCGGCGATTTCTCCAAAGCGACGATCGAAGCGAGCACGATCGACGGCAAGCTGATGTCGATTCCGCTCTGGACGGACCAGTTCGTGATGTATTACCGCAAGGACATTCTGGAGCAGAATAATATCGCGGTGCCGAAAACGATGGCGGAATTCGAAGACGCGATGAAGAAGCTGCACAATCCGAAGGACGACTTCTACGGCTTCGTCGCCCGCGGGCAGCGCAATGCGCTCGTGACGGCCGTATCGTCGTTCGTCTTCTCCGAAGGCGGAGATTTCATGTCCGGAGACCAAGCGACGGTCAACACGCCCGAAGCGGTTCGGGGCTTCAAGCTATATGCGGATCTCCTGAAAAATTACGGCCCCAAAGGCGTGCTGAATATGAACTGGTCGCAAGCCATCGCTCTGTTCGGACAAGGCAAAGCCGCATTCTACGTCGATTCCGCGGCGCTATACAAAAATACGACGGATCCGGAAAAATCGTTGATTTCCGACAAGGTCGGGTTTGCGACTTTGCCGGCGGGGAGCGCGGGATCCAAGCCTTATAACATCGCTTCCTGGTCGTTCGCGATCAACCCGCAATCCCAGCACAAAGACGCGGCATGGGCGTTCATCGAATGGGCGACGAACAAGCAGAACGTATTGATGATTCAGCAGAACGGCGTACCGGGAGCGCGCGACTCCGTATGGGCGTCTCCGGAAGGAACCGAAAAATTCCCGCCGGACCTCGCCGCCGCGATCCAGGAAACGATGAAGATCGGCGTGGATCACAGCGTGCCGCAAGTGATGAGCGTGACCGAATCCCGCGACGCGGTCGGGGCGATCGTCGTGAAAGCGCTGCTCGGCGAAGATATTCAGGCGGCGGCCGATCAGGCGAACAAAGAGCTGCAGGACATTATCGATAAAGATAAAACCAAGTAAACATTCATCCAGAGCTCGTGCAAGCCGGGTGTCGGTACTCGAGGCACTCGGCTTGCGCGTTATCATCATACGAAGGAGGGGGTTTGGCGATGACCGACTGGTTGGATCGTCATATCAAGTGGGTATTCGTCCTGCCGGCCCTGGCATTCATTGCATTAATGGTCGCGTACCCCATTTTCTACACGGCACGGCTCAGCTTTTTCGAATGGAGCATGTCCGCGATTCAGCCGTCGAAATGGATCGGATTGGACAACTACGCCTCGCTGCTGAAAGGCAAGGAATTCTGGGATGCCCTATGGTTAACCTTCTATCATTCTTCGATCAGCATCGTTCTGGAGACGATTCTGGGCGTGGCGATCGCCATTCTATTCTCTCGAAAAATAGCCGGCGCTAAAACGATCAAAACGATGATGATGCTGCCGATGGTAGCGACTCCGGTATCGGTCGGGTTAGTCTGGTTGCTCATATACGAGCCGTCGATCGGATTGGCCAATCAGCTGTTAAAGCAACTGGGATTCGAAACGCAGGAATGGCTGGGTTCCGTCACGCAGGTGATGCCTTCTCTAATTCTGATGGACGTGTGGCAATGGACGCCCATGATCGCGTTGATCACGATTGCCGGGCTCGCGACGATTCCGACGGATCCCTACGAATCCGCGAGCGTGGACGGGGCTAACGCCTTCCAGAAGCTGACCCGCATCACGTTGCCGCTGCTGATGCCTACGATTCTGACGGCCGTCACTTTGCGCGTCATCGATCTGATCAAGACCTTCGATACGATTTACGCTACGACGCAGGGGGGACCGAATTTGGCTTCCCAGACGCTGAATCTGCTGATCTTCGATACGGCCTTCTCCAGGTTCCAATTCGGGTACGCTTCGGCTCTGCTGATGGTGTTTTTCATCCTTCTGATCGCGGTCGTCCTTCTATTAACGGCTATACGCAAAAGGTTGGGTGGTATAGAATGAGAACGACAACGACGGCCCGCATCTCCTATTCGCTATTGAACGCGATTGTCATCGTCTGCCTTTTGTTTCCGTTCTTCTGGATGATATCCGCATCCTTTAAGCCGCAGCTCGAAATTCTGAATCCGGACTATTTGTTCAAGTTTACGCCGACGGTCCAGAATTACGTATCGATCTTCCAAGATCACGATTATATGAAATATATCGTGAGCAGCTTCATCGTAGCGGTCTTATCTACGTTAGGCTCGTTATTGCTTGGGCTTCCGGCCGCTTATTCGATCGCCAAGTACAAGATGGACAGCATCTCGCTCGTCATCCTCGTGGCCAAGATTTTGCCGGGCATCAGTTATTTGGTGCCGTGGTACGTGATTTTCAATAAGCTGCATCTGATCGATTCGTACGTCGGATTAATCATGAGCCATATGGTCATCGGCCTGCCCTTCATCATGTGGATCATGATCCCGTTCTTCGGCGCGTTCCCTCGGGAGATCGAGGAATCGTCGTGGATAGACGGCAGCTCCAAAATCCGTACGTTCGCCCAGATGGTGTTGCCGGTATCCCTGCCGGGGATCATTACGTCGTCGCTGCTGGCTTTTATTTTTTCCTGGAACAACTTTATGTTCTCGTTCGTGTTGGCCGGCGAGAAGACGAAGACGCTCCCGATCGCGGTATACAACTTCATGGGCGGCACGTCGATCAATTGGGGCGCGTTAATGGCCGCGGCATGCGTCATTACGCTGCCGGTTATCGTCATCGCGATGCTCGCGCAAAAATACGTCGTCAGCGGTCTGTCCGCGGGGGCGGTAAAAGGCTAGGTTTAAGGAGCTGTGATAATGCATCCAAGGTGGAATACGTTCAGCAAAATGATCTTGTTGATCATTCTCTTGATTTTACCCATCGTCATTATCTACAGCTACACGAACCACATCTCGGTCAGCGTCATCCGGCAGGAATTGCAGGATAAAAACCTGAACAGGCTGAGCTTCTTTACGAGTCAAATCGACAATATCGTCGAACAGCTGTCCATTCTATCCATCATCGTCAGCAGAGATTCCAGCGTGAAGAAGCTGGGGGAATCGGATACGCTGCCCGACACCTACTCGCGGCTGCTGGCTCAAGAGGACGTGATCCAGAAGCTAAGCCTGCTAAGCGTAACCAGCAGCTGGAAGAATAGCCTGATCATCTATTTGCCGAAAGTGAAGCAGCTGATCTCCAACGATTACTACCGCACGTATAGCGACGAGTATTTGCGCGAAATCAAGGATAAATCGTGGACGTACCATCCCGCTCCGAACGATCAGAACGAAGGTTATTTTTCCAAGGTGCTTTGGAGTCCGCTTCTCGTTCATAAGAGCCTGCTCGAAGCGGATGCGGTCGTCGAGGTTCGTTTCTTCGAAAGCAATATGATCCGCATGCTCGGCGATTACAAGAACGACGGACAGAACGTAAACGCGTTTTTCTATAATCAGAAGCTTCGGACTACCGTCGGGGACGCCGCGAACGGCGACATCAGGAACCGAATTTCAAGCCTCATGGACAAGCAGACGCTGGGCAAAGCGGGGTATCAGACGATCGCGATCGGCCAGGAGCAGTTTCTGGTCAGCTACGTCCAATCCAAGAGCTTGGGATGGTATGCGGTCGATTACTTGCCGCTGAAACAAGTGCTCGCTCCGATCACGAAGAGCCGGAATTTATTTTACGGAGCGATCGCGCTCATCTTGTTGATCGGGGTACTGGCGTCCGTCGTGTTGTACCGGCAGGTTCAGAGGCCGATCAAGCTGCTGCTCAAGGGCGTTCAGAAGATCCAGACGGGCTCGTACTCCCACCGGTTGAGCTTCCGTCCGCGGAACGAATTCGATTTCCTGTTTACGAAATTCAACGAAATGACGGACGAAATCCAGCGGCTGCTGGAGAAGGTGTACATGGAAAACATCCGGTTCCGGGAAGCGAAGCTGAAGCATCTGCAGTCGCAGATTAATCCGCACTTTTTGTCCAACAGCTTGTTTTTCGCGAAAAACATGATCGCCGTCGACGATAAGGAAGCCGCGACGACGATGATTCTCAACCTGGGCGAGTATTTCCGTTACATTACGAAGATGGAGCATACGTTAACGAGCCTGCAAGAGGAAATCCGGCTCATCGAAAATTATTTAACGATCCAGAATTTGAGAATTCAACGGTTTCACTATGAGATCGATATCCCCGAAGCGATGGCCGATCTGCAAATTCCGAGACTGATGATTCAGCCGATCGTGGAAAACACGATCATCCACGGGATCGAGAAAAACGCGAATTACGGCATCATTCGAATTGCCGGGGAGCAGAGCGACGGAGAATACCGAATCGTCGTAGACGATAACGGGACGGGAATCACGGACGAGCTGCTCAAAGCGCTGAAGGTAAAAGTGTCCCAACCGCTCGATCAGGAGGAAGGGTGCGGATTGTGGAACGTGCATCAACGATTGTTTTTCCAGTACGGCCAGCATGCGGGGTTAAAGTTCGAATCTTCTCCGCTTGGAGGATTGCGGGTCATCGTGCATTGGAAAGAGCCGGATTGAGAGACGCCGGGAGGAGGCGACAGAGATGCTTCAACTGCTGCTCGTAGACGACGAGATGAGCGTCGTGGATACGCTGGCGCAGACGATCCGCTGGGAAGAGCTCGGGATCGGATCGGTGCATAAAGCCTATTCCGCGCTCGAGGCCATGAATCTGCTGAACATTCACCAGATCGATATCGTCATCACGGACGTCGGCATGCCGGGGATCAACGGGCTGGAATTGTCGCGCAATATCTATTTGAACTGGAAGCATACGAAATGCTTGCTGCTGACCGCCCATGCGGATTTCGATTATGCGCAGACCGCCATCCAGAACAATATTTGCGATTATATCCTGAAGCCCATTAGCGACCAGGAGCTGACCGCGCGGGTCCGGGCGGTCGTCGAGACGATTCGCGCGGAAAGGGAATCCCATCAAGTCGTCCAACGGGCGAAGGATGCGATGCGGGAGCATATGCCGAGATTCCGGAGCGAGCTGCTGTACGACCTGCTTCAAGGCAAGCGGATATCCGAGGAGAAGCTCGCGGAGAAAATCAAGCTGCTGGAAGTGCCGATCGAGATCGGCGAGCATGTGGCCATGATGCTCATCCGTTATAAAGAGCAATTCTCCGATTACGATCCGTTCGAAATCTCCTTAATGGAATTCGCGGTCGGCAATATGGCGGAGGAGACGTTCGAGGAATGCTATTCGATCTGGTGCTGCAGGGACGTCCATGATTATTTGGCGGTCGTGCTCGTCCCCAAGCGGACGAAGCAAGCGCAGGACCGGCCCTCCGAGGAGCTGCTCAACCGTCTGATCCACCAGTTCCAGATGAACGTCCAGCATTATTTGAAAAGAAACATCTCCGTGCTGTTCGGGCATGGGGGCGTGTTTCCGAACGATTTGATCCGTACGTATCACAATCTATTGCTCTTGTTCCGGCAGCGCTTCGGCAGCGAACAAGACATGCCGTTATACATCGCCGACGGCCGCCAGTTGGCGGAGATCAGCACGCTGCAACGATTGCACGAGCCGCCGGCGCTGCTCCATCTGATGGAAGCGGGAGATTGGGGAGCCATCGCGAAGAAGCTGGAATATATCGTCGAGGAATTGGAGCAACGCTGGGCGGAGTCTCCCGAGCATCTGATGGAAGCCTTCTTCGCCGTGTACGCGGCTTTTTCCAATATGGCCCATACGAACGGCAAGAAGCTGATCGACCTGATCGACAACGATTACATCCGAGCCAAAGAGCTATGGCCTTGCAAGACGGTCAAGCATTTCAGCGAGTGGGTATGGAGCGTATTCGACAAGTTCCAGCTTCAAGCCCAAAGCGAGACGCATAGCGCCCGATTATCGACGGTGAAGGACGCGCAGAAATATATATTGTCGAACCTGAGCTACGATATTTCGGTGCAGTCCATCGCCGACCACTTGCGCTTGCACCCTTCCTACTTATCCCGGCTGTACAAGCTGGAGATGGGGGAGAACATCAGCGACTATATCACGAAGCTCAAATTGGAAAAGTCGATTCAGCTATTGAAATCCAGCTCGAAGAAAGTGTACGAGATTTCCATTGAGGTCGGTTACCAGAACCCCCACTATTTCATCAAGCTGTTCAAGAAGCATTACGGAACGACGCCGCAAGAGTACCGGAACTCCCATGTGTAGACGAACGAGGCGCTCGCCATTCCATAGATGAGGTGACCTAACGATGAGAAGTTTAGTGTGCAGAGAGCCCGACGTATTCGAAATGAAGCAGACGGCAGCCCCTACGCCGAAGGAGGGAGAGGCTTTGATTCAAGTGCTGGCCGTCGGCGTATGCGGGACCGACTATCACGCCTTCCGCGGCCATCAGCCTTACTTCGCCTATCCGAGGGTATTGGGACACGAGATCGCCGGAGTCGTCGCAGAGCTCCCAAGCGGCTACGAAGGCGAGCTCAAAGCGGGCGACCGGGTGACGATCATGCCCTATATCGCCTGCCGGAACTGCATTGCGTGCCGGCGGGGCAAATCCAATGCCTGCACCCAACTGAAGGTGCTCGGCGTTCACGTCGACGGCGCGATGCGCGACTACATGACCGTTCCGACGGCGTATATCGTGAAGGCCGAGGGACTGAGCTTGAACCAGATCGCGATTATCGAGCCGCTGAGCATCGGGCTGCACGCGGTCAATCGGGCGCGGATCGAACGGGGAGAAACGGCGCTGGTCGTCGGAGCGGGGCCGATCGGGCTGGCGGTAATGAAGTTCGCCAAGCTGGCCGGCGCGCGAGTCATCGCGATGGACATGAATAAGGAACGGCTCTCGTTCGCGGAGCAATGGGCGGGGGCGGATGCCGCAGTCGACGCCTTGGGAGATACGGACGAGGCTCTGAAGACGATGACGAACGGGGAATATCCGACTACGGTATTCGACGCGACGGGCAACGCGCAATCGATGATGAGAACGTTCGGTTATGCGGCTCATGGCGGCAAGGTCGTCTTCGTCAGCCTGGTGCAAGCGGACATCGCCTTTCACGATCCGGAGTTTCACAAGAAGGAGCTTACGCTGCTCGGCAGCCGGGCGGCGGAATTGCGCGAGTTCGAGCATGTCATGGCTTGCATGAAAGCGGGCCATATCGACGCGGATTCGTTCGTGTCGCACCGCGCGCCGTTCGACCAGGCGATTCCATCGTTCCAAACCTGGCTGAAGCGGGAGAGCGGCGTCATTAAAGCGATTATCGAATTATCATGTTGAGCTGTCGGGAAGATCAGCATGGCATCCGCAGGAGGGTAATCAGATGAAAATTTCGAATATTCAGACGAATGCGTATCGGCTGCCGCCGAGCTCGCCTTGGGAAGATGCGACGAATAAAGTAAGCGGATTGGAGTTCATCATCGTCGAAGTGTCGACGGATACCGGGCTGGTCGGCACCGGCATCAGCTATACGGTCGATATCGGAGGCACGGCGATCAAGACGCTCGTCGAAGATTACTTGGCGCCGCTCGCGATCGGCATGAACCCGCTGCATTACGAGCAGATTTGGCAGCATTTGCAGCGGCAGTCCCGGCGTCTGGGCTTGGGCGTCAATTCGATGGCGATCGCCGCGATCGATATCGCGATATGGGATCTGATGGGCAAGCACTATCGTCAACCGCTGTACAAGCTGCTCGGCGGAGCGCGCGACCGGATCCCGGCCTACATCAGCGAGATCAACCTTAGCGGGACGGACACGGTCGACGATCTGCTGGATCGAGTGGACAGCTATATCGCGCAGGGTTACCGGACCGTCAAGATGAAGATCGGCAAGCCGGATTTCGAAGAGGATATCGAGAGAATCGCGAAGGTTCAGGAGCGTCTAGGCCCGGGCGGCACGCTGCTCGTCGACTTGAACCAGAAGTGGAGCGCCGCGGAAGCGATCCAGAAATGCGCCCGTCTAGATGCGTTCAATCTGGGCTGGATCGAAGAGCCTATGCCGTACCAGGATATCAACGGGCATGCCCAGCTCAAGAAAGCGGTCCGGACGCCGATCGCGCTGGGAGAGAGCATGTACAGCAAGCAGCAATTTCTGGAATACCTAAAAGCGGACGCCGTCGATATCGTTCAAGCGGATGTCGCCTTCGTCGGCGGAATTACGGAATGGCTCAAGATCGCCCATCTGGCGAATGCGTTCGGCAAGCCGGTAGCCCCGCATTACATGATGGAGCTTTCCCTGCATATGCTGTGCGGCGTGACGAATAGCTACATGCTCGAGAACGTCGTAGGCGGATCGTTCACCGAGCTGGGGCTGTTGGAAGCTCCGATTGCCGTGCAGAACGGCGCAGGGATTCCGTCTTCGCTCCCCGGCCACGGGATCGTTTTTAATCCTTCCGCGCTGGAGCCGCATTTGCTTCGTTCTTCCGACCTTCGCGGCAGCTTCGTCGGGGGCAGTAAATAGACTAGGGGGGTCATCATGAAGATCGTTAAATTCGAAACCTGGTGGGTGCGGCGGGACCATTGCCTGTTCGACGAGAAACGGCAAGGAAAGAGCAGCATGCCCTGGGACGTCGTCGTGATCAAGATCACGACGGACAATCGGATCGAAGGCGTGGCGGTTGCCATGGCCGCCAGATCGGGAGCCGTAACGGAAGCTTACTTGCAAGACAATATCGCGCCGATCCTCATGGGCAGGGATCCGTACGATCGGGAAGCGATCTGGCACGAATTGTGGAACATCGATCGCCACCTTGGATTTTTCCCCGTCTACTTGCCGGGCCCCGTCGACGTCGCGTTATGGGATATCGCGGCCAAAGCCGCCGGGCTGCCTTTGTACAAATATATGGGCGCTTATCGGAACAAGCTTCCGGTGTACGCGAGCGGGCTATTCCACGAAACGGTCGAGCAATACGTCGAAGAGGCGCTGTACTACAAATCGTTGGGCATTCGCGCCTACAAGGCGCATCCTCCGGGCCCCGTGCAGACGGATATGAAGATTCACCAGGCGCTGAGAGACGCGGTGGGCGACGAGCATGTTCTCCTGACCGATCCGGTCGCGGAGTACAGCTTGGATGAAGCGATCAAGGTAGGGCGCCATCTCGAGCAATTGAATTATTTGTGGTTCGAAGAGCCGTTCAGGGATTTCGAAGTGAACAAGTACAAGCAGCTCTGCGCGGCGCTCGATATCCCGGTCGCCGCTACGGAGACGACGAGGGGCTGCCACTGGGGCGTGGCCCAGTCGATCGCCAACCAAGCGGCGGATATCGTCAGGGCGGACGTATCCTGGAAGCACGGGATTACGGGCACGTTGAAAATCGCCCATCTAGCCGAAGCCTTCGGCCTGCGGTGCGAGATTCATACGACGACGATCAATTACATGGATATCGTGAATTTGCACGTCTCGTGCGCGATCCGCAATTGCGAGTACTTCGAATATTTCGTTCCGGAGGATCAATTCCAATTCCCTGCGAAGGGAAGGCTTCCGATCGACGCGCAAGGCATGATCACGGTGCCGGAAAGTCCCGGAATCGGAGCGGAGCTCGATTGGGATTTGATCGAACGGCAGTGCGTTTCGTATAAAAAAATCGAAGCTTGAACAGAGGGAGGCGGCAGCAAGATGAACAACCCGTTCGGTCTATCCGGCAAGCTTGCTCTCGTCACGGGAGGCGGCACGGGGCTGGGGCTCGGAATGGCGCATGCCATCTTGCAGGCAGGCGGCAAAGTCGTCATCACGGGGCGAAGGGAAGATAAGCTGCAAGAGGCTTGCGCGGAGCTTGGCTCCGGCTCGGCTTACGTCCGACATGATATTAACCGGCTCGACACCATTCCCGATCTGGTCCGGGAGGCGGAGGACCGCTTCGGGCCGATCGAGATTCTGATCAACAACGCGGGCAACCATCTTAAGAAAAGCGCGATGGAAACGAGCGACGAAGGCTTCGCCGAGGTGCTGCAGACCCATGTGCAAGGCGGATTCAGCCTGACCCGGGAATGCGCGAAATCCATGGTGCCGCGCAATTCCGGCTCGATCCTGTTTATCTCCTCGATGTCGGCGAGGATGGGCATTCCCAACGTTGTCGCATATACCGCCGCCAAGACCGCGGTCGCCGGCATGGTTCGAGCGCTGGCCAGCGAGCTGTCGCCGCACGGCGTGAGGGTGAATTCGATTACGCCCGGCTGGATCGAGAGCAGCATGACCCGCCAAGCGCTGGACGGCGATCCGGAGCGGAAGAAGAAGATTCTGTCCAGAACGCCCATGGGGCATCTAGGCAGCGCCGAAGACATCGGCTTGGCCGCCGTCTATTTATGCTCGCCGGCGGCGCG
>Ga0065721_10007367_pt1 | contig 13189 bp, 15 predicted proteins | sample Mesricmetagenome_FD_59108 | JGI IMG/M metagenome (GOLD analysis project Ga0065721, IMG submission 59108) | Mesophilic microbial community from rice straw/compost enrichment Sample: eDNA_1 v2 (version 2) | ecosystem: Engineered > Solid waste > Grass > Composting > Bioreactor | place: USA: Davis... | reverse complement strand
GCTGACGCTGCCTATTGCGCGAGGCTGCGCGCCAGGTCGCGCATGAAGGCGGCGCCCGCCTCCAGTTCCGCGAGCGTGATGTATTCGTCCGCCTGGTGCGCGCGGTCGATGGTGCCCGGCCCGCAGACGACGGTGGCGATGCCGGCGTTCTGGAAGTGCCCGGCCTCCGTACCGAAGGGCACGGTGATGGTGCGGTTGCGGCCGGCAAGGCGCAGCGCCAGCGTCTCGGCAGCCGAGCCCGTGTCGGGCCTGAGGCCGGGGACGGAGACCTCGCACAGGGTGTCGATGCGGCTCGCCGGCGCCGCGCGCCGCATGCGCGCGAGGACCGTCTCGGACACCGCGGCGAAGCGGCGCGGGATTTCCTCAGGGTCGAGATCCGGCAGGCCGCGGAACTCCCAGTGGAACGTGCAGTTGCGCGCGAGGATATTGCGCGCCGTGCCGCCGGCGATGGTCCCGATGTGGATCGTCGTATAGGACGGGTCGAAGCGGCCCGAGGCGTCGCCGCGCGCCACGAATTCCTCGGCCATGCGGTTGAGCTCCGCCACAAGGTCGCAGGCCGCCATGACGGCGCTGGCGCCGAGCTCGGGCTTCGAGGAATGCGCCTCGACGCCGTGCACCTGCGTCTCGAAGGTCACGACGCTCTTGTGCGCGTCGGCCACCTCGAGACCCGTCGGCTCGCCGACGAAGACGGCGCCGGGCAGCGGCAGGTCCTTGCCCAGGCGGGCGATGCCGTCGACCACGCCGAGGCAGGTCGTTTCCTCGTCATAGGAGAGGAAGATGTGGATCGGCCGCTTGAGATCCGCGGCCAGGAACTCGGGCACGAGGGCGAGCGCCAGTGCGCAGAAGCCCTTCATGTCCACCGCGCCGCGGCCATAGGCGCGCCCGTCCGCGACGCGCAGGCTGTAGGGATCGCTCGTCCAGGCCTGGCCGGCCACGGGCACGACGTCGGTATGGCCGGAGAGGACGACGCCGCCGGGCACGGCCGGGCCGATGGTGGCGAGAAGCGCCGCCTTGTCGCCGGTGGCGTTCGGCAGGCGGATGTAGGGCACGCCCCAGCCGTCGAGATAGGCCGCGACGAATTCGACGAGCGCGAGGTTGGACTTGGCGCTCTCGGTGTCGAAGGCGACGAGCCGCGCCAGCATGTCGAGGGGGGTAAGGCGCGTGCCGGTCATGCGGGGCCCGATCGGTGCTGCTGCGAAGGATCAATGCATGACCCGCCGCACATAGGGGCTGTCCAGCGGGAACAGCGGGATATCCACGGGAAAACGCTCGCCACGCTGTGTGATCATGTCGTAGGAGCCCGTCATCGTGCCGTGGGCCGTCGAGAGGGGGCAGCCGCTGGTGTAGGTGAAGCTCTCGCCCGGCTCGAGGATCGGCTCCTCGCCGATGACGCCGGGGCCGCGCACCTCCTGCGAGCGGCCCTCGCCGTCGGTGATCGTCCAGTGGCGGGTCTTGAGCTGGACCGTCTCGGCACCGAGATTGACGATCTCGACCGTGTAGGCCCAGAAGAAGCGCCCTTCGCGCGGCGAGGATTCGTCCTCGAGGAAACGCGGCTCCACTGTGACGCGAATTCCCTTCGTTTCGGCCCGGTACATCTCGCAGCTCCGTGAACGTCGTATACGGACAACGCCCCGTCGGGCGTGGTAAGCGCTAACGGGGCCGAGCGTCAATCGCCCCGCGCGCCGGGGAGGCAGCACGACATGCTCGACGGGATCATGCGCCGCGTCATCGACCGGCCGCTCGCCATCGCGGGCCGGCGGCTCGCGGCGGCCGGGGTCCCGGCCGATGCCGTGACCCTCGCGGGCTTTGCCGCCGGGCTCACCGGCGCCGCCGCGGTCGTCCTGCGGCTCGACGTCCTGGCCGCCGTCCTCTTCCTCGCCGGGCGCCTTGCGGACGGCCTCGACGGGGCGATCGCCCGGGCCGGCCGGCGCACGGAGCGCGGCGGCTTTCTCGACATCGTCTGCGACTTCGCCTTCTACGGTGCCTTCCCGCTCGCCTTCGCGCTGCGCGATCCCGACGCCAATGCGCTCGCCGCGGCGGTCCTTCTGTTCAGCTTCTACGTCAACGGCGCGACATTCCTCGCCTATGCGGCGGTGGCGGCCCGGCGGGGATGGGAGACTGAGGCGCGCGGCGCCAAGTCCATCTACTTCACCGCCGGCCTCGCGGAGGGGACCGAGACGATCCTCGCCTTCCTCCTCATGCTGGTGCTGCCGCAGCATTTTTCGGTCATCGCCTACGCTTTCGCCGCGATGACGCTCGCGACGGCCGTCAGCCGGGCGCTGCTCGGCTGGCGCGATTTCCGCGACGTCCCGCAGCGGGCGGCATCGGATCTGGACGATCACGCGCGGCCATAGCCTTTGCGGTGAAAGCGCGCTAATCACGGTGCGCCCGCTCATCGGGCGTTGTCCGTTTGTCCCGCGAGGTTCCTGCGAGGTTTCATGGTCCAGCTCGTTCCCGGCATCCAGCCTGCAGAGACGATCGCCGCCTTCGCCGAGACCGGCGTCATCCGTACCGCGGCGGCCTTCGACGGGGACCAGATCCAGCCGGCGAGCCTCGACCTGCGCCTCGGCGAACGGGCCTATCGTGTCAGGGCGAGCTTCCTGCCCGGCCGCGGCCGCTCGGTGCGCGAGCGGCTCGCAGGCCTGTCCCTGCACGAGATCGACCTGACCCGCGGGGCCGTGCTCGAGACGGGCTGCGTCTACATCGCCGAGCTGCAGGAGGGGCTTGCGCTGCCTGCCGGGCTCGCCGCCGCGGCCAACCCCAAGAGCTCGACCGGCCGCCTCGACGTCTTCACCCGCGTCATCGCCGACCACGGCCGTGAGTTCGATGTCATCGACGCCGGCTACGAGGGGGCGCTGTTCGCCGAAATCTCGCCGCGCACCTTCCCGGTGCTGGTGCGCCAGGGCTCGCGCCTGTCGCAGCTGCGCTTCCGCCACGGCGCCTGCCGTCTGACCGATGCGGAGCTCACGGCCCTGCACGAGGAGGAGCGGGTAGTCACCTCGCACGAGCCCTCGATCCAGGCCGGCGTCGCTGTCAGCGTCGATCTCGCCGGTTTCGGCGAGCGCCGCCTCGTGGGCTATCGCGCCAAGCGCCACACCGGTCTCGTCGATGTCGACAGGCCCGGCGCCTATCAGGCGAGCGCCTTCTGGGAGCCGCTCTATGCCGGCGGCCAGGGCGAACTCATCCTCGATCCGGGCCAGTTCTACATCCTCGCCTCCAAGGAGGCCGTGCACGTGCCGCCGAACTACGCGGCCGAGATGGTGCCCTTCGACCCGCTGGTCGGCGAGTTCCGCGTGCACTACGCCGGCTTCTTCGATCCCGGCTTCGGCCATGCCGGCGCGGGCGGCTCCGGCGCGCGCGCCGTGCTCGAGGTGCGCTCGCGCGACGTGCCCTTCATCCTGGAAGACGGGCAGATCGTCGGCCGCCTCGTCTACGAGCGCATGGCCGCCCGGCCGGCCGTGCTCTACGGTGCTGGCGCCGGCTCGCACTACCAGGCCCAGGGCCTGAAGCTCTCCAAGCATTTCGTCATGGACGTGTGACCGGCAGGCCCGTCGCCGGCCCGCGGCGAGAAGACCTGCGCCTTCTGGATCGTGCCGGGGCAGATGCCGTCCGGCGTCAACGTGCGCCGCCGATGGCGGGGCGGGTATCGGTGCTCGTCTGCTCATGTGGCGCATCGACAGCGGGCGCGACGTACAGCTTGTAGAGCTGCCGCGCAGCACCGAGGCCTATGACGACCACGATGACGATATAGGTGATGAGCCACAGGCGCCGCTCGCGGCGGCTCTCCCAGCCCGGTGGGACATTGGACGGATCGTCCATCGGCGTACCTCCGGCCCCAGCATGACAGAGGCGATGCGGTGCCCGCAATCGAGGCGGGTGAGGAAACGGGGCAAGGAAACCGGGGAAGCGGCGCCGGCGCCGCGATGCCACATGGTGACAGCCGCGTCGGAACCGGCTATGGAAAGGCGTCGCCATCGTCGCATCGCGGCGACCGCGCGACAGGCCGCACACCGGCTTCGCGGGTGTAGTTCAGTGGTAGACTGCACTTTCTGTGGAGTTTCAGTGGCTTAGGCCTGAGTGGGACACCACGTTGTTCTGTTGATTTCCAACGGATTTTTGCGACTGTGTCCCACCCGGTGATGGTGGCGAAATGCTTCGTTTGCCCTCAGAGCAGGGCTGGCTGCCGGCGTTCTCGCTGCAGCCCCTTCGTCGAGATGATCAGCTCCTGGGCGTGCTGCGGCGAGGCGCCGTTGATGGTGTAGGTAAGCGCGACCGTCTCCATGTCGAAGCCGGAGAAGATGGCCCGCACCTCCGGTCGATCGTTCAGCGACAGGATGAACTTGCCCCTCAGCCGGCCCAGGATCGACGCCAGCCGGGTGAAGTCGGTGCGCTCGAAGGCGCCACGGCCGTAATCATCCTCGCTCCCGTAATATGGCGGGTCGAGATAGAAGAGCACCTGCGGCGCGTCATAGCGGTCGATCAGTTCGCCATAGGGAAGGTTCTCGATCACCACGCCCGACAGTCGTTCGCTGAGATCTGCGAGATGCTGACCTAGCTTGGAGACGTCGAAGCGGCCGGGCATGCCGGGTGACACGCCGAAGCTGCGCCCAGCGACCTTGCCGCCATAGGCCGTGCGTTGGAGGTAAAGGAACCGCACCGCTCGCTCCAGGTCCGTCAGCGTCGCCGGATCCGTTGCCAGGAGGCGCTCGAATTCCCGCCGGCCGGTGAACTGGAACCGGAGCATGTCCATGAATGGCACATAGTGCCGCTGGAGGATGCGGAAAAAGGTGGCGACGTCACCGTTGAGGTCATTGATCACCTCCGAGCGTGGCGCAAAGCGCCGGCGCAGGAAGACGCCGCCCATGCCGATGAAAGGCTCGACATAGCTGTCGTGGGTGACGTCTTCGATGCGAGAGACAATGCGCTTTGCAAGCTGCTTCTTGCCGCCGATGTATGCGGCGGCCGGCGGCAGCGGGGAAACACGTCGAATTTCGAAGTTGGTCATTGAGAACATTCCGCGAACACGCTACCGTCGGTGCGCGCGCCGGCGTGCACGGCGGGTAGCCTTTTCGCGATCTGTGAGGCTATGCGGGCGATGGTCAGTCGCACCCGCAGCAGAGGGGCGTTGCGGCGCCCCGAGCCCCGCCGGACGCAGGCGCACGCCGATCATCGGTCGCACCAAAAAAGCGAGTGAATCGCCGAACGGCGGCGGGTAAGGCATTGATGACGAAGAGACGGGTTTCGTCACTGGGCGACCTGCAGAAGGGATCGCCGAAGTGGCTGTGGATCACCTGCGACAGGTGCCTGCACCGCACTGCGGCGCCTCTAGCCCCGTTCATCATCCGATGGGGCCCGGGTGCCTCGAGCGACATGTTACGGCGGAGCGCGCGCTGTCGTGTGTGCGGTCAGAAAGGGGCGTCTCTCATAGCGCCGAGCTGGAAGAGCATGCACGATGAGTGGGAACCCTTCCCCGTCGCAAGAGAATTACCCGACGGGAACAGCCATAGGCCGTCGCGCGCATCGGACTGACGCCATGAGGCGATCCACACGGCCGCCCAGCAGGTCGATACAGCCGTCGTTGTCCAGGACGATGTCCGGCTCTCCCGGCAACCGCTCCGATTCGTGATCGGAAAGGGGCCCCACGCCCGGCCGGCGAACCTCGACGATCAGCGCGCGGCGCTCCCGCAGCGCCGCCACCTCGTTCGGGAAGCGCAGGCTTTCCTGCACGATGCGCCCGCCAGCGGTAATGGCGGCATCTGCCTTGCGCAGCCATAGCGACAGCCAAAGCCCACGCCCGATGCAGTCCCGCCCCCATTCGGTGCCCAGCGTCTGCTGCGCGAAGGTGGATGTCACACCGAGCTCGGGGATGGTCTCCCGTTTCAGGTCACCATCTACATAGCGCTCGATCATGGCGGCGTCGTAGCCGATCTCCTCGAGCAGCGCTGCCAGCATTCGCTTGAGCGGCCGGCCGATGTGCGGCGCGTCAAAGCCGTGCCGCTCTCGCAGAATCCGCGCAACCGTGCTCTTGCCGGCGCCGGCATAGCCCATGAGGCCGATGATCATGCCGCCCTCCCGATGGCAGGCACGCGGTAGCGGGGGCGCAGCGTCTCGCCCACCTCGCGCCCGCCGTAGAGCAGACCTTCCTCGGGCACGCCCACATTGATCTCCCGCTGCTGCGTGATGCCTCGCCGGCGATGCACGGCGAGAAACCATTGTGTCGCCGGCCGGGGTCGATAACGCCCATCACGGGCATATTCCGACGGACCCGGCAGGCAGCCGTTGACGAAGCCCTCCTCAAGCCGGAGCGAGGTGTGGAAGTGGGCCGTGAGGATGAAGTCGACGATGATGCCCCGGCCGGCATATTCGGTGATGATCCGCTTGAAGCCCCGCGCCACCGTCGCGGCCGGGCCGACGAGCCCTTGCCCGCCGCGGGATCCGATGCGATCGCCGTGAGTGGCGACGAACACCCATCCGTCGATGGTGAAGAGCGCGTCGCCGGAACGCGGCGCATAGAACTTCACGCGGCCCTCGCCACTGGCGCCGTAGTGGAGTTCGACGATATCGGCAAGCAGGGTGTCGTAGCTGGTCTCCGCGTAGAGCTTCGATTCCGGCTTGCGCGTGACCCGGCCGTGATTGCCGGGAATCGAGATGACGTCGATCGGCACCTCGGGCAAACTGGCAAGCAGCAGGTCGAGGCCGCCCATCACGTGGGCGGCGCAGTCCTTCAGTGCCGGGATGGCGAGCAGCTCGTTGGTCTTGGCCAGTTCGTCGTGGATTTCGCCCGAGATCATGTCACCGCCGAGGATGAGGATGATGCGTGCCGGCGGCGGGCCCGACCAGTGCTTGGTGAGCAGGTCGACGGCCGTCTGAAAGAAGCGGCGCGAGCGGGCACGCGCGATCGATACGTTGTAGCTGTTGACGCCGTCCATGCGCTCGAGGTCGATCACCTCGCCCCACTGCCAGTCCGATGCGAAGAGGATGACCGTCTCCGGCGCGCTATGCGGCGAAGCTGCCTGCGCTTCGAAGGCAATCGGTTCCGGACGCGGGTCGACGAGCCGGAACACGGATCGTCGGAGGTCCTCGGCGCTGTTGAGCTGGCGCAGGGCGGCGTCGAGTTCCCTCCGGGTGCGCGCGAGGTCGTCGCGCAGCCGGCGCTCGGAACCGGGCGCCCGCTCCGATGGGCTGTCATGGGATCCAGGTGGCGAAGAGGCGGCCAGCATCTTGCGGGCCAGCCGTCTTGCGCTGCGCGGATCGCAGCCCATCTCCCTTGCCGCATGGGTCGGATTGACGCCGGCGGCGAGGAGGGCAGACAGGCGCGCGCGCTCTTCGCCCGTCAGGTGTTTCCCTGCAGGTCTCATGCGATAACCTCGTATGGTCTTCAGAGGGGATCTGGCTTGGCCGGTAGCGGGCACTCAGCGACGGAGCCGCCAATGTGCAATCTGTATTCGATGACGAAAGGGCAGGTCGCGATCCGCGAGCTCTCTCGAGCGATGCGGGACACGACGGGGAACATGCCGCCGCTGCCGGGCATCTATCCGAACCGCCTGGCGCCGATCGTCCGGCATGCAGAGGACGGCGAACGCGAGCTGGCGATGGTCAGGTGGGGCATGCCCTCGTCATCCCACGCGCTCTTGCAGGCGGCTCAGAAGCGGGCAGCCAAGCTCGAGGCCAAGGGCAAGAGCGTCGATTTCAAGGAACTGCTGCGCATGGAGCCGGATAAGGGCACGACCAACATCCGCAACACCGCCAGCCGGCACTGGCAGCGCTGGCTCTCGCCCGATCACCGCTGCCTCGTGCCTTTCACGTCCTTCGCCGAGCCGCATCCGGTCAACAAATGGCCGGTGTGGTTCGCACTCGGCCCGGATCGGCCGCTTGCCTTCTTCGCCGGGATCGAGACGCGCAGCTGGACGTCTGTTCGGACGATCTCCGAGGGGGAGGTCACGATTGACCTGTTCGGGTTTCTCACGACTGATCCAAATGACGACGTGAAGCCGATCCACAACATGGCGATGCCGGTGATCCTCGCGACTGAAGAGGAGCGCGAGGTGTGGATGCGCGCCCCGTGGAGCGAGGCCAAGAACCTACAACGGCCACTTGCGAATGCGCTGCTGACTGTTGTGGCAGAGGGGAGCGGGACGGACGACGCGGTTTGAAGCGTCCTCGGTAGCTTCCAATTCTCCGCTCTCTCCTACACAAAAATTTGACGAAGGAGTCTTGCGCGTCTCAATCTCGCCTTATTGATTCGCGCGCAGATTCACTGCGCGACCAATCCTCGGGTCCTTTGAGCGTCTCGATGTCGACAAAAAAACAACGCTCTGCCAGTGCGACGCAGCTACAGACAGTTCAGATTGGGGAGCTGTGGCGCACCGTTCGACACGGAACGAAATGGGCCGGAATCGCATTTGTTGCATACTGCGCTTGGCAAGCCGTTGCTTCGCTGGCGGGTAAACAGACGGACGTTTCAGTAGCGGTCAGTGCCTTTCTTTACGCACTATCGGAAATCAAATTTGCCGTGGCCTTCACGCTAGCCTTTGCTACCTCAGTTTGGGCGTACATCGAGCGCAGGATCCGTCAATCAGTGACGGAGCGGCTACATGAGAGGATCAGGGAGTTGGAGCTCAAACTGGATCCAGGCAGATCTTCGTCGGGATTGACGCGTCTGGGGCAAACCAATCCGCGCGATAGGAGAGAATGATGTTCGAGATCGACGCCTTGCTGGCGCTAGTCGGGCTCCTTCTACTCGGGGTATTCTGGTGCGGGGTGTGGCAGGAAGTTTGCACCGACATCGCACGTCAGTATATTTTTGAGCGGCGTGATATGCTCTTCGATGTGGCGGCAGAAGGAAGACTATCTTTTAAGTCTAGGGAATATCGTGAGGTTCGCGCTCACCTTGAAAGCCTGATCAGGTTTGCGCATGATTTGAATTTTTCTCATTTTCTACTATATCTATTCTTTGTGAAAGATGACGGCGATGGGCGGGCGAAGCAGGTTTGGAGCCTGATAGATGATATTCAAGACGAGCGTGCAAAGCACGTCGCAGCGAAGGCTGTTACCGAATCGGTCAGGATGCTCATGACGATGGTGGTAATGAAATCAGTTCTCGGCTTGGTCCTTATTCCTATCGCCGCTATTATGGCGGTCGCTGCGTATCTTCAGGCGAAGGCTCTTGATCGTGTGCTCGTTTCAGCGCTTTCGATTGTTGCACCTCGTCAAACCTTGACGACAATTGGACGAAAGATCGAGAATGAGGCGCGGGCAGCATTCTGATCGGGCACACATCGTCGAGCCGCGAGAGTAGTACGCAAGCAAATCATCTACCTCGCGGCGACCTCTCGAACAGCCGGTCCAGCCGATCGCCCAGCCGCTCGATAGCCGCGCTGATCCGCTCCTCGATCTCCCGCATCGATCGATCGGTCACATAGGTGCGCGCCACCTCGACGCGGAAGTCGTCGAGGCGGCGGTGCAGCACGTTGATTTGTCCCTGCAGGCGCCAGAAAACACCGCCGATGCCGAGGACGATCCCGAGCACCAGACTGATTTCCTGCCAGGCCGGAAGATCCATCGTCACCTCCCGCCCAGCACGCTCTTGAGCGTGTGGCCACCGCCGTAGATGGTCAGCCAGATGCCCGAAAAGGCGAGCAGATGCTCCCACGGCACCAGAGGGATCGGCACGGGCGCGAAGACGCTTGCGACAGGCGCCCCCAGGGCATTCCACAGCCACATCGCGATCAGGAGCCATGACAGGGCCGGCCGCCACCCGGCATGCCAGAAGCCGCGAGCCGCCTCCGCCGCCGCAAGATCCGCCTGGGCCTTACCGGCGACGAGCATGTATTCGGCCCAGCGGTCAGCCTGCGACGCTTCGAGCGATCGCAGTGCGGCGTCGGCGCCCGGCTGCGTCAGAGCATCCGCCACCGCTTCAGGTGAAGGCTCGACACCCAGAGCCTCAGCGATGGCGCCGCCGATCGCGCCGCCGACCGCCGCACCGGCCGGGCCACCAAGGGCCGTGCCGAGGATGGGGGCGCCGGCCTTTACCAGCGCGCCCGCGAGGTCCGTCCACTTCATCGCTCAGCCCTCCCGGCTGTCAGCCAGCGCGCGCAGCGCGTCTGTCCGCTGCCGCTCCACGTGCGCCCGCCACGCCAGCCACCCGGCGACCCCGATAATCGCGACCGTCAGGGCAATGACGATCCAGACAGCTGCCTGATCGGCTTGCGACGGGTCGATCTGCGTAGCCGCAGCGCCGCCGCCGGCGCCGCTGGCCGCGGCTCCACCGGCCGCCTTCTTCCTCGCGGCCTCTGCCGTGTCGGCCTCTACCGCCAAAGTAGCCGAGGCGGGACGGCCGGCCGCTGTAGCGGCCCAGGCAATCGCCGTCGCCTCGACGTGAGCGACACGACGCGTCCAGCCTTTTCCAAAAGATGCGAAGGTCCTGAGGCTCTGCAGGAAACCGAGCCGCTTGGCGCATATCCGCCTCACCGTCGCGACGGGATCTGCCGTCTGCGCCGCCTGAAGTGTCACAGGCCCGACTTTGCCGTCGGCCGCTACACCGAGGGCGCCCTGCAGCCATTTGGCGCCACGGCTGACGCCCGAGTTCACCGCGCCGTCGAAGGTGGCAAGGTCCACGCCTCCGGGCAGCTGCGATGCCCGCACACCGTCCCAATACCGAGCGCGATAGATCGGGGCGACTTTGTCCTTGGTGAGGGCCTTCACCTCCGCTTTGGTCGCCGGCCGGCCCAGCCAGTCGGAGAGCGTGCTGATGGTGATGCCGAGATTGGTCGCACCGCCCGGGTCCCGCGGATGGTCGACATAGCCACCCTCATGCGCGAGGACGTGAGCGAGCGCCCGCGCGAAGTTTGCTGCTGCCATGGAGGGCTCCAACAAAAAACCGCCCCGGTGGGCGGCTCGACTTCGAATTGTCTAGATCGTCTAGACAGGTGAATTTGCATAAAATTTTCTGTTGATAACGAATAAAAATCAGGTAGCGTCGCATTGTTGCGTATATGGGGAGTGAGATGACCTTTGATGGTTCATCTCACGATAATATTATTGAGCTTTTCAAAGAAAACGATCGCCGAAATGTACGAGGGGAACTCAGCGAATTGATTGCATCATGTGAGGGTTTCGCCAGTTCCGATCATTCGGCGGCGACTGCATTCCTGTATATGATCGACGCATCGACGCTCAGCGCTTCGCTCGAATACCGCACAGAAGACATCATTTTGTCATTTCGAGCAAAGCTTGCAGATTGAAGGCCTATACATAATCAGCCACTATCCCAAAGCTTCATGGCGCGGCAGTGCGAAGTCATCGGCCTCTTCTGCCTCGCCGGTTTTCTTCGCCCGGCTGTCCTTGCCGGCCTCTCCCTGCGGTTGCTTCACGGAAACGGTGGTCACGAAGCCGCGTCGGTCGTATTGGTGCTCGACGCCATCGATCCGGTACGTCCCGTCGATGCCTGGGCGCGCACCGGCGAGGACGCATAGCCCTTCGGGCTGAGCGCCGATATTGCCGTCGATGGTGATCGTTCCCTCGCCGCCTCGCCGCGCGCTCTCGGTGGCGTCGCCCTGCGTGCGTTGCTGCGCCTCGCTGTCGCCGGGGACCGAGTAGCGCGCCGTATGGTCGGCTTCGGCATCCTCGGTCTCGACTTCGGCGAGAACCTCCTTCCAGCGGGCCTCGCTCTGGTCGTACCAGCGGGCGCGCGTCCGCTTGTACCGGCCACGGCCGAGAAAGGGGGCAATGTCCCAATCGATCAAATTGGCGCCCCAGGCAGCCGTGACTGTTGGCAAATCTGCGCCAGAGGGCGACCGGCCGCCGTTGCGCTTGGCCAGCACGGCGCGATTGCCCGCGATCTTGAACGTGCCGCCGAGCTCGCCTGCGAAACGCTCGCCAAGCGCGATGAAGCTCTCATCGTCCATCCACTCGTAATCACGGATAAGGCCGGCGAACGCCTCGTCGACGCGCACGTCGTCGATGCCGGCAGCGCGGCCGGCCTCCTCGAGGATCTCGCGCACCGTCTTGCGGTCGAAATGCCGCTGCTGCGGCGCCTTCGCCTTACCGCGCGTGTCGAAGCCCTTGGCGGAGATGGTGAGTACGCGCCCGCCGCCGCGGCCGCCCCGGCTGCGGATCTCGTCGACCACGCCGGTGAAGACGGCAGCCACACCCTCGTCGGAGGAGCCGAGGCGGATGACGAGCCGGGCGCCCTGCGGTGGCAGGATGAGATGGCCGCCCCGGTCGTCGAGGTCGATCGTCGCCGTGTCGCTCGTCGTCCCCGCCTTGTCGCTGACGCGCAGCGAGATCAGCACGGGGGAAAGGACGGACGAGATGTCGCGCCCGTCCACCCATACCTCGCAGATGGCTCGTTTCATCGTCAGGTCCACAGTGTCACCGGCGCGACGACGTTGACCGGGCGGGATGCCGGGATTGGCATCAACACCTCGGTGCCGAGGGGCAGAATGGGGCCGAGATCGGCGAGATGCCGGTTCTCGTCGAGGACGCGCTCGACGAGACCGGGCATGGGCCGGCGAAAGCGCCGCCACACCAGAAGCGAGAGGGTCAGCCCCTCGCCTTCGATGACGATGCGCTCATAGGTGTCGTTCGGGCGAGCCTCGCTCATCGGAACCATCCCGTCAGCAGGCTGAAGAAGGAAGCCGCTGCGGGTTTCGGGGCCCGCCGCAGGGAAATGGTGACTTCCACCACGCGGCCGACGCCGTGGCCGTCGAGATAGGTGGACCGCTCGCTTGCCCCCTCGATCACGAACCACCCGACGGGCGTCCCGTCGCCTCGCATCAGATGCTGGGGCAGGCCCGCCGCCCGCATCTGCTCGAGCAGCGCGAGCTCGTCGAGGCCGCCGAGCTTCTCGGGAAACAGGCGGCAGGAGAGCTGCAGCGTGTTTCCGCCTTCGCCGACGAACTCGAGGGGCGGCTCCGCTCCGACCACGTCCTTGGCAGCAAAATCGGTGCGCCCGTCCCGCGCGATCTCGTGGGTGTTGAACGGCGCCACCTGAAAGGTGAGCGGCCCGAACTGAAAGAGCATGCGCGCCTCCTCAGACGATGCCGAGATCGGCCTCGGCGCCGCGCAATGCGAAGCGTAGCTCGTCGCCAAGCCGGCGCGCGGCCTGCCGGGCCACCTCGGCAGGGTCCGAGACACCCGAGATGACGAAGTGGTTCGTCATGCTGATCGGCCGCCCGCCTCCGGACGG
>Ga0065721_10051915_pt1 | contig 13190 bp, 11 predicted proteins | sample Mesricmetagenome_FD_59108 | JGI IMG/M metagenome (GOLD analysis project Ga0065721, IMG submission 59108) | Mesophilic microbial community from rice straw/compost enrichment Sample: eDNA_1 v2 (version 2) | ecosystem: Engineered > Solid waste > Grass > Composting > Bioreactor | place: USA: Davis... | reverse complement strand
GTGGCGATTTCCGGCCGATGCAGCCCATCCTTACCGGCGGCGAGGCATCCGATTACACCGCCGCCGAGCCGCTGATGGCGATCCCCGTCACAACACCCAAGGGGCGATGACCGCTTCCGGGAGAGCCTGTTGATCCGCGGCATCCTGCCGATCATCCGCCTCGCTTGAACCGAAAAGTGTCGGAGCATCCGACTATCGCCGCTACAAGGACCGCAACCGTATCGAGCGCATGTTCACAAGCCGGAGCAGGCCCGCCGGATCGCCACGCGCTACGACAATACTGCCATTGTCCTTCACCAGCTTCCTCAAAGCTCGCCTGTGGCTTGAATCTCATGTCAACAGAGCCTAGCCCGAGGGTCTTCACAGGCGAGGTCGGCGGCGATCTTGTGGCTGGAGGACAAGCTTTCGCTGGCGGCGCAGATGGAGACGGTCGATAATGTCAGCGCGCTGGCACGCCAGCATGTCCTTCGGCCGCCGCCTGATGCGGTTCAATCCCACAAAACGGGCAGGCTTTCCGTCGATCGGCGATGTATTCCCTGAATGCCGACGCTGGGCTTGTCGGGATCTCTCCTGATCCCCGGACAACCGTCCAGAATGGCGTTGACGGCGGCTTTCACAATGGCTTTGGCCACATGCATTCCCACACAGATGTGCGGACCGAAGCCGAAGCTGAGGTTAGCCCGGGTTGAACGATCGATGTCGAAGGTATCGGCATGATCGAAAACGGCATCGTCGCGATTGGCGGACCCGGTGGACAGGAGCAGGCCGGATCCACGGGGAATTTCGACCCCCCGAATGATTGCATCGTCCACCGCCTCACGCGCCACGAACGAAGCCACCGGTTCCAGCCGCATTGCTTCGTCGATGGCGCGGGGCACCAGCTTCGGATCGCTCCGCAGGCGGTCCAGCTCTTCCGGCCGGTCGAGCAGAAGCGCCATCAGGTTGTTGAAGGTTTGGGTGGTCGTCTCGCCCGATGCAGGCAGTAAGGTTCGGATAAAATCCGTGACCCCGGCATCGTCTAGCATTTCCCCCTCGAAGCTGACATCGAGAAGGCGGCTGATGAGATCGTTGCCGCGCTGTCCACTCGCCCGCCGCTCAGCGACATAGGTGAGCGTGAATGCATTGAGCTCTTCCATTGCTTTGCCCGCGGAAGCGAACGCCGCCGCAGCTTCCTGCGGTGTGCCCGGCACACCGGCGACGACCAGGAGGATGCGATGTGCCCAATCGGCGAACTGATCGAACGGGAGCCGATCCGCGCTAAACCCCATGATGTGGTACATCACGCGAATGGGGAACGGCTTGCCGACCGTCTGGACGAGATCGCAGCGGCGGTCCTTTTGCAACGGACGGACGAACTCGTCGACGATCATCGGTTCGATCACATTGGCCTGCCATTCGGAAAGCTGTTTGGGCGAGAAAGCAGGTTGGATCAGGTTCCGGGCGCGGCGGTGCTCATCCCCGTCGGCGGCGGTAATCATGAAGCCGCCGAAAAGGTCGCTGATGCCGTCACCCAGCAACCGGCTGGAGAAACGCTCGGGAGATCGCAGCACCGCGCTGATATCGTCGTGGCGGAATAATGTGAACACTTGTCGATCGGGGTTGAGGCTGGCTTGCGAGCCGCGGCCGAAATGCTTCAAGATATCCCCTTCCATGACCGGGAAACGGGTCCGCAATTCGCGAAACAGAGGATATGGGTCCGTCGGAGCGTCGGCGTGGAAGCGCGCTATAACTTTGGTGACGTCATCGCTCATTTCGGTTCGGCGGACCGCGTTGCCACCAGCGTGTCGAAATATTGCCGGATGGACACGATCTGGTCACCCTCCAGTTCGAAGACGGAAATGTAATCGTTGACATACATGTTGCCGTTGGTGCGCAAGCCCCGGCTCTTGTACTCGAGGATGACTGCATCCCCATCGCACCAGACATTCTTTATCTCTATCGTCCGCTCGCCCTGATAGGCCTGCTTGCCATATTCACTCATCTCGGCGAGCTTGGCGATGCCCCGGGCGGGAAAGCCCGGCACGCCGGGAAGGTGCCATTCGACATCGGGATGAATGTGCCGGAAGGCGGTTTCGTTGTCGTAGCTCGCGAAGGCCTTCCAGCTATCGAGGACGAGCTGCTTCTTCTGCTCAGGGCCGAGAGTGGTTTCGCTCGCCATCATCAGAACGCCACGCGCACGGTCACACCGTAGCGGCGTGGTTCGCCTGGTGTGGTTGTCAAGACGCCGTTCGACTGGACCGTGTCGAACCGGGCCACGTCGTAATGCTGATTGAACAGATTGCGTGACCAAAGCGTAATTGTCAGAGATGGATCGTCAAGTTCCAACGCCATCCGGGCATTCACGAGATCGTAGCTGTCTTCCACGCGAAGTTCCCGCGCAGCCCCACCCGACGGAAACAGGTCCGCGCTGCTCCGCCAGTAATAGTCCACGGCAGGGGTCAATGTTCCGAACGGCAATTCCGCCGCATAGGAGGCCCGCAGGCTGGCCGTCCATTTGGGCTGGTTTTGAAAGCGTTCCGACGCATGGTCCTCGCCCAGGCCATCGGTGAAATTCTTGTATTCGGCATCCGTGTAGGTAAGGGCGCCGCCCAGCTCCAGCCCTGGGATAGGGACCGCCATCATCTCGACCTCCACGCCCTGAATTGTCGCTTTGGCCGCGTTCCGCACGGCGGTTGTCGAAGGCCCTCCTTCGGAGCCAGGGATGATCACGGTTCGCTGAATATCGCTGTAGTCGGCATAATAGGCGGCGGTATTGAACCGGAGCCTGCGGTTCAGCAATTCGCTTTTGAAACCGATTTCATAATCGGTGACTTTTTCCGGACGGAACGGCTGCGCGCTGAGCGGATCGGCTGTTGTGCGCGATGGAATGCCGCCGCCCTTGAAGCCACGGCTGGTCCGGGCGTAGAGAAGCAGATCCTCGGTCGGTGTCCAGTCCAGGCCAAGTGTGTAGGAAACGTTCGAAGCATCCACGCTTTGCGTCAGTTCGCACACACCGTCTACCAGTAGGGCGAGCGGAAGGGCGCAAGCCGACCCCAAAGTATTGTTGGCCGACAGGGTTTTCTCGTCCTTGGTGTAGCGCAAGCCAAATGTTGCCCGCAAGGAATCCACGATTGCATAGCTTGCCTGGCCGTAGGCTGCGTAGCTTTTTGTTTCGCTGTCCGTCCGAATCGTAAAGACCGGGCCGTCCAGCGCCGGCAATAGAAAGTTCGTGCCGACATCGTCTGCCTTGAGCAGATAGTAAAATAGACCACCGGTAAAGGTCAGGCGGCCGTCGGCGGCTGATCCACTGCCTCGCAATTCTTGAGTGAATTGATTGACCCTGGTGTCCTGAATCGCGTGATTGCGGGTGACGAGCGGCGCCAGATCATATTCGGCAACATTATCGATTTCGCGATAGGCGGTGAGCGACTGGATCGTCACATCTCCGATCGTGTGGGTGAGATCGACCACGCCGCCCCACAATTCACTGACCTCCCCGCCCGAGAGTGCGTACTCTGTCTTGTACGGATCGCCGCCAACCTGGTCGTTCCAGATCGCCAGCGAAGCGTCGAGCGCTTCGGGAGTGGTGCCGGCGGCACCGAAGCGTTCGACTGAAAGGGCGATATGTGTGCTTGAGCCGTAGGCGAGAAATAGAGGGTTGAGCAGAAACCCGTTCGTTTCGGCGCGCTGATAATCTCCACGCACGACGAGTTGCGTATCTGGGCCGAAATCCACCTTCATGGCCGCGCGAATGAAGTCGAGATTCTTGTCATTGAGCGGCTCGTCGAGCGTCACGTTCCGTCCATAGCCGTCGTCTTCGACATGGCTGCCTACCACCCGAAGCGCAAACCCTTGCGCCACCGGCAGGTTCAAAACCCCGCTGATGTCGTAGCGATCGTAATTGCCGTAGCCGAGCCGAGCCTCACCCTCGAACCTGTCGGTCGGAAGCTTAGTGTAAATTTTGAGGGCGCCGCCCGTGGTATTGCGTCCGTAAAGCGTCCCTTGGGGGCCGCGCAGAACCTCAACCCGGTCAATATCAACGTAATTGTCGACCAGCGAGCCGTAGGTCTGGCCGACGTAGATGTCGTCGACATAGACGCCTACGGACTGGTCGACATTGGGCGCTTGGTCGTTCTGCAACTGCCCGCGAATGCCGATGACCGACCCCATCGAGCTGGTAGGATTGGGCTGCACCACCAGGCTGGGCGTTTGCTGCTGTATGGCCGATATATTGTTGAGATTCTCGCTCGACAAATCGTCGGAGGTGAAGGCGGTGACTGCCACCGGGGTCTGTTGCAGCCGCTCTTCGGAGCGGCGCGCGGTTACGATGATGTCCTGCAGCAGGTCGGGCCGATTTGCTTCTGAGGCGACCGGCTCGTTATACTTGGGAACCTGCGTCGATGCCTGAGCCGAGGCGAGCGATGGCATCATCACCGCCAGTCCCGAGCCGACTACCGCCCCGCAAAGTAGTTTCGCTGCGGTCATTGTATCTTCCCCCATAAACCATTCGTTGGATTTATTTATTGGTTATCCTTCGCCCTGTGGTCGTCGTAAATGGCCATCACTTGCATAGATACTTTGCAGATTGTGCAAGTGGCAGGGCTGATATCCGGGGGTAATTGTTACAGTGCCCGTTCCTGCGCCCTTCTAGAGCTTTTCGGACAGTATGAGTGGGATGCCGGCAGCGGATGACATGATCGTGCGCCGTTCGTGCGGACCGGTTTCTATTGGGGCGAGTATATCCGCTCCTGCGTCCACCAACCCATCCACGTCCTTGTCGAGACCGTCGCTTCGCAATGTCAGGGCAGGCCGATCGACAATCTTCTCGCTTCCTCCGACCAAGGCGACGTCGAGGTCGTGCAACCGCAACGCACAGTACCGGTCGCCATCCTGGAATTTGACCTGCGCGCCGAGCGCCGCAACGAAGAAGTCCCTCGCAGGGTCCATGTCGTCGACGGGGATCAATAATGAGGGTTTTGTCAACATAGGGGAATCCTCGCAGTTGCGGCCTGGGTTACAGGCCGGGGTATTCGCCGCCATCGACGAGAAGGTTCTGGCCGGTGACAAATGCCGCGCGGTCGCTGGCCAGAAATGCGCAATAGGACCCCATTTCCTGCGGAAGGCCAACACGCCCGGCCGGGATGGATGTTGCGATACGATCCAGCATCTCCTCATCGCCGACATTGGCTTCGTCCGCCAATGAATGGGCGTAGCTTCGCAGGCGATCTGTGGCGATCTTTCCCGGCAGGAGATTATTGATGGTCACGCCGTGGCGCGCGACTTCGCGCGCCAGACCTGCTGTATATCCGGTGAAGCCGCTGCGCGCGCCGTTGGAAAGGCCCAGCATCGGCAGCGGCGCCTTCACCGCCGAAGAGGTGATCGTGATGATCCGGCCCCATTGCGCCCGGATCATGGCGGGCAGGACGCATTTCATCATCATGATCGGCGCGATCATGTTACCGTGCAGGGCGCGGTTCCAGTCAGCCTCTTCGAAATCCTGCCATGAGCCGGGTGGCGGCCCGGCCGCATTATTGACCAGAATGTCTGGGGCGGGGCAGGCCGCCAGCAGCGCATCCCTGCCTTCCGTAGTGGTGGCGTCCGCAACGACCCCGATCACCTTGCCGCCGACCTCCGCTTCAAGCTCGCGGACGCTGGCCATCAGCGTCTCTTCGCGGCGCCCGTTGATGATGAGGCGGGCCCCGGCCTGGCCAAGCGCTCTCGCACATGCCTTCCCGATGCCTGCACTGGACCCACACACGATCGCGGTGCGCCCTTCAATTCCCAAATCCATGATCGCAGCCTTCCAAATCTATCTGAGACCCGCCTGCCGAAGCAGCGGCAGCGTGTGGCCTTGAAACTGACGCGCGCCTTCCTCGTAACGCGGCCAGGAGAGGAGGACACCGTCCAGCCCCGCTTCCACCACGTCGACGAGCCCCTCGACAACCTGTTCGGCTGTTCCGATCAAGGGAATTCCGCCGCCCGCCACCAGCTGTTCCTGTAGAGCGCGAAATTGATCGGCCGGCATTGGCGGCGAGGTGACCCCGCGGGAGTGTATCTGGCCCGCAGCAGCTTCCCAATCGCCCATTTCGTTCACATAATGATCGTAGAAGCGTCTTGCATCCTGCTCGGTTTCGCCTTGGACAACATAGGCCCAGGTCCATAGCTGGATCGCGCGTCCGTATTCCTTCCAGGCCAGATCGCGAAACTCGGCAACCTGCTTTGTCATGATGTCCAGTGGTTGAGGCGCGAGAAAGGCCATGTCGCAATAGCGGGCGGCGAAGTGGCGGCCGGTTTCCGAAGTACCTGCATTCATGATCGGCGGGTAAGGCTTGGTGATTGGCTTGGGTTGCAGATAGCCTTCGTTGATCTGATAATATTTGCCGTCGACGTCGAACAGTTCTTCCTCGGTCCACAATCTCTTGATGATGTCGAGCCACTCCCCGGCCTGGGCATAGCGTTCTGCGTGGGGCAGCAGCGAGGGGCCGAACATCTCCATCTGTTTATCCCAGCCGCACACCACGTTGAGCGCGAAGCGGCCATTGGTGATGTGATCGATGGTCGCGCCCTGCTTGGCCGCAAGGATTGGGTGGATGGTGGGCACGTGCGAGGTTGCAAAGACGGCCGAGTGACTGGTGCTGGCGCCGATGCCGGCGGCCCAGCTATAGGCTTCGAAATTTGGCCCGGAATGATCGGTCGCGCCGCCGAACCCGCGCCACCGGCCGAGCGGGACGAGCGCCTCGAATTCCATCGCATCGGTGATCTGCGCGATCGCCCGGGTGCTTTGCCACGTCGCCTCTGCCCGCCCTTCGACGGCGGATTTGATCGTGCCGCCCTCGACATTGCTGGCAAAGGTGCCAAGCTTCAGCTTGCGCGGGCTGAACAGCGGGTGTCCGCTTTCCCGAAGCTGGTCCGGCCGATCCAGGTCCGCGCCATGCATCAACGCAGGCCTTGTTGTACGAGCAGCGGATAAACCTCATCCTTGAAGCGGGCAATTCCTTCGTGAAACCGGGGCCAGGTGAGGAGTACACCGTCGAGACCGGCTGCCGACAACTGCTGAAGGCCTTCGACAATCTGCTCCTTGTTGCCGATCAGCGGATAGCCGGTGCCACCGGCAATGAAGCGCTCCATCACGCCGCGCAACGCCTCCTCGGACATCGGCGGCGCCGACAGGCCGATCGACTTGACGCGGGCTTCGGCCCCCTTCCAGTCGCCCAGTTCATGGACATAATGGTTATAGAATGATTTGGCATCTTCCTCTGTGTCGCCCTGCACGATGTAGGCATAGCTCCACAGCTTGATCTCGCGCCCATATTCTTTCGCGATTGCCCGGTAGCTTTCCACCTGCTGCCTGATTTCCTCGAATGTCGTGGGCGGGATGAAGGCCATGTCGCAATGCTTTGCCGCGAAATGCTTGCCTTCGTCCGACGTCCCCGCGTTCATCACTGGGGGGTGCGGACGCCGCGTCGGCTTGGGCTGCAGATAGCCTTCCTTGATATTATAGAACCGGCCCTTGAAATTGACGAGGCCTTCCTCCGTCCATAGCCGCTTGACGATTTCCAGCCACTCCGCTGCGCAGGCATAACGATCGTTCTTCGCCAGCATCGGCGATCCGAACATTTCCATTTCTTCCTGCTGCCAGCCACACACCACGTTCAGCGCAAAACGGCCATTAGTGATATCATCGACCGCAGCGGCCTGCTTTGCCGCCACGATGGGGTGCATGATGGAGATATGAGACGTGGCGAAAATGCCCGAATTCTTCGTCCGCGCGCCGACCCCTGCAGCCCAGGTGAACACTTCCATGCTGGGGCGGCCATCGTCGGGATTGCCGGCGATTCCACGCCACCGGCCCACTGGCACCTGAGCCTCGAATTCCATTTCGTCGGCCAGCAATGCGATTGGCAGCGTGCTCGACCAGGAGGCGGTGGCCTGCCCTTCGACGGAGGACATGATTGTACCACCCTCAATATTGGTGCAGAACGTGCCGAGCTTGAGCTTGCGGTCGTTGAACAGCGGATGGATGTCTGGCTGGGTCACGGTTTTGGCCTCGCGAATTGGGCGCCAGCGGCGCAATCAAGGGAAATGAAATCTAGCAGAGCGTGATGCATCTGGGCCGCCATCGGGAGACCCGTCGAAAGAATTTCGGTGTAATGGTTGTGCCGGGCGAGCCTGGTGAAGGCGGGCAAAGTGCCGTTCGCTTCATATAGCGCGTCGATCAGGGATTTGGCCTGGGCATGGAGTTCGGGCGGGTCTAGTTCGGCCACCATCGTCGCGATCGGCGCCGCGAATGCAGCCAGGCCGTCGAGGCAGGATCTCTCCGCCTCGCCATCGGCTTCCGTTCCGTAATAGAGGCTGCGCGAGGATCGGCCGAACTCGCCCGCCAGGACGAGGTCGTAAACGCCGGAGATAAGTATTATGCCGGCGACCCCGCCGCCCGGTGCGGCGTGGAACTGCCGATTGGCGGCGTAATTTGCACAGTGGCCGGCGCCCGCCGAGTGCCCCATCAGGAATATGCGGTCCGGGTCCGCCCCCAATTCGCGGGCGTGCGCGCGCAGCCAGCCCAGTGCCTCCTTGATATCCTCTTGTGCACTGGGCCAGGTGTAGTCCGGCGCAAGCCTGTAATTCATCGCTGCTCCGATCAGGCCGGACGCCGCAGCCCAATGACCGAGATTGGCGAAGAAAGCGCCCATTCTCTTGTCTCCGGACGCATATCCGCCGCCGTGAACGAACAGGAGGATCGGCTTCAACGGGCCGCTTGCGTCCTGGCTTCGGTAAATGTCGACACGATGGCGAGCATGCGGGCCATAGGCCCGCTCCTCCTCCAGCACAGCGTTCACGGCGGCGCCCTGTGGCTGATGGAGGGGTTCGATAAGCCGGAAGGACGCTTCGATTACGGTCTTTTCCAGGGTGGAGCCCAATTCCGCGATGCGCGCCCAGGCGGCACTGTCCGCACCGCCGGAGGACAGGACATCAGTCATCATTCCCTCTCCGTTCCCACATGCCGGCCAAGCCCGCCGTAATCGTCCCGATTCGACGGATTGGTGAGCCTGCCTTTTTAGACCGTTCTGAAATCCGGTTCATCATCGCATCGAATAAACAATGGATACGTATTAGTAGGGCCGGGGACGACAGGGAGCAAGGAAAAATGCTGACCCGGATATTTTATCAACATAGTGCGGATGGATCGATATTAAATACATGAAATTCAGATATATATTGAAATTCAACGTCTCAGGTGACAGCCCTGTCGAAGCAGGAAAATTCGGGGCTAGCGCTGCTCAAGCTCTGGTGCTAAGAAATCATTCAAGAATGAATGTTCAACGCTATTGCGGAAGAGGGATGTCGGATGGAATTCGGGATTTTCGACCATGTGGAGCGGGCTATGGCTGACACGGCCGCCCAATACGAGGACCGGCTCAATCTCGTTCAGGTTTACGAGGAAGTGGGATTCCATACATTCTTCAAATCCGAACATCACACATCGAAGCTGTCGATCGCTCCCTCGCCATCGGTATTTCTCGCTGCCCTGAGTCAGCGGACGTCTCGCATCAATCTTGGTGCGCTGGTGTTCACCCTGGCAATTCATGATCCCCTGCGACTCACGGAAGAAGTCGCCATGCTGGATCAGTTGACCAAAGGACGTTTGCAGCTGGGGGTCGGCCGCGGCGCCAATATCGTGGAACAGCGCTTCTTCGGCCGTGACCCTGCGGAAACGCCCGCAATATATGACGAGGCTGTTCAAATCCTGCTGCAGGGTTTGCGGAACCAATGCGTGAATTTCGAAGGGGAGCATTTCAGCTATAAGAACATCCCGATCGAAGTCGATCTCGTGCAAAAGCCGCTGCCGCCGCTCTGGTTCGGCGTGGTTGAGCCGCGGCACGTCCACTGGGCCGTTGCCAATAATTCCAACGTCATCATGTTTGGTGATGCCGATTATGCGAAACCTCATATCGACCTTTTCCGATCCGAATGGATCAAGGCGGGCAAGAGTGCAGAGGAGATGCCTTTTGCGGGGGTTTTGCGCAACGTGGTCATTGCGGACACCGATGAGGAAGCGCTTGCAATCGCCCGGCGCGCCTACGAGGTCTACGAGGTCAACCACATGCACATCTGGGTCGCGAACGACACGGTCGACCCGTATCGTAAGGCCGGCGTGGCCAAAACCTTTGACGGGATGCAGGAGGCGGGCCTTGGCTTTGCCGGATCGCCTTCGACAGTACGCGACGCATTGCTCGATCAGGTCGAGCGGACCGGAGCAGACTATCTGATTTCGGTGCCTGCTTTCGGCGATCTTTCACTGGCCGAATCCAGCCGGACCGCGCGGCTGTTCTCTGCCGAAGTGATGCCGGCGCTGCGCGAACTGCATGCAAAGCGCAAACAGGCGGCCTGAACTACTCCCGCTTGTGCCACTGGTCCGATGCCACGCGGAGCTGCTCCGCACCGATGAAGGTATGTCTACGTGAAAAAATTGATGCTTTTGCCGGGCGATGGCATCGGCCCGGAAGTCTGTCAGCAAGCGAAAGCGATCATCGACTGGATGATTGGCGAGCGCGGTCTGGACGTCGCGGTTTCGCAACACAGTTTTGGAGGGGCCGCGTTTGACGAATTCGGCGATCCCTTGCCAGATGCGGTGTGTGAGGCAGCGACAAATGCCGATGCCGTCCTGTTGGGCGCTGTCGGGGGGGCGAAATGGGCGGACGTGCCGCGCGAAATGCGTCCCGAAGCCGGGCTCTTGCGGCTCCGATCCGCCATGCAGGTCTATGCCAATCTTCGCCCGGCCCTGGTGTTCGACCCGCTGGTGGATGCGTCCCCGCTGAAGGCGGAACTGGTCAGGGGCATGGACATCATGTTCGTCCGCGAACTGACCGGCGGGGTCTATTTCGGACAGCCGCGCGGTATCGAAACCCTTGGCGACGGCAGTCAACGGTCGGTCGATACTGCGGTCTATACTACCGAGGAAATTCAACGCGTCGCCCGTTATGCCTTTGAAATGGCGCGGAGCCGGCGCAAGGTGACGTCGGTGGACAAATCCAACGTAATGGAAACGGGTCTGCTCTGGCGGCGTGTGGTGACTGATCTTCACGCCGCAGAATATCCGGATGTGGCGCTCGATCACATGTATGCTGACAATGCCGCCATGCAGCTGGTGCGGAACCCGCTGCAATTCGATATCATCCTGACCGACAATCTCTTCGGTGATGTGCTGTCGGACGAGGCTTCGATGCTGACGGGATCGATCGGCTTGCTTCCTTCGGCGGCGCTTGGCGTACCGGGCACGACCGGCCTTTTTGAGCCGATCCACGGCTCTGCCCCGGACATTGCAGGGAAGGGTATAGCCAATCCAATCGCAATGATCCTGTCGCTCGGCATGGCGCTGCGCTGGTCGCTCGACCGGCCCGATCTCGCTGACCTGCTGTTCGCGGCCGTTTCGGACACACTTGGAGAGGGCGTGCGCACGCGAGACCTTGGCGGCCGAGTGAGTACAGCCGAAATGGGCGCCGCCATTCTCGCGCGGGCCAAGGGCAAGTGAACGCCGGCTAAAGCCAGCCGGCCGCGGCCTGCGCTTTCATCGATCGGATCAGCACGTCGAGAAACGCCTTGACCTTGGGCGAGCGATGGTGAGTCCGCTGGTAGAGGGCGTACACCGGGTATTCGAACGGTGCGTCGCTCGGCGTGCCTTCGTAATCCTTTAGCAGCTCTACCAGGCGCCCGGCGGCGATATCCCGCCGGATCGACCATTCGGGCAGCAGCGCCAGACCCAGGCCGGCAAGGGTGAGCAGGCGGATCGCTTCCCCATCGTTTGACTGCGCAACGGACATCGGTTTGACCGCCAGGCTGCGTTGCTCCCTCCGGAAACGCCAGACCGCCTGGCTGAGATCGAATTGGAATGTCAGGCAGGGGAGCTGCTCCAGGTCGTTGGGGGTGACCGGCCGACCGTGCTTTTCGACGAAGGATGGGCTGGCGCACAGCACCCGCTTGTAGGACCCCAGCTTTCTTACCAGCAACGCCATCCCTTCATCGGTTGCGCCGCGGATGGAGACGTCGATATTGCGCTCGGCAAGATCTACCGGGGCGTCCGAGAGAGTCAGCCGCAAGGTAACCTCGGGGTATTTATCTCGCATTTCCGATAGCACCGGCGTGACGAGGTGGCGGCCCACCAGCCCGCGTGAATGAATGTGCAGACGCCCACGCGGTTCACTTTCGAGATTGGTGATTTCCAACTGGGCTTGCTCGACCTCGTTGAGGATCGAGACACAGCGATCCAGAAACACTGAGCCCGCCTCGGTCAAAGAGATATTCCGTGTCGACCGGTGGATCAGCTGCGATTCCAGCTCGCGTTCCAGAGCGATGATCTGGCGGGACACGGTGGCCGGAGATACTCCCAGCTGCCTTGCGGCTTCCGAGAGGCTCTGGCTCCTTGCCACCAGCGAAAACACGCGCATTCGATTGAGCATTGCCCCTTCACCTTCTCTGATTCTGCAAAGGTGGTAAGCGTATGCGGTCGGTTGTCAACAAATGCACCGTGCCACATATCGACGGGGAACCGGATCGGAATCACCGGTCGTCGAGATGGAGCGTCCTGAGATGAAATACGGCATTTTCGCGACGATGCAGCAGCGCGATCTGTCGCTGTCGTCGCAGCAAATCTTCAGGAATGCCATCGAGCAAACCCGCTTCGCCGACGAGTTAGGATACGAGACAGCGTGGTATCCCGAGCACCACTTCTCGAACTACAGCCTGTGCCCATCGCCGCTAATGATGGCGGCTCATTGCGCCGGCGTCACGAGCAAGATCCGCTTGGGAGCAGCGGTGCTGATCCTTCCGCTGTACAACCCGGCACGCTTGCTCGCGGAAATCGGCATGGTCGACGACATGTCGGACGGACGCCTTGAGATCGGTATCGGGTCGGGATACCAAAAATTCGAATTTGACCGGTTCAATGTCGACATCACGAACAACAAGGACGTCACGCTGGAAATGCTGGACGTCCTTGAGCAGGGGCTGAGCCAGGATCAGTTCGAATATCAGGGCGAACATATCAAGCAGCCGATGACGGCGATCAGCGCCCGAACCGTGCAAACGCCCCATCCCCCGGTCTGGATCGCGACCTTCGATCCGCGGATGATGACCCGGGCGATCTCCGCGGGCCACAGCATTTTTGTCACCGGGTGGCTGGGTAACCACAAGCGGCTGGGTGGATTGCGCCAGAC
>Ga0065721_10051914_pt1 | contig 13190 bp, 10 predicted proteins | sample Mesricmetagenome_FD_59108 | JGI IMG/M metagenome (GOLD analysis project Ga0065721, IMG submission 59108) | Mesophilic microbial community from rice straw/compost enrichment Sample: eDNA_1 v2 (version 2) | ecosystem: Engineered > Solid waste > Grass > Composting > Bioreactor | place: USA: Davis... | reverse complement strand
GGGCATCCTGATCCTGGACGCCTGCCGCAACAACCCCTTCGCCGACCGGCTCGTGCGTTCCGGCACCAAGAAGACGGAGGTGCATTCGGGCTTCGCCCGCGTGGACGACACGCCGACCGACACGCTGGTCGCCATGGCCACCCGCGCCGACACGGTGGCCGAGGACGGCAGCGGCGACAACAGCCCCTACACCGTGGCCCTGCTAAAGAACTTCGAGGTGCCGGGGCTGGAGCTGAGCCTGTTCTTCCGCCGCGTCCGCGACGACGTCATGCAGCTGACGCAGGGGCGGCAGGAGCCGTTCCTCTACGGCTCGCTGGGGGCGGCGCCCTTCTACTTCAACCCGCTGCCGGAAAACCGGCCGCCGAAGCTGGCCGACATCAAGACGCTGGAGGTGTTCGACCGCGGCGGGACGGAGCCGGTGGGCATCGGCCGGCCGACCGATCCGGACAATGACCAGTTGTTCGCGCAGGTGACCGGGCTGCCGCGGGGCGGCAGCGTGCGCATCGGCGACCGGGTTGTGCTGATCGGCGACTATCTGACCGTGGACCAGCTGGCCGCCACCACCTTCAAGCCGGACGCCACCCATCTGGGCGACGGCGGTGCCTTCGAATTCGCGGTGATGGACGGGCGCGGCGGCGTGGCCCGCGGCGCCGTGCCGATCCTGATCAAGCCCAGCAACCGGCCGCCGGTTGCGGCGGCGGAGCGCACCATCCGCACCGTGGTGAACTCCCTGCGCCTGGAAATGCCGACCGATCCGGACGGCGACCCGCTGACCTTCATCGTCAACTCCGTTCCGGAACGCGGCAAGGTGCGCGACGGCACCAACCCGCTGAAGGCCGGCGACCGGCTGAGCGCCGAGCAGCTGACCACCCTGAACTACGACCCCGAGCGCGCCCCGGTCGGCCGGGCCGGCGTGTTCAGCGTGCTGGTCGAGGACGGGCGGGGCGGGCGCACCATGTTGAGCGCCGTGCTGGAGGTGGAGGAGGCCGGCTCCTCGCCGCCCGCCGCCGACCTGGAGGAGGCGCTGTGGCGCCGCGTGCGCGACAGCCGCGACGCGTCGGAGGTGGATGCCTTCCTGCGCCTGTTCGAGAACGGCCCCTACACCGGTCCGGCGCGCGAGCGGCTGAACGTCCTGCGGGCCGAAGCCGCGCGGGTGGCGGAGGCGAATCCACCGGCCGCGACGTCCGGTTCGACGGGCGCGGCGGCGACCGGCAGCGGAGCTTCCGGCGGCAATCAGAGTGGCAAACAGGCCAAGTCCTCCACCGCGGCGAAGACGCCGTCCCCGGCGGAACTGCGGGTCGAGCCGACCGGCGAGGGCATGTATGTGGCGGTCGGCGACGCGGTGCTGCGCGCCGGACCGGACACGCGATCCGACGCGGTGGGCGGCGTCGCCAAGGGCGGCTACGTCCGCGTGCTGGGCCGGGTGACGGACGCCGACTGGTACCGCGTGTCGCTGGACGACGGCGTGCAGGGCTTCGTGCCCGGCCCGTCGCTGCGCCCGGCCAGCCCGGAGGACCGCCAGCGATTCGCCATGGCCGGCGCGTCCGGCGGGTCGCCGCCGTCGCAGGGCCGCGCGCAGGGGAACGGCAACAGCTTCCAGGACTGCCCGCAATGCCCGCCGATGGTGCGCATCCCGGCCGGCAGCTTCACCATGGGCAACGACCGGGGCGACCAGACCCAGCGGCCGGCGCACAAGGTCACCTTCGCGCGGCCCTTCGCCATCGGCGTGTACGAGGTCACCGTCGGCGAATGGCGCGCCTGCATGGAAAGCGGCGGCTGCTCCGCCATGCCGCGGATGAGCAACGTGTCCGACGACACGCCGGTGCACAACGTCCATGTGGAGGACGCGCTGGCCTATGTCGCGTGGCTCAGCCGCAAGACCGGCCAGCGCTACCGCCTGCCGTCGGAGGCGGAGTGGGAGTACGCGGCGCGCGGCGGGTCGAACAGCCGCTTCTCCTGGGGCGAGAACCTGACGCCCGGCGCCATGCAGGCGAACTGCCGCGACTGCGGCGGCTCCTTCGACCGGATGCGGCCGGCGTCGGTCGGCAGCTTCCAGCCGAACGGGTTCGGGCTGTACGACACCAGCGGCGGCGTGGCCGAGTGGGTCGCCGACTGCTGGAACCCCAGCTACAAGGGCGCACCGGCGGACGGCAGCGCCTGGACGACCGGAGACTGCCGCAAGCAGGTGTTGCGCGGCGGGTCCTGGCGCGACGATCCGGACGCCATCTCGGTGACCGCCCGGATCGGCTACGACGCCGATGTCCGCTACGTGGCCGACGGTTTCCGCGTGGCGCGGGAGGTGAACTGAGGCCTTTTTGCCCGGCCTGTGAGCCGGGCCATAGCGCCGCTGAAAAAGGGCGCCCAGATTTTGTCACCAGTTTTCACCGGATAAATTCACTGGTGGGTGCCTCGGTTCGGTGTTGTCAGCGCGACACACTCCCGCATATGAGATTTGGATGCTCCGAAATAGTAAGAATAGCCCCGGAATGGGTGCGGTAAATTGCCGTGCGAAAGGTGCGGTGAATAGCAACCAAATCGAGTGGTCTCTTTGCTTCCTTTGTGGTGCAGCCTTCTCTGGTGAGGGCTTCTCTGGAAGAGTTGTGGCGAAGAACTTCAGGTGGAGGACATGACCGTGGTGGGCTGGTGCCGGAATGCCGTATTGAGCGTTGTGCTGATCCTGGTGACGGCAACCACAGCCGCCACCACGTCCTTCGCTGCCGAGGACAAGCGCGTTGCGCTGGTGGTGGGCAACGCGCAGTACCACAACGGCGGTGTCGCCACGGGGGTGGCGGCGAACACCGTGGTCGTGGCCGACGCGCTGAAGCGCGCCGGCTTCGCCGTGACGGTCGCCGACAACCTGGACCACCGCGGCATGGTCGCGGCGATCAGCCGCTTCCAGGACGCGCTGAGCGGGGCGGACCTCGGCTTCTTCTACTACTCCGGCGTGGCGCTGAGCCTGTCGGCCAAGGGCTTTCTGGTGCCGGTGGACGCCAAACTCGCCTCCGAATACGACGTCATCTTCGACACGATCGAGCTTGATTACGTGCTGAAGGAGATGCAGCGCGGCGGGCGCAAGGCGGTGGCCGTGTTCGACCCGGTGCCGACCCACCCGCTGGCCGACACGCTGGCCGCCGCGATGGGCGAGGCCGGGCGGTCGGTGAAGCCGGTGCTGGCAGCCCCGTCGGCCATCGACAACCTGTTCGTGGTCTACTCGCACCGGCCCGGAACGCCGCCCGCCCCGGTGCCGGGCAACGGCCCCAGCCTGTTCACCGCCTCGCTGGCGCAGGAAATGGTCAAGCCCGGCGCGCCCTTCCGCGACGCGCTGGGCGAGGTCGCCCGCACCGTCGTCGAGCGCAGCCATGGGGCGCAGCATCCCTGGCTCCAGGACCGGTTGGGCGGCGACCTCCTGCTCGTGCCGGGGCCGGCCCCCAGTGCATCGTCGAGCACGGGTAAAGTCGCGTCGATCCCCTTCGCCAAGGCCCCGCCGCGGGAAGACGCCAAGTCCGAGACCCGGTCGGCCGAGCTGAAGCCTGCGGAGCCGAAGATGGACGCCGCGCGCCCCGATCCGGAGAAGGACGCGGCCAAGGAGGAAAAGCCAGCCGCCGTCCCGGCCGTCGCCGAGATCGAGGTGGAGCCGCTGGACGAGAAGCGCGTCGTGACGCGCGACACCAAGCTGCGCGCCGCCCCCGACACCAAGTCCGCGGTGGTCGGCGGCCTGCGCCACGACGCCGAGGTGAAGGTGACCGGCCGGCCGAAGAAGAGCACGGCGTGGTTCCGCGTGGAGCATGAGGGCAAGACCGGCTACGCCTTCGCCGCCAACCTCGCCAAGCCGGAGGAGGCCGCCCCGCGCGAGACGCCGGTCGCTTCCGCCCCCAACCAGCCGGCGAATCAGGCTTCTTCCACTCAGGTTCCGACGGCCACGGCCGCGCTGGCGCCCGGCGTCTACACGGTCATGCGCGAATCCAACCTGTTCGCCCGCCCGACGCTGGGCGCGCGCAGCGTTCAGGATTTGCAGCAGGGGCAGCCGGTCACGCTGATCGAGGCGGTGTCCGAATCGAATTGGGTGAAGGTGCGCGACCGCGCCGGAAACGAAGGCTACGTCACCACCGGCACGCTGTCCGGCCGTACCGGCGACACCGTGGCTTCGACGGTGCCGAACGCCTCGCCCGCCGCGACGGTGACCCGCGGCGACGTGGATCCGCTGGCCGGCTCGTTGGCCGGGACCGCCGGATCGGCGGAAATCGCGGCGCTGCCCTCCGACCCCGGCGGGCGGTCTGCCGGCTCGCGCGATCCGGCGCTGGCGGCGCTGGCCTCACCCTACCGCGAGGCCGTCGAGGCCGGCCGCAGCGCCGCGTCCCGCGCCACCAGCGCCGCAAACTCCGCGCGGCAGGCGGAATCGCGTGCCCGGCAGGCCCAGGCCGGCGCCCGCAAGGCGGCGGACCAGGCGCGCGCCAACGGCTCCGCCTACCGCTTCCCGAACGGCGACGTCTATGAAGGAAGCTGGGGTCGCGGTGGCGGCTTCACGCTTCAGGGCTCGTCGACGCGGGACGGCGTCGGCGTCTACCGCTTCGCAAACGGGCAGGTCTACGAGGGCGAGTGGAAGGGCGACGTCATGACCGGTGTCGGCGTGCTGACCTTCACCTCCGGCGACCGGTATGAGGGCACCTTCAGCAACGGCGTGCCGAACGGGCCGGGCGTCTACCGCTTCGCCAACGGCGACTCCTACGCGGGCGAAATCCGGCAGGGCCGGGTGGACGGCATGGGCGAGCTGACCTTCACCAACGGCGACCGCTACGTCGGCGCGGTGGTGGACCGGCTGCCGAGCGGCCACGGCGAACTGCTGATGCGCGGCGGCGCCCGGCATGTGGGCGTGTTCCGCCGGGGCATCCAGGACGGCCCCGGTGCGGCGGTCACCGACGGCGCCCTGCGGCCGGGCGTGTGGCGGGGTGCGACGCTGTTGAGCGAGTAGTGGAGGCGGGAGCGTGCGGTGCCCCTACAGTTCTTTGCCCCCTCCCTAACCCTCCCCCGCTGCGCAGGGGAGGGGATTTGGCCCTCCCCTGCGCAGCGGGGGAGGGAGGGGACCCACGAAGTGGGGAGGGTGGGGGCAATACGCTCCGCGCCCTACTTCCGACCTTCCTCCGCGCCGGACGCGATGATCATGTAGGGCTCGGTCGCCTGGTCATCGACGCGGAACCCGGTCCACATGCCGCCCGTGGCGTGGGCGGCGACGCCGCAGAGGAAGTCGAAGTCGCCGGGCGTGCTGGTCTTGAAGTCCAGCGTGTCGGTGCCGTTGGGCGGCAGGCCCTGTTCGGGGTTGACCGTATAGGCGCGCGAGATGGCCACCTGCTGCACGCCGGCCACGTCCGGCATTTCCTCCGGCTTGTAGGCCTTGGTGACGAGCATGCTGTGCGGCAGCATGCCGTCGTGATTGGTGAACTTGACGGACACGGTCCAGCCCACCGGCACCACCACCGTCATGCCGCCCTTGTAGTAGCCGTTGAAGTTCAGCGCGCCGTTGTTGGGGTTCCAGCCGGCGACCACGTCCATGCGGATCTGCTTGCGGTCGGGCTGGACGGTCATCCAGCTCGGCGTCAGCTTCTCGTCGGCGACCACACCGGCAAACACCGCTGTCAGCGTTCCGGCGAACGCCAGCGCGCCCGCGATCCATCTCGTCATGCAGCCTCCGTCCGGTTTCGGGCAAAAAGCAAAAAAGAAAGGGCGCCGGGTTGGGGCGGCGCCCTCACAAGGGACAGGCAAACTCAGTCGAGCCCGAACACCACCAGGGCGTCGCCGTATTTCGCGTTGATCTGGAAATTTCCGCCCGCGGCCACCGCGACGTAGGACTTGCCGTCCACCTCGAAGGCCATGGGGGCGGAGTTCACGCCGGCACCGGCCTGGAAGGACCAGACCTTCTGGCCGGTTTTGGCGTCGTAGGCGTTGAAGGCGCCGTTCGCCTCGCCGGCAAACACCACACCGCCCGCGGTCGTCATGGTGCCGCCGATCATAGGCTGTTCGGTGCGGGCCTCCCACAGCATCTTGCCGGTGTCGGGGCTGACCGCCGCGACGTTGCCCCACTGCTTCTCGCCGGGGATGGCGACGAAGGCGCCGCCCAGCCACAGCTTGCCCTTCTCCCACGGCTCGTTCTTGACGATGTAGTGCATGGGCTGGTGCAGGTTCACGCAGTAGAACAGGCGCGTGTCGGGGTTGAAGGCGCAGGGGCTCCACTCCACGCCGCCGTTGGCGCCGGGCAGCATGCGCGTGCCCTGGCCGGGGGTCGGCAGCGCGAACAGGTTCTCGTGCGGGATCATCGGCTCCGACCGGCGGATCAGCTTTCCGGTCTCGCGGTCGTTGGCGTAGACCCAGCCGGTCTTGCCGCCGTGCAGAACGGCCGGAACCGTCCGGCCGCTGTCGTCGCGCACGTCGGCCAGCACCGGCGGCGAGGCGGAATCGAGGTCCCACACGTCGTGCGGCAGGTACTGGTAGGCCCATTTGAGCTTGCCTGTTTCCGCGTCCAGCGCCACGAGGCTGTCGGACCAGCGGTTGTCGCCCGGCCGTCCCGCGCCGTCGAGGTCGGGAGACGGGTTGCCGGTGGTGGCGAAGACCATGCCGCGCTGCACGTCGATGGAGTTGGTCATCCAGTTCGATCCGCCGCCGCGCCGCCAAGCGTCGTTGAACTTGCCGGAGGCCACCGCCGCCTTTTCGCCCGCGATATCGCGGTTCAGCGGGTTCTGTCCGTCGGCCTTGTCCACATAGGCGCCTTCCCAGCCCTTGATGCCGTCGGGGGCGGCCTCGCCCGGTTCGGGAATGGTGTGCCAGCGCCACGCCAGCGCGCCGTCCTTCGCGTTGTAGGCGCTGATGAAGCCGCGGATGCCGTATTCGGCGCCCGAGATGCCGATGATGACCTTGTCCTTGTAGATCACCGGCGCGTGGGTTTCGGAATAGCCCATTTCGCTGTCGGCGACCTCGACGTCCCATTCCTTTTCGCCGGTCTTCTTGTTCAGCGCGATCAGGTGGGCGTCCAGCGTGCCCATGAACAGCAGGTCGCCCAGGATGGCGACGCCGCGGTTGTTGGGGCCGCAGCACAGGTAGTTGGTCGCCAGCTTGTGCTGGAAGTGCCAAAGCTCCTTGCCCGTCGCCGCGTCGACCGCGAAGACGTGGTTGTAGGGGGTGGTGACGTACATCGTCCCGTTCTCGACGATGGGCGTCGTCTGGAACGAGCCGACCACGCTGGTCTGGAAGATGTACTTCACCTTGAGGTTCTTGACCGTCTCGGGGGTGATGGCCTTGCTGGGCCAGTAGCGCATCTGGCCGAGGTCGCCGCCGTAGTTCAGCCAGTTCCTGCTCTGCTGGCCGGCGGCGACGAGTTCGTCCCACGTCGCGGCCAGGGCACCGCCGCCGAGTGGCATCCCGGTGCCGAGCCCGGTGCCGAGCAGCAGGGCGGCCGTTGCGGTCGCCACCCTCACACGCGCCAACCTCTCACGCATGCTTGCCTCCCCCGTTTCCTGGTGCCGTATGGAATCCCTTCGTTCAGTCCATGGCTTCAGACACCGCCTGGGCGAGCGCGCGCAGCTTGCGTTCGGAATAGGCGAGCTTGCGGCAGATCATGGCGGCGTCGTCTTCGGTCTTGTCGAGCCGGCGCAGGTTCCAGAAGCGTGCCTGGCGCACGTCCGCCTCGGTGGCAGCCGTGCCGTTGCCGGTGTTGCTGCTGATGTTGGTCATGGCGGCGGTGTTGGCGTTCACCTCCTCCGCCAGGATTTTGGAGCGGACGACGTTCACGCCGATGCCGTCCACCATGATCCCGCGCAGGCGGTTGGTCAGGTCCACGGCACCGGACAGCACCAGGGCCAGCTCCGCCCGGCGGTCGCCGTCGATGCCCTTGGCGAAGCGGGCGATGGCCTCCCGGCCGACGCCGGGCGAGTTTTCAGGGTTGGCGATGAATTCGACGACGTCGTGGATGCGCGCGTCGGATTCCCAGGCGCGGTCGGGGGGCAGGGCGGCCAGCACCTCCGGATGCCGGTCGGGCCACACCATGTCCGCGGTGATCGGTGCAACCAGGGGGTCTTTGCAGGGCCAGTCCTTCAGCGGTTCGGCGCCTTGCGCGGTCCCCTGCACGGCCATGGGAAACAAAAGCGCGAGAAACAGCGCAAGACCCATCATTCCGGCCGCCCCCGAATTGGAGCGGCCAGCGCGCATGTCAGGCATCGTCGTTTCACTCCCTGAACCGCCGGCCCTGCTGGCCCGGTCTTGTTGGTTCGATCCTTTTGGAGTCGTCTTTGCAAACGTGCGTCGGCGGGACCATGGGCCGAGGCGAATTTTGTCGTCACAGTCATGATGTAGCTGATATGTTTGTAAGTCAAACAATCAGTGCATTGGCCAATGGGGCTAGCCTGAAACGGCGCGCCCACGACGCAAGGAGGAGCGTGCATGAACTCTGCCCGATCCCTTGGCATAGCGTTGCTGCTTGTGTTCGGTACGGGACCGGTCTGGGCACAGGTGGCGTCCCAACCGTCGGACGCGGACCGGCCGCTGGTCGAGGCCTGCGCGCATGAATTGGGCGAACGGCAGGGCGGCGGGCACGCCTTCACCGTCACGGCGATGGAGACGGAGCGGCCGAACGAGGCGACGGTGCGGGTGAAGCTGGCGCTGACCTCGGGCGAAGGGCGGCTGATCCAAGGAACCTGCGTGTTCCGCAACGGCAAATTGTTCGATGTTCGGCAGTGATTCCGAAGACGTCGGAGACGCGTCGGCTTGCGCGCTGTTCTTTTGGCATGGGGTCCGGATCATGCAGGCCCCGTATTCGGGAGGATCAAGTCATGCGAATGCTTGCGGTATCCGCGGCCGCCCTGGCGTTGGCGCTGCCCGCCGGCGCGATGGCGCAATCGACCACGCCATCCACCGGCTCCACCTCGGCAGCCCCGTCGGGCGGGGTGCCCATGGACCAGAACAGCGCCGGGACCGTCGGCAGCCGTTTCCACGGGATGGACGCGGCTGGCCAGGACAAGGTTCGCAAATCGCTGGAGCAGGCGGGCTTCACCAACATCCGCATCCTCGATTCCGCCTATCTGGTACAGGCCCAGGGCGCCAACGGCGAAGCCGTGACCATGGTCATCGACACGGCCGGCCCCGGAGGTTCCGCAGCCTCCGGCAGCAGCAGCGGTGGAATGGGTGGGATGACGCCGGGGGGCTCGATGGGCGGCATGGGCACGCATATGGGTGGCTCAAGCGGGAATTCGGCGACGACCGGCACCGGGCCGGGCGGCTCCACCGGCACCGGCACCGGTACCACCACGACCAAGTAGCCAAGTGCCATCGGCCGGCGTGTCTTCCAGTTCCGGACGATATGGACCACATTGAACTCGTGCGCGGCCGGACGACGGGCCGCCCTTTGCGCGAGGACGGGCCTGGATGGACACGCTGATCGACCCCAAGAAGAAGCGGACGCGCACGGCCGCCGGGAGGGCCGCCGGGAAAGGCGCCGCGAAGGGTGGACCCAAAGGCGACGCGCCGAAGGTGACCCGCGATCCGGAAGGCACGCGCGCGCGCATCCTCGCCGCCGCGACGGAGGAGTTCGCGCGCTACGGCCTGGGCGGCGCCCGCGTGGAGCGCATCGCCGAGGTCGCCGGTACCAACAAGCGCATGCTCTACTACCACGTCGGCAACAAGGAGAGCCTGTACCTGACGGTGCTGGAAGGTGCCTACGCGCACATCCGCGCCACCGAACGGACGCTGAGCCTGGAGACGCTGGACCCGCCGGAGGCCATCGCGCGGCTGATCGGCTTCACTTGGCAGTATTTCCTCGACCATCCCGAGTTCATGGCCCTGCTGAACATCGAGAACCTGCACAGGGCGGAGTTGCTGAAGACCTCCGACAAGGTCCACGCGATGCATTCGCCCTTCGTGCAGATGATCGCCGACGTGCTGGCGCGCGGTGTCGCCATGGGCGTGTTCCGCCCCGGCGTGGACCCGGTGCAGCTCTATATCTCCATCGCCGGGCTGGCCTATTTCTACCTGTCCAACGTCCACACCCTGTCGGTCATCTTCGGCCGCGACCTGCTGGCCGAGGAGGCCAAGGCCGCGAGGCTCGACCACATGGTGGAGCTGGTCGTGTCCTCCCTGCGGGCATAAGTCTCTGAAAATGCGCGATTGTTGCGGTGGTGCCCGGCGGTGGCTCCGGCCTGACTTTTTGTTTAATTTTGAAATAATCGGCATATCTGACTATCCGCCACCCCCTTTGGCATAGTTGACCCGATCCCGCCCCGCGCCGTACTTTTAACCGTCCGGTTAAAAGAGCGCTCCACGGCGCCGAACCAACCGGCGGGAGGAGGGACGATGGCACTTGTAGGCAGTGCGGGCGCCCCGGCGCGCCGCCCGATGCGCTTCGTCAACGCAAGCTGGTTCCGGCCGGTTCTGTTCCTGGTGATTTTGACCGTCCTGTGGGACGTGGCGGTGCGGGTCTTCGCGATCCCCCCCTATCTGATCCCCAAGCCGGGCGACGTGGCCCTGGCGCTGATGTCCGATTGGGACCAGCTTCTGGCGGCGTCGGTGCCGACCACGCTGGCGACGCTGGGCGGCTTCGCCCTGTCGGTCCTGTTCGGCATTCCCGTCGCGATGCTGATCGCCGGGTCGAGGACGGTGGAGGCCTACGTCTACCCGCTGCTGGTCTTCTCGCAGTCCATCCCGAAAGTGGCCATCGCACCGCTGTTCGTCGTGTGGTTCGGCTTCGGGCTGGTGCCGAAGGTGATCTCCGCCTTCCTGCTGGCCTTTTTCCCGATCGTCGTGTCGGCGGTGCAGGGCTTCAAGTCGGTCGACGGCGACATGATGGATCTGGCGAAGTCCATGAAGGCCTCGCGCCTTCAGACCTTCCGCATGGTCAGCCTGCCGCACGCCCTGCCGGCGATCTTCGCCGGGCTGAAGGTGTCCATCACGCTGGCCGTGGTCGGCGCCGTGGTGGGCGAGTTCGTCGGCGCCAACTCCGGCATCGGCTTCGTGCTGCAACGCTCCATCGGCAATTTCGAGCTGCCCTTGATGTTCGCCGCCCTGGTGGTGCTGGCGCTGATCGGGGTGGTGCTCTTCTGGATCATCGACGTGATCGAACGGCTGGCCATCCCCTGGCACGCAAGCCACCGCCACACCTTCACGGCGACCTCATAACGGCAAACAAGAACAACGCTGCCGGCACCCTACGGGAGGAGACGAGATGAAGAAGACGCTCTTCGCGGCGCTCTGCGCCCTCACGGCCACCACGTTGCCGGCGCAGGCCGCCGACAAGGTCGTACTGATGCTGAACTGGTACGTCTATGGGGAACACGCGCCCTTCTACTACGGCAAGGACAAGGGCCTGTACGAGGCTGAAGGCATCGACCTGGAAATCCAGGAAGGCCGCGGGTCCGCCGTGACGACGCAGGCCGTCGCCGCGAAGACGGTAAACTTCGGCTACGTCGACGTGCCCACCATGATCAAGGCCGCCGTGAAGGGCGCCCCGGTGATCTCCCCCGGCGTTCTGCTTCAGGTCAACCCGATGTCGGCCATGGGCTTCGCCGAGAAGAACATCCGCAAGCCGGAGGACATCAAGGGCAAGACCGTGGCCGTGACGCCGGGCGACAGCATGTCCCAGGTGTGGCCGCTGTTCCTGAAGAAGACCGGGCTGAAGGAAAGCGACTTCCGCGTCGTGTCCGGCGACGCGCAGACCAAGCTGAACGCCGTGATCAACGGGCAGGCAGACCTGCTGCTCGGCTACGTCATGGACCAGAGCATGAAGATCAAGGACGCCACCGGCAAGGCGGTGACGCCGATCCGTTTCGCCGACTACGGCGTCAACATGGTGTCCAGCGGCATCATCGCCCACAAGGACACGCTGAAGGACAACCCGGACCTCGTGAAGCGCTTCATGGCCGCCACCACCAAGGCGGTGGAGGGCGCCGAGAAGGCTCCCAGGGAAGCGGTCGCCGCGATCCTGAAGGCCAACCCCAAGGCCGGGCAGGAAGCCACCTTGCTGGAAGGGTTCGAGCTGACCACGCCGCTCTACCGCACGGCGGAAACGCAGACCCAGCGGCCTTTCCGCGTGTCCGACACCAACATGACCGAGACGGTGAACCTGCTGGTCGAATACGGCGGGGTCGATGCCTCCGCCAAGAAGGACCCCAAGGCCTTCTACACCCGCGACTTCCTGCCGGCCGACGCGGCGGCCATGACCGGCAGCAGCCAGTAAGGGAAGGGGGGACACCGGGATGGCACAGCCCCAGCTGAAAATCGTCGGGTCGGCCGAAACGGCCCGCCTGTCGCAAAAGACCCTGATCCAGATCGACGGCGTGACGAAGACCTACCGCACCCGCGACGGAGAGGTGCCGTCCCTGCGCCCCATCACCTTCGACGTGCGGGAGGGGGAGTTCCTGGTGGTCGTCGGCCCATCGGGCTGCGGCAAGTCCACGCTGCTGAAGATGGTCGCCGGTCTGCTGCCGGTGACCTCCGGCGCGATCCGCATCGAGGGCACCACCGTGACCGAGCCGCACGACGACGTGGGCATCGTGTTCCAGAGCCCGGTGCTGCTCGCGTGGCGGTCGGTGCTGCGCAACATCATGATGCCGGTGGAGGTCCGCCGCCTGCCGCGCGAAAAGTACCTGGAACGCGCCCGTGCGCTGATCAGGATGACCGGGCTGGAGGGGTTCGAGAACAAGTACCCCTGGCAGCTGTCGGGCGGCATGCAGCAGCGCGCGTCGCTCTGCCGGGCGCTGGTGCACGACCCGAAGATCCTGCTGATGGACGAGCCCTTCGGCGCGCTGGACGCCATGACGCGCGAGCGCATGAACGTGGAGCTGCAACGCATCCAGCATGAGACGGGCAAGACGGTCGTGCTCATCACCCACTCCATCCCGGAGGCGGTGTTCCTGGCCGACCGCGTGATGGTGATGTCGGAGCGTCCGGGCACCATCGCCGCCACCTATGAGGTGCCGCTGCCCCGGCCGCGAACTCTGGACGTGATGGGGCATCCGGTCTTCATCGAACTGACGCAGAGGATCCGCGCGCATTTCAACGCGCAGGGTCATCTGGACTGAGGGTGGGTTCGGTGATGGAAAAGTTTTGCCCCCACCCTAACCCTCCCCCCCTGGGCGGGGGAGGGAACTCCGCAGGCTCCGCAAATCAGCCCTCCCCTGCGCAGCGGGGGAGGGAGGGACCCGCGAAGCGGGAGGGTG
>Ga0065721_10051913_pt1 | contig 13192 bp, 16 predicted proteins | sample Mesricmetagenome_FD_59108 | JGI IMG/M metagenome (GOLD analysis project Ga0065721, IMG submission 59108) | Mesophilic microbial community from rice straw/compost enrichment Sample: eDNA_1 v2 (version 2) | ecosystem: Engineered > Solid waste > Grass > Composting > Bioreactor | place: USA: Davis... | reverse complement strand
GCTATCTCAACCAGACCCTTGCGCTCGAAGGTCTTCCGGGCGGCCGTCACGCTCGCCCGTGAGGCCTTCGTGATCGGTCTGAAGACGATATTGGCCCTGCCGGGGCCAAAGCCGCATACGGAACAATCGCTTCGCCTGTGGATACGGGTCTGGAAAGCCTGTGGACCCGCTGCATGAAACGTGGGGACGCGGCCGGACAGGCTGTGCGCGCCCGTGTGGAAACCCTGTGCACGGTCACCGGAGAAGTTGTGGAGCGTTCGGGAAAGGCTGTGGAGGACGAGGTTCCGGGCTGCGGATTTGCTGTTGAAGACTTGTGGACCAGGATGCGAGGCGGCAGGACGCTGGGCCAGGCCAGCCTGACAACGGCGAGCTTGCCGTCCGCTCGGCCGAATCCTACAGTAGCGTGTTAGCATTGCACTTTTTGTAAGGATTCGCGCCCATGCGGCTTTCCTCCCGTGTCACGACCTCCCTCCAGGCCTTGCTTGCGGTCTCGCTTGCCATCACCCCGGCCGCCGCTGCAAACGGTTCGTACTTCTTCCGGCCGAAGGCGGGAGTCTTCTCGGTCCAGGACAACGGCGCGACCCCGGAAGACCGCCCGGTCATCACGTCCATGCCGTCGATCCCGGTGCTCAAGGCCGGATCGCCGATGGCGGGCGTGCTCCCTACAGTCGCCAACGGGACCGACGGGGACGTCTATTCGCTGAACAAGCCGTTGCCCGACGGGCTAGATCTCGACCCTGCCACCGGCCGTATTTCCGGCACGCCTGCGGAGGGCAGCCACGGCATTCACTCGGGCTACGTCCTGAGCGTCGAGAACGCCGAGGGCAGGGGCAGCTCGAGCGGGCAGTTCTCCTTCCGCATCCGTCACCATGAGGACCCGACGATCTCGTTCGACGGACCGTTCGAGTTCCAGCCAGGCGTGCCGTTCACGACGCCTGGCGTGACGGTCACGAACGGGCATGCCTTCATAGGCTCGCCCGTATATTCGGTTTCGCCAGGCGCGGGCGTTTCGGTCAACTCCTCGACCGGGGCGCTCTCCGGAACCCTGTCCGAGGGCAGGACGGTCACGATCTCGGTGGCCGACGGCATCGGAGCCGTTGCATCGACTTCGCTCGAGTTCGTTCCCGCCATCGTGGAAGCGGTTTCGGCTTCGGAGGTCCTGCCGGACGCAGCGCGTTCGCTCGTGAACTCCGGGACGATGACGGCCGGGCAGCTCCAGACGCTCTACGACGGTGGCTTTTCGACAAGCCTGACGATGGGCAGCAGCCAGGTCACGCAAATCACCTACGACTTCGGCAGGCCCGTCTCGTTCGATTCCTACTTCCTGAAGAAGAGCGACACCGGCACGTCGACCTATTCCACCGTTCTCCAGATCGAGACGGACCAGGGCTGGCTCAACGTTCACGAAACCTCCTATGACGGCCAGATCAGCCTTTCCGATGAGCGGATCGCCCAGCGGGTGCGCCTAATCGGCGGTGGTGGCGCGACCTACAGCCTCTACGAATTCCGGATCGGAACTGGCGGCGGGCACACGCCTCCGACGCTGGCCGCTGCCACCCTTGCGCTTACCAACGAACCGCAGTCAGTCAGCCTCGGCGGCGCGGCACAGGACAGCGCCTACATCACGGGCAACGCCACGATCCACCAGCTTAGCGGCGGAGCCCTGCCTCCCGGCGCTAGCCTGTCGGAGGACGGAACGCTCAGCCTGCCGGCTGCGGAGGAAGACGGCACGTGGAACTTCACCGTCACCGTGGCGGACGCACTCGGTTTCTCGTCTTCGAGAAGCTACACCGTCATGACGAACGCGGTCCCTGCGTCCACCGTCCTTCCTGTGTCGGCGTCGCGCGGAACCGTCCTCCAGGCCTATGACGGGCTGACCAACCAAGACTACACCTGGGTCAACGAGAACACCTCCTTGGTGTTCGAGTTCGACCGCTTCGTGTCGTTCGACAAGATCTACATGGTCACGTCGAACACCTTCAGGCTCGAGGCAGAGATAGGCGGGGTCTGGCAGACGCTGTCCGTCTCCTCGATTTCGAACAACATGGCGCAGCTGTCAGCCTCCGTCACGACGAAAAAGGTGAAGGTCAGCGGAACCTCGTATTACTCCGTCCACATTTCGGAGGTCCGCATCGGCGGCGGGCCCGCGCACTCCAACCCTGTGCTGGTCAGCAACGTCGTGGACGCCGAGGCCGACGAACAGAACGTCCAGCTCGCGGCGGACGTCAGCGTCTACTCGACGGGCGAGGCCTCGTTCGAGGTGGTCGATCCCTCCGACCTGCCTCCGGGAGCGACACTGTCGCCGAGCGGCATGCTCTACCTCCCGTCTTCGGAAGACCTGCCCGCTGAGACGTGGACGGTGGCCGTCAGGATCACCGACTCGCTCGGCTCGATGACCGAGGCCAGCCTGCTCATCCGCAATGCCGAGGAAGAGGTCGTGCTGTTCCCGAACCTGACGGTGACGGCTGGCCAGATGGCCATCACCCATCCGGGATGGATTGCCAAAAATGGCTATGACTACACAGGTCGATGGACCTACGTGCAGGAAATCTTCCCGAACCTGGTTCCCGGCGACACGGTGACCGTGAGGATCGAGAATCCGGACAACGCGGCCTCGCCCTACCTCTATGTCTGCAAGAACGACCTGCAGCCGGCTACGACGGGCTATGTCTGTGACGGCAACACTTCGGGGACGACCGACATGTTTGTGACTCCGGGCGTGAACAAGGCTGCCTACTATGGCAACACGATCGCCCCGCGGATGACCGCACCGCCCGCGGGCACGAGCAAGAGCCTCACCCTGATAGCGACCTACCAGGGCGTCACGAAGACCTTCACCTGGACCGTGACGGGCAAGTAAGCGCGGCCATCCCGCGGTGACCGACGGCGTGCCTGAACCGTTTCAGGCACGCCGTTCCAACATATATGCGCGTGGCTGGGGGACCCGCAGTATCATAGTCTCGCGGACCTGTAGGCTTCATCCAGACGAGCCCGCAACCCGCAGGTAACGGGCCTCAGCCGTCAGGCGCGCCGGAAGAGGCAGATGCGGTTGGTATTGGTGCCGCGCGCGTTGTTGCCGATGCCCCAAAGATTCGCCGTCTTCGAGAATTCCTGCTCGTTGACCATCACGCACTCGAGTTCTAGCGGCAGGCCATCGGCCGCGGCCGCGACCTCGCGCTCCAGCAACACCTGGCCGTTCCTGACTTCCCCGACCTCGAACGCGATATGTCCGCCTGGTCGGACGACGCGCGCGAGTTCTTCCAGGGTGCCGGCGACGAAGGCCCGCCAGTCAAAGACCGTCCGGTGCCGGTCGATCGCTACCGACGAGGGGTCGATCCCGGCGAACCAGCAGCGCAGCCAGTTGTCCCCGGCATAGTCGACGATGTCGAGGAATGGAGGGGACGTGACGGCGAGCGCCACGGAAGCGTCGGCGAGTTCCGGCGTATGCGACGCCTTCCCGGTCATCAGCAGGGGCCGGGCGGGCGGCTTCGGGGGAACGCCAGACGACAGGAGCGACGCCGTCTTCTTCAGGATGATCGCCTTCACGTCCTTCGGCTCCGGCGCCTGCCCGCGACGCTCGTTGATCTTGCGCTGCGCGGCGGGGGAAACCGCCTGGTTAGGAGGCATCGTGTAGACCGAGAAGAAGCCTTTCGAGTGGCCTGTGAGGCGGTTCAGCGCGACCATGCGTATCCACCGCCCGGCCTTGCAGAGGGATTCCCCGGCCCCGACATGCCACCGCCTGAGCGCGTCGAGCGCCGCCAGCGTCTCGGGATGGTAGAAGGCGAGCAGGTCCGGATCGGAGGCTTCGCCGCCCGAAAGGTCGATCCCTTCCAGTTCATCCCTCACCTCGTCGAGGGTCGGCGGGTCGAGGCGCGGCTCCACGAGCATCCTGCTCAGGGGATTGACGTCGTTTCCTGCGGGGACGCGCCCTGCGAGGGCTGCCTCGACGAGCGTGGTCCCCCGCCCCATGAAGGGGTCGTACACCACGTCGCCGGGCGCGGTGTAGCGCTCGATGAAGAAGCGAGGCAGCTCCGCCTTGAAGCAGGCGCGGTAGGAAATTTCGTGCAGCCGGGAAGACTGCCGCTTCTTCGCGGTCCAGAACTCGCCCGCGACATAGCGCAGCCCGGCCCCATCCCCGAGACCGGATGCTTCCGGCGCGGCAATGAATCCTTCTACGCCTGCCTGGGGATAGGCTCCATGCATGCCGCGAGTCCTCCGGGTCATCCATGATGGAGGCACGCGGAAGAGTTCCGCAACCACGATTCCTATTCATTACAGGATTCGCGGATCACAGCTGGAGCCGATCAAGACGAAATGCGCTGCCTGACAGTGGAGGCAGGGGCCGCGCGGGAACAGCTAGCTAGCTATCCAGCTCTACGGTGGCATCGCCGTCCCGAGATCGGCGCGCCGCTGCCACGGACCTACGTGCTCTCGAGCCTGGCCACGGCGGTCGAGAATCGAGGCTCGGCAAGCCCCGTGCCGCAGGTCCAGCGGTGGCCGGCGTGCTCCCTGCACGAGTAGGAACCCACCTCGATCCCGGCGATCTCGAGGTCCCAGCCTTCGCCGGTCTTCACGAGGTCGACCGGGCAGGCGCCGTGGAGGCGCATGAAGAATCGCGCCGTCTTGGCGAACTCGAGGTCGAGTCCTTCCTGGGCGTCCTCGTTAGAGTAGATCTCGACCTTCATGAAGTACGGCAGATGCAGGTCGTCGAAGACAGGCTCGGCGCGGAAGCACGGGGTGATCGACACCCAGCGCCCCTTCGTCAGCCTGCCGTCGAACTGCGCCTCCATGAAGGCCTGCTCGGCAGAGCCGACGAGGGTTCCGAGGCCCTTCAGCGGATAGGCGCGCTCGGGACAGGGGCAGGTGACGTCGACCGTCTCCTTGCGGGCGTGCCAGGGAAGCTCGATCCTCCGGAAGCCGCTTCGCTCGTACCATTCGAGCGCCTTGGCGAGCAGGGCCCAGTCGGTCTCAGCGGTGGCCATTGCGGAACGCCCTCGCCGTGATGTCGGCCATGCGCTCGAGGTCGGCGAGCTTCACCGTCGGGTGACGACTTGCCAGCCATGCCTTTACCGACCCCACGAGGTCTGACAGCTCTACCAGGCCCATTACGTCGCAGCCCTGTTCGCAGGCGTCGGAGAACTCGAGTGCCTCCTCCAGGACCTTCGAGGCTTCGCCGACGACGCCGCGGGGAATCTCTCTCAGGTGGTAGCCCGGCTTCGAGCCGCCCTGCATGAGATCGGCGATGTAGTCCCAGAGCCTCTCTTCGGGGATGCTGCGCGAGAACGGGCATACCGACGGCTGGGCGAAGGGGCGGATCACGTTCGCGAAGTCCTTAACGACCGGGCCGCGCTCGAGGCACGTCACGGCCCTGGTCGCGCGGATCCGGTGGAAGCCTGTCTCCGCGAACTCGTATTCGGAGCCTGCGCGCATCGTGTAGGTGCTGCCCTGCCTCAGGCGGCCACGGCCGACGGGTTCGGGCGGCGCTTCCTTGCCCGGAGCGCAGGAGACGAGGACCATCTCGTGGTCGCCCTCCGGATCAGGATCAAGGAACCATTCCTCGTGGACGAGCTCGCCGACGAGGATGTGGGAGCGGAAGCGGTAGCGGTGGTCGTGCAGCTCCTCCTCGGGCGTGTCCGGCAGAAGCTCCGGATGCCAGAAATGCAGCCGCGAATCCTTGTCCAGCTTCAGCTGGATGAAGCCCAGCCCGAACCAGGCCGGCTTCGCTCCAGTCGCCCTGAGTGCGTCAACGTCAAAGAAGCGCTGGAAGCGCCCGCCGAAATGTTCCGTCATGGAATCCGCTCCGGTTGGGTCAGGACTGAATCCTTGACTCGATAGAGGCGACCGTCAATAGGTATCCTTGCATGACATAAAGAAATCTTTATGTACTTATACGTCTGCAACGCGGTAGCGGACGTGGAGATGAGGCTCGAGTTCCCATGATCGCCGGAGGCTTACCCACGGCTCTGCGGGCATCATGCCGTCGCTCGCGAACAGCGCCAGAGCGACCTGGTCGATCAGGTCCGGACCCATAGGCTTTCCTCCTCGATCGCGACAGCCTCCGCCGCGCCGCCGCCATGATGCCCTCAAGGTGCTGGGGCAGCGGCCTGGACGACCTCCACGGTCTTCATGAACTCGAAGCCGGGGTTTTCCAGGCCGTAGCCCCGGGGGTTGCACAGCACCCTCGTCGCGCCGACATGGTAGTCGAATGGCTGGTGGACGTGGCCGTGAACCCATAGCTCCGGCTGCGCGTCCGAGATGAGGGCCGAAAGGTCCGAAACGAAGGCGGGCGTGACCGGATCTTCGGCGTATCTGGGGTGGACCGACGCCGGGTGGGGCGCATGGTGCGTCACGACTACGGTCGGCCCCTCGTACGGCTCGTCGAGCGTCCTTTGGATGAAGGCCCGCGTCTCCTCGTGCAGCCGCAGCATGTCGCGCGGCCGCACGAGCCTCGGGATGGGGCCTCCGGCGCGGGTAGCCTGGAGGTCGATGTTGTGGAAGTCCGCCATGCCTCGGCGTGCTTCGTACATGGCGAGCGATATTCGTTCGTCGCGCGCCGCGCCCTCTCCAGCCGCGAAGAGCGCGAAATCGGTCCAGAGGGTTCCCCCGACGAAACGGGTGCCCCCTATCACCGCGCAGGAGTCGTCGAGGAGGGTCACGTCGAGAGCGCGCGCGATCATCGCGGCGTTCTTGCGCCCGGCCTCGATCGAGGTGCCGTAGAACTCGTGATTGCCGAGGACGTAGACGACAGGCATGTGGGGGCGGACGACCTTGCCAAGCCAGTTCACGGACAGGTTGATGGATTCGCACAGGTCCCCGGCCATGACGCAGACGTCCGCGTCGGGAAAGCGGTCCGGACGCAGCAGGGACATAGCGTCGTGCTGTGTCAGGTGCAGGTCCGAAAGGGTCCAGATCTTCATGCGGGGAGGTTAGCCTGTCCCGGCTGAGGGGGCTAGACCGAATCCTGGCGGGCTACATGCCGGGGCGCGGCTGGACAAGAACCCGGTCAAGCTGTTCGTTCATGAACCCGATGGCTTCCCGGCACGCCTCGTGGAACCCGCCATAGGCGCGCTTCATGTGCGCGCAGCTCATGCCGCGCATGGCGGCGGCGGCGTTCAGCACGCCGTCCCGGACGTCCTCAGGCAGCTCTCCAGCGTAGCCGATCTCGTAGCCCTTCGCCCAGGACCCGTTGAGGGTCTCGGCGTCGCGCCAGTTCGCGGCCCGGCGCGCGAGGAAGGTGCCGGCGCGCGGCTCTTCGGCAAGGAAGGCTATCCGGTACTGGCCGATCACGGCCCTGCCAATGATGACGCCGTTGGAGACCGATTCCACGACAGCGAGGGCGCGCACCCTGCCGTACATGGAGATGCCGAACACGGAGCCCTCCTCCAGCTGTGTCAGGTCAGGTCCGTCCATGTGCCTCTCCGTGCGGCGGGAATGCCAGAAGGTTCGCCGCAGGCCGCGCAAGGGACACGGAATCCTCCCTTGCCCCGTAGGACCGGCGGGGCCAGAATCGGAGCGGATCACGAGGACCGATGCCGATGGACGTGACCGTCAAGGAACGCTACGAGAGAATGGCGCAGGAATGCGCGGCGAAGGCATGCGAATCCCTTGACGCATGGAGCCGCCATGGCTTCGCGGCGGGGTTCTTCCTCGCATTGCGCCTGCGCGGCCCGATCAGGCTTCCGTCATCGTCCCTGCTCGCAACCTGCCTGCGTTCCGTCCCGTCTTCCCCGGAGGAGGCAGAGGCGCGGCTTGCCTTCACCCAGGCCCTCATGCGGGAGGCGATGGCCATGCAGTCGGCCCTTGCGGAGCGGAGGGGGCGGCTTGTTTCGGCCGGGATGGCGGCGGCGGCGACAGCCGCCATCCTCCTCATGGCGCTGGTTGCCTACGCCGCCGCGCTGGGGATGGAACTGTCCGCGGCCGGAACGTTCCTCGGCGGATACCTGGCCTGGACCGCCGGATCGCTGCGCGCCGAAAGCCGCGAGGCCGAGCTCTTCGCGGCGACGGGGCGGACAGGAGACCCGAGCCTGTTCGTCCCGTGGGAGGACGGCTTCGCCGGGAAGTTCAGGAAGATGGCAGGCACGGCGCCGGCCGACGTTCCGCTTGGCTATGGTCGTCTTTGACGTGCCGGACTGCGGGCTGTAGTTAAGTCCGCGATTAAGGCCGGGGATTCATGGACGACGCGAAGAGGCCGACCACGTCGAAGGAAAGGGTAGCGCGGCACCGTCAGCGCGCGAGGGAACTCGAGCTGCAGGCGGCCGTGGCGGCCGCGCGCCTCGCCCTTGGCCTGGACGCAGGCGACCAGGCGCTCGCACTTTCCCGCTTCCTTTCACGCGTCTCACGCCGCCCGGACCTTCCGGAAGACTACGCCTCGGTGCTCGCGGAGGCGCAGGAGCGGCTCTCGCGCCGAAGGAGGCGCTAGCGCGCCGCTCCCTCGACCTGGGCGGCTACGGCCTCGCACATCTGCCCGTTCGCCCTAACAAGGGCCCCGGTCCCCTCCTCTGCCACGACGGTGTTCATCTCGACCAGCTTCTCGACCACGGACGTGTGGGCCGTATCGTCGTCGTATCCCAGCAGCGTCGCCTCGAACATCATCTCGGACGCGAGCGAGGAGATCCTGGCTGCGAGCGCAGGAGGAACCTCCTTCTTGCCGTCCATTCCGGAGACGACGGCGAAATACGCGATGCACATGCCGAGCTGGCGGAAACGCGTATCGTCTGCCTGAGCGGTTTCCTGGGCTGCGGACGGCGCCGCGAGGCAGGCGAAGGCGGCGAGCGCCAGGATGGTCTTCTTCATCGGACGGATCCTTGTCATTCCTGGGAAGGGTAAGGGAACCCCGTTTCTGCCACAAGCCGCGAATCCACGCGATCCGCCGGAGAATGCCTTCCTTGCCTCCGCGCGCGTCCAACCGCCAGGGATTCGGCTCCTTGGCGCGCGGTCCCACATGGCCCGAGGGACGCGACGGGCTGAACACCGATGTGGCGAGGGGGCCTCGTGGAAGGCTTCGGCCCGCTCGGGGCAAGCTCCGGGCTGGATTCGACTCCGGAAGGAGCAGGACTGACGCACCTCGCCAGGCGACAGCCAAAGGCCCGGCACAGCAGGACATGTCCTTCATCTGGCTTCCGCTTCTTGCGCTGGAGCCGCCGCCCATTCATGCTTGATCCGTCGCGGCAATGCACGAAGACGCCGGGAAGGCGCGAAGGGAGCGAACGTGGAATACGACGCCGAGAATGACGCTGAAAAGCTCTCGGAGCCGATGCGCAAGTGGGCGCAGGTAGGCTTCATGAAGGGCTTCGCCGGCGTCCGCGGCGAGGTCCTTCCAAAGGGTAGGGTCAGCTTGCCGTCCGCCGCCTTCCACGATGCAGCGACTGAAGGACTTGACCAGGTATCCCCGGAAGAGGCCGAAAGGCGCAAGGCCTACATCGCCGCCGTCGAGGCCAGGCTCCGCGAAGTGCAGGCGAAGTCGATCCAGGACCATTTCATGAGGGCGGCATGGGGCCGCGTAGCGGATCTCGCGGTGGGCGTGCTCGTGGTCGTCCTGACGATCGGCCTCATCGTGCGGGTGGGAGCCTTCCACCCCGTGACCTTCGTGTTCCTGGTGCTGTTCGCGGCCAAGCTCGCCTTCATGCAGCTGTCGGTCCGCCGCTTCCTGAAAGTGGCCGACGAGGCCTTCAACCAGCAGGCCGACAGGATCCGTCTCCCCTGGAAGGAGGCGGAGGAAGCCTAGGCCCCGAAGGGCTGGCCGAGGCTTCCTGACAGGCGTTCCTGGAGTTCCATGAGGCGCAGGCGCGCCGGGCTTTCCGCCGGACGCGGAAGCTCGCCGAAAAGGGCGGAGACGAAACGCTCAGCGGCCTCCTTCACCCTGACGCTGTCGTCCCTGAGTTCCGCCAGCTCTCCCGGAATTCCCGGAAACTCCGCCGGAGGGCTGCCGAAGACGCCCGACGGGCGCGCGTTCTCCAGCTCCTTCAGGGCAGCGGTCACGTTCATGTCGCCGCTGCTCACGGCCCTCAGGACAAGGACGATCGACGCCGACCTCATGAGCGAGGTGGTCATCCACATGGAGAGGCGCACGAATGCGGCCTGCTGGTCCGCGGGCAGCCTGGCACGCTCCTCCCTGCCGGGGCCGTCAAGATATGCCGCGCAGCGCTCGACCGCTCCCATGACCTCGCCGTAAAGGGAGGTGAAGCGCCTGCTTTTCAGCAGGCGGGCCGTGAACTCGACTGGCGCTGACTGGACGGCGTTATGGCTCATGCTTGCATCGAATCCTATTGGTCAGTGGGAGATACGGGCAGGGATCTGACAAGTTATTAACGCGAATCCTTCTCCCGGAGGGCGGCAAAGGATCGAATCCTTTGAGCGGAGATGTCGGCGAATGCGGCGGGAAGTATTCAGGGCGACCCCGTCGGCGCCGGCGGGAAGGCTTCTTCGTCCTTTGAAGCCCCCGCGAACTGATCGAGCGCCCGCACGAGCAGCACGACCTGGTCCATCTGGCGCGACAGCGTCGCGAGGCGCTGCTCGCAGCGCATGATCGACGTCGACAGGGCCTTCTCGCGAGCGCCTGCCATTGCGGAAGCCTCGCCGTTGTCGAGAGCCTCGACCAGGAAGCCCGCGTCGGTGACCTGACTGCGGTAGCGCCTCTCGAGGCCCGCGCGCTCGTCCTCGATCTCAGAGACCATGTCCTCGAAGAACTCGCGCATGCGAAGCAGACGCTCCTCGTCCTTCTCCCGGTCGCGTTCGGCGCTGCGGGTCCTGAATCCGAACAGTGAAACCATCGTGGCCTCTCTCAAGTCTCGTCGATGATGATGGCAGGCCTCTTATGGCCTGGCCAGGGATTCGTCGCCCCGCCGTATTCGACGAGCGCCTTGATGCGCGCCGTGACCGGAGGGTGGGTCGACAGCAGCCCGGAGAAGGACGAGGACGCGTTTTCGAAGAACATTCCGCGCACCACGCCGGGCACGCCCTCCACGTCAGGCCGCTGCGAGATCTTGATGAGCGCGGAAACCATCGCGTCCGGGTTCCTCGTGGCGAGCGCGGCGTCCATGTCGGCCATGAACTCCCGCGTGCGGGACAGCGCCATCTGCGTCAGGACGGACAGGACACGCGCCACGAGAAGGATGGCTAGCGCCGCGAGGACTAGCACGACAAGGGCGACCGCGCCGCCTCCGCCGTTGTTCTTTCCGCTGCCCCTGCGCGACGAGGATGACGAGCCCGAGGACATGGCGCGCATGATGACGTCGCCGTTGCGCATGATCGCGTCGGCGACGATGGCCACGGCGCCCACGAAGACAGACGCGACCACCATGAGGCGCACGTCGCCGTGCCTGATATGCGCCAGCTCGTGGGCCAGAACGGCCTCGATCTCCGCCGGCTCGAGCCTTTCGAGGAGGCCTCGCGTCACCGCGACCGTGTACTGCTTCCGGTTGAGGCCGGAGGCGTAGGCGTTCAGCGCGGGGGTTTCCATCACCCTGAGGGCGGGCATGGGCATTCCGCGGGCGATGCAGAGGTTCTCGAGGAGGTTGTACAGGAGCGGCTCCTCCTTGCGGGTGACGCTCTTCGCTCCGGTGGCCGCGGCGAGGATCCGCACGTTGAGGAAGTAGGCGACCGCGAACCAGACCGCGACCGCCCCGAACGCCCATGGCGCCGCCGAAGGCAGGTTCAGCGCGGCGACCGAGAACGCTTCGCCGACGTCATGGCCTTCGAGTCCCGCCGCGACGAGAAGCACGGCGTAGGCCACCATGGAGATGAACACGGGGAACAGCGCGAGCAGCGCGGCCGACTTGAGGCCGTTGTTCCATACGTGGGTGCGGGCGCCCGTCGCCCTCATGTCCGGGGACCTTCCGGGTTCAGAAGGAGACGGACGGGGCGGGCTCCTCGTCCGCGCGGGACGAGGCGGGCAGCTCGAACATGCTTTCGGGCCTGAACCCGAGCCTCTTCGCGAACAGCACCGCCGGGAACTGCTCGATCGCGCCGTTGTAGTCGGCTACTGAAGCGTTCAGGAACCTGCGGGCTGCCGCGATCTTGTTCTCCACGTCGGAGAGTTCCTGCTGGAGCTGCAGGAAGTTCTGGTTGGCCTTGAGTTCCGGATAGGCTTCGGCGACCGCGAAGAGACGGCCGAGCGCGGCGGTCATGATGCTGTCGGCGGACGAGACGTTGCCCGAGGCGCGCGCCTCCATGCTTTCCGCGCGGGCCTTCATCACCTGCTCGAGCGTGTCCTTCTCGTGACGCGCGTACCCCTTCACCGTTTCGACCAGGTTCGGGACGAGGTCGGTCCTCAGACGCAGCTGCGCGTCGATGTCGGCATAGGCCTGCCGCGCCGACTGGCGCAGGGACACGAGGCGGTTGTAGACGACGACGACGACGACTGCGACGAGCGCGACGGCGGCGAAAAGGATCCATTCCATCAGGTGAGCCTCTCCATGGCCAGGGACATGTCCCGATGATTGCCCGCGAAGGCCCGGCGGTAAAGCCTCAGGCCGCGAGCTTCATGCCGCCCGGAACGAGTCCTTCCTCGATGGCCGATTCAAGCCACGCTTCGGCGACGGGAAGGACCTTGGGAAGGTGCTCGACGATTTCGCGCTCGGTGAAGGTCTCGGCATAGCGGCCGTCCCTCCACGTGGTGACAAGGACGGTGGGCAGGCCGAACTGGTCGGCGGTCAGGTCAACGATCACCCCGTCATCTGAAACGCACCAGAAATGCCCGTTCTGCAGGCCTTTCGGGCAGGTCACCCCTCCGCCGGAGAGCGGCCTGCCGCCCGCGACCCGCCATTCCCCGCCGACTTTCCTGGCCAGCGCTTCCGCGAGGAAGGCCGAAGTGAAGCCGCACATCCCGGCCGAATCCGTCTCGAAGGGGCAGGTCCCCCTGGCGCTGCGCGCCTTCCACTCCCGCCAACAGGATTCGAGGAAAGGACGAAAGCCGCCTGCTGCGTCACCGATCTCCGATAGGCGTGGCTGGCACGTCGGGGTCATTCAGGCTTCCGGGGCCGACAAATCCTGTTGCCAATGTTGCGTGGATTCTTGAGAGGTTGTCAAATTTTGGAACTTGCCGGCGGAAATCCGCCCTTGCACGGGCTTCGGAGAGGGCTCAGCATGCCCCGTGCCGTCCGCGGACGGCGTGCGGAGCGCACCGGGCCAGGTCCGGAAGGAAGCACCCCATGCATCGCCACGCCGGATCGCGGACGGCCGCCTTGCCTGCTGC
>Ga0065721_10051911_pt1 | contig 13199 bp, 14 predicted proteins | sample Mesricmetagenome_FD_59108 | JGI IMG/M metagenome (GOLD analysis project Ga0065721, IMG submission 59108) | Mesophilic microbial community from rice straw/compost enrichment Sample: eDNA_1 v2 (version 2) | ecosystem: Engineered > Solid waste > Grass > Composting > Bioreactor | place: USA: Davis... | reverse complement strand
CCACGGGGTTTGCAGGTAAAAATAACAAACAATGTTAGATAAACTGGAAGCCATAAAAGCCAGGTTTGAAGACCTGGGCGTAGCGTTGACCAACCCCGAAATTGTTGGCAACAACCGGAAATTCAGCGCCATGAGCAAGGAGTACCGCAGCCTGGAAAAGATCGTGAAGGCGCATGATGCATATAAAAAGCTACTTGGCGACCTGGAAATGTACCGTGAAGCGCTGAAAGGCGATGATGCCGAACTGCGCGAACTGGCCAAGGAAGAATTGCCCCAGCTGGAAGCAAGCAAGGAAAAAATGGTATCGGAGATCAGGCAATTGCTGATACCCAAAGATCCGCAGGACGAAAAGAACGCCATTCTTGAAATACGTGCCGGTACGGGCGGCGATGAGGCCAGCCTGTTTGCCGGCGACCTGCTGCGCATGTACCTGCGCTATTGCGAACGCCGCGGCTGGAAAACGGCCATACTCAGCGAAACCGAAGGTACAGTAGGCGGTTACAAGGAAGTGCAACTGGAAATTATAGGCGAAGACGTATACGGCACCCTCAAATTTGAAAGCGGCGTACACCGTGTACAACGCGTGCCCGATACCGAAGCCAGCGGTCGTGTACATACCTCGGCAGCTACGGTAGCGGTAATGCCCGAGGCTGAAGATGTGGATGTGGAAGTAAGGGAAGCCGATGTAAAAATGGAAACTGCCCGAAGCGGCGGCGCTGGCGGACAGAACGTAAACAAGGTGGAAACCAAGGTTATTCTCACCCATATACCCACCGGTACGGTGGTGATGTGCCAAACCGAACGCACCCAGTTGGGCAACCGCGAAAAAGCCATGCAAATGCTGCGTACCAAACTGTACGAAGAGCAGGTGCGCAAACAGGAAGATGAAATTGCCCGCCACCGGAAAAGCCTGGTAAGCACCGGCGACCGCAGCGCTAAAATCAGGACCTACAACTACCCCCAGGGCCGCATAACCGATCACCGCATAGGCCTGACCGTATACAACCTGGATGAAGTAATGAACGGTAATATCCAGGAATTCCTTGATGCCCTGCAGTTTGCAGAAAATGCCGAAAAGCTGGCCAAACAGAATTAACGCTCACCCTTAGGCTAAATATTCCTGTTTGCCGGTGCGTATAACGGTGATGTATGACCAAAAAACATAAAATAAGCCTGTAAAATGAACGGCCGTTAGCGCTTTGGGTGGGAAAAATACGAGCCAATATCCGAAAGCGGGTATATCAATATCCCGCGATTGTTAACGTTTTACAAAAAATGGTTCCCTTTTGCTGAAATTAAAGAAATGTGATGTTCCTTTGCAGTAGAAAATTAATACGCCAGTTCTTTGCTAACTAAATGAGTGCCTTTTAATCGTTCTTTAACGTTAGGCATTACACTAATGGCACCGGATTTGCGTTATATAATAAAGTTCTTTTTTAACGACTCACACAAAGCAGTCAATTTTCTCATAAGCAGTTAGTTTTGGTTACGGCCCCTGTTTCTACAGGGGCTATTTTTTTATATAACTACCTGAACCTCAAATATCTACTTTAGCATATAAATGATACAGACCGGCCAGCAGGGCGCCCGCCGCATCAGCTATAATATCTCCGCCGTCAAAACTCCGGTTAGGTATACAATACAGTTGTAGAAATTCAAGTACAATCCCCAGCACAATACTGAAAGCTGCCAGAAAGACGATGGTTTTACGCCATTTTGAGCTATCGGACCGACGAAAATACAGGTGAAAACCCCACCAGAAAACAATACCGCCAAAAAGCAGTATATGCACTATTTTATCGAAATGAGGAATGGAGAACAGCCCTTCACCAGGTATAGTACGTCCCGGCAGGCATAATAGCATGATGGTTATCAAAGTCCATCCAACGGGTAAAAAAAGCCTGGTACTTAACCTTTTAAAAAATCGCATCATGACGGGCGGTAAGTTACGTCTTTCCCAGCACGTACATAGGTCCTTTAGGAACAGGGCTGCCGCCTTTTTTTTCGAGTGTTACAGCAAAAAGCTGGGCTTCGGGAACCTTCTTCATTTTCATCATGCCGCTGGTTTCGGGCATATCGAATACGCCGGCATCTATGGGCTGGCCGTTTACCATGGCCCAAAGCTGGTATTGTTTGCCGGCTGCAGGCTGCGGCAGGTGGTGCACCATCAGGTACACATCTTTCGATTGCATATCCCAATATACCATGGCCATACTCGATGTATCGGGGCTGCCCCTGGCAGGTACGGCATCGCCGGCCATTTTGATCATCTTCATATTGGGATTGCTAAGCATGGCAATGGTTTGCTCACTGGCCTCCAGGCGGGCTTGTAACAGGTTGTTGTTTTTAACCAGGCCGGTTTGTTGGGACAGCAGGCGGTTGTAAGCCTGGCTGCTTTCTCTGTATTTGTTGTAGTAGTAAATGTTCAGGATGGCGCTGCCAATCAGCAATATCACCGAGGTGGCCGCCAGGGAACGCACCCATGGGCGCATACCCACCACAGGCGCAGAAACAGCGTCGTTGCCGGCAACAGGGCTTTCGGCTATTTGCTCCAGCACAGCCGTACGTACTACGGCAGGCGCCGCTGTGGCATTGGCCAGGGCAAATTGCTCCAGCTCGGTTTCGAAAGCAATACGGGCAGCTTTAACTTCGGGGTGAGTAATGCAGTACTGCTCAAACTCCGCCCCGTCGGCTTCGTTGGCCAAACCCAGTACATAACTTTCCACTATGCCGCTCGATATGTATTCCTGTATATTCACTTTAAATAAGCTCGTAACTGTATTAACGCATTTCTTATACGAGTTTTTACGGTGCCCAGCGGAATTTGTTCCAGGGCGGCTATTTCTTCATGGGTATATCCTTTAAAATAAGCCAGGTCTATCAGCCTCCGCTGCTCGTCTTTCAGCTTTTCCAGTACCCTCCGCAAACCAATGGCATCTACACTCGTCCGGGTGGTATCGCCGGGTCTCAATACATCTACGTTGCCTTCAATAGACTGGTTTTTCCGGCTGTTCTGGTAGGTCTTTGACCGAAGGGTATCGATCGATGCATTCCGCGCTATATTCAGCATCCAGGTAAACAGCCTGCCTTTACCTGAATCGTATATATCCATCTTGCGCCAGATGTTTACAAATACCTCCTGCAGCACATCGCTGGCCAGTTCGGTATCGTTCAGTATCTGCAGAATGATGTTGTACAGTGCGCCCGAATAATGGTCGTACAAATAAGCAAATGCGGCATTGTCCCTGTTCTTCAACCTGGCTACCAACTCCTGTTCGGTATATGTAGGTGTAGGTCCCAATGTGTTTACCCGTAGTGTGGCCGTAAAAAAAGTGCCGCTGGGGCACTTTATAAATATACGAAATAAGATGGCCGGTAGATGTGTATCAGGCGCCCACCAGTTCGCTGTAGGCGGCGGCATCCATCAGTTTGTCTATATCTGCGGGGTTGTTCACAGTCATTTTGATCATCCAGCCTTCGCCATAAGGATCAGAATTCACCAGTTCGGGAGAATCGTTCAATACCGGATTCACTTCATTGATGGTGCCCGAAACCGGCAAATACAGGTCTGATACGGTTTTTACGGCTTCTACCGTTCCAAAAACGGCTTCGGCCATCAGGGTTTTGCCAACGGTTTCTATTTCCACATAAACAATGTCTCCCAGTTCGCGTTGCGCAAAATCGGTAATGCCAATGGTTGCAATATTGCCCTCCAGGCGAATCCATTCATGATCTTTAGTGTAGCGAAGATTATCCGGAAAATTCATGGTTTGAAATTTAGTGCTGCAAGATTAAGCAATTTCCCTGTCATTTTCTCTTTACCAGCCTGGCCTTAATAATTTGTACATCCTGCAGGGGCCGGTCGCCGCCCTGGCTGCCCGAGGTGGGTACGGCGGCAATGCTGTCTATGACAGCCAGTCCGCGCACCACTTCGCCAAAAACAGTGTAATTATTATCCAGGTGCGGTGTGCCGCCCAACGTAGTATACACCTGTCTGTGTGCCGCAGGTATTTTGTAGCCACGTAGGCTGAACTGTTCCAGCGAGTCGAGACCGGCTTCGGTAAATACCTTGCCCTGCACCAGGTAAAACTGGCTGCCGCTGCTGGCCCTGGTGGGGTTCACCTGGTCGCCCATGCGGGCGGCGGCAATCACGCCTTTTTTATGGAAGAGGCCGGGCCGTATTTCGGCGGGAATGGTGTAGCCGGGGCCGCCATTGCCGAGGCGCTGGCCCGGTTGGGCGCGTTTGCTGTCGGGATCGCCGGCCTGTATCATAAATTGGTTGATGACGCGGTGGAATAATATACTGTCGTAATAATGTTGTTTGACGAGTTTGAGGAAGTTGTCGCGGTGGAGGGGCGTGGAGTCTGAAAGACGGATGACGAGGGGGCCTTTTGTAGTGACGATTTCAACGTCTTTTTTGCGGTCGTTTTTCGTTACGGAAAGTTGGGGGCTGCAACCCGTCAGGAGCGTCAGGAACACAACGCCCCACTTCAACACCAGCGCCTTCCGCCGGGGCCACCTGCCCACCGAAAATCGGAGTGCCCTCTTCCGGTTGTTCGAAGAACAAACAAAAGCCAACCGAAATTTGAATGGCCCTCCGGGCCATTCAAATTTCGGTAATGAGGTGTCTCCTTCGGTGACATGATTATCAAAATCCATGCTGTTCAAAATATAACAAGATATGATCCTTCAAAAAATTCTCCTGCTCCACCAACGTCATCACCGGCAAACTCTTCAACTGCCTGTAATGCGGCCAGCCATCCTGATCTACCCGCTCCAGCTCATAATACCCACTTTGCGATAGCAAAGAACAAGTAGCCACATGCATCAGATCCTGCTTTTGTTCCTTGGTAAATTTGGCCTTGATATCACCAAACTCCTGAATACCTATTAAAAACAGGATCGCCTCCATGTCCGGCTTTTTACCAAACCGTTCTACCAGCTTTGCTTCCAGTGTCCACCACCGCGTTTGTAAATCATCGTTTGCCTGCATGGGTGCAAAGATATAATGAATACTTTTGTAAAAACGCGTTTCATGGAATGGCAGCAAGGTGAATTCACCATCAGCACAAACAAATCAAAATTATCGGTCTACTACATTCACGAATTTCTCTCCCAACAATCTTACTGGGCCAAAGATATCCCCCGCCATACGGTACAAAAATGTATAGAAGCTTCCCTTTGTTTCGGAGTGTACCATCAAGGCCGGCAAATTGGCTTTGCACGCGCCATCACCGACGAAGCCAGTTTTGCCTACCTGGCCGATGTATTTATCGACCAGGCCTGGCATGGCCGCGGCCTCAGCAAATGGCTCATGCAGGTGATCATGCAATACCCCGGCCTGCAGGGCCTGCGCCGTATGACGCTGGCCACCCGCGATGCCCATGAATTGTACCGGAAATTCGATTTTACCGGTATTAAACATCCTGAACGGCTTATGCAAATAGTATTCGATAATATCTACACTCATGCCATACGCTGAGTTTCTAACGCACACTGCCTTTAATTACCATATTTCCAGCTAAATTTGCTGCAAATCGGAATCAATGCTACAGATCGCATTTATACGGCAACATACGGAGCTGGTAAAAGAAAGACTGGCCATCAAAAATTTCACGGATACAGCGCTGGTAGATGAACTCATTGCGCTGGACGATACCCGTAAAAAACTACAACTGGAATTCGATACCACCCAATCCAAAATAAATGCAGCCTCCAAAGAAATCGGACAATTGATGGGTAAGGGTCAGAAAGCGCAGGCAGAAGCCCGCAAACAGGAAGTGGCCAGCCTGAAACCCTTGCTGCAACCTATATCCGATAAACTGGCCGAAACCGAAAAACAATTGCAGGAACTGATTGTAAAGCTGCCCAACCTGCCTTCCGAAAAAGTTCCACCGGGTAAATCGGCCGCCGATAATGTAATCGTGCGCGAAGGCGGGGAAAAACCGGTATTGCCGGCCGGCGCGGTACCACATTGGGACCTGGCCAAAAAATACAACCTCATCGATTTTGAACTGGGTAATAAAATTTCCGGCAGCGGTTTTCCTGTATATGTGGGCAAAGGTGCCAAACTGCAGCGCGCCCTCATTCAATATTTCCTGGACTATAATACCGCCGCCGGCTATAGGGAATATATGCCGCCGCATATGGTGAACGAAGCCTCGGCTTTTGGTACCGGCCAGTTGCCCGATAAAGAAGGACAGATGTACACCGTACCCGCCGACGGGTTCTACCTGATACCAACAGCCGAAGTGCCGGTTACTAATATTTACCGTGATGAAGTGTTGAAAGAAAGCGATCTCCCCATAAAAATGACGGCCTATACGCCCTGCTTCCGCCGCGAGGCCGGCAGTTATGGCAAGGATGTACGCGGCTTGAACCGCCTGCACCAGTTCGATAAAGTAGAGGTGGTGCAACTGGTACATCCCGAAAAGAGCTACGAAGCGCTGGAAGAAATGGTAAGCCATGTTGAACAGTTATTGCAATCGCTTCAGTTGCCCTACCGCATATTAAAATTGTGTGGCGGCGATATGAGTTTTACTTCTGCCCTCACGTATGATTTTGAAGTATACAGCGCCGCACAGGAAAAATGGCTGGAGGTAAGTTCGGTGTCGAACTTTGAAAGCTATCAAACCAACCGCATGAAGATTCGCTTCAAAGACAGCAACGGAAAGAACCAGCTTGTACATTCGCTCAATGGCAGTTCGCTGGCACTGCCTCGTATTCTGGCCTGTTTGCTGGAAAATAAACAATCGGAAAAAGGAATTGTGTTGCCGGCTGTATTAGCGAAGTATTTTGGTGATGCGGTGATTGATTAATATTTGGCAAAGACAATTATTCTTTTCCTGATGTATTTATTGTCCAAACTAGTCAAAGTTTAAACGATATTCCGTATTGGGCACTCCGTTAGCTTTGACATAAAAAAAACATCAGGTGTTTCGTTTGTGGCATCCCTTTTGTAAAATAAGGGGACAATTATAATTTTGCTCTTATGAAACAAAATCCTTTTGTTCTTTTAACAGCTTGCTTGTTATTCATTAGCGTTATTTCACAAGCGCAGATCAAGCAAGGTGAAAAAATGCTGGGCGGTAATATTTCTTTTTCAAATGAGACCGACGATACCAAAAACCCGGAATATAATTATACCAGCTCCAGGTTTAGTTTCACGCCGCAGTTGGGCTTTGGTCTTGCCAATAACTGGATAGTTGGTGTTCAGGCAGGTTTCGAGACCAGAAAAGAAACCTGGGAAGACAATACTGATGACGGGGAAGATAAATCAAGCGGTTTTACCGTAGGAGCTTTTGCGCGTAAGTTCCAACCATTCAACGAATACTGCGGATTTTTCGGACAGGGCAGTCTCGATGTTGCTTTCGGAAAATATGAAAGCACTACTGATTTTGATGGCGAGGACAAGCTTACCGGTTTTTCTGCGAATATACGTCCGGGTTTGTACTTCAAACCCTCCTCAAAATGGATCGTTGAAGCCACTTTTGGTCAGTTGGAATACAGCACTGTGAGAACTAAAAACGACGATGAAGACTATGAAAATAAAAACAACTTTTTCGGTCTATCATTTTTCGATGGTTTGAGCTTCGGCGTTAAATTTATTCTCTAACCTTTAATTTTATTTAACATAAACCTTTGCAAAAGAAAGTATGCACTATAGCATACTTTCTTTTTGATTTTCATATGTGCTTTACAAACAATAAAGTACATATGAAAAAGACAATTTTACCCGCACATACACTCTTATTCATTTCTTCCAGCACCTTGCACGCACAAGTCAACAACGGAAATTTTCTGTTGGGAGGCAGTATTGGCTTCGGCGCCGGCGAAACCGAAAATTACAATTCAACATCTAACAGCGGTATCAGTCCCAGGATGGGTTATGCTATTGGCCGTAACAAAACTCAAACACCACGGAAAATAGAGGATATACCATGGGCGCCATCCCGGGTTTCTATTATCAGGCCATGCCGAAACTGCTGGTGTATGCCAATGCGGGCGGTTTGACGTATACCAAACCAAACAGTAGCCGAATGGAGAACCGCCCATGAAAAACGCCAATTCTTATGTGCAGTTCCTGAGTAATTTTGGGATTGGGTGGATTTTATTTTGGGTAAGTGGTAATTATCTGGCCCAAAATCACCCAATTACCCTGGCAACCGGATGCCTTTGGCATCCGGTTGCCAGGGTGCGTTTTTTGCTGCCTGCTGTCGCAAAAAATAATTTAAACCTCTTTAAACCTTTCCCTACTTTCACAGTCACAGCCAAAATTTTCCTTTCATGAAGGTTACCACCCAGGTAAAAAACCAACATCTGCTATGGCGCGCTGGCTTTGGCCCTATGGCCGAAGAATTTCACCAGCTGGCCACCGCCAGCAATAAATCCTATGTGAATTCCCTGTTCAAAGCCTCGGCCAAAAGCCCGGAATACATCGATGTGGCTCATTCAGCCCTGAAAGGTCTGGCCATGGGTGTACGCGAGGTGAGCCGGGCCAACAAACCGCTCGATGAAGAACAACGCCGCAAATTGCGACAGCAATCCAGGGAAGATATCAAAAGCCTGAACCTCACCTGGCTGAACCAGATGGTAAACAGCCATCAGCAGCTAAGAGAAAAAATGGCCTTGTTCTGGCACGGTCATTTTGCCAGCCGTAACCTCAACATTTTATACCAGCAGCAATTGCTGGATGTAATACGCCGCAATGCTCTGGGAAATTTTGGCGACCTGTTGCGCGAGGTAAGCAAAAGCGCCGCCATGATTAATTTCCTGAACAATAACCAGAACCGGAAAAACCATCCCAACGAAAATTTTGCCCGCGAAGTAATGGAACTCTTTACCATGGGCCGCGGTAACTATACCGAAAACGATATTAAAGAAGCCGCCCGCGCCTTTACAGGCTGGGGCGCCAATATAGCCGGTGAATTTGTATTCAGGAAAAACCAGCACGATACCGGTGTGAAAACAGTTTTGGGCCGCACGGGACACTTCGATGGCGATGCGGTACTGGAAATATTACTGGAGCACAAACAAACTGCCACCTTCATCACGCAAAAAATCTACCGGTATTTTGTAAACGAAACGGTAAACCCCGATCATGTAAACTGGCTGTCAGGCCGTTTTTACCAAAGCAACTATGATATCAAAGGCCTGATGCACGATATATTCACCAGCGAATGGTTTTACGATGCCCGCAATATTGGCAACAAAATCAAATCGCCGGTAGAACTGATTGCAGGTATTCGCCGCGCCCTGCCCATGCAACTCGAAAACGAAGAAATACAATTGTTGTTCCAGCGGCTGCTGGGCCAGCTTTTATTCTATCCTCCCAATGTGGCGGGATGGCCCGGCGGTAAAAACTGGATAGACAGTTCATCGTTGATGCTGCGTATGCGCATTCCGCAATTGATATACGATAACGACGAGGTGACCATGAAACCCAAAGACGACGACGACCAGATGATGGGCATGAAAGACGCCCGAATGAAAAAATCCGGGAAAAAGGGCGGACAAATCATTTCTGCAGCGGTAGACTGGGAACTGTATATCAAAAAATTCGAGAAGGTGCCCCGCGAAAAACTGCTGAGCGCCATTACCCATACATTGATTCAAACACCAGATGCCATCAATACTACCGTATTGAATAAATACATCGATGCCGGCAGCCGGGAAAGTTTTATTAAAACGGCTACCATACAACTCATGAGTACACCCGAATATCAACTCTGTTAAATATGCTAATCAAACGCAAAGAATTCATACAACTCGGTTCACTGGCCACGGCATCGATGATGCTCCCCAAATTCCTGAAGGCTTTTGAACAACCGGCCCTGGTGCCACCCGGCAATAAAGTGCTGGTAGTATTACAGCTCAGCGGCGGCAATGACGGACTGAATACTGTGATACCCATTCGCAACGATATTTATTACAAGGCAAGACCCAAATTGGGCATTGCCAAAGACCAGGCTTTAACGCTTACCGATGAAGTGGGCCTGCATCCGGCCCTAACGGGTTTAAAGGACCTGTACAACGATGGCAGCCTGGGCATTTTAAACAGCGTGGGCTATCCCAATCCGGACCGCTCGCATTTTCGCAGCATGGATATCTGGCACAGCGCCAGCAACAGCAATGAATACGTATATACCGGCTGGATAGGCCGCTATCTCGACGCCCAATGCAATGGCTGCGCTCAACCCACCCATGCGCTGGAACTGGACGATGTGCTGAGCCTGGCCATGAAGGGCGAACAGGCAAAAGCCCTGGCCATGAAAGACCCGCGCCGCCTGTACTCGAGCAGCAACGAAAAATATTTTAAAGAAATGGTGGCCCACCATACCTATGATAGCGATGAACGGCCGGTAGACTACCTGTACAAAACCATGGCCGAAACGGTGAGCAGCGCGGATTATATCTACAAACAAAGCCGCCTCCATCCTACCAAAGCCGAATACCCCAAATCGCAGATAGGGGCCAGTTTAAAGACCATTGCCAGCCTTATTTTCAGCGATATCAATACGAAGGTATATTACCTGTCGCTGGGAAGTTTCGACACACATGTAGGCCAGGAAGGCCAGCAAAAACGCCTATTCACCGAAATGAATGCGGCCATTACGGCTTTTGTAAAAGACCTGAAGGCCAATAACCGCTTCCAGGATGTATTACTGATGACTTTCTCTGAATTTGGCCGGCGCGTAAAACAAAATGCCAGCGGCGGTACCGATCATGGCACAGCCAACAATATGTTTTTTGTAAGTGGAGGATTGAAAGAAAAAGGGGTACTGAACCCCTTGCCCGACCTGGCCGATTTGCAGGACGGCGATCTAAAATTCAAGGTAGATTTCAAGAACGTATACGCAACGGTACTGAATAAATGGCTTCAAACCGATGACCGGGCCATATTGGGCAGGTCTTTCGAACATTTGAACTTCCTCTGAAAATAAACGACCTGTCTGGCGCATGGCGTCAGACAGGTTTTGTTATATTACCAACCCTGTTTGGCAACGCCAGCCTTGATAGCAGCCAGGGCCTTCTCTTCTCCCAATAGGGTAGTGAGCTTGTTGCCCTTACCATCGTGCCCCTGCGCCATATAAGCTCCCTTGGCAGTTTTGGTGATCACTGCATCCTGGATAGGCACATTCTTTTCCTTCGTCTTTACGTTGTATGCTGTGAGCGTTACCTCTGACATAATTCAATTTTTTATTATGTGATCAATAAAAATAATAGCGTTTTACAACAAAATCCCGGCCACACCATCATGCTTCTGTTTAAATATACGCCTTTATACGTCGAGGCGGGCATATTTAGCATGGCTTTCAATGAATTCCCTGCGGGGAGCCACCTCATCGCCCATCAACATACTGAAGATCAGGTCGGCTTCGGCAGCGCTTTCTATGGTTACTTTTTTTAATGTGCGGGTGGCCGGGTTCATAGTGGTTTCCCACAATTGCTCGGCATTCATTTCACCCAAACCTTTATAGCGCTGAATGCTAACACTGTCTTCTTTGCCACCGCCCAGTTTTTCTACCAGCTCTTTGCGCTGCTCTTCGTTCCAGGCATAGGCCTGTTCCTTGCCTTTTTTCACCAGGTACAGGGGCGGCTGGGCAATGTACACATAGCCATGTTCAACCAGCGCCGCCATATAGCGGTAAATAAAGGTGAGTATCAGGGTGGCAATATGGCTGCCGTCTACATCGGCATCGGTCATGATAATAAGCTTATGATAACGCAGTTTGCTCAAATTCAATGCCTTGGGATCTTCGGGGGTACCCACGGTAACACCCAGGGCGGTATACATATTGCGAATTTCCTCGTTCTCGTAAATTTTGTGCTCCATGGCCTTTTCCACGTTCAGTATCTTACCGCGCAGGGGCAGAATGGCCTGGAAGCTGCGGTCGCGGCCCTGTTTGGCTGTACCGCCGGCCGAATCACCCTCCACCAGGAACAGCTCGCAACGTTCGGGATCACGATCGCTACAGTCGGCCAGTTTACCGGGCAATCCGCCGCCGCTCAGCACGGTTTTGCGCTGTACCAGTTCACGGGCTTTTCGGGCTGCTGCACGGGCTTGTGCGGCCAGTATCACTTTGGCGATGATATTCTTGGCTTCACGGGGATTTTCTTCCAGGTAGGCCTCCAATACCCTTGAAACGGTGGAATCCACCACGCCGCTCACTTCGTTGTTGCCCAGTTTGGTTTTGGTTTGACCTTCAAACTGCGGCTCGGGCACTTTCACCGAAATGATGGCGCTCAGGCCTTCCCTGAAATCATCACCTTCTATCTCTACCTTGGCTTTTTCGAACATGTTATTGCGGTCGCCATAGGCTTTGAACACCCTGGTCAATGCACGGCGAAAACCAGCCACATGGGTACCCCCTTCAATGGTATTGATGTTATTCACATAGGAATAAATGTGCTCGCTGAAGCTGTCGTTATAGGTAAGCGCTACCTCAACAGCTACATTGGTATCGTTGTCGCGGCCTTCTACATTGATAATCTTTGGCAAAAGCGGGTTACGACCTGCGTTCTTATCCAGCATTTCTACAAACTCGGTTATACCACCTTCGCTGTAAAAGGTTTTGCTATAGCTGTCGCCGTTGTCGTCTTTTTCGCGAAGGTCGTTGAGTGTAATGCGGATGCCTTTATTGAGGTAAGCCAGCTCGCGTAAGCGGCCTTCCAGTATATCTTTTTTATAAACCGTAGTAGTGAAAATGGTGGGGTCGGGCCAGAAATGCGTGAGCGTTCCCGTGGTAGAGCTGGCGCCAATTTCACGAACGGGGTACTGGGGAATACCGGTATGATATTCCTGTTCGAAAATCTTTTCTTCGCGGCGGACGGTTACATGTAGTTTGGTGCTGAGCGCGTTCACGCAACTTACACCCACGCCGTGCAAACCACCGGATACCTTGTAGGAACCCTTATCGAATTTACCACCGGCATGCAATACCGTCATTACCACTTCCAGGGCACTGCGTTTTTCCTTGGGGTGTATACCCGTAGGAATGCCGCGGCCATCATCATCTACCGAAATGGAATTGTCTTCGTGAATGGTGACCACAATGTTTTTACAAAATCCGGCCAGGGCTTCATCGATGGAGTTGTCCACCACCTCGTAAACAAGGTGATGCAGGCCTTTTTCGCCAATATCACCGATGTACATCGCAGGACGCTTGCGTACTGCTTCCAAACCCTCTAAAACCTGA
>Ga0065721_10051910_pt1 | contig 13202 bp, 15 predicted proteins | sample Mesricmetagenome_FD_59108 | JGI IMG/M metagenome (GOLD analysis project Ga0065721, IMG submission 59108) | Mesophilic microbial community from rice straw/compost enrichment Sample: eDNA_1 v2 (version 2) | ecosystem: Engineered > Solid waste > Grass > Composting > Bioreactor | place: USA: Davis... | reverse complement strand
GTGCAGGCACGCGGCGAGGGGCACGTCGGGGAGCATCCCGGCCCGCTCGAGGGCGACGACGAGGCTGAGCGGCTGCTCCTTCAGCGACAGGATCACGTCGGCTTCGGCGAACAGCGTCGCGGCTCGGTCGAGCTCGGCGGGGGTGAAGTCCTCCGGGGCGATGGGGCGGTCGCCGGCGACGCGATCGAATGCGTCGATCTCCACCCCGGCGGCGCGCAGGCGCCGATAGCGGGTGTCGTCGCGGGCCCACTGCAGCGACGCGTCCCGACGGGCCGACGCGGTGAGCGAGAGGATGCGGTGCTCCTGCGATCCCTCCCGGGTGAGCCCCGCGACCACGTCGGAATGCAGGATGCGGGCCCCGCCCGCGAAGAAGCCCTCGTACAGCGAGAGCACACGGATGGATCGCGTCATCGGGGTCTCATTTCGGCCGGGGAGAGGCACCGCGGGTGCGGTCGTCCCATGCTGAAGGGTCGACCCCTCGGGGTGGGTTACGCCCGAAAGACCATCGTGTGAACGCCCGGACACGAGCCGACGCGCCGGCTCCCGGGGGAAGGAACCGACGCGTCGGGTGAAGGGGCGGTGGATCAGGCGCGGGGCGCGACCACCATCGCCTCGCCGGCGTGACGTGTGCGCGACCAGGGCCAGCGCAGCGCCGTGCGCTCGCGCGGTTCGTCGGTCGAGCGCGGCACGATGCCGTTGCCCATGGCGGTCGACATGGCGATGCTCCACACCGAGCCCGCCTGCTGTCCGCTCTGCTGTCCGTAGATCATGGTTCTCTCCTCACTCCCGTCTCCCGACGGGATGCACCCCGTCTCCCGACGGGCGTCTCGATGTCCGTCCTATCCCCCGGGGACGGTGAGCGATGCCCTCTTGACAGCGGTGACATCGTGCGCATGCGGTCGGCGGCGCGGATACACCGCGACACGGGCGCCGCAAGGGGCGACGGCGCAGAGGGGAGGTCGCTACGATCGTGGGTCGTGCAGCCGTCTTCCGAAGCGTCGTCGACGCCCTTCCCGGCATCCGAACTCGGGCGGGCCCTCCTCGCCTACGGTGAGGAACGGCGCATCGCCGCCGGCGAGGCCCGGCGAGAGCTCGGACTCAACGAGCTCGACGCTCGCGCCCTGCTGTTCGTCGCCGAGAACCCCGGCGCGCGGCCCTCGCACGTCCGCGACCATCTCGGCATCACCTCGGCGGGGGTGACGACCCTCATCGATCGACTCGTGCAGCGCGGTGCCGTGCGTCGCGACCTCGACGCCGAGGACCGCCGGGTCAACCACATCACGGCCATCGTCGATCTGGACGCCCCGCCGTGGTGCGCGCTGCGGGCGTTCGACGCGCGCATCGAAGAGGCCGTCGCGCGGATGGATGCCGCGGAGGCGGGCCGGCTGGCGGCGCTGCTCGACCAGCTCGTGGCGGACGCCCGCGGCTGAGAACGCGGGCTCGGTCGGGCTCCGCGCTCGGACCGCCGGGATCAGTCGGCGGCGGCGAGGAACGCCTCGGATCGCGCCTGCAGGAACGAGCACAGCGCGGCGAGGGTCGCGAGTTCTCCGGCGAGGGCCATGACCCGACCCGCGGGGAGGGGAGCCGCGTCTTCGCGGGGCTCGAAGGTCACCGACCAGTCGGTCGCGCCCGGCTCGGACCCCGGCGCGACGTAGAACGTGGTCGACACGCTGCGCAGTTTCGCCGCGATGAGACCCGCGTCCTCGCCGTTCTCGCTGTCCTGCGGGATGACGCGCAGGATGTCGGCATCGTCGTAGCCCAGGGCGCGGAAGTCGTCGATCCAGGACTGCAGGGTCGTCACGGTACGGAACGGCATCGGGATCCCCTCGGGCGAGTGAGCACCGAACGGGTGCCTCCCTCATTATGACGGGCTTCCGACGTCTCGGCGCGGGGTCACGAGCTCCGCGCCGAGACGCCGCCGACCACCGCGCCGGGGAACGGGAGCGGTCGAGTGCGGCACCGCAGTGCCGCTTGCGAATGCTCGCCGCGGCCTCGACGCAGGTCAATCGCCGCGGCGTCATCCTGCGCTTCGCGGCTCATTCGTCGCGTGCCGAGGCCGACGGCGCCGAAATGCGCATTTCCGGCGCTTCGGGGGATACGGTGAAAACGGGTGGGGGGTCATCCACGCCGACCATCGCCGGTCGGAGGGGAACAGTGGCATCCGCCGTACGCGGCGCGTGAGAGCGTTCCCATACCGGGCGAGCGCCCTTCGGCGCAATGGTCTTGCCGCACATTCACGGACGATTTAGGAAACCTGCGTGGAGCATACGAACATCGAGACGCGCGACGCCGAGACGGTGGAGCATCTGTGGCAGACGATCGTCCCCGGAGCGCGGATCGCCCGAGCGGATGCCATCCAGCCGGCGCTGGCGTGGCACGCCGCATCCGAGCCCGGATTCGGCTTCTGCGACTACACGATCGGCTCGACCATGCTGGTCGAATCCGACCCCCTCGATCAGGTGGTCGTGGGCCGGATCGCCGGTCCTCGCGTCGCCGGCACCTATCGTCGCGAGCGCATCGACACCTCGGTGCCGTTCATGGTGGTCGATCGTCCCCTCGAGATCGCCTTCACCGGCCGCATCGCCGGCACCGCGGTGTCGTTCTCGCGCACGGAGTTCGACGACGCCGCGCGACGGCTGTCGGGCGACGACGGATTGCGGGTGCGCGCGACCGGCTACGCGCCGGTGAACGAGCAGCGCCTGCGGTACTGGTCGCGGACCTGGGAGTACACGCGCGACGTGCTGCTGCGCTCTCCCGAGCGCGCCCCGCTCATCCAGCAGCAGGCGCGCACGCTCATGCTCGAGGCGTCGCTGATGACCTTCCCCACGACGTTCACCGACGCCCTCGCGGCCGGGCGCCCGTCGCGCCCGCTGCCCGCGCCGGTGCGCCGCGCGAAGGCCTACGTCGAGGCCCACGCCGCCGAGCCCGTCGTGCTCGCCGACATCGCCCAGGCGGCGCGGTTGTCGCCCCGTGGTCTGCAGTACGCCTTCCGGGCCGCGACGGGACGCACCCCGATGCAGTACCTGCGTCGCGTGCGTCTGGACGCGGCGCGCGCCGAGCTGCGCAGCGCCGACCCGTCGGTCGAGACGGTCGCCGCGATCGCCGCGCGCTGGGGTTTCTCCAACCTCGGCCGCTTCGCCGCGATGTACCGCGGGGAGTTCGGCGAGACGCCGTCGACGACGCTGCGGTCCTGACGCCGGTCAGGGCATCGGCGACGGCAGAACCGGGCTGTTCGCCGTCAGCCGGGCGAGAACACGATGCGCGAGCTTCATGAACTCCGTCGTCGCGGGGGAGACCGCTCCGCCGCGCCGCGTGATGAAAGCGTAGTGCTCGTTGACCGTCGGGGTCAGTGTCGTCCAATGCAGGCCCCGCTCCGCGATCACGGATCGTCCCACGTGATACGAGACGAGGGAATCGCCCACGCCCTGGGCGGCCAGCTCCAGCGCGTGGGTTTGAAACTCCACTTCGATGATCGGGTGCAGCGTCAATCCAGCCGCCTGGGCGCGCTGGAGGATGGACACACGCAAAGGATCATCCTGTGACCATCGCGCCTCCGACAGGATGAGGGGACGGGTGGCGAGCGTTTCGATCGTCACGGGACTCGCCGTGTGCGCGGGGGTGCGCGAGACGTAGACGACCTGGTCGGCGAAGACGCTCTGAGAGACGACGAGGTCGCGATCGTCCACCGGCAGCTGGACCAGGCCGGCCTCGAGCTCGCCCGCCCGCACCGCATCCGCGACCTCGGCCGAGTTGAGTCCCGTCACCCGGATGCGCACGCCGGGGTGCTGCTGGTGGAACTCGCTGATGAGATCGGTCAGCAGGTACAGGTGCGCGCTGTTGAACGTGCCGAACGAGACGGTGCCCTCCTCGATGCTCTTCACACGCCGACCGAAGTCGGCGAGTTCCACGACATCGGTGACGGCCCGCTCAGCGAGAGGGTGCAGCTGTCGGCCCGCGTCCGTCAGAGCCAAGCGGCGTCCCGTGCGGCTGAAGAGACGGAGCCCGAGGTTCTGTTCGAGCACGGCGATCTGCTCGGACAGGCTCGGCTGCGCGATGTGATGCTCCGCCGATGCCGCGGCGAAGGTCCCGAGGCGTGCAGCGGTGACGAAATATTCCAGCTGTCGAACAGTGGGAAGCGGCATCCGTAGTCTCCAAGGTTTTCCCTGTGCTCACCATAGCCAAACAAGTCTGGCTCTTGCATTTCGGTCCTGGTGCACTGAAGTTCGAGTCACCACCGACACGAACGGAGACAGCGAATGCACGGAACGGCGGGTGTCGTCCTCATCACGGGCGCGGCGAGCGGGATGGGCGCGAGCGCCGTCACCCTCTTCCTCGAGCGGGGCTACCGCGTCCTGGGGGTCGATGTCGCGCCCACCGCCGCGCCCCGCGGCTTCGACGCCTCGTATGTTTCGCTCGTCGCCGACGTGCGTTCGCGCGCCGCCCTCGAGGCGGCCATCGAGAGCGCGCTCGAACTCGAGGACGCGATCGACGTGGTCGCCAACATCGCGGGCGTCTACCCGCCGACGACGCTGGAGACCTTCGACGACGAGGTGTTCCACCGCATCTTCGACATCAACGTGCTCGGCATCCTGAATGTCATCGCCGCCGCCCGCCCGCGACTGGCTCGGGGAGCCTCGATCGTCAACTTCGCCTCGGTGGACGCGTTCGAGGTCTCGCGCGGACAGCTCCTGTACGGAGCGTCCAAGGCCGCGGTCGTCATGCTGACCAAGTCCCTCGCCCTCGAACTCGCGCCCCAGGGCATTCGCGTCAACGGGATCGCTCCCGGCTGGGTGGCCACCCCCGGTAACGCCGCGACGGGGCGGATGGATGCCGCGGCGGCATCGATTCCGCTCGGAAGGGTGGCGCAGCCCGAGGAGATCGCGGCGTGGGTGTGGCTCATCTCGCAACCGGACTACGGCGCCTTCCTCACGGGCGAGACCGTCGTGCTCTCGGGTGGGGACGTGATGCGCTGATGCCCGGCCTCGTCGTCGTGACCGGAGCCGCCCGCGGGCAGGGGGCCGCGCACGCGCGCCTCCTCGCCGAGCGCGGATACGCCGTCCTCCTGGCGGACGTCCTCGACGCCGAGGGGGAGAACCGCGCACACGATCTTCGCGCGGCCGGGGCCACCGCCACCTACCGGCACGTCGACGTCACCGCCGAGGCCGACTGGGCGAGCCTCGCCGAGGCGGTTCGTTCGAGCGGCGTCGCGCTGCGGGCTTTGGTCAACAACGCCGGCATCCTGCGCCACGGTCCCGTCGCCGACACGTCCCTCGACGAGTGGGAGCTGCAGATGGCGGTGAACGCACGCAGCGCGTTCCTCGGCATCCGCGCTCTGGCCCCCCTGCTCGTCGACGGAGGGTCCATCGTGAACATCTCATCGACGGCCGCTCTCGTCGGGGCGCGTGGCTACGCGGGCTACTCCGCGTCGAAAGCCGCGCTCCTCGGCCTCACGCGTGCCGCAGCAGTGGAGCTCGCGCCGCGCGTCCGCGTGAACGCCATCTGCCCCGGCGGCGTCTCCACGGCGATGAACGACGACGAACCCGCCGGAGGGTCGAGCTCGACCGCTCCGCTCGGTCGGCGCGCCCGGGTCGAGGAGATCTCCCCCCTCGTGGCCTACCTCGTCGGCGAAGACGCCGCGTTCGTGACCGGCTCCGTCCTGACCATCGACGGTGGCCTGACCGCCGCGTGAAACCTGCACCACCCGTCACCCGACCCGAAGGAACAGCACCATGACCCGAACCATGCCCCGTCGCTCCGCCCGTGTCCTCGTCCTCCTCGCCGCCTCCGGTCTCGCGCTCGCCGGCTGCGCCTCCGCGGCTCCCGCGTCGACGGTCGCGGCGGACTGCACCCCCGCCGACGAGGGGCTGACGACGTTCACCGCCGGAACCCTCACCGTCGGCGTCCCCGAGAACCCGCCGTACACCGAGACCGACGGCTCCGGCGGCGCCTCCGGCATCGAGATCGACATCGTCAAGAAGCTCGCCGACGCCGAGTGCCTCGCGGTCAGCTACGTGCCCATCACTTACGCCAACGGCATCCCGATGATCACGGAGCAGAAGAAGACCGACATCATCACCGGTGGCTGGTACGTCACGCCCACGCGTGCCGAGCAGGTCGGTTTCACGACTCCGACGATGTACGACACCATGGGCGTCGTCTCCAAGGACGGCATCGACACCGTCGACGAGCTCGAGACGGTCGGCACGGTCGGCACCGGCACGGGCTTCTCGTGGAACGAGGAGCTGGCGCCCCTGCTCGGCAGCAAGCTGCAGCAGTACCCCGGCACGGTCGAGATGAAGCAGGACCTCGTCGCCGGTCGCATCCAGGCCGCGCTCGACGGGTACGCCGTCGCGGTGGCCGCGTACGCCGACACCGACTACAAGGTCGAGCCCATCCAGGCCGACCCCCGCGTGTCGATCACCCAGACCAAGCCCCTGATCGCGTTCCCCGTGTCGAAGGACAACACCGCTCTCTCCGACGCCCTCAGCTCGCTCATCGACCAGTACCGCACCGACGGCACCCTCGCCGACCTGCTGGCGACGTACAAGCTGCCAGCCGACCTGCTGGTGCCCGCTGACGTCGCGGCGACCTCCATTCGATGACCCGCCGGGGCGCCCGCCGCGGGCGGGCGCCCCGCTTCCTCCGAGAGGCACCCCATGCCCCAGCTGATCACCGAGGCCAACGAGCTCGCCACCGCGGGCGTCACGATCTCGCACCTGTCGAAGAGCTTCGGCACCAACCTCGTGCTCGACGACATCTCCATGACCGTGGCCCCCGGGAGCGTCACGGCGCTCATCGGACCCTCGGGTTCGGGCAAGAGCACGCTGCTGCGCTGCGTCAACCTGCTCGAACAGCCCGACCGGGGGTCGATCACGGTCGGCTCGACGAGCATCGAGGCCGGGGCAAAGGTCACCGATCGCACCCTGCTCGCGCTGCGCCGACAGGTGGGCATGGTGTTCCAGTCGTTCAACCTGTTCCCCCACATGACGGTGCTGCGCAACGTCGCCTACCCGCAGGAGAGGATCCTCGGCCGCTCCCGCGCGGAGGCCGAGGAGCGCGCGCTCACACTGCTGGAGCGCGTGGGCTTGCGCGACAAGGCGCAGCAGCACCCCGGTCGCTGTTCCGGCGGGCAGCAGCAGCGGATCGCGATCGTCCGGGCCCTCGCCCTGAACCCCCGCGCCATGCTGTTCGACGAGCCCACGAGCGCCCTCGATCCCGAGGTCGGCGTCGAGGTCCTCGCCGTGATGCGCGAGCTCGCCGACAGCGGGATGACGATGATCGTCGTCACCCACGAGATGCAGTTCGCGCGGGACGTGTCCGACCACCTCGTGGTGATGGCCGACGGCCATATCATCGAGGAGGGCGACCCTCGCGCGATCATGGCCGCGCCGCGCGAGGAGCGTACCCGCCGCTTCCTCTCGGCCGTCCTGGAGCGCTGAGGTGGAGGCCGTCGTCGCGGTCCTGCTCGGACTGCCCATGACCCTGCTCGTCACGGCCGCGGCCTTCGCGATCGGCCTGGTCGGTGGCATCCCGCTCTTGCTGGGCCTGCGCTCCCGCCATCGTGTCGTGCGCCTCGTCGTGCGCTTCGTCGTCGACCTCGTCCGCGGCATCCCGCCGATCGTGTGGCTCTTCGTGCTGTTCTTCGGCGTGTCGATCGGTGCGTTCCGTTTCAACGCGCTCGCCGCGGCGATCGTCGGGCTCGGGGTCATCTCGGCCGCCTACCTGGCCGAGATCTACCGCGGGGGCTTCGCGACCCTGCCCGCCGGGCAGACCGAGGCCGCCCGCGCCCTCGGACTCGGCCGACGCGCCACCTTCGTCCGCGTGCTCGCACCGCAGGCGGGTCGCACGGCACTGCCCTCGATCACGACGTTCCTACTCGCGCTGGTGAAGGACTCCTCGATCGCCTCCACGATCGGCGTCACCGACATGGTGTTCGCCGCCAACACCTTCGTGCGGCAGAACCCGATGACCGCCGGGCTCACCCCGTTCTTCGTCGCCGCCGCCGTGTATGTGGCGATCAGCATCCCGCTCGCGATCGTCGCCCGTCGCCTGGACTCCCGTCTGAGAAGGAGCGCCTGATGGATCTCTCGCTGTACCTTCCGCGCCTCATCGACGGGCTCGGCGTCAGCCTGCAGCTGACCGTGATCTCGGTCGTTCTCGGATACGCCCTCGGACTGCTCTTCGCGCTCGGGGTGTCGTCGATCCACCGCGGCCTGCGCTGGCCCGCTCTCGTCGTCGTCGAGATCGGTCGCGGCATCCCGGCCCTCGTCGTGCTCTACATCGTCTACTACGGCCTGCCCGCCGTGGGGGTGCTGTTCAGCAGCTTCTGGGCGGCGGCGGTGGGCCTGACGTTCACCGTCGCGGCGTACTCGTCCGAGATGATCCGCGCCGGCATCCAATCCGTGCCCCGCGGCCAGAGCGAAGCGGCGGCGGCCCTCGGGCTGTCACGTTTGCCGGCGTTCGCCCGCGTGATCCTCCCGCAGGGGCTGCGCTCGGCGATCCCCGCGCTCATGGGCCTGGCGATCCAGTCGTTCCAGGGCACGTCGCTCGCGTACTCGATCTCGGTGAACGAGCTGATGAGCCAGGCGTACCAGGTGAGCTCGCTCACCTTCGCCTATCTCACCGTGTACGTCGTGACCGGGCTGATCTACGCGGTCATCGCCGTGCCCGCCACCTGGGCGTCGGTGTGGGTCGAGCACCGTCTCGGGCGGGGGCACGCGTGATGCGCCTCACCTGGATCGAGGCGACCGTGGGCGATCCGGCCCACGCGCCGCTGTGGCAGCTCCTCGCGGCTCACGTCGAACGGTTGGCGGCCGGGCGTGCTCAGGTGCGGCTGCGTCACGTGGACACCGATGCCGGCGGCATCCGCACCCCCGCCAACCGTCTGCTCAGCGACGCATCCGTGCTCGCCACGGCCATGGATGCCGAGACCTCGAGCGACGCGATCGTGGTGGGCTGCTGGGGTGCGCCGACGCTCGCCGTGCGTGACGCCGTGACGGTGCCGGTGTCGACGCTGACCGATGCGGTGGCTCGCGCGACGGGATCACTCGCCCGGCGCGCTGCGGTGGTCACCGTCGCCCCCGTGCTGGCGCCGCTGTTCGCCGACGACCTCATCGCCCACGGCGCGAGCGGTCTGACCGTGCGCGCGTATGAGCCCGAGTCGACCCTCGCCGACGTCACACGCGCGGTCGCCGATCCCGCGGACCTCATCGCGCGCTTCGACATCGCGGCCCGGAGCGCGGTCGACGAGGGCGCGGATGCCGTGATCGCGGGGTGCGCGTACCTCGGTGCGCTCTTCGCCGCCCACCGGTACACCGCGGTCGGTGGCTCCCCGGACGTGCCGGTGTGGGACCCGAACGCGCTCGCGATGGAGCACGTGCTCTCGCTCTCGCGGCTCGCCGCGGCCGGCATCCGGCCGACCGACCGCGGCTTCCCCCGACCCGACGGCGACCGGGGGCGTGCGCTCGCCGCTGCCGCCCGCCGTCTCGCTGCACTCCCGTCATCCGAAAGGACACCCGAATGACCCGTTACTGCGTGATCGGAGCCGGCGCGGCCGGCATCTCGACCCTCCAGCGCCTGCGCGCGGCCGGCTACGACGCCGACTGCTTCGAAAAGACCGATCGGGTCGGAGGCCACTGGCACACCGACTACGACGCGCTCCACCTCATCACCTCGCGGGATATGACGGGTTTCGAGGGTTTCCCGATGCCGAAGGAGTATCCGCACTTCCCCCGCCGCGATCAGGTGCGCGCCTACCTCGAGTCCTACGCCCGCGAGCACGGACTGTACGACGTCATCCGCTTCGAGACCGCCGTGGTCTCGGTCGTTCCGCGTCCCGGCGACGGGCCCACCGGGGCTGCGGGATGGACGGTCACCCTCGATACCGGTGAGAGCATCGACTACGACGGCGTGTTCGTCGCCAACGGTCATCTCTGGGACCAGAAGCGTCCCGCGATCTCCGCCGACTTCACCGGAACGCAGGTGCACTCCGGGTCGTACCGCAACACGGGCGACATCGAGGGCGATCGCGTCCTGGTCGTGGGGGCGGGCAACTCCGGATGCGACCTCGCCGCAGACGCCGCTCAACACCGGCTGGAAGTCGACATCGTCATTCGCGAAGGGGTCTACTTCCAACCGAAGAGCTACTTCGGCGTACCCCGCCAGGAGATTCCCTGGATGGGGCAGTTCGCTCCCGAGGAGCAGGATCTCATCGCCCGTCTCCTGGCCCGCGTGTCGATCGGCGAGGCGAAGGACTACCCGGGCCTGCCGGAGCCGGCATTCCGTACGCTCGCCGAGGGTCGCACGGTCGTCAACGAGCTGTTGCTCTACTGGGTGCAGCACGGCCGCATCGGCGTGCGTCCGGGCATCGAACGCATCGAGGGGCGCACCGTGCACTTCGCCGACGGGCAGGCGCGCGAGTACGACACGATCCTGTGGGCGACCGGGTTCCACGCCTCGTTGCCGTTCCTCGACGACGCGCTCGTGCCGCGCCGGAAGGGCACTCCGCTGCGTCTGGCGGCGGGCATTGTTCCTCTCGGGCTCGACAAGCTGTACTACATCGGCCTCTCGGCCCCGCGCGGCCCGCAGATCCCGGTGTACGGCGTGCAGGCGGCGCTCGCCCTCCGCATGCTCGCGCTACACGAGGCCGCTCCCGGCGGTCATGTGCCGCTCGCGGCATATCTCGAGGGGCTCCAGGACGCCGACGATCGCATCGACATCGTCCGCGCGGTGTGGAACGACCAGCTCGCCGACACCGAGCATCTGCTCGACGCGTTCGTGCTGGCTCAGGCTCAGGCTCAGGCGGAGTCGGCGGTCTCCGGCGTCGTGTGACGCGCAGCTACCGCGGCGAGGGGCGCAGGGGAGGGATCAGGGGTGGGCGTGTGCGCCCGTGGCATCCTCCCCTCGTCCTAGCTCCTGTGTGGCGCTCGAGCTCGTGCTCCGCGCCTCAGTGCTCCGCCCCGAGCCCGCCGGTCAGCCGACCGTGGAACGCCGCCGCAGTCGCATTCATCCCCTCGAGCTCCACGGTCGTGCCGAGGTGGGCGTACTTCGTCTGCACCGCGTCGAGGGCGGCGACCGTCGAGGCGTCCCAGACGTGCGTGCGCGACAGGTCGATCACCACGCGCGCCGGATCGTCGTGGTACGCGAACTTCGTGGTGAGGTCGTTGCTCGAGGCGAAGAACAGCTCGCCCTCCACGACGTAGCGGGCGGTGTCGCCGTCGACCGTGCGGGTGACGTCCGTCAGGCTCGCGACGCGCCGGGTGAACAGCACCGCCGCCGCGATCACGCCCACCCCCACGCCGATCGCGAGGTTGTGCGTCCACACCGTGATCGCGACGGTCAGCACCATCACGATCGTCTCGCTCAGCGGCATCCGTCGCAGGGTCGAGGGCCGGATGCTGTGCCAGTCGAAGGTCGCGATCGACACGACGATCATCACCGCGACGAGCACCGCCATCGGGATGATGGCGACGACGTCGCCGAACGCCAGGACGAGCACGAGCAGGAAGACGCCGGCGAGGAAGGTCGAGATGCGCGTGCGCGCGCCCGAGGCCTTGACGTTGATCATCGTCTGGCCGATCATCGCGCAGCCGCCCATGCCCCCGAACAGGCCCGACAGCACGTTCGCGGCGCCCTGGCCGAGCGATTCGCGGGTCTTCGACGAGGGGGTGTCGGTGATGTCGTCGACGAGCGCCGCGGTCATCAGCGACTCGAGCAGCCCGACGACCGCCATCGCGAGGGCGAAGGGCAGGATGATGCCCAGCGTCTCGCCGGTCAGCGGGACGTTCGGCACGAGCAGCGCCGGCAGGTTCTCGGGCAGGGCGCCCTGGTCGCCGACGGTCGGCACCGAGATGCCGAAGACCACGGCGGCGCCGGTGAGCAGCACGATGGCGACGAGCGGTGCCGGTACGACCTTCGTCACGCGGGGGAGCAGGTACATGATGGCCAGTCCCGCCGCTGCGATCGGGTACACCGCCCACGGGACGCCGATCAACTGCGGCACCTGCGCGATGAAGATGAGGATCGCGAGGGCGTTGACGAAGCCGACCATGACGCTGCGCGGGATGTAGCGCATGAGCTTGGCGACGCCGAGCAGACCGAGGATCACCTGCAGGATGCCACCGAGGATCACGGTCGCGAGCAGGTAGTCCACCCCGTGCTCGCGGGCGACGGGGGCGATCACGAGCGCGATGGCCCCGGTCGCCGCCGAGATCATCGCGGGGCGCCCGCCGAGGAAGGCGATCGCGACCGCCATCACGAACGACGAGAACAGCCCGAGGCGCGGGTCGACGCCCGCGATGATCGAGAACGCGATGGCCTCGGGGATGAGTGCGATCGCGACGACGAGGCCGGCGAGCACCTCGCGGGTGAGCAGGCGCGGCGAGCGCAGGGCCTGCAGCACGGTCGGTTCGGGGCGCGGGCGCGCGAGGACGTCTGTCATGAGAGGTCTCCAGGACGGGGAGGGAACCCGCGGCGACGCGGGGAAGAATAGGGGGGTCGCGATCGCGACCGCCACCAACTCTACCGTAACGTGAGGTTTGCGGGATCGGGGATGCCATGACCGACGACCGGCCGATGCAGATCGGCGAGCTCGCCGAACGGACGGGCCTGTCCATCCGCACGCTCCGCCACTACGGCGAGATCGGCTTGCTGCGCCCCTCCGCCCGCACCGACGGCGGCTTCCGCCTGTACACCGCCGACGACGAATCGCGGCTGCTGCTGATCCGTCGCATGAAGCCGCTCGGGTACTCGCTCGAGCAGATGGGCGAGCTGCTCGCGGTCGTCGACGGGCTCGAGGCGCGCCCCGACGACGCCGACCTGCGCGCGCGCTTCGCCGACATCCGCGACGAGGCGCTGCAGCGTCGCGAAGACCTGCGGCGCAAGGTCGCCGCGGCCGACGAGTTCGTGGCCCAGCTGGAGGCGCGATGACCGCGCACGACATCGTGCTCGAGGGCCACGGCATCCGTCTCGTCCCCGCCGATCCCACCCACGCCGCGGCGGCGTGGCCGCTCACCGACCCCGAGCTGTGGAGTCGCATGACCACGCCCTGGGCGGACTCGGTCGAGGCCTACGCCGCACGCGTCGAACAGCAGTGGGAGACGCCGGGACTGTATGCCTTCACGGTGCAGGATGCCGACACCGGCACCGTGCGCGGGGCGACGACCTTCTACGAGTACGTGCCCGCGCAGGGGCGGGTCGAGATC
>Ga0065721_10051908_pt1 | contig 13205 bp, 11 predicted proteins | sample Mesricmetagenome_FD_59108 | JGI IMG/M metagenome (GOLD analysis project Ga0065721, IMG submission 59108) | Mesophilic microbial community from rice straw/compost enrichment Sample: eDNA_1 v2 (version 2) | ecosystem: Engineered > Solid waste > Grass > Composting > Bioreactor | place: USA: Davis... | reverse complement strand
TGTTTGCTGTGCAATTTTTTCCGAGATTTAAACAAAAACGAAACGACACAGGACGTCGTCCCATGCCGCTTCGTTTAACATCTGTAATCGCACCCTTGTCTTGGAGCTAAACTAAATGACATTGCCCTCGCGGGGAGCTTCATGAATAAGTCTATGATTAGCAATCGAAGTACAGGCTGTACTCGTGTGGGTGAATACGGATGTTAACGGCTTTCGCTTCAGCGCGTTTAACGGCAACATAGTTGTCGATGAACGACTTCGTGAATACGCCGCCTTCCGTCAAGAAATCGGAGTCAGCTTCCAGAGCGTCGAGCGCTTCGTCGAGCGAGCCAGGTACGCTGCGGATTTCTTTCTTCTGATCGTCGGAAAGCTCGTAGATGTTCGTATCGAACGGTCCATAGCCAAGTGCGGTTGGATCGATTTTGCGTTTGATGCCGTCCAGACCAGCCATCAGCATCGCTGCGAAAGCAAGGTATGGGTTAGCCGTGGAGTCCGGCGTACGGAACTCGATGCGGCAGCCTTTAGGCGTTACTGCTGCAACCGGGATACGGACAGCTGCGGAACGGTTGCCTTTGGAGTAAACCAGGTTAACCGGCGCTTCGTAACCAGGCACGAGACGTTTGAACGAGTTCGTCGACGGGTTCGTGATCGCGATCAACGCTGGAGCATGATACAGGATACCGCCGATGTAGTTCAGAGCCAGCTGGCTCAGGTTCGCATAAGCGCCTTTCTCGTAGAACAGCGGTTCGCCTTCGTTGAAGATCGATTGGTGAACATGCATACCGGAACCGTTGTCGCCGAAGAGCGGCTTAGGCATGAACGTTGCGACTTTGCCGTATTGGCGAGCTACGTTGTGGATGATGTATTTGTACTTCATCAGGTTGTCGGCCGTCTTCGTCAGCGTGTCGAAACGGAAGTTGATTTCCGCTTGGCCAGCCGTTGCAACCTCGTGGTGGTGACGTTCAACGCGCAGGCCGGTTTCTTGCATCAAGCGAACCATTTCGCTGCGGATGTCTTGTTGGGAGTCTACCGGCTGTACGGGAACATAGCCGCCTTTGACGCCGACTTTGAAGCCCAGGTTGCCGCCTTCTTCTTTGCGGTTCGTGTTCCAAGCTGCTTCCTCGGAATCAACGAAGTAGGAAGAGGAGTTCATCGTGCTTTCGTAACGAACGTCGTCGAAGACGAAGAATTCGGATTCTGGCGCGAAGAACGCTGCAGTACCGACGCCGGCTTTCTGCAAGTATTCTTCGGCTTTATGGGCGATCGAACGAGGGTCGCGCTCATAGCGCTCGCCGTCCGGAGTATGAATGTTACACATAACGATCAATGTGGCATGTGCGGTGAATGGATCAACGTATACCGAATCCGTGTCAGGCATCATGACCATGTCAGATTCTTCGATACCGCGGAAGCCTACGATAGAGGAACCGTCGAAAGCAACGCCATTTACGAACGTTTCAGCTTCTACCTCTGTTGCAGGAAGCGTGATGTGGTGCGCGCGACCGCCAAGGTCGACGAAGCGGAAGTCAACGAATTCAATGTTCTTTTCCTTAATCAAATCCAATACTTGTTGAGCAGACATTTAAATTTCCTCCCCATTCCCGAACATTAAAAGGATTTTGTCGGTCTATTGTTCAAGTTTTCATTGAACTTATGAGGTAATTATAAAACCGAGTCTTGTGAAGCGTCAATACTTATGTCAGGTATTTTTTGTGGTTATGTTAGCATTTCTCACATTTTAAGCCCTTGTTCATAAAACATTCAAAATCGGCTAGTCGACGCCATACTCGTATTAACGACAACAACGGCCTGCACTCCGCAGGCCGTTGCAAATCGATCCTATTGTTGAATAGCTTATTTAATCCATGTCGTGAACGCTTCTGCCGGCTCCTTCTGCGTATCGAACCTTTTGCCAAGCAGCGGAGCAAGCTGCTCCAGCTCCTTGAGCAGGTTGGCGAATTGATCCGGGAACAGCGATTGAACGCCGTCTCCCGTCGCCGAGTTGTCCGGGTCGGTATGCATCTCGATGATCAGCCCGTTCGCGCCTGCGGCCACGGAAGCTTTCGTCATCGTCTCCACGAGCTCGCGGCGTCCTGTCGCATGGCTCGGATCGGCGATGACCGGCAGGTGGGACAGCTGCTGGATCACGGGAATCGCCGTTAGATCGAACGTATTGCGCGTGTACGTCTCGAACGTGCGGATGCCGCGTTCGCACAGCATGACATTCGGATTTCCGCCGGCTAGAATGTATTCCGCGGCGTTCAACCACTCGTCGTAGGTTGCGCTGAACCCGCGTTTGAGCAGCACGGGATTCTTAATCGTACCTAACTTACGCAGAAGGTCGAAGTTCTGCATGTTGCGAGTTCCGACTTGCATAATATCCGCGTACTCGGCGCACACGTCGACGAACTCGGGTGCCATGACTTCCGTAATCGTGAGCAAGCCGTATTTGTCTCCCGCGTCCTTCATCCACTTCAAACCTTCGATGCCGATTCCTTGGAAGCTGTAAGGACCCGTGCGGGGTTTGAACGCGCCTCCGCGCAATACCTGGCCGCCCGCGGCTTTAACCAACCGGGCGATTTCATCGATCTGCTCCGGCGTTTCCACCGCGCAAGGTCCGCCCATGACGACGAGGTTGTCGCCGCCGATCTTAACGCCCTTCACTTCGATAATCGTATCGTCCGGATGGAAGTCTCTGCTCGCAAGCTTGTAAGACTTCGAAATCTTGATCACATTCTCAACTCCTTGCATCGAGCGGATGTGCTCTGCAAGCGAAGGAGCAGCCTTGCCGATAATGCCGATTACGGTGCGGTCCGTTCCGCGGGATACGTGAGCCTGCACTCCGCTCTGCTCGATGACGCGAACGATTTCGGCAATACGGCTATCTGTTATGTGGGGGGATGTAATAACGATCATGAATCATTCACGCTCCTGGTTAGTTTAACACTTATACGCTTAGACGCGTATACGCGTCAACGCTTATACGCTTTTAAGCACTAAAGTAAATATAACGAAAAATAGATGCCCTGTCAACGGCCATCCGAGCAACTCCACTCGCGCAGAGCGTGCATAGACGACCGCCGGCCGCATCTATTGTTAGCGATTATTAGAGGTGGATCTCGCATCCAGACTCATTCGGCCGATCCTGCGCTTTTCTTTGCGCTTGGACTTAAACGCGTTAACGCTGAACTTGACCGGATAATAGCATAGAGCGCCGAGCAATGCGCCGACGATGATTCCGCCTACGGTCAGCCGCAAATCCTTCAGCAGAAGCTTGTTCGCCCAATCATGCTCGAACAGATGAATCTGATCGGGCAATATCCATGAGCCGACCTTCGCATTCGGGAACGACATGAGAATGTAGATCAGCTTGCCGAAGACGAACCCGATCAACGCCGCGGGAAGATTGCCCCTCAGCAGCTTTACGAGAGGGAAGATCAGGAAGAAAGCCAAACCGAACGTCGGCAGCGTGAACATCTCGATCGCCATGCCGATCGCGAAGCCCATCGCGATCATCGACGCGCCGCCTTCGGCGCGCATGAGCAACAAGTACTTATATTTCATCCAGCGCCATGTCGTGCGAAGTCTTAGTTGCATGTCTTTCTCCTTAGCCGAGGAGTCCGTTATTTGGATTCCTCCGTAGTCCGCTCCTTCACGTTAGGCAGCAGCTTGTTCGGATTGACCGTTCGAACGATCGGCCAAGTGTTCGGATCGTTGTGATCGTATTGCTCAAGGTACGCGATAACTTCCTTCGTGAGAGCCGTAGGTGTCGAAGCTCCCGAGGTTACGGAAACTTTGTTAACGCCTTCCAGCCATTCGCGTTTCAATTCTCCTAGATCGGCGATACGATAAGCCGGCACGCCAGCGATTTCCTCCGACACCTGCGCCAGACGATTGGAGTTGTTGCTGCGAGGATCGCCGACCACGATACAGAGGTCTGCTTCCTTCGCTTGCGCCGCCACCGCTTCCTGCCGCACTTGCGTCGCTAGGCAAATTTCGTTGTGAATCTCGGCCGTCGGGAACGCTTTGAGTAGTCGCTCCATTAGATGCTTAATGTCCCACTGAGACATCGTCGTCTGGTTCGTTATGATAATACGTTCGGTATCTAGGCTTAGTTTCACAATATCCTCTTCGCGCTCGATCAGATGCACGTGACCCGGCGCGATGCCGATGGCGCCTTCCGGCTCCGGATGACCCTTTTTCCCGATATAAATGACCTCGAAGCCCTCGCCTACTTTCTCGCGAATCAGGTCGTGCGTCTTCGTGACGTCGGGACAGGTCGCGTCGACGAGGGTGAGCCCCTTCTCCTTGGCTCTGCGACGAACCTCGGGAGAAACGCCGTGGGCGGTGAAAATAACGGTTCCCTTGTCGACTTGCTCGAGGATTTCCAGTCGGTCGCTTCCGTCAAGCGTAATGATGCCTTCTTCCTTAAAAGCATCCGTAACATGACTATTATGAACGATCATTCCTAATATATAGATCGGTCGAGGGAGCGACAGGTTACGCGCCGTCTGCAGCGCCAGCACCATCGCGTCGACTACGCCGTAACAGTAGCCTCTGGGGGATATTTTCACGACTTCCATGATGAACGCCCGCTTTCTCGCCCGCTTATCTATGGCCATTGACCCATTATCGCCAGGCGTGCAATTGTCTCTAATTATACCTCATTAATATAGGAGGGGAAAGGTTCGACGACGGTTGGCCCTATTGGAGGATGAATGTAAATGTGTACATTTTTTGTCTTTGAAATGAAAAAATTGTCGTTTTTTTAACTTAAAATGTTAAAACACACTTAATTATGTCGATATATCTAGCGTAATACAAAAATAGAAGGGGTGCAGAACCCCGACAAGGAGTGTAATTGGATGATAGGTTTACGGAAGAGAAGCATCGGCATGACGGTCAAACTCGCATTATGCGCGCTAATCGGCGCAACCGTATGGAGCGGAATCTCGCCAGGCAAATCGGATGCAGCGGCGGTCTCCATTCCCGGAGTCGCTGCGGGCGCTCAGCACTCGGCGGCGTTGCTGCCGGACGGAACATTCTGGGTATGGGGGGAAAATAACGAGAATCAATTGGGGATCGGAGCCCCGTCCGTTGCGCAGCGGACACCGGTGATGAAAGAACTGTCCGGCATTACGTCGATCGCTGTCGGTCACGACCATTCGCTCGTCGTCAATAAGAAGGGCGAATTGTTCGGCTTCGGCGCCAACTGGTCCGGTCAGCTAGGCAAGCCTTATTCCGTAGCAACTACTATTGCCAGCCCGACGCAAATTTCAACTCCGGGAGGTACGGGCAAGGTTACAGTCGCTGCTGCCGGCCAGAACTTCTCGTTGGCGTTGAAAGACGACGGGACGGCCTGGATTTGGGGCTATAGCAGCCATATTAATTACGTGAACAGAGGCACTTCCGTCCAGCATATCCCTTATAAAATCACCGGCACAAGCTGGCAGTACACCGGAGCTGCCGCAGCGCTGGATTCCGGGTTCTTGATCACCAACAATAAAGAAGTGTACGCCTTCGGCCGGAACGATCAAGGACAGCTCGGTGTCGGATCGTACAGAGACCAAACGACGTTAAGTTATGTTAGGGGTCTCAACAATATCAAAGACGTCGCGACATCGGGAACCCATACGCTTGCTGTGACGCATGACGGCAACGTTCTCGCGTTCGGCAGCAACGAATTCGGGAAACTCGGCCTTAACAGCGATACGGCTTCATTCAATAAACCTCAACCGGTGCCCGGTCTGTCGGACATTCAAGCGATAGCCGTAGGCAGCTCGCACAGCGTTGCGCTTGACGGCAGCGGCCATGTTTACCTATGGGGCAGCAACGAATTCGGCCAGCTCGGCAACGGCACGAAAGCTTCGAGCTCTACGCCGATAGAGCTAGGTCTTGATCATGTAATCTCCATTGCCGCCGGTTTCGATCATACGCTCTTGATGCAAAGCGACGGCTCGGTGTGGGCGTGCGGAACGAATTCTTTCGGACAAGTCGGCGTAGGTACGGCGTCAGAATATTTGACCCCCGTTAAAGTGTTCGATTTGCCTCCGACCGCTCCTGCGGATTTCCGCGCCATGGGCGAAGCGCCGACTAGCGTACAGTTGAACTGGAAGGCGAATACGGAATCCGATTTTCATCATTACAACGTATATTGGAGAAGAGCAGGCAGCCCTCCTGAAACTCCGTGGGAGGTCAGGGAGACGACCGACACCGGCTATAAAGTGACTGGGCTCGAAAGCTACAAATATTACGATTTCAAAGTTACGGCTGTCGATGCCGCAGGTCATGAATCGCAACCGACCGAGACGTTAGATCGCTCCCCGGTGTTAAGATTGCCGGATGTACCGCCAGCGTATCATTATTAATCGCATACCAGCTATAAAGCACAATAGCGGCATCAGGAGCTTATAAGCCCTGAGCCGCTATTGTTGCGTCAGCCTATTAACCTCTTATTGCATCGTGCTGCTCCGGTATAACCGGAATCCATATCGTGAACGCCGACCCTTCGCCCGGGCGGCTTTGCACGTCGATGGAGGCATGATGCAGCTCGGCGATCCACTTGGCGATCGATAAGCCCAATCCCGTGCCGGCCGTCTCGCCCCGGGACACGTCCGCGCGATAGAACCGTTCGAAGATGTGAGGAATATGCTCGGGAAGGAGACCGATCCCCGTATCGACGACGGTCAGCCCTACATAATCGCCGGTTCGCGCCGCATACAATCTAACGCTTCCTTCGTTCGTGTATTTAAAGCCGTTCTCGATCAGAATAGAAAGAAGCTGCAGCAAATAATCCCGATTACCGCGCACCCATACGCCGTTCAAGGCCTCCAGCGGTCCAACCAGCCATTCCGCGCGCCGAGGAAGGAAAGACGCTCTGCGCGCTGCCTCTTCCGCAAGCGGTCGAAGCGACAAGCTTTCCATCTCCACGACGTACCCGGCGTCGGCGCGCGCGAGAGCCAGCAGGTCGTTCACCAAGCGGCTCATCCGTCTCGCTTCGTCCGCGATGTCATGGATCGATTCGAGCGAAAGCTGGCGTCTGTCGGCATCCGACAAGCCTTGCGCCTGATTGTCCGCATCGCCGTCGCCTTGCTCCGCCCATATTTTCTCCAGCAGATCCACGTTGCCTCTGATCGTCGTTAGCGGCGTTCGAAGCTCGTGCGAGGCGTCCGATACGAACCTGCGCTGCGCGGCGTTCGTTTCCTCCAGATTTTTGTACGCCTTCTCGAGTCCGGAGAGCATCCCGTTCAGCGTATCCGTGAGCCGGCCCACTTCATCGTCCGCGCGTTCGCGCGGAATGCGCAAGTCAAGCTCCGACCCGCTCTGGATTCGCTGGGCGACGTCGGTTACCCGATCGATCGGCGCGAGCGCCTTGCGCGACAGGAACATCCCGAGCAGGAACGCCGCCAGCAGCGCCGCCCCGCCGGATAACCATAGAATGCCCCGCAGCTGGGATAAGAATTGTTGCTCCCGATCCGTATTCGCTCCCACCAACAGCAGTCCGCCGATGTCCTTGGTCCCGTTAATATAGATCGGTTTTTCGTAAATATAGAAGGAAGTCTGATGGATACTTGCGTCGGTGAACCTTTCGCGCGCCTCCGATTGGTCCGGATACGGCATCGTTATTTCGCGCACGCCGAGCAGCATATTCCGCGATTTGCCAAGCACGATGCCGGCGTGGCGCTGTCTATAGTCCACAAGCTGTATTCCGATAACCGAAGCGTCAAAGCCAGGAGCGGTGGAATCGAGGTTGTATTCGCCGAAAAACCCGCCGGACGTCTGCACCTTCGAGGCGACCTCGCGAAGGCGCTCCCTCAATTCGGACATCGTATTGTGCTCGACAACATTGTAGACGGTTATTCCGAATACAATGAACGCGATCGCGAATAGTCCGGAATACCATAACGTCAGTTTTAGCCTAATCGACATGCTAGCCGTCCCCTTTCAGGACGTAGCCAGCGCCGCGGACCGTCTGGATCAGCCGCTTCTCCCCCTGCTCCTCCAGCTTCTGGCGAAGCATGGCGATGTACACCTCGAGCACGTTGGATTCTCCGCTATAATCGTAACCCCAGATTCGCTCCATGATCTGATCCCGCGACAGCACGCGCTTCGGATTCTGCATGAACAGATGCAACAGATCGAATTCCTTCGCGGTCAGCTCGATGCGACGCTCGCCGCGTAGCGTCTCCCGCCCGTCGACGTCGAGCAGCAAGTCCTCGAAGCGGAATTGCGACGAATCCTCCGCCTTCTCCGGCCTTCTCCGAAGCAGCGCGCGCACCCGCGCCATGAGTTCTTCGAGCGCGAACGGCTTCACCAAATAATCGTCCGCGCCAAGGTCCAGCCCTTTCACGCGATCCTGTATTTCGTCCTTCGCCGTTAGAAGCAGCACAGGCGACGCGATGCCAGCCTCCCTTAGCCGACGGCATACTTCCCAACCGTCCATCTTCGGCATCATGACGTCTAATATGATCAAGTCGGCATGACGGCCGCTGAGCAGCTTAAGTCCTTCGCCGCCGTCTTGCGCCGTGGACACGTCATAACCTTCGAACGCCAAGCTTCTGCGCAGGAGCGAAGTGATTTTGTCGTCGTCGTCGATAACAGCTATATGAGGTCTCGCCATGGACCTTCCTCCCCTATCGTGCGAAGAGCGGGACAACCGCATTCGGCATCCCGCTCTTCATCGCTTCCTTAAGCTTATTGTTGCGAATCGAATTCGTTCCGGTCGCCGATCGTCACGGTGATGTCGAGCTTCTTATCGCCGCGGAAGAGGTGCAGCGTCACTTGGTCGCCGACCGATTTCTTCTTGATCGCTTCGATAAGCGTAGTCGAACTGTCGTAGTTATGGTTATCCATGCCCGTTATCACGTCGTACTGCCTGAGGTCCGCTTTGTAAGCCGGGGTGTTGAACAGCACTTCGCGGACGAAGGAGCCTTTCGTCTTCGCATCGATGCCCAGTCTCTCCGCGATTTGCGGCGTCACGTCTTGAAGCGTAGCGCCGATGAACGGCACCGGTGTCTGCGGAATCTTCGTGTTGCTTTTCAGATTCTCCAAGACGTCCTTGATCGTGCTGGTTGGAATGGCGAAGCCGATGCCTTGCGCTTGGGAGCTGACCGCCGTATTGATGCCGATGACCTCGCCCTGCAGATTGATCAGAGGACCGCCGGAGTTGCCCGGGTTGATCGAAGCGTCCGTCTGCAGCAAGTGCTTATAGTTACGCGTTCCGTTCGAATCCGGAATGCTGATCTCGCGTTCATTGGAGCTTAATACGCCGACCGTAACCGTGTGGTCGAAGCCGTACGGGTTGCCGATCGCAACGACCCAGTCGCCCATGTTCATGCTGCCGGAATCGCCGAGCTTCAGCGTCGGGAAGTCGCTGCCTTTGATCTTCAGTACCGCGAGATCCAGCTCGAAGCTCGAGCCCAGAAGCTCGGCCGTGAACGGCTGCTCGTATCCGTCGACGATTACTTTAATTTCGGCTGCGTCCGCGATCACGTGTTGATTCGTTAGAATGTAGCCCGTCGAATCGAAGATGAAGCCCGATCCCATGCCGCTTTGCTGCAGAGAGCCGTCTTCGCCTCCGTTGTCTTGGCCGTAATTGTCGCCGAAGAACTGACGGAAGAAGTCGTCCTGCCATAAGCTGCCGGAGCTGCTGCGCGTCTTGGCGTAAGTCTCGATCTGGACGACGGCAGGAGATGATTGCTCGAAAATTTTCGCGATATTGTTCGGCCTTACGACGTCGGCAGAGTTGCTAACCGGATTGCTGGCTGCCTTCACGTCTGCTTCGGTCATCGCTTTCGTGTTGCCTCCGAATATTTCGTCGGAGAACCAGTTGTACCGGTCCGCGGAGTACATCAGCGCTCCGACGGTCAGCACGCCGACCAGGAACGCCGCGAAGACGGAACGCAGCGACGTTCTGCGAGGCGGCTTAGAACCGAATTGGCTTCTCTCGACGCCGCCGGATACGGTGAACGGTCGATATTCCCGCGTTACCGTTCCCGGCACGACGATGTCGCGCGACTGATCGGGATCCGCTTGCTCGCTTAGAGAAGATTTGGGCGGATTAGCCCCGAACGGGCCGAATGTATAAGGTTCGGATTCTCTGCGTACGCTCGCGTACGGATCGTCTCGTTTCGTCTGGTCTTGCGATTCGTTCTCGTCTTCCGGTTTTTTGAAAAACTCATCCATCGCGATTGCCTCCTTGCGCCGTATGAAGTGGCGACTTCCTGTATTCATGATCCTATCTTAATCGCGAAACCTTAAAACTATCTTAAACGGAAATGAGAAGGAAGTAAAAGCTAAGGTAAAATTCGCGAATGCAGAAGACGCAAAAAAACGGCACCGCGTGCCGTCTCATGCCGGGAATATGGCTTCTACCTGTCGCAGCTTCGATCTTGCCTCGTCAATCCAGCGCGCCTCGATGTCCGCATCCTTGTCGACCGGGTCCTGGAATTGGTCGATTAATGCTCCGAGTATTCTTGGTTGCGCTTCTTTATCCGAGCCTTCGTTATACACGTGCTTGAGTACGTAGGGCTCGCCGAACTTGATCTTCGCATCGATCTCTTGCGATTCGCTGTCCAGATTGCCGTTCGTCACGTTGAACGGAAGCCTCAGCCACACTTGATGCTTGTCGTCTAGCGCGCAGTCGAACGATCCATGGTCATAATCCCAGTTACCGCCCAGCGCGAAGCCTTGCTCCGACAGATCGTTCTTGACGATCGTGAATTCTTGTTCCTGCGACGTAAGCGAGGAGGGAATGGAATGCATACCGAATGGAACCCCCTTTGGTTTAGTATAAGCCTATCCCGCTTCCGAGGGTTTTATCCTTCCATTCGGGTTTTATCCCTCCTTAACCCAGCCGTTGCGATGAGCGAATATCGCCAGCTGCGTCCGGTCCTCTAATTCGCACTTCATCAGCAGGTTGCTCACGTGCGTCTTCACCGTCTTAATGCTGATGTGGAGCTCGTCTCCGATTTCTTTGTTGGAGCGGCCTTCCGCGATCAAGAGCAGCACCTCGCGTTCGCGCTCGGTCAAGCCTTCGACGTCCTGGCTGGCCGACCGTTTACGCAGACCACGCGTAAGCGCTTGCGATACGTCGCCGCTCATGACCGGCATGTTGCGGATCGCGCCCTGCATCGCGTAGATGAGCTCGTCGGCGGACACCGTCTTCAGCACGTAGCTGACCGCTCCCGCCTCGATCGCGGCCACGACCTTCTCGTCTTCCAAGAAGCTCGTAAGAATGATGATTCGCAGCTCCGGGAATTTACCTAGCAGCGCTTTGGTCGTCTCTACGCCGTCCATCTGCGGCATCATGAGGTCCATCAGAATGAGCTGAGGCATCACGCCGCCGTATCCGCCGTTCGATAGCGCTTCAAGCGCCATCAGCCCGCTGCTCGCTTCTCCGATGACCTCGAAGCGCGGATCGAGCATCAGGTACGTGCGCAAACCCGTCCTAACCATCTCGTGATCGTCTACAATCAATACTTTCCATGGAGAGGCTGCCATGTCCGCCATTCTCTCATCTCCTCATCTATGTATCTATCGATCTATCATGATTATCCGACCCGAAGATAGGGAACCACACTTTGACTTTCGTACCCGCCCCGGGCTTGCTCATAATCTCCGCTTCGCCGCCCAGCTTCTGCGCGCGTTCTCTCATCGTAGACAGGCCATAGGCGCCCGTCCGTACCTGCTCGCTCCGGAAGCCGGTGCCGTCGTCCTCGATATTCATGACGACTTGGCTGTCCGTCTCTCCTAAGTACAAGCGAACGTTGGTCGCTTCCGCATGCTTCACGACATTGCCCATCGCCTCTTGAACGATAAGGAACAGCTGATGCTCCATCGCCTCGGGCAGACGACTGCGGAGCTGCAGGTCGAGCGTTCCCTGAAGCCCGTTCTGCCGGCAATAGTCGGGGAACCAACGATCCATCGCCTCGCATAGGGTGCGGCCTTGCAGCTCCATCGGGCGCAGCTGCGCGATCAGTCCTCGCATCTGCCGCTGAGCGGTGGAGGACATTGCAATGAGCTGCTCCATCACTTTGTTCGCGTGCTCCGGGTTAAGCTCCAGCAGCTTCGGCAGCGAAGAGGCGGACATGTGGAGCGCGAATAGCTGCTGGCTGACCGAATCGTGCAAATCGCGGGCAAGGCGGCGGCGCTCTTCCAGCACCGCCGCTTCCAGGCCCGTCGCTTCCTCCAAGATATCCCGCTCCCCGAGCTGCTGCAGCAGCTTGAGACGAGCTTCCAGCGAGCCCAGCAGCCGATTGAAATCGCGATGGACTTCCGTGAACGCGTCATTCTCCACTTCCGGCAATCTGGCGCTCAGGATTCCCGCCGCCGCTTGTTTCATGGCCAGCTGCAGCTGATCCAGCTTGCGCTGCGTCGTCTGCCCGAACCGGTACGAGATGCCGACTTGCACGAGCAGCAGCCCGACCGTCCAGCTCAGCCATACCTCCGCTTGAGGCACCGACTCTTCGCCGAACATGTCCCACGAAAAGTAGAGCGCCAGCATGAGAACAAGGGTCGCCGTACCCGTGTAGATCGGCGCCCTCCATTTACTGTATCGTATAATCGCTCTCATCTTCTCAACCTACCTTCATGATTCGCACGTCGCCGATGAAGCTGCTGACGACAAGGATGACCCGCTGTTCGGCATCTTGATAGCTCGGCGTCGCAACCGACATTTGATTAAAGAATCCGCCCCGCTTCTGGTCAAGCACCTTGACGTCGCCGATCAGACAGCTGGACATAACCTGAATGCCGATTCTCATGTCGTTCGGCACGTAAACCTTCACGTCGCCGATAAAGGATGAGATTTGAATTCTCGTCTCTCCCAACGGCACCTGAGCCTTCGTGAGGTCGAGCGTCGTATCTCCGATAAAATGAGAGATGTTCATCGGCGTAAGCTCCCAATATTCGTCGCCGAAATAGATGTCGCCGATGAAACGGGAGTGCGTACCGCGCGAATGCCAATCATTCCAGCCATGCCCGTGCTTATGCCGAGATTCGTGATGATGACCGTGTCGGCCGTGCATGCTCTCTTTCCATTCCCGCTTCGCTTGCTTCCACTCTTGCTTCCACTCGTGCTTCGCTTCCTTCAATTGATCCTTCCAGTGACGATTCGCGTCTCCCGCGTCTCCCGCGTGTCCCGTCGCATTCCAACCTGGCGATGGCGGAGGAGGGGGAGGCGACGCTTCGGTGCGGCCGAACGG
>Ga0065721_10051907_pt1 | contig 13212 bp, 14 predicted proteins | sample Mesricmetagenome_FD_59108 | JGI IMG/M metagenome (GOLD analysis project Ga0065721, IMG submission 59108) | Mesophilic microbial community from rice straw/compost enrichment Sample: eDNA_1 v2 (version 2) | ecosystem: Engineered > Solid waste > Grass > Composting > Bioreactor | place: USA: Davis... | reverse complement strand
GACATATGGTCTTATTTGGCCGCAGTTTCGCCGTAAAGCTGTTCGTCCTGCTCGGCGAGCTGTTGTTGCAAGGTGGCCAGATCGTCATGGGCGATATTGATATGGCCGAGTTTGCGTCCGGGACGATCGGTTTTGTTGTACCAGTGGAACGTGCCTGTGCCGCTCAACCAGGACGGCCCGGGATGGCGTGGCTGGTGCTTGGTGAGATCGCGGGAACCGAGAATATTGACCATACCTTTAGGACCATTCGGCTGCGTATTGCCCAAAGGCCAATCCAGAATTCCGCGCAAATGATTTTCAAATTGGCTGCAAATTCCCGCGTTCATGGTCCAGTGGCCGCTGTTGTGCACCCGCGGCGCCAATTCATTAACCAGCAGTTCGTCGCCGCAAACAAAACATTCCATCGCCAACACGCCGACGTAATTTAATTCGTTAAATAGCCGTTCCATATAATCCCGCGCATTGCGCACAGTTGCTTCCGGCAGATTGGGTGCAGGCGCAATGGAACGAATCAAAATGCCGCGGCGATGCAAATTTTCTGTCAGAGGATAAAACACCGTTTCGCCAGACGCGGAACGCGCACCGATTAACGACGCTTCGCGGTCAAAACGCACATGTTTTTCAACCACCCAGGGCCCAGGTGGACTTTCGCGTTCAAAACTTTCGAGATCGGCTTCGGAATGAATTTGCCACTGATTTTTGCCGTCGTAGCCAGATTCCACAGCCTTAATAAAAAGCGGCAAGCCAAATTCGCCATACGCTGCGCGTACTTCCGCAAATGTATCGGCGACTTTAAAACTTGCGGTGGGAATGGCCAAGCGACTCAGTAGTTGTTTTTCCCGGGCGCGATGCTGGGTTTGATAAACCGAATCCGGATTGGGATGAACCTCGGTCAAATTCGCAAGCCCGCGCAGCAAATCTACTGGCACGGCTTCTTTTTCTACGGTGATGACAGTGGGTCGGCCCAACGCATTAAACAGCTCACGAAAAGCCGCTTCAGACGGTTCGTTCAGCAACTCGCCGAGGTCCCAGACAATTTTTTCGCCCAGACCGTCGACGCATTGCGTGGATTCGTCCGGCTCAACCAGAAAACTGAACTGAACACCCAAGCGCAAACCATCCAAAGCCATCATGCGAGCCAATTGGCCGCCGCCGATCACCGCAACGCGCATCATTCAACCTCCACCGGCACAGCGCTGGTCTGGCGGGCGCGCCAGTCGCGCAAACGCGCAGCCAGCTCGGGATCATTCAAAGCGAGAATCTGGGTAGCCATCAGCCCAGCGTTAAAAGCGCCAGCGCCGCCAATGGCTTGGGTCGCCACGGCAACGCCACGAGGCATTTGTACGATGGAAAGCAGGCTGTCCATACCATTCAACGCATGGCTGGATACAGGGACCGCAACCACAGGCAGTTCAGTCATGGACGCCGTCATACCAGGCAAATGTGCCGCGCCGCCAGCGCCGGCGATAATGACTTTATAACCAGAGGCCGCAGCGCCTGTGGCAAACGACACCAAACGGTCTGGCGTGCGGTGCGCAGAAACGACCATGGCCTTGTAACCGATGTTGAATTCATCCAGAACATTGGCGGCTTCGCGCATGGTCGGCCAGTCAGAGCGCGACCCCATGATAATCGCCACCGGCACGTTGCCGTCCGATGCGTGGTCTGTGTTGTTCATTCGGTATCCCGTCAGGTTGAAATGTCGCGATTATGGCGGTTTGTGCAGTTGCTAGAAAGCGGATTTACGGGGCTCAGAACGCAGATTTGGCCCAGGAAACTCAGCATAAGCGCCAAAGAGCGCGGCATTATACACGTGTGTAACCGCTATTAGGACTAGTCTAATACTAAACAGTATTGGACATAGAAAAGTGGTTCTGATGGCGGGCTACCGCTTATCTCTTTTCTGTGACAACTCCCCAAAGTATTCAGCTTGCTCCATAAAACCGTTCAACTTTCCCCTGCCTTGGCCAGCCCATGAATACCTTTCTTTGTCTTTCTTCAAACGTTTTTCACAAGCTCTCTAAATTAATTAATGCTATTTTTCATCGGCTGCAAAAAATTGGACAAGAACTTATAGCAGGAACTTCGCAGGGTTTACTTAAAAGAAAACCCGGTATCAATAAATGACCCGGGTTTGCTGAATCAAAAATTATTTCGATGTTTTAAGTACCGACTACTTTTTTAATTGTTGGTTGGTTCGGCTGCCCAACACGCCGCATAAACCTTCTATATCCGCGCGTACAATTGCGCGTTCATCGAGTTTCCTGCGCGCGGCTTCAGGTAAATCGGTGTATTGGATAATACCGCGCTCTACCAGCACGATAACGACATCTTCAAGAACTCTGACCAGTTCCAGATCTGAATTGTGCAAGCGATCCAGACGCGCTTTCACTTCTTCTCTTGCCGTGAGCCAATTGCGCAATTCCTCGCTTTCAACGGCCAGAACGTCGGTCATTCCTTCAAACGGAGCATGTTCTACCCGCAGCAAGCGTCCCTGATCATCTCGTTGTACGTACACCATAGGTTCTGAGCCTCGTCCGCTATTGGCACCACATGAAAAGAATGACACGACCTTGCTACCGATCCAGGAGCCCATCTTCCAGGGCCGCATCAACATGTTGTGTGGCGATGCTACAACGTTTTGGACGGTGTGAATATACGGCGAATTCGAGCCGGTTCGCTGCGTGATGCTGCGCAAATCAGATTTTGATATGTCCGCGTTGGCGGGACGCATGACTCCAAACCTCTTGATAAAAAGTACCGGGCAGCGTCAGATACGCAGCCAAAAAATGCCGCATTGAGCAAGCAAACTGACAACGGCAAAGCGTGTGAGATTCGCTTGGGCGACAATGGTTTGTGAGATGCTGGCGTAATGGGATTGTTTACGTGCCTGAGGATTAAAGACGGTGCTGGCAAAATTAAGAGCCCACTCTTTTTCATCGAGATTCTCTTGGCGCGCAAGAAACTCCCGGACATCTTCTTGACGCTGGCTCAACTGCTCGCGCAATGCCGTAATTCTGCCGAGCGACGCCACCACTGAATTCAGGAGTTGACGCAACTCATCGACTGAGTCCTGCTTCAGATTGCTCGTAAAGCCCAACAGACTGTCTTCGATCGTCGTAACCGGCGTGAAAACACCTTTGGCAAACAGCTTACCTTCGCCTTGAACGCGCAACTGTTCTTTGATTTTCTGCCAGTCTTGTTCGGGTGCGGTAAATTTCAGCGCGCCCTCACTGTCCAGCTCTGCGCGAATGCCCGCCTGTCCCAAGCTGCTGTTGAAGCGGCGCAGAATCTGCTCCTCGCTCATGCCCTCTTCCAGCACCACGGCCAGCGGTTCGGAAAGCGTGTTTCCGGCGCTGAATACTAAGGTCTCTGCGCCGTTGGCCTGCAACGTTTTGATGGACTCAAGACCTTGAATACTGAAGCGGCTGCGCAAGGGCTCGTTGAGGCGCAGCTTGAGCGTTGCGTCGAGGGAGTTACCCGACAATTTGCTGCGCTGTTCCAGCAATGAATTGAGCTTTTGCAGCGACTGCTGAATGTTGCTGCGCTCGTTGGCGGTTTGCGGCGAACTCAGCTGACGGCTGAGATTTAACTTGAGCGCAGCCAATTGGTTGCTCAATTCGCTCAGATAATGCTCCGCCGACTGCATCGACGACAGTTGCTGGTTGAGCTGTAAATTGAAACTCGATTCACGCCGAGGCACTCGCTCGGGTGCACGTGCCTCGGCTGGATTGGTTTCGGCCGAGCGCGGCCTGATTGCAGTCTCGGGCAAGGGAGTTTGCGGTCGGTGGTGAGGGTCAAGAGCTGTGGTAACAGGTAATTGCTTATCTATTTTCATAGCGTTCGTGTCTGATAAAACAACTATCGTTACAAAGCTTGTTACAGCGATTTTTCATGCTTACAACAGACTGAACAGCGACAGCTGATTGATCTTTAAATAAGTCTTTTGTGTGGCCTGTAATGCCAACTGATAATTCTGCAAATCGATGGTTGCACCGGCGTAATCGAGGCTGGACAGCTCGCCTTCAATTTTCTTATTGACCAGTGATACATCGTCGTTGCTGTTCATCAGCAAGGTCAGGCTATTCTGGCGTCCGCCGAGTTCAGTAATGGTTCCCAATAAACTGCCGTGAGTTGTGTCCAGTTGTTCGATGGTCGCGATAATATCTGCGCGAACGGCGTTCATATCCAGCGTAGGATCTTTGAATTGAGCAATCAGGTTGTGCAGAGAATTCAGCATATCCATGTTAGGGCCGAAAACCGATCGCGCGGTCACGTTTTCATCGACCAGTACGCCATTTGCCACGGCTGCCTGGCGATGTTTATCGTTGCCTTCCACAGTATAGGTCTGCGTTGCCTCATCAAAACTGACTGCCGGCGCATCGCTTAAAGTGCCGGAGAACAAATAGCGCCCTTCTTCGTCACGCACATTGGCAAAGCTGAAAATCGTCTGTTCGATGATTTCCAACTCCCCCGCCATCGCGGCCAAACCTTCATTGGTGTTGGAGCCGTTAGCCGCCCACAACAACAAATCGCGCACATTGAGCATAGCGTCAGAGGTAGCTTTGAGATTCACTTCTTGCGTCGACAGACTGCTGGAGACGTTGGCGATGTTCTTGCGATATTGCTCCAGACTGGCCTCTTCCCGTTGAATCCGCAGCACACGAACGCTGGAAATAGGATCGTCAGACGGCAAAAGCATGCGTTTATTGGTTGCCAGCTGTTGCATCAACTTGGCGAGTTCCGCCGAACTGCCATTCATGGAGTTGTGCATCATGGCGGTAATTTGTGCGTTGGTAATCCGCATGTTTGCCTCAATCAATAAAAAATCGTAACGCCAGGGTTAACGCCAGTAGCAAAAAGCCAGTATCAAAACGCCGCAAGCATATCGTCGAACAGGCGATTGGCAGTGGTAATCACTTTCATATTGGCTTGATACGCCTGCTGGTAATTCATCAAGTTGACGCCCTCTTCATCCAGATTGACCGCGCTGACCGAGTCCCGCTGTGCCTGCGCTGTTTGGGTCACGGTGGTGGATGATTTCAGGTCGGACTGGTTCTGGCGGCTGGTGCTGGCGATTTCGCCCAACAGGCCGGCATAGGCATCATTCAAGGTGAACTGGCTGCCGCCAACGTTAATGGTGCGGTTTTTGAGTTCGAGCAAACCAAGCAAGACTTCGTTGTTGCCGCTTTCGCCAGCCGCCGATGAGAACGCCAGTTCTTCCGGCGTCAATCTATTGACCTTCAATATTTCCGAGGTGCTGGCGGCGTTGTAGACCAGCAATGGTTGACCTGGATTGCCGTTCAAATCAAAACCGGTCGCGAGAACATCGTTCACCATCTGCGCCAGCGCGCTAGCCATGTCATGTAAGTCGCTCTGGATCGGCCGCAAGGTGCCGTACTCAGCTTTGTACAACCCGCCAAAGGCGCCGCCGAAGCTATCCTGCTGCAGGGGAAAGCTCGAACCGGCAAAGGACAAAGCCACTTCCTGCTCACCATTGGCGTTGCCGTTAATCTGCAACTGACCGGCGGTGTTGCCCGCTACCAGCGGTTGGCCATTTGCCAAAGCCACGCTGATGGAGCCATCTGCCATCTCGCGGATACGCAGGGATGCAAATTGGCTCAGGCTGCCAACCAGAGATTCGCGATGATCGCGCAACGCCGTGGTATCACTCTTCACCGATTCAGCCGCAATAATCTTTTCATTCAACAACGCGATGTTGCTGGTCAGGCCGTTAATTTCGGTGACCATGGCGGTGCGCTGTTCTTGCAATGCTTGAATCTGCAGGTCGACGTTGGTGTTGAGACCGTTGAAGCGTTGGCTGAGGTTGCTGGCTTCGCTGATGATCTGTTGTCGCAGCGCGATCGAACCGGGCGTTGCGCTGGCCTCGCTTAAGGCGGCAAAAAAACGGTCAAGCCCGACGCTGATGCTCGAACCTTCACCGGCCATCAAACCTTCGATAGCGGTGTAATACTGCTGCGAGCTGCTGTAATAGTTCTGCTCGGTGGTCGCGCGCCATAGCTGCTGATTCTGAAAGTCATCGGATAAACGACGAATACCCGTGACTTCCACGCCGCCACCGATCTTCAGGCCGCCTTGTCCGCCCAGTGATGCCATGACCGGACTCAAGCGACTGAAACCCGGTGTGTTCACGTTGGCGATGTTCTGCCCGGTAGTGGCAAGGGCAACTTGCGCTGCGCGGACGCCGCTGTAGGCGATTTGATTGAGAGTACTCATAAATCGGTCTCTTTACGCACAATCCGAACTGACTGTGCGAAGGCTGCAGAGCGGGATTGATGGGCGCCTTCGGCACCAACATGGGTGGCTTTCTCACTTAAGGCGACCGTTTCTGGCGTTGGCTTAAATTCCTCTGACGGATGCGTTACACCGGCTTTAAGCCCATCCGTTTTGAGAGCTGCGGATAGCGGTGCGGCGGCGCTGTCCAGGTCGCGCAATATTTTGGTGGCGTAATCGCGGGTTTCGGAAAAAGGAATGCGCTCCACCCAATTGGTGCGGCTGATTTCCCCTCTGCGCGGATCGCCATGGCGCTGTAGCCATTGGTCTACCCTGCCCGGCCCGGCGTTATAGGCACAAACCGCCAGTGCCTCGTCGCCATCGTAGCGCTCCAGCATTTTGTTCAGGTAGGCGCTGCCCAGTTGTTTGTTGTAGTTGCCGTCAGTGGTAAGGCGCGCCTTATCGAATGGAATGCCAAGCTCTGCCGCCATGTCGCGCGCGGTATCCGGCATGAGTTGCATAAGACCGAGTGCGCCTTTGGGCGAGACCGCGTCCACACGTCCGGCGGATTCATGACGAATAATGCTGTCGACCAGCTGGCTGAAACTTGCCGCGCCGGAACGCCAGGCGCTACCCAGATTCTCCACCCCCCGCTTCCAGGCGCCGCGCAAGGGATCAAGCAGGCTTGCGGAACGCGAAGGTAAATCGGCGCTGCGCGCAACTTCGCTGGCTTGTTCGAGACTGGCGCTTTGGCCGGCATTGCCCGAGAGCTGTTTGACCAGCAAATCCGCGATGCCGGTTTGTTTTTTAGCGGCCAGGGTTTCTGCCAGCACGCCATCGTAAAAATCGCGCATGGTGTCCAATTCGCGACTGCGCAAGGGACTATCGGTCGATAGAACATCGCTGGCTTTGCGCATTTGCTTGAGCACCTGCTGAAGAAACAGCGCCTCAAACTGCTCGGCCGCCATTTCCAGCTGACTGTGGTTAGCAGTAGTGGGAGCAGCACCGCTGATGCCTTCGCCTGGTGTGCGGCTATTCGGATGCTGTAGAAGGGACACAATACTCATGGGACCAGGGCCTGCAGTTAAATAACAATCAGCTCGGCGTTGAGTGCGCCAGCTTGTTCCAATGATTGAAGAATGCTCATGACATCGCTCGGGGTTGCGCCGAGGCTATTCACGGTATTGATAATGCTCTCCAGACTGGCGCCTTGCGGCCACTCGAACATGGGCTTGGCTTCTTCAGAAATGGCGATATCAGTGCGTGGTACAACAGCGGTTTGACCGTCCGAAAAAGCCCCGGGCTGGCTGACTTGCGGCGTTTCGGTGATGGTAACGGTCAAGCTGCCGTGACTGACGGCTGCCGCTTTAACCCAAACACCCTCGCCGATCACTACCGTACCGGTGCGGCTGTTGAACACCACTTTGGGACGGGTGCGTCCGAGCTCGACATCGATGTCCTCAAGCATTGCCATAAAACTGATGCGTTGATTGCTGTCGGCGGGTGCGCGCAGGGAAACTTTGGTGGCGTTCAACGCAGTTGCCGTACCTGCACCAAACTGCGCATTCACTGCTTCAACTACGCGGGTCGCGGTTTGAAAGCTGGGTTTGCGGATATTCAGCATCACTTCATCGCGCTCACTGAAGTCGGTGGGAATCAGCCGTTCGATGGTTGCGCCGTTAGGAATTCTGCCGGTGTTGGCGGTATTGATGGATACGCTCGAACCGCTATTGCCACTCGCGTTCAGCCCGCCCACCACCAATGCACCTTGTGCCAGGGCATAGACCTCGCCGTCGACGCCATTTAAAGGCGTCATCAACAACTGACCGCCGCGCAGGCTTTTGGCATCACCGAGCGAAGACACGGTGACATCGACGGTCTGACCGGGGCTGTAAGAAGGCGGAATGCTGGCCGTCACCATAACCGCCGCGACATTCTTTAATTTGGGATCGATATTCGCCGGCAGGTTAATACCGAACTGCTGAATCATGTTGGTAACGGACTGGCTGGTGAATTTGACCTGGCTTTTATCACCACTACCGTCCAGCCCGACGACCAGACCGTAACCAATCAGCTGGTTGTGACGAATGCCTTCGATATCCACCAGATCCATCATGGGCACCGCCTGCGCCGTCCAATGGCACAGGAGTAGATAACCGGTGAGCAAAAATTTTAGTGAATGAGACATAGATTACTCAGCGCAAAAGAGGCCCGGCGTTAAAAAGGAAATAACGGATGCGTGAAAAAGCGCGTCAGCCAACCGGCTGAGTTGCTGTCGTTAAGTGCGCCGCGACCGGCATAGGAGATTTGCGCGTTAGCTACGTTTTGTGAGGACACTTGATTGTTGCGGTTAATATCTTGCACGCGCACAAGGCCGGTCAGGCGAATATATTCATCGCCCTGATTCAGCTTGAGATTTTTTTCGCCCTTAACCAGCAAGGTGCCATTGGGCATGACTTGATGGACGGTCACCGCAATGGCGCCACGCAAAGTGTTTTGCTGCGAGCTTTTGGCGGAGCCGTTAAAGTTGCGGTCCCCCGACAGCGCGGTTTCGACATCGGGCTCGGGGGATCCGAATAAGGTGGGAATACCCACGCTCACACCCGAGGATTTACCAAAACTGGTGCCTGCACTCTTGCTCGACTGGGTAGATTCATCGAGCACTATGGTGAGGATGTCCCCTACTCTTAGCGCGCGATTGTCCTGAATCAACGAGCCGCTGTAACCGGCGCGAAACAAGCCGCCGCTGGTGGTCGGCGGCAGGGTGTAATCGAGCTCTGGCGGCTGATATTCCTTCGAGTCATCGCCTGGAAGAACCGCAGCAAAGCGCTGACAGCCACTCATCAGCACCAGCGCAACCAGCATAAGTAAGATACGCATAAAACGGGCTCAAACAGTCTGATTAAGGAACTGCTTCATGCTGGAAGCGGCGTCCAATACTTTGGCGTTGGCTTCGTAGGAGCGCTGAATGGAAATCATCGATACCATCGCCTCAACCACTTGTACGTTGGAACCTTCAAGTACCCCTTGTTTGATCTGACCCAGACCGTTTTCACCGGGAGTGCCTTCCACCGGCTCACCGCTGGCAACGGTTTCGCGATACAGATTGCCACCCAAGGCTTCAAGGCCGCCTGGGTTAACAAAGCTCACCAGGGTAATCTGCCCCAGCTCAACCGGTGTTGTTTCGCCCGGCAATAAGGCGGTCACAATGCCGTCGCTGCCCACGGTGAAACGGCTTGCGCCTTGCGGAACTTCAATGGCAGGCGTCAAGGGCAAACCCTGGGCATTGACCAGCATGCCCTCGGCATTGAGTTGTAACTGGCCACTTTCGGTATAGAAAATCTCGCCTGAGGGTGCTTCAACCTGAAAAAAGCCATTGCCGATAATCGCCAGATCCATCGGCTGGCCGGTGGTTTGGATATTGCCTTCCGTGAATACCTTTTGCGTGCCGGCAACGCGCACACCGCTACCTAACTGAATGCCCGAAGGCACGGTATTGACTTGATCCGCCTGCGCGCCTGGCTGGCGTTCAATGGCGTAAAACAGATCTTCAAACACCACACGGTCACTTTTAAAACCAGTGGTATTCACGTTCGCCAGATTATTCGCCACGGTTGCCATGGCTTTATCCTGAGCGATCAGTCCCGTTTTGCTGACCCACAATGCTGAACTCATGTTATGTCTCCGATGGGCGCTTAGCCGCCACGAATTATGCGGTTACCTGCCTCAGATAAACTCTCGGCAGCTTTCATCATTTTTACCTGGGTTTCGAACAGGCGATTGAGGCTCATGGTGGCCATCAGCTGATCGATGGACGAGACGTTACTGCCTTCCAAATGCCGTGAAACCAGCGTCACGTCTTCATTGACCGGTGCTTCCTGACCATCGATAGGGAGCAGTAAACCAGTCGCGGTTTTGGTGAGTTCGCCAGCGGCTATATCAACCAGCTTGATGCGATCGACCTCGTTAATCAGAATCTCGCCGCGCGGCTTGACGGACACCACGCCATCACTCCCGATGTGCACGCTGTCGTATTCGGGCAGCACAATCGGGCCGTTCTGACCAATGACCGCACGACCATTGATGGTGAGGCGCAAATCAGCGTCGATCTGCATACTGCCGTGGCGGGTGTAGGCTTCGCCGTCGCCATTTTCGACCGCAATCAACCCGCGCCCCTGAATGGCGATATCCAGATCACGTCCGGTCGCCATCAAAGCACCCGGCGTAAGGTCCACGCCGTTGTTCTGTACCAGCGCCATATGGCGGCTGTCATAACCGTAGCCATCCACCGGCGTTGCGGTAGCCTGCTCCAGATCAGCGCGAAAACCGGGAGTGTTCACGTTGGCCAGGTTATTCGCACGTATCTGCAGCGATGACATGGTGCGGCTGGCGGCGGTCATTGCGGTATATCCCAAACGATCCATTGCTTAGCCTCAGATTGCGTTAAATAACACTTGGGTCAGTTCTTTATCGGTGGACAACACTTTAGTGTTCGCCTGGTAGTTGCGCTGACCTTCCATCAACTCAACCAACTGCTGGGTTAAATCGACGTTGGAGCTTTCCAGCGCACCGGCGGTAAGCACCCCGAACTGACCGGTACCCGCCACCCCGATGACCGGTGTGCCGGACTCTGTGGTTTGTACCCAGGACGTGCCGTTAACGTTTCTCAGGCCATCAAGGTTGGTGAAGTTGGCCAGCACCACTTGGCCCTGCAACATGCGCTCGCCGTTGCTGTAGGTGGCGTAAATTTTTCCATCTTTCTCAACCGCGATACCGGTTTGTTCACCAGCGGCGTAGCCGGTTGGATCGTTGCGATTAACCATGAAATCGGAACCGAACTGGGTAGAACCGCCGATGGTGCCGCCGCCGTAATTCAGCGTGATGGCTAAGTCGTTAACACCGCCGGCTAAGGGCGCAGTAATCACCACGTCTACGTGGTTCGGTGGACTGGCCGGATCATTGGCGAGAACACCCGCGTAGTCGTAAGGCGAGGTCATATGGCCGTTGCTATTGAAGGTCAACGCTTGAGTGACGGGGTCGCCGGCACCGTCCACCACGGCGGTACCGTCAACGTAATAATGCGCCGTCCAATTGTTGTCCGCGTTCTTCACGAAGTACTGCGTCAGCGTGTGTTCTTTACCCTGGGAATCGAACACCTTGGTGGTGTAGGTGGAGTTGTAGGTATTGATGTCGTTGGCATCAAATGGCAGACCGGCCGGAATCGCCTGCTGGTTTGCATCCAAGTTCACGACAAAATCCAGCGCGTCGGTGGCTTGAGCAGGAATATTGGTGGTTTGCAACTTCAGGTTACTCACCGTACCCACCTGCAGATTGTTTTGCGCATCCACTGGATAACCTTGCAAAAACTGACCGGAGGCATTGACCAGATTGTTGTTGGTGTCGATGCCGAATACCCCAGCGCGGGAGTAACTGATATCACCATTGCTGGCTTTATTGATGTAAAAACCGCCGCCGTTGATCGCCAAGTCCAGATTGCGCCCGGTGTTTACCAGAGAACCGCCCTGGCTGATGCTCTGAGTAAGTCCCAGAACTTCCACACCCATCGCCCGGCTTTCGGCGTAAATGGTGCCGAATTCCGCGCGCGAGGATTTGAAACCGGTGGTGCCGGCGTTGGCGATGTTATTGCTGACGGCATTGAGTTTTTCGTTGGTCGCGCTCAGACCGGTCAAGGCGATATTGAAGCTCATGTGATTAACCTGTTATCAGAAGAATAAGTGAATGAATGACGACTACAGCAGCCCGGCGAGCGAGGCTTGACCGAATTCGGTGATGTTATAAAAAGGCACAGCCCCGGCACCGACGACATCCAATACCGGGCCTTCGGCGCTGACGCGCACGTTGCTAACCAGGCCGGAAATTTCGACCTGCGGGTATTCACCTGCGTCGGTGGTGACTTCCAGGGCGTAGTCGCCCGGCGCCAGTCCCAAAGCCTTGGGGTTAATTTCAAAAGGCACTAACCCGGGAGCTTGAGCACCCAGTTGAATCTCTTTTTTCACGCCATTGCTGTCCCTCAAGGTCAACACGGTCGCGCCTGACGCATGTTGCAGATTGATCTGCGCTTTTACCGGCTCGGCGTCCAACTGCGCGCGGCTCACCGCGACTTTGACTTCCTGCCCGACTAATCCGGCGGCGGTCAGGGTCTGCAGGTTATCCAGCAACACCAAATTGCTTTTGCTCAGTTCGGACATGTTTTCCAGGCTTTTTACCTGAGACATGGCGGAGTACTGTTCGAGAAACTGGCTGCTGTCCACAGGATTGGTAGGGTCCTGATTTTGGATCTGCGCCACCATCAAAGTGATGAACTGGTTTTCCATCTGCGTCGCGTCACTGACATTAACGCCCTGCTTGATGGCTTCATCAATGCCATACGCTTGCTTGGAATGCTCAAGGGAATTGACCGTGGTCATTACGCGTCTCCTCCCAACTTGAGCAGGCCTTGCTGCATGCTCGTGATGCGATTGAGAATTTCCACGCCGGTCTCGAAACTGCGGCTGGCGGACATCATGTCGGTCATTTCTTCGATTTCATTGATATCGGCGTAAAACACATAGCCGTCGCGATCGGCGAGTGGGTTATCCGGCTCATAACGCTTCTCCGGCGGGCGTCCCGCGGATACCACGTCAAGTATCTGAACCTGCGCGCCGCCCATGCCCACGCCGCGCGTGAGTTGGTCGTTGCCATAGACGGCAGCAAAGACCGGTTTGCGCGCCTGATAAACGTCCTCCGGCGCAGCCGCAGCAGAATCGGCATTTGCCAAGTTACTCGCGACGGTGTTCAAACGAACGGTTTGGGCATTCATTGCTGAACCGGCAATGCGGTAAATAGAATCAAAAGCCATGATTTATCGCCCCTCGATGGCTTGTTTAAGGCCGCGGAATTTCATGTTGAGAAAAGTAAGACTGGTCTGGAAGTCCATGGCGTTTTTCGAGAAAGCCGCTTGTTCAACACTCAGCTCAA
>Ga0065721_10051906_pt1 | contig 13215 bp, 12 predicted proteins | sample Mesricmetagenome_FD_59108 | JGI IMG/M metagenome (GOLD analysis project Ga0065721, IMG submission 59108) | Mesophilic microbial community from rice straw/compost enrichment Sample: eDNA_1 v2 (version 2) | ecosystem: Engineered > Solid waste > Grass > Composting > Bioreactor | place: USA: Davis... | reverse complement strand
CGTCGGCGCCCGCGCCTGGTCGCCCGCCATGCTGGAAGCCACCGACCTCACCGAATCCCACATGCCGCGCCTGTTCGAGGGCTCGCAGCCCACCGGCACGCTGCGGGCGGAGGTCGCGGCGGACTGGGGCGTTCCGGCCGGCACCATCGTCGCGGCGGGGGCCGGCGACAACGCGGCGGGGGCGGTCGGCGTCGGGGTTGTGGCGCCGGGCACGGCCTTCCTGTCGCTGGGCACGTCCGGCGTGCTGTTCGTCAGCGGCGACCGCTTCGCCCCGAACCCGGAGCGCGGCGTCCACGCCTTCTGCCACGCCCTGCCCGGCCGCTGGCACCAGATGTCGGTGGTCCTCAGCGCCGCAAGCTGCCTGGGCTTCGCCGCCCGCCTGACCGGCTGCGCCGATGAGGCCATGCTTCTGAAGGAAGCCGAGGAGCACGCGGCCGACATCGGCCCCCTCGTCTTCCTGCCCTACCTCTCCGGCGAGCGCACCCCTCACAACGACCCGCAGGCCAAGGGCGTGGTCTTCGGCCTCACCCACGACACCACGCGCGGCGCGCTCGCCCGCGCGGTGCTGGAGGGGGTGGCCTTCGCCTTCGCCGACGGGATGGCGGCGCTGGAGGAGGCCGGGGCGGAGGCCAGCCGCCTGCTGGTCATCGGCGGGGGCGCGCGCAGCGCGCTGTGGGGCCGCATCATCGCAAGCGTACTGAACCGGCCGCTCGACTACCCCGCGGGGGCGGAAGTCGGGCCGGCCTTCGGCGCGGCGCGGCTCGCCCGGCTGGCCGAAACCGGGGAAGACCCGGAGGCCGTCTGCCGCCCCCTGCCCGTCCGCCAATCCATCGAACCGGACCCCGCGCTTGCCGACCGGATGGCCGGGCGCCACCTTCTGTTCCGCCGCCTCTATGGCGACCTGAAAGACGCCTTCCGGGAATCCGAGCATGCCTGAACCCCGTCCCGTCGTGACCGAACACAACGTCCTGGGCGAGGGGCCGGTGTGGTCGGTGCAGCGCCAGCGCCTGTTCTGGACCGACATCCACGGACGCCGCCTGTGGTGCTTCGACCCCGTCGCCGGCACCAGCCGGAGTTGGGAGCCGCCCGACCGCATCGCCAGCATGGCCTTCCGCCGCGACGGCACGCTGCTGGCCGCCTTCGCCCGCAGCTTCGCGATCTACGACCCGGACAGCGGGCGGACGGAGCCTCTCCACGACTTCGAGCCGGACCAGCCGACCACCCGCCTGAACGACGGGCGCTGCGACCGCCAGGGCCGCTTCATCGCCGGCGGCCTCGACGAGGGGCAGCCGCAGCGCCCGATCTCGGCCGTGTGGCGGCTGGATCCCGACCGTGCGCTGCACCGGCTGATCCCGAACGTCACCATCGCCAACAGCCTGTGCTTCAGCCCGGACGGCCGCACGCTCTACATGGCCGACACGCCCCAAAGGGTGATCCGCGCCTACGATTACGATCCGGAGACCGGTCGGATCGGGGCGGAGCGCGTGTTCCACCGGCTGCCGCCGGGACCGGGCAGCCCGGACGGCTCCGTCGTCGACTCCCAAGGCTATCTGTGGAACGCGGAATACGGCGGCGGGCGCGTGGTGCGCTATGCGCCGGACGGCACGGTGGACCGCGTGGTCACCCTGCCGACGCCGAACACCACCTGCCCCGCCTTCGGCGGACCAGACCTGACCACGCTCTACATCACCACCGCCGCCGAGGGCACGCAGGGCGACCCGCTGGCCGGCGCGCTGTTCGCGGTGGAGACCGACGTTCCGGGCCTGACCGAATCCTTCTTCGCCGGGTGACCGCCCATGGCCGATAACGCCCGCTACCCCAGCCTGACGGATCGCCCGGTGCTGGTCACCGGCGGCGGAACCGGCATCGGCGCCGCCATGGTCGAGCATTTCTGCGCCCAGGGCAGCCGCGTCGCCTTCCTGGACATCGCGGAGGAACCGTCCCGCGCCCTGGTCGAACGGATGGCCGAGTCCAGGCCGCTGTTCATCCCCTGCGACCTGCGCGACATCGCGGCCCTGCGCGCGGCCGTGGCCCAGACCGCCGACGCGCTCGGCCCCATCCGGGTGCTGGTCAACAACGCGGCCAGCGACGACCGCCACCGCTGGCAGGACGTGACGCCCGACAGTTGGGACGACCGCATGGCGGTGAACCTGCGCCACCAGTTCTTCGCCGCGCAGGCCGTGGCGCCGATGATGGCGGAGGCCGGGGGCGGGTCCATCGTCAACCTCGGCTCCATCACCTGGGTCATCGGCCAGGGCGGCATGCCCGCCTACAGCACCGCCAAGGCCGCCGTTCTGGGGCTGACGCGCAGCCTCGCCCGCGACCTCGGCCCCGCGCGCATCCGGGTCAACTGCGTGATGCCCGGCGCCGTTATGACTGAACGCCAGCAACGCCTGTGGATCACGGAGGAGGACAAGCGCACCATCCTGGACCACCAATGCCTGAAACAGCTCCTTACCCCCGCCGACATCGCGCGGATGGTGCTGTTCCTGGCGGCCGACGACAGCGCGATGTGCACCAACCAGAGCTTCATCGTGGACGGCGGCTGGGTGTGAAGGCCGCCCTCCCGGATGTCGCCGTTTTGCTTCAACCGGAAGCGCGGCCGTGGTGGTGAGATGCGGCTCTCACCGCGCAAAAGGAGTAGTCGCCGTGTCCCGTGCTCGTCTGGTCCCGGTCCTGTGCATCAGCCTCTCCCTCCTGTCCGCGCCGGCCATGGCGCAGGGCGGCTTCACCTTCGGCAACCCGAGCCAGAACAACGAGAACACGACCTTCGGCATCGACAACGACCTGCTGGGCAAGCTGGGCGGTGCGGCCGTCGGCGCGCTGGCGGGCTCGGCCATCGGCAAGGGCACCGGCAACCTGCTGGCCATCGGCGCCGGCGGCCTGCTGGGCTATTTCGCGGGCGGCTACCTGATGGACCAGCTCAGCCCCGGCTCGCGCACCGCCGTGCAGTCGGCGGAGACCCGCGCGCTGGACGCGCCGGTCGGCCAGACCATCCGCTGGAACAGCCCGGACGCCGCCAACACCCACGGCACCATCACGCCCATCCGCGCCGGCCAGGACCAGTACGGCCGCGAGTGCAAGGAATTCCAGCACAAGGTGATCATCGACGGTCGCCAGGAAAACGCCAGTGGCACGGCCTGCCGCGGCAGCGATGGGCAGTGGCAGCTGGCGGCGAAGCAGTAGAGGCTTTTTAACCACGGAGACACAAAGGGCACAAAGAGCTTCAAAGAGGGCTTTTCCGCTGATCGACCTGTTCGCGCAGCGGAACATCCTTTGTGTTTTTCTTAGTGTCCTTTGTGTCTTTGTGGTGAATTTCTGATTCTACCAGCGTGCAGCGGACTTGCCGCACAGCCCCGGCGTTAACCAATGCAACATCGTGCAACACATGAATGGGATGTGTTGCACGGGAGGTGGCGAGGGAGCGGAAGAGGCGCGCGGATTCAAGACGCATTGCGGGCGTTGGCGGCAAAGATGGTATTGAATGACTGGGAACAAAGCAAGATCGGCGCCGGCCGCGGTAGGGCTCTGAACTCAGGTTAACGACATTTCTGAAAGCGATAATCGTCCCTTCTCCCCTCTGGGGCGCGGAGTCGAAGACCGGCAACGCACTGCAATGAGGCTGCGTTACCGCCCTTGCCGGGCGCCCCCTCACCCTAACTGGGTCGCTCGCAAGTCTCGCGCCCCCTCTCCGCCTTTGATCGCCTTCGGCGCTCAACCGGCCTTCGGCCGTCGGCTCCGAGCCCCAGAGGGGAGAGGGGATTTTAGATGCGATTGCCTTGCCGGCTGCGGCCCTACTCGCCCTCCTTTACCGCCACGGTTTGCACCAGGACGGTGGCGGTGTCGGTCGGGACCTCGACCGTCACGGGGACGATGCGGCCGTCCGGGCCGTTGCGGCCGAACCAGACGGTGGCGTGGCGATCCTGGCCCTCGGCGAAGAACTTGGACGGGTCGCGGTCGCTCTGGAAACCGGCGACGGGTCGGATGGTGACGGCGCAGACCTCCGCCGTGCCGGCCGCGATGCGGTAGCGGGAGGGTGGCAACTCCTCCCGTCCCTTCGGCTTCAGGATGACGTCGTAGCGGCGACGGCCGTCAAAGGTCGGGTAATGGCCGCCGCAGCCGCCGGCCTGACTGGCCGACAGGATCACGGCTGCCCCGACGCTGAGCGGATCGACGCTGCCCCGCCGGTTCTGCGCGGGGACCTTGGCCGCATCCTCCGGGCTGAGCGGCGGATTGGACGTCACCTCCACATCCTCCGGGCGGAAGGACAGGGCCATGACGTCCTGCTTGCGGCGCAGACGGCGCTCGCCCCGGAACTGGTCCGGGTGCACGGCGCCCGGCTCCAGCGTGCCCAGCGCCTCCGCGCTGTAGCGGAAGTTGGTGAACAGGCTGAGCCACGAACTCGCCTCGGCGAGCAGGTGCGCCTGATAGCGGACGGAGGGGCCGTGCCGCTCCTCCGTCAGCACGACGTTGCCACGGGCGAGCGAGATGCCGCCGCTGTAGGCGGCGAACTCCATCTCAAGCGTCGCCCCCTGCCCCGCCGCGGGTGTCAGCAGGGCGAGCCCGAGGCCCACCAGCCCGATGCAGCGGCGCGCTGCGATCATGCGCCCGCAGGGGGCTGAACCACGATGTCCTGGTATTCCGGGTGGCGCTTCAGATAGCCGGCGATGAAGGGGCATTCCGGCACGACCTTCAGGCCATGCGCCCGCGCGTCATCGAGCGCGCCGCGGGCCAGCGCCGAGCCTATGCCCTGACCCGACAGGCTTTCCGGCACCTCCGTGTGCTGAAGGACGATCTGGTCGCCGCGCAGGTCGTAGGTCACGACGGCGATCGCGTCGCCGACGGCCAGTTCGTACCGCTTCCGGGCTGCGTTGTTCTTCACATCAGCGCTCATTCTCTGCCTCTTTTCCCCCGTCCCTATCTTCCCACGTCACTGTAGGCCGATCACGACGCCTTCGTTCGCCCGCAGGCGGATGGTGCCGGGAATCGGCTCGTTCACCCTGTCAAGGTGAGTAGACAGACGGATATGGGCACCCTCCGGCTGGCCGTCCACCTCGCGCGGCTGGCCGCCCAGGTTCAGCAGGACGCGGAACCCGCGCCCGTCGTGGTGGCGCTCGTAGACCAGCACATCATCGTTGGCCGAGACGCGGCGGTATTCCCCGACCGACAGGGCCGGCTCCGCGCGCCGCAGGGCCAGCAGGGCGCGGTGCAGGGCCAGGATGGAGGTCGGGTTGGCGCTTTGCGCCGCGACATTCACGCGCGGCCAATCGGCGCCCAGCGGCAGCCAGGGTTCACCGGTCGTGAAGCCGGCGTTCGGGCCGCTGTCCCAGGGCATGGGCGTGCGCGCCGGGTCGCGGCCGAGGCCCAGGCCGGGGATGTTCTTTTCCCACGGATCCTGCACGCGGTCGGGCGGAATGGGCACGTCGGTCATGCCGATTTCTTCGCCCTGGTAGAGCGTCGGCGTGCCACGCAGGGTCAGCAGCAGCATGGCCGCCACCCGCGCCTGCGCCGGCCCCAACCGGCTCGCCACGCGGGAGCGGTCGTGGTTGCCCAGCACCCAGTTGGGCCAGCCGCCGAGCGGCAGCGCGTCCTCGTACTGTTCGATCAGGGCGGCCAGGGCCTTGGCCTCCCACGGCGTGGACAGCAGGTGGAAGTTGAAGGGAAGCTGGAAGCCCGACAGGTCGGTCCCGTAATAGGCCATCAGCCGGTCGATGGGCAGGTACGCCTCCCCAATCAGCAGGCGGTCGCCGGGGTAGGCGTCCACCACGCGCCGCATGGCGGCGATGGCGTCGTGCACCTCCGGCTGGTCCATGGTGTGGAGGCGGACGACGCGGCGGGTCGGGGACATGCCCTCGCGCCAGCCGGGGTTGGGCGGGTTGTCGCGGAGGTGCTCGTCCTCGATCAGGTGGTGGATGGCGTCCACGCGGAACCCGTCCACGCCGCGGTCGAGCCAGAAGCGGAGCACGTCCAGCATCGCATCCCGCACCGCCGGGTTGCGCCAGTTCAGGTCCGGCTGCTCCTTCAGGTAGGCGTGGTAGTAGTACTGGCCGGTCGCCTCGTCCCATTCCCAGGCGCTGCCGCCGAATTCCGACAGCCAGTTGCTGGGCGGCCCGCCATCGGGGGCCGGATCGCGCCAGACGTACCAGTCGCGCTTGGGATCGTCGCGGGACGAGCGGCTGGCGAGGAACCAGGGATGCCGGCCGGAGGTGTGGTTCGGCACATAATCCAGGATGACCTTCAGCCCGCGCCCGTGCGCCGCCGCGACCAGCCGGTCGAAATCCCCCATCGTGCCGAACAGCGGGTGAATGCCAGTGTAGTCCGACACGTCGTAGCCGAAGTCGGCCATGGGCGACGGGTAGATGGGGGAGATCCACACCGCGTCCACCCCCAGCGTCACCAGATGGTCAAGCCGCGCCAGCAGCCCCGGCAGGTCGCCGACGCCGTCCCCGTTCGAATCCTGGAAGGAGCGCGGGTAGACCTGATAGATCACCCCGCTCTGCCACCACACAGCATCGCCCGCCATGCGGCCCTCAGCCGATCAGCAGGGATTCCGCCCCGTCGATCCAGACGGGGGTGCCGGTGATGTGCCTGGACCGGTCGGAGGCCAGGAACAGCGCCAGTTCCGCGACGTCGAAGCTGCTGCCCGCCTTGCCGCCGGTCAAGGGAACCTCGCCCTTCGGGTATTCGGCGGGCTCCTCGGCCTTTTCCGTGTTGCGAGACTGGGTGTTCTCCTGAATCTCGGTGTCGATCATGCCGGGGCAGATCGCGTTGATGCGGATGCGGTGCTTCGCCAGCTCCAGCGCCAGCATCTGCACCATCGCCACCTGGGCGGCCTTGGTGCAGGAATAGGCGGTGGCGCCCGCGTTGCTGAACACCCGCGTTCCGTTGATCGAGGCGGTGACCAGGATCGACCCGCCGCCGGCCTTCTTCAGGTGTGGCACGGCGTGGTGCAGCGTCAGATAGGTGCCGCGCAGGTTGGTGTTGATGGTGCGGTCCCATTCCTCCGGCGTCAGCTCGTCGATGGGCGCCCAGACGCCGTTGATGCCGGCGTTGGCGAAGACGATGTCGAGCCGCCCGTACTCCTGCGCCAGTCGGCCGATGGCCTGCTTCATCGCCGCGTCGTCGGCGACGTCGGCGACCAGCGGAATGGCCTTCCCGCCGGCCGCCGTGATCTCGTCCGCGGTCTTGCGGATCTCGTCTTCGGTGTGGCTCAGCACGCCGACGCTCGCCCCGGCGCGGGCGAACAGCACCGCCGCGGCCTTGCCGATGCCCGATCCGGCGCCGGTGACCAGTGCTGCCTTTCCCTTCAGTTCCCCGTTCTGCTCCATCCGGCTGGCTCCGTTGCTGAGACCTTCAGCCAACCGGTGGAATGGGAAGCGGTTCCCTTAGGAACCGGTGCGCGCCACCGCGACGCGGGCGGCCGGCGCCTTCCGGTTCACCAGATAGATGCCGACGCAGACCAGCGCCATTGCCAGGGCCAGGGTCTCGCTGACCCGCTCGCCCAGCAGCAGGGCGCCGGACAGCACGCCGAACAGCGGCGTCAGAAAGGTGAAGGCCGACAGCCGCCCCGCCGGGTAGTTGGCGATCAGCCAGAACCACGCGAGATAGGAGGCGAAGGCGACCACCACCATCTGGAAGGCCAGGCAGGCCAGCACCGTGGGGGTGAGATCCGTCACACCGCTCTCCCCCAGCAGCAGGGAGCCGAGCGGCATCATCACGGCGGAGACGGCAAGCTGGTAGAACAGCACCTTCGTCGGGCTGGCCTTCACCAGTTTGGTTCCCTTGATCAGCAGGGTCGTGGCCGCCCACAGCACGGCCGCGGCCAGGATCATCAGGTCGCCCATCAGCTCCCGCCCCGTGGGCAGGCGCAGCCCCTCGGCGAAGGCGACGGCCACGCCCGCGAAGGCGCACAGCAGCCCGCCGGCCTGGATCGCCCGCATCCGCTCCCCCGGAATCAGCAGATGCGCGCCGATCGCCACGACGAAGGGTGCGGTGTAGAGGAACAGGATGCTGCGCGAGACGGTCGTGTAGACCAGCCCCCAGTAGATCAGCAGGAACTCCGCCCCGAACAGCAGCCCGGCCATCAGGCCGAGGCCAAGCGTCCCGTCACGCTCGAACAGGCGGACGCCGCGCGCCGCCGACCATGCCCACAGCAGAAGCACGGCACCCAGCGAGCGCAGGCCACCCTGCAACACCGGCGACACGCCCACCATGGCGATCTTGATGGTGGCCTGCTGCAAGCCCCAGAGCAGGCATAAGAGCACCAGCCCCGCCGCCGCGGTGCCATCCAGTTCGGTTCGACGTTCGGTCATCATGAAATTTCCGGCAAGGCCGCAGCCGTGAACGCGGCGTTGCCTTTCCTCCCGATGGTATTTTTGTTCGACAGGCAGAATGGGTCATCGCCGAACATCGGGTCAAATGACGGCTGCTGGGGGCAGACCCGGCAAATTCAGAGCCGTTCCCGGATTTGCCTTCCCGGATTTGTGCGTCGCAATATGCTGACATGCTGATAAAGCACGCCTCGCCCTCCCCCGATGGCCCATAGTGCCAGGGCTTTGGACAATTGCCGCAAACAAGAGGAAGAGACGTGATTCACAAGATCCTGGACAAGATCGACCGTATGGTCGCGCAGAAACGCGCGAGCGGCGAGCTTGATGCGTGGATCGACAGCGGCTCCGCACGGCGTTACTGCAAGCAGATGACCGTTTCACAGAAACATTATTATCCGGCACTGCTTCTTTACCTGGAGCAGCATGTCGGATCGCGATAGCCATCAATTTGGAAGCAATTCACCACAAAGACACAAAGGACAATAAGAATTCACAAAGACAGATCGATTGAAAGCGCACTCCCCAATCGGCCGAATCCCCTTTGTGAAAAGTCTTTGTGCCCTTTGTGTCTTCGTGATGAAAACCCCTCACACAACCCGATGATTTACTCCGCCGCCAGCGCCTGCGGCGGCTGCATGGTGCCGGTCTGCTGGTAGCGCAGATGCCAGGAGAAGGCTTCTTCCAGCAGATGCGGAGTGTGACCGCCGCGCTGGAGGGCGCGCCGGTGATAGTCCATCGCCAGGTCCCGGTAGCTGGGGTGGACGCAGTTGCGGATGATCGTCTCGGCACGCTCGCGCGGGGCGAGGCCGCGCAGGTCGGCAAGGCCGACCTCCGTCACCAGAACGTCCACGTCGTGCTCGTTGTGGTCGGTGTGGGTGACCATCGGCACGACGCTGGAGATCGCCCCGCCCTTGGCCAGCGACTTGGTGACGAAGATGGCGAGGTGGCCGTTGCGCGCGAAGTCGCCGGAGCCGCCGATGCCGTTCATCATCTGCGTGCCGTTGACGTGGGTGGAGTTCACGTTGCCGTAGATGTCGCACTCCAGCGCCGTGTTGATTCCGATCACGCCCAGGCGGCGGATGACCTCCGGATGGTTGGAGATTTCCTGCGGGCGCAGCAGAAGCCGGCCCTTGTAGCTGCCGATCCTGGGCAGAACCTGTGCGTACTTTCCGGCACTCAGCGTGATGGAGGAGCCGGAGGCGAAGGTCAGCTTGCCGGCGTCGAACAGATCGAACGTGCTGTCCTGCAACACCTCGCTGTACATGGTCAGGTCGTGGAACGGGCCGTCGATCAGCCCGTGCAGCACGGCATTGGCGATGGTGCCGATGCCGGCCTGCAAGGGATTCAGCGAACGGCCGAGCCGGCCCTGCCGCACTTCGCGGTCCAGGAACTCGATCAGGTGGCCGGCGATGCCCCGCGTTTCCTCGTCGGGCGGCAGGATGGTGGCGCTGCTGTCCTGCTTGCGCGTCACCACAATGGCCGCGATCTTCGACGGGTCGATGGGGATGTAGGGCAGGCCGGCGCGGCTTTCCGCGGTGATCACCGGGATCGGCTCGCGGAAGGGGCGGCGCGTCGGAATGTAGACGTCGTGCATGCCCTCCAGCTCCAGCGGCTGGGTCAGGTTCAGCTCGACGATGATCTTTTCGGCCAGGATCGCGAAGGTCGCGGAGTTGCCGATGGAGGTGGTGGGGACGATGCCGCCATTCTCCGTGATCGCGCAGGCCTCGATGACCGCCACGTCGACCGGCCCCATCTGGCGGGAGCGCAGAAGCTCGACCGTCTCCGACAGGTGCTGGTCGACGAACATGACCTCGCCGCGGTTGATCGCCTTGCGCAGCACCGGATCGGCCTGGAACGGCAGGCGGCGGGCCAGCACGCCGGCCTCCGTCAGGACCTTGTCCACGTCGTTGCCCAGCGAGGCGCCGGTCATCAGCGTGACCTTCAGCCGCTCGTTCGCCGCGCGCTCGGCCAGGGCCAGGGGAACGGCCTTGGCGTCGCCGGCGCGGGTGAAGCCGCTCATGCCGATGGTCATGCCGTCCCGGATCAGGAGGGCCGCCTCTTCCGGCGCCACCACCTTGCCCCACAAGGACTTCAGACGAATGCGGTCGCGGTACATGGTTATCCTTTGAAATTCTCGGGCGTTTTTGGGGTGGGATTCTTTATTTTTGTTGCACTCAGTCATAGATCTTCGCTTCCGACCGTCACAATTGCCGGTCGGGCATATCAGGTCGTCCTAATGGGTATGGATAAGCCCGACGAACAATCACCCCCTCAAACGGTGTTGCTGACCTCCACCAGATTGCCGTCCGGATCACGGACATAGACCGAGCGGATCGGCCCTGCGGCGCCGGTGCGCGGCACCGGACCGTCCTCGATGGGCACGCCCTGGCGTTGCAGGTGCGCGATCACCTCCTCCAGCGGCGTTTCGGTGATGAGGCAGAAGTCGCCCGAGCCGGCCGTGGGGCGCCGGGCCTTGGGCTCGAACTCCTTGCCGACCTCGTGGAGGTTGATCTTCTGGTTGCCGAAGCTCAGCGCCTTGCGCCCGGCGCCGAAGGTGACGACGCCCATGCCCAGCACGCTTTCGTAGAAGGCGCAGGTGCGGTCGATGGACGCGACGGTCAGCACGAAATGGTCGATGCGCGCGATCAAGGGTGGTCCCTCCCCAACGTTCTTGTGGCGCATCCATGCTGGAACAGGCGCCCGTCGGCATGCAACGCCGGCCTTGCGGTTGCCGATTTCCGATGCCGCCCGATGTGTCTGGCCCATGGCAACGGACGGGGTGCGGAAACGATGGCGGACGCGGAGCGTGAAGAGGCGACACAGCCGGCATCACCGGACCGGGGCGGGCTGCGCGGCGGTCTGGTGGAGGTCGAGCCGGGCGTCCGCCTGCACGTCATCGACGCCGGCCCGGCGGACGGCCCCCTGGTCATCCTGCTGCACGGGTTTCCGGAGTTCTGGTACGGCTGGCGCCGGCAGATCGGCGCCTTGGCCGCAGCCGGTTTCCGGGTGCTGGCGCCGGACCAGCGCGGCTACGGCGCCAGCGACAAGCCGCCGGGCGTCGGGGCCTACACCACCGACCGGCTGGCGTCGGACGTGCTGCGGCTGGCGGACTGGGCGGGACGCCCGACCTTTTCCGTGGTGGGGCACGACTGGGGCGGGATCGTCGCCTGGTGGGTGGCCCTGGCCGCGCCGGACCGAGTCGCCCGACTGGCGATCCTCAACGCGCCGCACCCGGCGACGGTCCGCAGCTACGCGCTGCGCCACCCCACGCAGGCGGCGCGGAGCTGGTATGTGCTGGCCTTCCAGATTCCGCGGTTGCCGGAACGGATGATCCGTGCCCATGGCTTCCGCATGGCCGAGCGCGCGCTGACCGGCACCAGCCGCCGCGGCACTTTCGATGCCGACGACCTCGCCCAGTACCGCGCGGCCTGGGCGCGGCCGGGCGCGCTGACCGCCATGCTGAACTGGTACCGGGCGCTGCGCCGCGGGCTGCGCCCGCCGGCCCTGCGGGTGCGCCCCCCGACCCTGATCCTGTGGGGCGACCGCGACCGGTTCCTGGAACAAGGGCTGGCCGAAGCCGCCGCCCGGTTGTGCGACGATGCCCGGGTGGTGCATATGGAGAAGGCCAGCCACTGGGTCCAGCACGAGGAGGCGGAGCGGGTGAACCGTGAGTTGACCGCCTTTCTGGCCGCCTTCCGGACCGGGGCTGCACGCAACGAATGAACGAAAAAGACGACGGCAGGAATCAGGGGGCCTTCGGAAATGCGTTTTTCCTCTCTCACCGACCGCATCCGCGGTGATCGCGTCGCCGCGTGGGACATCCATTTCGCCGCCTGGGCGGCCCAGGCCCGCGGTGAGGACGTGATCGTGCTGAGCGTCGGCGACCCCGACTTCGACACGCCGGAACCGGTCCGCGACGCGGCCATCGCCGCCCTGCACGCGGGCGACACCCACTACACCCCCATCGCCGGCCGGCCGGAGCTGCGCGCAGCGCTGGCCCGCGACCACGCCCGCCGCACCGGCATGGCGGTGGAGCCGGAGAACGTCATCGTCTGCGCGGGCGCCCAGAACGGCCTGTTCAACGCCACCCTCTGCCTCGTCGAGGCCGGGGACGAGGTGCTGGTGCCGGAGCCGATGTACCTGACCTACGAGGCCTGCATCCGCGCCTCCGGCGCGACGCTGGTGCCGGTTCCGCCCGACGCCGCGACGCTGCGGCTGGACGCCGCCGCGATGGCCGCCGCCGTGACCCCGCGCACCCGCGCCATCTTCCTCGCCACCCCGGCCAACCCGACCGGCATCGTCATGTCGGCGGAGGAGTTGGAGGCCGTCGCCGAGATCGCCCGGCGCCACGACCTGTGGGTCGTCGTGGACGAGGTCTACGCCAGCCTGACCTTCGACCGGCCTCACGTCAGCCTCGCCACCCTGCCCGGCATGGCGGAGCGCACGGTGACCATCAACAGCCTGTCCAAATCGCACGCCATGACCGGCTGGCGCGCCGGCTGGGTCGTCGCCCCGGCGCCGCTGGTCGGCCACATGGGGACGCTGGCGCTCTGCATGCTCTACGGCCTGCCGGGCTTCATCCAGCGGGCGGCGCTGACCGCCGTCGAGCAGGGGGAGTCCGCCGTCGCGGAGATGCGGGAAGGCTACCGCCGCCGCCGTGACATCGCCATGGAACTGCTCCAGGGCGTTCCCGGCCTGCGCTGCCTGCGCCCGGAGGCCGGCATGTTCATGCTGGTGGACGTCAGCGGCACCGGCCTGCCGACCATGGAGTTCGCGTGGCGCCTGTTCCGCGAAACGGGCGTGTCGGTCCTCGACGCCGGGGCGTTCGGCCCCGCCGCGGCCAACTGCGTCCGCCTGTCCTTCGCCATCGGCGAGGAACGGCTGG
>Ga0065721_10009529_pt1 | contig 13215 bp, 10 predicted proteins | sample Mesricmetagenome_FD_59108 | JGI IMG/M metagenome (GOLD analysis project Ga0065721, IMG submission 59108) | Mesophilic microbial community from rice straw/compost enrichment Sample: eDNA_1 v2 (version 2) | ecosystem: Engineered > Solid waste > Grass > Composting > Bioreactor | place: USA: Davis... | reverse complement strand
CGCAGCCATCGTCGGCACGCGTCTCGGCATCTCGCCGGTTTCGAAGGCGGTCTCTATCCTGACGGCGATGGTGGCAACGTCCGTCGGGGTCTTCGAGTCGATTCTCGGCGCCCGCTACGCCATCTGGAACCCGGCGGACCGGTGAGACCGTCCGAGGGGAGCCGCGTGCCATGAAAGTCGTGGTGTTCGGCTTCGATGCAGCGGAAAGCTCCCAGATCAGGCGCATCCGCAGCCTGATGGATACCGGTCACGATGTGGTGGCCTTCACCATGCGCCGCGCCAACATGAATGCGGACTTCGTGCCGTTCTGGCGCAACATCCACCTATTCCGGGTTGGCAACGAACGGGTTTTCCGCCGGCTGCTGGTGCTGCTCCTGTCCTGCTTCAAGATCGCCTGGAATTGTGGGGAACTGCGCGGTGCAGGCGTCATAATGGCGCGTAACTTCGATATGCTGGTCCTGGCGCATGTCGCCCGGCTCTTTTCGCTGCGCCCCGGCGTGCCGATCGTCTACGAATGCCTCGACATCCATGGGAGCTTTACCGCGCCAGGGAAGGTAGCGGCGGCTTTCCGGGCCGTCGAACGCTTCTTCATGTCGCGCAGCCAGCTTCTGGTGGTGAGTTCGCCGGGCTTCATCGACAACTACTTCCAGCCGGTCCAAGGCCATCGCGGCAAGGTGCACATCCTCGAGAACAAGATCTGGTTCGGCGGCGAACTGCCCGCGCGACGGCGCTCGTCCGCGAACCTGTGTGGCGGCCGGCCGTGGGTGCTGGGATGGGTGGGCTCGCTGCGCTGCGAGCCGAGCTTGCGCATCCTCCTGGCGGTGGCCGAGCGCCTCGGGAAGTGCGTGCGCATCGAGATGCACGGCAACATCCACCGCCACGTACTGCCCGATTTCGAGCGCCGGATCGCGGCATGCCCGAACATCACCTACCACGGCCCCTACAGCTATCCGGACGGTCTTGCACAGGTCTATTCGGGCTGCGATTTCGTCTGGGCGCAGGACCTGTGGCAGACGGGAGCCAATTCGGACTGGCTGCTCCCCAACCGCATCTACGAGGCGGGATATTTCGGTTGCCTGTCTATTGCGGTGGCCGGAACCGAGACGGGCCGAAAGGTCGCTGCTGACGACCTGGGCTATACGGTGGAGGCAGCGACGCCTGCCGCCCTGGCTGGGCTGCTGGAGGGGCTGGATCCGACCGAGGTCGAGACGTCGCGCGCCCGCCTACTAGCCCGACCTTCGTCCGATTTCATCTACACGCCGGAAGACATCCAGGCCGTGCTGGACGCGGCAGCGCAGCACAGGCTGGAGGGTNAGATGATTGCAGCCGGTAGCGCCGCAGTCTGANGAAGATCTCTCGGCCNGAAAGAACAACCTTCTGAAATCTTCAGGTTGCGCTCTCGGGGCGCCGNGTTTAATCTTCAGTTAAGCTGTAGTAACGGGCGGCGGGGTCCGTGAATGTTCGGCACATACCGCACGCTGCTGTCTTTTGCAGTCGTAGCCAGCCATCTCGCCACGGTTCCCTATCTCGGGCAGTTCGCAGTGCACGGGTTCTTCGTGCTCAGTGGCTTCCTGATGACCTATGTCATGCAGCGGAGCTACGGTTACACCGTCAGAGGGCGGCTGGCCTTTGCGGCGAGCAGGGCGCTGCGCCTCTACCCGATGTACTTCGCCGTCCTGGGGCTGACGGTGCTCACCATCCTCGTGCTCGGGGCCGACCGGGTCGCGGCCTTCAAGGAAACGATGCGTCTGCCGCAGGATCTTGGCGACGTCCTGCAGAACCTCACGATGATCTATGCGCGCTGGATGCCGATGACCGAGCCGGTCCGGCTGGTGCCGCCGACCTGGGCGCTGACCATCGAGATCCTGTTCTATGCCCTGATCTGCATGGGGCTGTCCCGTAGCCGTCTGCTGACGACGCTGTGGCTGGTCGGCAGCATCGCGGCGGTGCTGCTGACGCTGGCCTTGAAGGGCGACGACTTCGGCTCGCGCTACAGCAGCCTGCTCAGCGGCTCCCTGCCGTTCGCGGTCGGGGCATCGCTCTTTCATTGGCGCGAGCAATTGCTGGGAGGACTGCCTTGGAAGCCGACGCTTTGGCTTGCGGCGATCGTCTTTTGCGTCTTTCCGCTTCTGGCCGTCGGTTCCTGGCTGTTGCGTCGGAACGGCTTCGAACCGGTGTCGATCGCGATCTTTTATCTCAACATACCATTGCACGGCCTGATCGTCCTGCTCCTCCTCGGCGCNTCACGGAAGGAGCGCTGGAAGNCGGCNGACGACAACATCGGTCGCTACAGCTATCCNGTCTATCTTACCCACTACCTCGCGGGTTTGTGGGTGGTGGTGCTACTGGTCGAGCCGTTGGCTCTGGAGCGCCACGCCGGCGCGATGGTGACCTTCGGGCTCGCTTTGCCCCTGTCGCTATGGATTTCCTCCATGCTGCTCAAATGGGTGGATGAACCGATCGAGCGGTGGCGGGACCGCATCAAGAAGAGGGCCTCTGAACTCTCCGACCTGCAGCCAGTCGAAACACCAACGCCGAAGGGTGGCAAGGTCGAAGCGTTGTCTCGCTGGCGACTACCGGCCGTGGCGGCGCGGCCGGGGCAACCAAGTCCATGACCAANGCGGCGTCGCACGTCACGCCGCGGCTCCCGTCCATCCCCAGGCCAAGCCGAGCGCGTTAAGGGCGTCGCGGCATGCCTGCGCCTTTGTCGCATCGATGGCTGCGTTGAAGAGCAGGACTGCAGCAATCGCATCGTTCGAGGGTGCAACGCTGGGATGGCCGAGGAACAGGTCGCTGGCGGCCGGCGTGCCACTCGCGGTGGCGGCCGTGTCCACAAGTGTCCCGTCGGGTCCGTAGAAGGATACGGCGGAGGCGCCGGTTCGCGCGGCGAGGTAGAAGCCCGGCGTGACGGGCAGCCCGGTCCGCGTCGCATTGGGGTTGTTGAGATTGAAGCGCCAGTCGCCGTTCGATCGGCGGTACATGCCGAAGAGGTTGCCACTGCCAGCTGTTGAGCGGAAGTCGTAGCTGGTGTTGGCGCTGATGCCCGAGAACCAGGCGCAGAGCGCGACCGTGTTCTGCGGTTGCGCAGAGGGGTTGAACTTCAGGTCTATGTAGTTGCCGGCGGTCGCGCCCGGATTGAAACCGGTCGTGGCCGACCAGCTCCCCGATCCGCCTTCCGTCGCGAGCGGCCCGGCCGGGTCACGGATATTGATGAGGGCTGCCTCGCGGTCGCTCGGAATGGCAAGGAGGTAGCCGACCGCGATGTCGTCCCAGAAGCCCGCGGACTTGGCCGCGACCACGAAGCTATCGAGGGCGGAGGCGTGCGCACCCGAGAGCGCCGGGCTTTCAAGGTCGGCGATCCGGTCGAGGATGGCCTGCGTATCAGCATCATAGGCCGGGCTCTCGGTTCCGGTGGTGACGCTCCAGGCGGCCGAGACGCCGCCGATCATGACGGAGATGACCGTTTCGGTCTCGTAGGAGACGGATGCGGTCTGCCGGAGCTGGAACTTCTGGCGCTTGTTGATGACGGTCGGCCCGTACGTCCAGCCGACAGCGACTGAATCGTCGGGGTGCAGGATGCGGATTTCCCCTGCTGACAGCGTCACGGCGGCGGCCCGCTCGAGGCCCGTTATGGCGACCACATTGGACGTTACGAGGCTGGATGGATCCGCGGCCGTCACCGGCGGGATGGTGAACGTCGCCGGCGTGGTGTCCTCGATCGAGCCGTAGGTCGCGGAGTAGGTGCCGCGCCAGGCCGCGTAGAGCCGTGCGCCGCAACCCTCGGTCCAGGAGGCGCCGGGGTGGAGATTGCCAAAGCCGTCGTTCTCGAAGTCGGTGTCGACGATGCGCGCGTTGCCGTCGCCATTGACGCCGTCGTGCTGGGCTTCACGGACCAGGTAGCCGCTCGAATAGGTCGAGGGCGCATGGCCCGGCGGCCGGGTCCGCTCGCACACGAAGACGCCGGGGGAAATGTCCGTCCGCCAGGCCGTGAGAAGCGCGGCGAAGTTGGCCCCGTACGCCTCGGCATGCGCAGGATTGGTCATGTCGGCCTCGCCCTGCGCCCAGGCGGTCACTTCGTGCGTGACGGTGACGTCGTTGGCGGCGAGCCATGCCCGCGCGGCGGCGACGCGATCGACAACGTCGCCATAAAGCTCGTCCGTCGAGGGCGACCAGTCTGCGCCCGTAGCCGCGGCGAGCGGAGTGCCCGAGACCGCGCGTTTGACGACGTAAGTGCGGGCGCCGGGAAACTCCTCGTTCAGGCGATGGATGAACTCGGCCTCGCTGCCCCACGCCGTCGCGTGGGTCGCGGCGTCCGACGAGTTCTCGCCGCAGACATAGGGCGCGAAGGCCGCGTCGGACGGCATCCACATGTAGGCGTCCGACAGGGTCGAATATCTTGCCGGCACGGTCGAGCCATGCGTGCCGTTCTTGTTGGCGTTCGACTGGCCGGCGACGATCAGCAGGACCACNATCGGTCCGGCCTCTGTCGGCACGGCCTCGGCGGCGCGCCCAAGCCCGAGGCGCAANGCGAGGGCGTCCTCCATCAGAGCGCCGTCGCGTTGATGATGGCCACNCGGTCGCCATTGGCAAGCNCCAGGTCGGTGGCNATGCCTGCGCGCACTCTGAGCCCCGCGCCCACCGTGCCGGGCGACGGGACGGCGGCGGTGGGCGAGGGGCCGGCCGCCACCCAGATGTCCGCAGCTGCGACGATGCGGGCAAAACCGTAACCGGCTGCTTGGCTGCTGGCGGTGCTCGTCGCCACCGACGTGCCGCTGCTGTCGAGCACCTCGGTCACGAGATCGGCGAAACGAGGAACCGGCATGGCTCCGCCCTCGACCGACCTGTTCCCCGTTGTAAAAAATGAAATTTCGGTTCGCGCCATGCCCGCCTCCTGATGTCGAAGGCAGCTTAGGACCGGACGCGAGAAGGGGGATGGAGAAGCAAATCTACTCCCCCCAGAGCATGAGGCTAATACCTTTGGGCCATACCATATCTGGAGTAGGTGCGCGCCCTCGGCTGGTTCCCTCCACGGCTGTGTGCTAGCAGCGGGAGTGGTGGGTCGTGCCGCAGCGTCAACGGCGCAGACGCGGCACCTGGGGTGGATCTAGGCATGCGGATTTCGGCGGCTGTCTTCAGCCTTGTCATGGCGGGCGGCGGGACGACCTTGGCGTTCGCCTTGGAGAGTATGCAATCCGTTATGGACGTGCCGGAAAGGCCCGCGATCATGGCGGCTCCCACGAACGATTTTCCCGATGCGGAGGAACCGGGCTCGGTCGAGACTGCCGGCGAGGCAGAATCCTGCGTGCCGCCGGCGGCCGCCTTCACGGACATGGCGCGACGTCTGGCTGGGGATCCCGAAGCATTCGTCGAGCGCTACACCTCCCACGGAGCGTCCGTGGCCGTGCCGCTGCGCAATGCGGTGATGGCGGAGCCGAATCTCCTGACGGTCGTCATCGATCTGATCCGCGCATCCGAGTCCGGATCCGAACGGGCGCGTCAGCTCGCAGTCGGGCTCGGCCAGGCCGCGCTGCTCTGCGCGGCGACCGCTCCCAACACAGCGCTCCGGTTCCAGGAGGCGATCCTGAAACTCGACGACGACTTCCTGACGCAGAATTTCGCGGCAGCCGCGGGAGATACCGGAACCGGTTCGCTGGGCGTGGGTGGCGGTGGCGCGGGCGCCCCTGGAGGGCCGGGCGGAGGCGGCGCTACCGGCCTGGCGGCGTCGGCGTCGCTCGGCGCTTTCGGCCCCTGGACGGTCGGCAGCGCGCCGCAGCCCGACCCACAGTTCAGGTTCGGCAGTGTGCGTATCCTCACGATCTTCGAGACGTCCGGTTCGTCAGGGATCGTGAGCCGGACCACGCCGTGACCCGTCGACCCGACCNTTCATCCTTTCGGCGGAACCGCCACCCTTTGTCGATCTGCNGCCCTATGGCCGGCGCGGCAGCGATGAGGCTATCTTCCGTGGGCCTTTCCTGGGGATGCGTGCGTACCGGGGGCTGGAATGCTTGACAAAGCGCGGGTCGACATCACCCCAGAGCAGGATCGTATCCCCGATCCGTTCCACGTGGACATCGGCAGCCTTTTCCGGGACATCCTTAGGGGTGCGCGCCGCCAGGCGCCGATCATCGCTGCTGCCTGCATCGGGACCACCCTTCTTGCGCTGATCTATGCGCTGACCGCCGAACCTCAGTTCACCGCCAGCTCCAAGATCGTCATCGATCCCCGCGTCAGCAGCGGGCCNGAGACGCCGTCCGCCCCCATGCTGCTCCTGTCGGATCAGTTGCTTGTNGACAGCGAGGTAGAGGTTCTGCGTTCGCGCGAAATGGCCGGACGCGTGGTCGACAAGCTGAANCTGATGGAGGATCCCGAGCAGGTGGAGGAGCCGGGCCTGCTGACGACGATCATGACGGGGACCCGGCAGTTCCTCGACAGCCTGCTCCTCGATGAGCCCGTCGAAGAGCCGGAACTGACCGAAGAGGACATCTACAACGCCCGGCGCGAGGCGCTGGTCGACTGGATTCTCGAAACGCTGGACGTAAGCCGGGCCGGCAGCACCTATGTCATCAACGTCTCCTACACCTCGCCCGACAGGTATTTCGCGGCCAAAATCGCGAATACGGTCGTCGAGGAGTACTTTTCCCTCCAGGCTGAGGCGACCTACGAGAACACCCGCCGCCTGAGCGAGTGGCTCGCGGAGCGAGTGTCCTACCTCGGCGAGCGTGTGCTCGAATCGGATCGCGCGGTCGAGGACTACCGGCGCAACGAGAGCCTGATCAGCGTCAAGGACGGCCGCCTGCCGAGCGAGGCGGAATACGAGTCGAGCAACGAGCAGCTTGTCGAGACGCGCAACGAACTGGTGGCCGTCCAGGCGAACGTGCGCGAGCTCCAGAACATCATCGAAAACGGCTTCCTCAACGCGCCACTTGACCAGGCTGTGCGCACTTCGACCCTCACCGAACTGCAGGCGCGCAACGCCGAACTGGTGGGTCGCGAACGCGACCTCAGCACGCGCTTCGGCGCCAATCACCAGCTTGCGAAGCGCGCCCGCGAGGAGATCGCGGCAACCCGCCAGCAGATCATCGAGGAGTTCCAGAAGATCCTCGAGGCGCAGACGGCGCGCATCGCCATTCTCACCCGCCAGGAAGCCGAACTGGTCGCCCGCATCGACTCGCTTCGGAATCTCACCTCCGCCGACGCCGCCAAGATGATCCGGCTGCGCGAACTCGAGCGCGAGGCCGCGTCGAACCGTTCGCTCTACGAGAACATGCTGGCGAAGCTGAACCAGACCGCGCAGGAAGAGACCTTCCGCGCCGCACCTGCCCGCATCATTGCCCGCGCGACACCGCCCGAGAAGAAATCCGAGCCCCGCACCAAGGTGATCGTGGCGGTNGGTCTGTTCGCCGGCCTGCTTCTGGGTGCNGGCGGAGCGTTCCTGAGGGAACAACTCGACAACGTGTTCCGAGCCACCTCCAGCGTGCAGGACGAGCTTGGCGTGCCGCTGCTCGGCATTGTGCCGACCTTCGCGGCAGATCGACGCCGGTTGCGCACCCTCAAGATCGGAAGCCCGTCGCTGATCACCAACACGGCCGTTCCTGTTCCGGCGAAGGTGAGGCCGTTCCGCTTCGCCGCCGACAGCCCGACGACGATGTTTGCGGAGACGCTCCGCACCATCCTCTTCACGCTGAACATCCAGCGCGACGGCGGCCAGGGGAAGGTCGTCGGGACGACTTCGTCGCGCAAGGGCGAGGGCAAGTCGGTGCTCTCCGGAAACCTGGCGACCTATGCGGCCGCCTCCGGGTGGCGGGTTGCGCTCGTCGATTTCGACATCCGGGCGCGCACGCTCGCCCAGGCCTTGAGCCAGCCCGCCGTAACGCCCACCCTGACCGAACTGATTGCGGATCCCTACAGCCTGAACCGGCTGACGCCGGATCCCCGGCTTGGCAATATCTGCTTCATCACCAACAACGGCGATACGCTCGCGCACAACGCCGGCAGCGTGAACTTCGTCGCGAGCTTCGAGCGGCTCATCGGGGAACTGCGCGATCGCTTCGACCTGATCGTGATCGACCTTCCGCCGGCTGCCGCCCTGGTGGACAGCCGGATCGCCGCCAAGCTCGTCGACCACATGCTGTTCGCGGTGGAGTGGGGCGCGACTGACCGGAAGATTGCCCGCAACATCGTGATGGGCAACTACATCCTGCGCTCGAAGCTGATCGGCGCGGTCTTCACCAAGGTAAAGCTGAACGCCTATTACCGCTTCAATGCCGACAGTCCGCCGGAGTATTTCGACTATGTCCGCTAGGGCGGACGGGGCGCATTCCATCTTCTGCCGTAGCAGGGCAGAGATGCACCCTGAGATGGAAAAGGGTCAACAGCTCAACGGGTTGTGCACCATCCCGGAATCTGGACCTACAGATCCGTCGGTGTAAAAATCGAACAGGTTTCAATTTCGCCGCATGAAAGGGCCATGACCAAGCGCATCCCGCGATCGGCTCGCCGCTGGGCAGGTATTGTCCAATGGGTGGTGGCAGCGGCGGCGCTGGTGCTCGCCCTCAACGGGCTGCTGAATGAGGCGGGTGGCGCCGCCCTCCTCGGAGGTGCATGTTCCCCGTCGATCGACGCGGAGGCGCGGTCGGCCCTGGACCGACTCCGATCAGAACTGGAAAGCGGCGATGTGGCAGCCGTCGATGCGGCGACGCCCGTCGCGATTGCCGCCGCGAAGCAGGCGGCGCGATGCGCTCCGGCAAGGTCGGAGACCTGGCTGATCCTTGCCCGGCTCGAGGCATTGACTGCCGGCGCGACACCGCAAGTCTCGCGCCTGTTGGCGCTGTCCTGCCGTACCGCCCCCGCACAGGGGTGGACGGCGAGGGACCGCCTGCGCATGTTCGGCCCGATCGCCGGCGCCCTCGATGGTCGCGCCCGCGCATGCCTGCAGAACGACCAGCGGTTGGCGGTGATGGCCGAGGTGGAGGAGGCTGCGCGCGCCCCTTAGCCGGCGCGCTACATTGGCCCGCCGTGTCGCTCCCGCGGAAGGCGGCCGTCCATCTGCGCCAGCCCGAGCCCTACCACGACCAGCATCGGCAGGACGTAGCCGAAGGACTGCGAGGCGACGTCGAACCCGGTGAAGCATACGGCCCCGGTCGCAGCCGCCAGCGCTGCGGCCGACAGGCCGTCGAACTTCTCCAGGCGCAGCACGCGGGATGCCAGCACGATGCAGACAGCGATCCACGCTGCNGAAACCAGTGAGGCGACGACGACGCCGGACTCGAACGNAAGTTCGAGCGGCAGGCTGTGGGCGCTGCGTACCTCGCCGAAGGCGATCAACTGCTCTGAGCGGAAGAGGGGGAAGCCATCGCGCAACGTGCCGGCGCCGAAGCCGAGCACGGGGCGCTCGAAAATGCCGGCGAGTGTCGACTGCCAGATCGCCCAGCGCCCGTCCCGGGTCAGGTCGGAGTCCAGGATCCTCTCTGTGATCCCTCCGCCGCCCGCCCACAGCAGGGCCACGCCTGCGGCGATGACGATGCTTGCGGCGAGAAGGCCGGCGACCGCGCTGCGGCGGCTACCATAAACGGCAAGAAAGATCGCGAGGCCGGCGACCTGGATGCTGAGGACCAGAAGGGCGAGGCGGCTCTCGGTGAGCAGTAGTCCGTACGCCGGCACCGCGACGCCGGCGAGAAGGAAAAGCGTCGTCATCGGCGTGTGAAGCGCCGCGGCGATCATTCGCGTGACCGCGGCCGCACCGTCCGGAATGTCATCTTCGAGCAGCCGCGAGACATGGCGAACGAGGAGGGCGAGGGAGGTGGTAGCGATCAGGCAGAGCCACGCGCCAGCAGCACCCCGACTGATGAAGGTCGCGGTGAAATCCNTCAGATAGGCCTTCTTCTGCTGCCAAAGCACGCTGCCGGGATCGACNTGATGGAGGATCAGCGCACCGATGACGGTGGTGAGCCCCGCCANGACAATCGCGNNCAGGCATCGATAGGCGAACCTCCGGCTCTGCCCGAGGAGGACCGCGGCCAGTAGGGCGGCCGTCACGAGGGCCGACCGCGGGAGCGCCTCGCCTATGCGCGAGGGATTGAGGGTTGCCGCACGCGCGAGCTCGTCCGGCGCGCCAAGCGCATCCTGCGCTTCGACGAGCAGGGGAACCGGNAACCACNGACCGAGAAGCCAGAGCTGCAGGAGCGCGATGNGGCAGTAGATCAGGAAGCCGGCNCCGATCGCCACCACCAGCCCCTGTGTCCAGGNGGATCTCGGCCGAGGNGCGACCAGGAGGCTCAGCACCGAGGCGAGCAGCAGCACCGCGACCGACCTGTTCGTCGCGGCGCCGAACAGGAGCGGGGCCGNGCAGGCCGCGGCGCACAGAAGCACGCCCCCGACAACAATGCGGGCGGACGATTGGGTAACGGAGGAGGCTTCGGTGTTCACGATCCGATCAAGTCAGCGGGGTCGGAAACACCAACAACCGAACGATGAAGATGCGGTTGACGGGGTCGTTCGTCCCCGCCGTCCGGAGCCAAATGAAACGGGGTGGCGCGAAGCCACCCCGCTGCGAAATCGGCAAGGCGATGCGATCAGAGGACGATGTAGTCGCTTGCGTCGAAATCGCCGACCGCGAAGTTCTTCAGGAGCACGGAAGCGCCATTGTCGAACACGATCTTCGTGTTCGCTCCGACCGCCGTGACGGACGCTATCGTCACCCCGTCGAGTACCAGCTTGTCGATGCCGTTCTGGAAATCGGCGATCGTGTCGTGTGAGTCGGGACCGTCGCTTAGGCGGAAGAAGAACTTGTCGGCGCCGTCACCACCGGACAGGCGATCGTTTCCGGTGCCGCCGTAGAGGTTGTCGTCGCCGAGGCCGCCGACCAGCTCGTCATCGCCTTCACCACCATACAGGCGATCGTCGCCGTTGCCGCCGTTCAGGCGGTCGTTGCCGAGGCCGCCGAGCATGATGTCGTCGCCGCCGCTGCCCTTCAGCAGGTCGTCGCCGTTGCCGCCGTTGATCCGGTCGTTACCGGCCCCGGCGATCACTTCGTCGTTGCCCCCGCCGGAACGCACATAGTCGTCGCCGGCCCCGCCATTGATCTTGTCGTTCCCGGCGCCGCCCAGGATTGTGTCGTTGCCGGCGCCACCGACGATCGTGTCATCGCCCTGGCCGCCATCGATCGTGTCATCGCCGTCGCCGCCATCTATCCTGTCGTTGCCGGCACCACCGTCGATATTGTCGTTCCCCTCCGCGCCGCGAAGGATGTCGTCGCCATCGGCGCCACGTATGATGTCATCGCCCGGCCCACCATTGGCGATGTCCTTGCCGTCGCCGCCGTCAATGACGTCATCGCCGGTGCTGCCGTTGAGCTTGTCGTCACCGGTGCTGCCGATGAGCTTGTCGTCGCCCGGCCCGCCGTTGAGGATGTCGTCGCCGGGGCCGCCATTGAGCGTGTCGTCGCCGGCGCCGCCCTTGATGTAGTCGTCGCCGGCGCCGCCCTTCAGCTTGTCGTCACCACCCAATCCGTGAATTTCGTCATTTCCGCCAAGACCGTTGATGTCGTCGGGACCCTGTGTCCCGATGATTACATCATCGTATTGTGTAGCCATCTGTATATCTCCCAAACCCGTGTGCTGTTGTGCACGCCCGATAAGCTCAGATACGCTACTATTGGCTGTGCATGCGTGATCACCGCCCCGAAAGGGCGGGACTCACCGCTTNCACATGAACTCTTAACTGACCCCAAGCAGCCGCTTGTTAACTATCATGGGGAGATTTTTCGAGCAACAATGCGCGGAGAACACCCATTTGAGTAGGTGTTGCGAAAACTCGACACGGCNAAGAAATTTTTCTCGGTTTAATCAGAAATAGGTCTGGGGTTGTGAAGTTGTTATGAGCGTTCCCTGGCGCCTTGTGAGGGAGATCATCGGCCATACTACAGTGAATTTTTGCCCTTGAAGCCCTTACGGAGGCGCGGAACTATGGGGTAAGGCAAGGTGGCCCTGCGGAATTACGCCAGAAGTGCTGGAGATGAGGCTGCCAGATTGGCCGGCCCGGCACCCCGAATCAACGATGGCGCGATGTGGCTGTCAAGCGAGGGAACCATACGTTGTATTGATGATACCCACTTCGCCCAACGTGCGGTGTCTTCGCTGCACTGGGGAGCCAGACTACATCAAGGCGAGCGTCCCTTGCTGCGGGACCGCCCGCCGAGCCGCAGTCGCACAAGTTGGCGCGGCGGACAGGTGGCGAACGCGTCACGAGTGGCCGCCAAGCTGCCCGGCGCAACTGGTGGCTTGCGACAGGACCGCGTTGTCGCGAAGGCAGTAGATTCCTGCGTCAGCCGCGTGTCTGTTCGGCGAGGCACTTGCGGCCCGTTTCCATCGCCTTGTAGGTTCCCCTGAGATCGACGACGAAGGCACCAGGCGTCTGGGGAAACACGGTCATCATGTACTTCTTCGCGACGTCGCGCTTGAAGTCGGGGTTGTCGGTGAGGATGTAGCCGCCCGAGTAACCTTCCTTGAGATCGCCGGCCATGGTGGTCGCCACGCCCTCGTAGAGATTGCCGTCGATGTCGACGAAGATCTTTTCGCTGCCGTTCTTGATGCCGATGTCGTTCTTCGTGAACACGCCGAGATATCCGACGGCCTGGTTGGCATCGACGCCCATCTGCACGGCGCCCGGGCCGAAGGTGCTGACGATCAGGCAGTCGCCGCGGGTCTTGTTCGCGTAGATCGTCCAGCCCTCGACGTCCTTTCCGTAGCGGACAAGCTGGTCGGTCGCGAGCGGTAGAGGATTTTTCTGTTGCGCATAGGCTGCGGCGGCACCGGTGCCGACAACGGCTGCTGCTGCGGCAAGCGTCGCTAGATTTCGCATTTCATGCCTCCATGATCATTGTTCCGCGGGCAGGCGCCTTGGATGGCGGGGGCGAGAATGCCGGTGGCGATCACATTGCGGAAACCGCCGTCTGTCCTGACGACGGGCCAGGAATCGCACGAACGTGTCAGATCCTCCCGACGCTTTCCGTTGCCTCCGGCATCGACACGCCGCGCGGCTGCGCACTCGCCGGCCAGAGCCGACGAGACGTGCAACGAGGGGAACCTGCGGCGTTCGTCCGGCTGAAACCAGGCTTTCTGTGTAACTTACATGGAGAGAACACTGACCCCGGCCGGCACGGAGCGCCGACCGCAGCCAAGGTCCGCCCATGCGAGGCATGGGCAGTCATGCAGGAGA
>Ga0065721_10005606_pt1 | contig 13215 bp, 11 predicted proteins | sample Mesricmetagenome_FD_59108 | JGI IMG/M metagenome (GOLD analysis project Ga0065721, IMG submission 59108) | Mesophilic microbial community from rice straw/compost enrichment Sample: eDNA_1 v2 (version 2) | ecosystem: Engineered > Solid waste > Grass > Composting > Bioreactor | place: USA: Davis... | reverse complement strand
CTGCTCGCGCTGCAGCACGTCCTGGGTGGTGGCCAGGGCCAGCTCCAGCTTCTCGGCGTCGGCGGCGACCCGCCAGGCGTAGCCCGAGGTGAAGACCACGCCCGTGGTCAGGGCCAGCCCCACGCCGAAGCGGTAGAGGGGCGGCAGCTCCAGCTGGGTCCCGGCCTGCCACGGCAGGGGCATGGAGAAGAAGAACAGGCACACGGCGGCAGCCAGCACCATCAGTCCCATCAGCGCCGCCTGCCGCCCCGGCAGGGAGGCGGCCGCGACGGTCACCGGCGCGACCAGCAGCAGGCAGAAGGGGTTCTGAAGGCCGCCGGTCAGGGCCAGCAGAACCGACAACTGCAGGATGTCGAAGCCCAGATGCGCCGCCGTCAGCGTGCCGTCCGCCACCGAGCCGTCGGTTCGCTTCAGCCGCGCCATGGCGTTGAGGTTCATGACCACGCTGGCGCCGATGACGGCGAGGCAGCCCCACAGCGGCAGGCGGAAGTGGAACCAGGCGGTGGCCACGAAGATGGTCGCGCTCTGGCCGAGGATGGCGAGCCAGCGCAGGATCACCAGCGTCCGCAGCGACAGGCCGCGGCTGCGGCGCGGCAGGTTGCGCCAGCCGGCGAAGCGGCCGCCGCCCTCGGCCGGGGCGGGCTGCGACGACAGGGGGTCTTGGGGCGGGCTCACGGCTCTTCTATAGACCAGCCGCGCCCGCGTGGCGCGCATCTCGCCCGGGGGTTCTCATGCCGCGTCGCCCGATCCTGATCTTCGCCGGCGCCTGCGCCGCGATCGCCGCGGCCCTGATCGCCGTGACCCTGGTGCTGGTCAACCGCCCGCCGGCCGGCGCCGCTCCCGCGGGCGAGGTCGTCTCCACGGGCCAGGCCGATATCGGCGGGCCCTTCCGGCTGGTGGACCAGAACGGCCGCGCCGTCGACGAATCCCTGCTGCAGGGCAAGTGGTCGCTGGTCTTCTTCGGCTTCACCTACTGCCCCGACTACTGCCCCACCACCCTGGCCGCGCTGGACGCGACGCAGGAACGGCTGGGCGACAAGGCGCGGGACCTGCAGGTCGTCTTCATCAGCGTCGACCCCGAACGGGACACGCCGCAGGCGCTGAAGGACTATCTGTCGTCAGACGGCTTCCCGGACGGGGTGATCGGCCTGACCGGCACGCCGGAACAGGTGAAGGCCGCCGCCGACGCGTACAAGGCCTATTACCAGAAGGTCGGAGAGGGCGAGGGCTACACCATGAACCATTCCCTGACCGTCTATCTGATGGGCCCGGACGGCCGTTTCCGCACGGCCGTTGCCGAGGAGCTGGGGCCCGAGAAGTCGGCGGAGATCATCAAGCGGGCGATGGCCCGGGGCTGAGGCGCCTGCCCTCTTCCGGTCAGCCCTTTCGCTGAAGCGCCGCCTGCAGCTGCTGCCGCTTCAGCTCGCGCATCAGCCGGTTGGCCTGAAGCTCCGGCATCATGCCCAGCTTCAGCACGAGTGCGCTCAGCACCAGCACGGCGGCGGGCAGTCCCCAGTGCAGGGCGGACAGCGCGGTCTCGGCCTCGAAGAAGCGCCAGCCCGCCCAAAGTCCGCCGACGAACAACGTCGCCTGCACGATCACGATCACCCAGTTCACGCAACCGTTCGGCCCGCCGAGAAGCCCAAATGCCTGGGCGAAGAAGCCGGGCTCGCGAAGGCCATCGCGAAACAGGGCCTGCTCCTCCCCCTCCAGCGCCTCTTCGATCATCCGGTCGATGTCGCTCATCATGGCTCTCCTTCCAGCACCGCACGCAGCTTGCGACGGGCATGCATCAGGCGGGTCTTTACGTGCCCGCCGGCACGTTCAGGGCGATCGCCGCTTCGGCGACGCCCAGATCCTCGAGATAGAACAGGCCGATCACGGCCCGCTGGCCCGGCGGAAGGGCGGCGACCGCCGCCCGCAATCTCGCCATCGCCGGAGCGTCGCCTTCTTCCGGCGGAGTGAAGGTTTCGACCGGCTCCGCGGCGGCCGCGGCGGCAAGGGCGCGGTCGTGGCGGACGCGCGCAATGCGCCGGGCGCAGCGTTTCGACACGATCTGATACGCCCAAGCGGGAAAGGCCCGCTCATCGCGCAAACGGCCGAGCCCGCGGACGATCTCAAGCCAGCCCTCCTGCGCCGCCTCCCGGGCCAGATCGAGGTCTCCGGTCATCCGCCAGGCGTGGGCGATCAGCTTGCCCTGCCAACGCCGCGCCAGCAGGTCGAACGCCTTCCGGTCGCCCAGCCGCGCCGAGGCGACGAGGTATTCGTCGAAGAGCTGTTCTTTCGTTCTGATCGCCACGCGCGTGTTCCCTCGCTGAAGGAGAGGTGCCGACATCCTGCGATGTGGTTCAATCAGGTCGTTCGCGCGATCAGGCGACGACCCGTTCACGAGAAGCTGATCGCCGATAATCTTTTTGCAGCGCGAAGCGTTCTATGCTGCCCTGCCACATACCGGCGGGGGCCGTTCCAGGACACGCATGCTGTATACGCTTCACGAGCTCGCCTACCATTCGGCGACGCCGTTCCGGATCGGGGCCCAGCTGGCCCGCGATTTCTGGAAGTCTCCGTTCAACCCGGCCGCCGACACCGCCCTGGCGCGGACGGCCTGGGCCTCGGCCGAGCTGTTCGAGAGCGTGACCCGGAGGTACGGCAAGCCGGCCTGGGGGCTGGAGACCATCGAGGTCGCCGGCCGCAAGGTGCGCACCACCGAACAGGTCATCTGGTCGTCGCCGTGGTGCCGGCTGGTGCGCTTCGCCCGCCACCTGGGCGACCTCAAGCGGGCGGGCAAGCCGACCGTGGCGCCGGCGGTGCTGATCGTCGCGCCCCTGTCAGGCCACTACGCCACCCTCCTGCGCGGCACCGTCGAGACCTTCCTCGAGGACCACGACGTCTACGTCACCGACTGGACCAACGCCCGCCAGGTCCCGATGCTGGAGGGGCGGTTCGACTTCTTCGACTACATCGACCACGTGCGAACCATGCTGGCCCAGATCGGGCCGCGGGCGCACGTCGTGGGGGTGTGCCAGCCGGGGCCGCCGGTGCTGGCCGCCTGCGCCCTGATGGCCGAGGACGGGGACCCGAACCGACCGGCCTCGATGACCTTCATGGGCTCGCCGATCGACGCGCGGCTGTCGCCGACGGTGATCAACGGCCTGGCCGAGGAGAAGCCCTTCACCTGGTTCCGGTCGAACATGATCCACACCGTGCCGTGGCCCTATCCCGGCTTCGGGCGGCGGGTCTATCCGGGCTTTGTCCAGCTCTACAGCTTCATGTCGATGAACGAGGAGCGCCACGTCGACGCCCACCGACGCTACTTCGAGAGCCTGGTCGCCGGGGACGGCGACGGCGTCGAGAAGCACGAGGCCTTCTACAACGAGTACCTGTCGGTGCTGGACCTGACGGAGGAGTTCTACCTCCAGACCATCGACATCGTCTTCCAGCAGCACCTGCTGCCGCGCGGCCTGCTGGAGCACCGCGGGCGCAAGGTCGATCTGACGAAGATCGCCGACATCGGCCTCATGACGGTCGAGGGCGAGAAGGACGACATCTCGGGCGTCGGCCAGACCCAGGCGGCGCACGTCCTGTGCCCGAACATCCCCGACGACCGCCGGGTGCTCTACGTCCAGCCCGACGTTGGCCACTACGGCGTGTTCAACGGCCGCCGCTTCCGGGACGAAATCTATCCGCGGACGCGGGACTTCATCGCCGCTAACGAGGCCCTGAGTGTACCGGAATGGCCAGCGGCTGCCGCCTGAGGCGCTGGGCGTCCCCGCCCGGCTGTCGGTCAATCCGCGCGCCCGCCGGCTGTCGATCCGCATTGACGGCCGCGCCGGCGAGGCGGTGCTGGTCGCGCCCAACGAGCGCCGGCTGCGTGACGTGGTCGCCTTCGCCCGCACCAAGGCGGGGTGGATGCGCGAACGTCTGGCGGCCCGGCCGGAGGGGATTCCGCTCGAGCCCGGCGGAGAACTGCTGCTGTTCGGCCGGCCCACCCGTCTCAAGGCGACCGGCGGGGCCGGGGCGGCGCGGCTGGTGGAGGAGGCGGACGGACCGGTGATCCTGTCGGGTGGCGAGGGCGAGGCCTTCCCGCGCCGCGTCGAGAACCTGCTCAAGCGGCTGGCGCGGCAGGTGCTGGTCGAGCGCACCGAGCATCACCTGCGCACGCTGGGTCAGCGGCCGGTCAGGGTGTCGATCGCCGACGCGCGCTCGCGCTGGGGCTCGTGCAGCCCGCACAACCGCACCATCCGCTACAGCTGGCGGGTGATCATGGCCCCGCCGGCCGTGGCCGACTATCTGGCCGCCCACGAGGTGGCGCATCTGGTCCACGCCGACCACAGCCCCGCCTACTGGTCGGTGGTTCAGCGCCTGGTCGGCGACCACCGGCCATTCCGCAAATGGCTGCGCGAGCACGGCGCCGCGCTGCACGCGGTGGGGCGATAGTCAGCTGACAGGATTTCGGCAGACGGAGACGTTGCCCCACCGGCGGAAGGATTCGTCGTAGAGCGCCTGGCGTTCGCCGCCCGGCGACAAATCCTCGTCCGGCTGGATGCGGAAGAAGCGGCTGCGACCCTCCATCCTCGTGTCATCGAGGAACTGTGGCGTCAGCCCCGGAGGAACGGCCGGGCAGGCCGCGAAAACCGAGCGCCGGGGGTTGCCTCCATCAATATCCCATATGAGGCAGGTGATTTTCCCGACGGCGCCTGAACAGTCGGCCCACATACCGCCGTCCTCACCGCCGGCGTAGACCGCCGCTGGGGGGACCACGTCGGGGCGCTCAGGCTTCCACTCGGTGCAGCCTGCCACCATCACGGCTCCCGACACCGCCGCCACGAGGATCAGGGTCCGCGACGCCTCTCCCCCCGGGAGGATAGAGGCTGTCGATCTTGTCATCGATGTCCTCCATGTCGCGGACGGCGGTGTCTCGCTTGTCGCGCCCGGATTGTCTCGGTCAGAAGAACAGCGGATCGGCCTTCTTCTCCGGCGGCGGGGCCGGCTGAGGCTGGGGCTGGGCGGCGGGCGGGTCGCGGCGCGGCTGCGGCGTGGTCGGACGCAGGACGGCAGGGTCGTTGCGATCGGGCGCGGCTGGGCGCGGGGCCGGCTCTTCCGGCGGGCGTTCCTGCGGAGCTTCGACAGCGCCGTCGGCGCGCGGGCTGTCGCCGAACAGGTCGCCGATCTGGCCGATGAGGCTCTCGACCGGATCGGGCGGGCGCCAGCCCTCGGGCATGGGCGGGCCGTCGGGAATGGACGGGGCGTTGAGACGCGGCAGGGCGGCCTCCATGAAGCCCTTCCAGATGGCGGCCGGCGACGAGCCGCCGGTGACGCCGCGCATCGGCGTGTTGTCGTCCTTGCCGACCCAGACGGCGGTGACGAAGCCGCCCGTGTAGCCGACGAACCAGGCGTCCTTGTAATCCGAGGTGGTGCCGGTCTTGCCGGCGGTGTCACGGCCGGAAATGGCGGCCGACCGACCGGTGCCCGAGGTCATCACGCCGCGCAGCATCTGGTTGAGATAGTAGAGATAGGGGTTGGAGATGGCCTGGACCGAGGCGCCTTCGCGGGCGGCGCGCTGGTAGATGACGCGGCCCTGCGGGGTGCGGATGCGGCTGATGCCGTGAGCGGTGACGCGCTTGCCGCCGTTGGCGAAGGCGTCATAGGCCTGGGCCATGTCCAGCGGGGACACCTCGACCGCGCCCAGGGCCATGGCCGGCTCAAGGCCGATACGGCTGGTGATGCCGAGGCGGCGGGCGGTGCGGGCGACGTTGCCGCGGCCGACCTGGTCGGCGATGCCGGCGGCGACGGTGTTGATCGACTGGGCCACGGCCTGGGACAGCGGCATCTGTCCGCGATAGTCGCCCGTGTAGTTGCGCGGCGACCAGTTGCCGATGCGGATAGGGGCGTCGTTGACCTGGGTCTGGGGCGTATAGCCGCTCTCAAGCGCGGTCAGATAGACGAAGGGCTTCCACGCCGAGCCGGCCTGGCGGCGCGCGTCCACCGCACGGTTGAACTGGCTGTCGGCGTAGGAGGCCCCGCCGATCATGGCCCGAACCCGGCCCTCGCCGTCCAGCGCCACCAAGGCGGCCTGCTCCACGCCGCGCGACCCGTCGCGCTCGAGGATGCGGCGCACGGCCCGCTCGGCCGAGGTCTGCAGGGTCAGGTCGAGGGTGGTCTCGACGATCATGTCCTCGGTCGGCTCGCCGACCAGCTCGCGGATCTGCTTGTCCAGCCAGTCGACGAAATACTGGGCGTGCTGGCTGGCGAGGGTGCGCGACACGCGCACCGGCTCGTTGACGGCCTGGGCGCGCTGCTCGGGGGTGATGACCCCGGCGTCGACCATCTCGTTGAGCACGACGGTGGCGCGGGTGGCGGCGCGCTCGCTCTCGGACACGGGGGAGTAACGCGACGGGGCCTTGAGCAGGCCGGCCAGCAGGGCCGCCTCGCCGACGGTCAGATCCTTGGCGCCCTTGTCGAAATAGCGCTGCGACGCCGCCTCGATGCCGTAGGCGCCGGCGCCGAAATAGACCCGGTTCAGGTAGAGGGCGAGAATCTCCTCCTTGGAGAATTTCATCTCCAGCCACACGGCCAGCATCAGCTCCTGGACCTTGCGCTTCATGTTCTGGTCCGGGGACAGGAACAGGTTCTTGGCCAGCTGCTGGGTCAGGGTCGAGCCGCCCTGCACCACCCGTCCGGCGCGCATGTTGGCGGCGATGGCGCGGGTCATGCCGATCGGGTCGAAGCCGGGGTGGTGGTAGAAGCGCCGGTCCTCGATGGCGATGAAGGCGGCGGGCACATAGTCGGGCAGGGCGTCGAGATCGGCCGGCGGGGCCTGCTGGGTGCCGCGCACCGCGATCAGCGCCCCGTTGCGGTCGAGGTAGGTGATCGAGGGCTGGCGGTCGATGTTGTAGAGCGTCGAGGTGTCCGGCAGGTCGCGCGCGAAGACAGCGAAGAAGACGACCAGGAAGATCAGGCCCCAGACGGCCAGCACGGCGCCCCAGTAGAGCAGCCGCTGCATGGGCGTGCGCGTCGGCTTCGATCCGTCGCCGCCCTTTCGACCAAAGCTGAAGCCCGAACCCGCCATCGACACCTCACCTGTCCGGCTTCGGTCTTAGCCGTTCACCGGACGCACGCAAACGCCCCACACGTCGTCACGCGACCGTGAGGGACGTTTCCGCCGAAAGCATGGCCCAAAGCGGGGCTATTCCAAAAAGGCGTTCACCTCAGCGGCGAAGACCTCGGGCTGGTCCAGCATGATGAAGTGGGCGCTGTCGTCGATCCGCTTCAGGGTGGCGCCGGAGAGATTGGCGAAGGAGGCGCGATAGATGCCGTCCGTCACCTCCGGGGTCATGCCGGGCGCGTTGAAGGTCACATAGAGGACGGTGGTCGGGGCGGTGATTTCGTCCAGCTCAGGCCGCAGGTCGGTGACGACCAGTTCGCGCATGGCCGAGGCGGCCACCTTCTGGTCGGTGTTGGCGCCGTCCTCGAGCGGTCCGGCCCGCCGCGCCTCGGTGTTGATCATGCCGGTGATGCTGGCCCCGGACTGGGCCAGCCACTCCTCGCGACTGGCGCTGGACATGCCCTGGTAGATCATCTCGGCGGTGGGGGCGACGCTTTCCGGGGTGGCGCCGGGGGGGCCGAACATGGCGCCCATGAAGGGGATCATGTCGACCACCATCAGCTTGCCGACCGCGTCGGGGTGACGGGCGGCCAGCATCATGCCGATGGTCCCGCCCATGGAGTGGCCGATGACGGCGGGCTTCTCCAGTCCCTGCTCCTGGATATAGCGGGCGATGTCCTCGGCGACCGGGGCCGAGACTGGACCTGTGGCGTTGTCCTTCGCCGGGGCGCCGGCGAAGCCCTGGACGTGGATGCGATGCACCCGGTAGCGGCCCTTCAGCTCTTCGGTCAGCATATCCCAGACGTGCGGCGAGGACGACAGGCCCGGGATCAGGATGACGTCCCCTTGCGGCTGCTCCGGCCCGTCGATGCGGACGTGAAAGCGGCCGGAGTCGAAATTGGCGTGGTGGTGGCCGTGGTCGCTGTTCATTTCGGTCGTGTGGGCGCCATGGGCGTCCTGGGCCCAGGCGGGAGCGGAAAGGACGGTCGCGGCCAGGGCGGCGGACAGAAGGGCCGGCAGGACGGGTTTCATCGATCTAACCTCTTCGACGGAGTTCGGCTCTGCACATACGGGCCATACTTTGCAATGTAAAGTACTTGTCACATATGCGTAGCCAGCCGCTGGCGGGAACGCCGGGCCCGCGCCTAGAATAGCAGACATGACGCCTCCCGATACCGCCACGGCCGCGCCGCGCCCCGACGCCCGCTCCGCGCCGCCTCCCGCCGCCTTCGGCAAGGGGTTCGTGCTCGACACCTGGTATTTCGCCGCCCTGTCCCGCGACGTGGCGGCGGGGTCGCTGAAGCGTCACGAGCTGCTCGGCGAGCCTGTCCTGATCGGCCGCACCCGCGCCGGGCAGGCCTACGCTCTTCGCGACATCTGCCCCCATCGCGCCGCGCCCCTGTCGGCCGGGCGGCTGGTCGAAAAGCCGGGCGAAGGCGAGACGATCGAGTGCTGCTACCACGGCTGGCGCTTCCGCCCCGACGGCGTCTGCGCCGCCATCCCGTCGCTGGTGGAAGACCAGGCTTATGAGCCGGAGCGCATCCGGGTGCGCTCCTATCCGGTGCGCGAAAGCCAGGGAATGGTGTTCGTCTGGATCGCCTCGGACCCCCGCAATCCGGCCGAGCCGGATCACGAGCCGCCGGTCTTCCCAGGCGTGGTCGGCGGCGACGCCCGGCTGGTCGAGTGGATGGATTTCGAGTCCCACATCGACCACGCCGTCGTCGGCCTGATGGACCCGGCGCACGGCCCCTATGTGCATCAGCAGTGGTGGTGGCGCTCGGAGCATTCGATGCACGAGAAGGCCAAGGCCTTCGAGCCGCGCGAGCTGGGCTTCGCCATGGTGCGCCACGCGCCGTCGTCCAACAGCCGCGCCTACAGGATCCTCGGCGGCGCGCCGGCGACCGAGATCACCTTCCGCCTGCCCGGCTTCCGCTGGGAACACATCCAGGTGGGCGAGAAGCAGGTGCTGGCCCTGACCTGCCTGACGCCGCGGTCGGACACGCGGACGACGATCACCCAGATCTTCTGGTCGGACCACTGGGTGTTCAACGTCGCCAAGCCCTTCCTGCGGCTGGGCGTGCGCGCCTTCCTGAAGCAGGACGGCGGCATGGTGAACCTGCAGAACGAGGGCCTGCGCTACGACCCCGCCCTGATCTGGATCGACGACGCCGACAAACAGGCCAAGTGGTACCAGCAGCTGAAGCGGGAATGGGCGAAGAGCCGCGCCGAGGGGCGGCCGTTCCAGAACCCGGTCAAGCCGGCGACGCTGAGGTGGAAGAGCTGAGCGTCCGCTCCCGGGCCGCCTGAAGAAAAGGCCGCGACGGGGACGTCGCGGCCTTTTGGATGTCAGGAGGGGCTGTCTTACTGCCGGCTGATCGCGCCGGCGAGGATGACGTCCACCTGCTTGCCGAGGCGCTCGCTCATCTGGGCCTCGGTCCAGCCGTCGTAGGCGGCCCGGCGGTAGTTGGACAGGAAGGCGTCGTAGATCAGCTCGGACAGCAGACGCACGTCGGCGTCCTGGCGCAGCTCGCCCTCGCGGACGCCGGCCTGCAGGGCGTCGGTGACGATCGACAGGATCGGCGTGATCGCCTCGCGGGCGCGCATCTCGGCCGCGACCGGCTGGAACCACGAGCGGGCGATGACGGCCTGGACCAGCGGCAGCTGCTCGAGCGAGCCGTGGTAGCCGGCCTGCAGGGCGGCCAGGACGCGGGCGCGCACCGAACCCTCGGCCGCGGCGGCGGCCTTCATCGTCTCGGCCAGACGGGCCAGGTCGGTGGCGAGGACGGCCTCGAACAGCTCGGCCTTGTCCTGGAAGTTGGCGAAGACGGCGCCCGTGGACATACCGGCGCCCTTGGCGATGTCGCGGATGGTGGCGGGCTCGTAGCCGCGCTCGGCGAAGAGCTGGCGGGCGGCGTCGAGGACCTTCTGACGGGTGCGGACCTTGGCGGCCTGACGGCGGTTCAGGCGCGGGGCCTCGGCTTCGGACTGGGACTCGGACTGGGTGGGGGACAGGGCGATATCTCGCATGAAACGGGTACTCGACTAAGCGGCCACGCAGGACGGGCCATCGAAAACTGACCGCCGAAGCGATGGGGAGGAAGGCGGAACGCGATGCCGTGCGACCGCCGCGAGTCATCTTCCGATGACAGGGGCAGTCATCACGCAACGATGACCAAAATGGGGTGCGGAGATTAACGGGGCGGTGACTTCGGGGGTTAACGCCGCGACATCTTGACCTGCTCAGCCGCGGGTCGACGAACGGAGGGCGCGGACCCGCCGCGGTCGCTCGCCGGCGTCGGGCAGCGCCTCCTGGAACAGCGCCCGGAAACGGTCGCGCCGCTCGTGAATCGAGGCCAGCACCAGCCCCATGGGCACGCCAAGGTCGACGAGGGTGTTCTCGGCCAGCTGCAGGGCCGCCTCGGTCGTCTCGGGGACGGCGTCGGTGACGCCGAGCTGGTAGAGGCGAACTGCGTGGCGTTCGTCGCGGGCGCGGGCGATGAGGATCAGGTCCGGACGAAGCGCACGGGCGGCGGCCGCCACTTCGTCGACTTTGGACGGGGCATCCATGGTCACGATGACCGCCCGCGCGGTCTCGATCCCGCACAGCCGCAGCATCTCGGCCTGGCCGGCGTCGCCGTAGAAGACGTTGGAGCCCTCGGCCCGCCCCCTGGCCACGGTGGCCGCGTTGGAGTCGACGGCCAGATAGGCCTGGCCGTGCTCGTCCAGCAGTTCGCCGACCAGACGTCCGACGCGGCCGAAGCCGACGACCAGCACCTTGTGTTCGGGCTCCACCGGCTCCAGCGCCTCGGGCGGCAAACCGGGCGCGGACGGGTCGACGCGGCGCGACAGGCGGTCGGCGATCAGGCCCATCAGCGGGATGGTGAAGATGCTGATCGTCGCGGCCAGCATGATGGTGCGGGTGAAGTCCGGCGAGGCGATGCCCTCGACAAGGCCGGCGCCGAGGATGACGAAGGCGAACTCCCCCGCCGGCCCCAGCAGCAGCGCCGTCTCGACGGCCGTGCGGTTGCGCACGCCCCACAGGCGCGCCGCGCCGAAGATCAGCACCGTCTTCAGCAGGGTCAGGCCGATGGCCAGACCAAACACGCCGGCCGGGTCGGCGGCGATGGCGTCGAGGTCTAGGCCGATGCCGACGCCGACGAAGAAGACGCCCAGCAGCAGGCCCTTGAAGGGCTCGATCGAAAGCTCGACCGCGCGCCGGAATTCCGTCTCGGCCAGCAGCAGCCCGGCGACGAGGGCGCCGAGGCTCATCGACAGGCCGGAGGCCTGGGCGGCGAGGCCGGCGCCGACGACCACCAGCAGGCTGGCGGCGACGAACATCTCCTGGCCGTGCCCGCGCGCTCTCGACCGGGCGACGAAGCGGAACATCGGGCGCAGCACCAGCCGCCCGAGCACGACGATCAGGGCCAGGCCGACGGCGGCGGGGACGAGGGTGAACAGGGCCGGGCCCAGCACCGCCGGATCGAACTCGCCGGCCGGGGTCGTGCCGGGCAGGACCGTAGCTGCCAGGACGGTGACGGTGATCAGGATCGGCGCCACCGCCAAGTCCTGAGCAAGGAGGACCGAGAAGGTGGTGCGGCCGGTGGCCCCGGCCAGCTTGCCGCGCTCGGCCAGCACCGGCATCACCACCGCCGTGGAGGACAGGGCGAGGCCCATGCCGAGGACGGCGGCCGAGGCCAGCGGCTGACCCATGACCATGAACAGACCGGCGAGGGCCACGGCGCAGACCACGACCTGGGTCAGGCCGAGGCCGAAGACCAGCCTGCGCATCGAGCGCAGCCGCTCCCACGACAGCTCCAGCCCGATCATGAACAGCAGGAAGGCGACGCCGAGTTCGGACAGGGTGCGGATCTGGTCGGCGTCGGAGATGGTCAGCCACGACAGCCACGGCGCAGTGTCCGAGAAACGCGCCAGGCCGTCCGGCCCGAACAGCACGCCGGCCGCGAGGAAGCCCAGAATGGGGCTGATGCGCAGGCGGTTGAACAGCGGGACCATGACGCCCGCCGCAGCCAGGAAGACCAGCAGGTCCTTGTACTCGCCGCCTGCTCCGCCGTGACCCGTCATTTGTCCCCCGTCGGGACGAGACTACAGGCTGAATCGCCCGGCTGTCCGCTGGTCCTTCGTGGATTACAAAAAATTCAGACTATGCCCCCCCTCCCCGGCGTAGGGTCCGCCCCGACCTTCCGCCAAGCGAAGTCAAGTCGAGGAAACCCATGAAGAAGCTGCTTATCGGCGCCGCGGTCGGCGCCCTGCTCCTGCCCGCCGCGCCCGCCCTGGCCCAGCATTTCGCCGCCGACGGCCACGACCACGCCTGCGTCGANGAGGCGTGCACGGTCTTCGAACTGTTCGAGATGCCGCAGGAAGGGGCGACCGTCACCGGCTANCAGGGGACCGAGACGCCGAAGTACGGAACCTGGGGCTTCGACCTGAACGGCCGGGACACCTCCGTCTCGCCCGGCGACAACTTCTTCCGCTTCGCCAACGGCGCGGCCGTCGACCGCATGCAGATCCCCTCGGACCGGACCAGCTACGGCTCATTCGCCCTGCTGCGCGAGCTGTCCGACAACCGGGTCAAGGCGATGATCGAGGGCCTGACCGCGCGCACCGATCTGGCCGCCGGTTCCGACGAGCAGAAGATCGCCGACGCCTATCGTTCCTATATGGACGAGACCCGCATCGAGGCGCTGGACGCCCAGCCGCTGCAACCCTACCTGGCCGCGATCCGCGCCGCCGACACCCATGACAAGGCCGCGGTCTACATGGGCGAGACCCAAGGCCGCTTCGGGGCCTCGATCTTCGGCACCGGCATCACCATCGACCAGAAGTCCCCCACCCGCTACGTGGTTTCGACGGGCCAGTCGGGGCTCGGCCTGCCTAACCGCGACTACTATCTGGAAGAGCGCTGGGCCGAGAAGAAGGCCCTCTACCGGGCCTATGTCGAGCGCATGCTGGAGATGATCGGCTGGGAGAATCCGGCCGCGAACGCCGACGCCATCCTGGCCTTCGAGGACCGCATCGCCGAGGCGCACTGGACGCCGATCCAGAACCGCAACCGCGACGAGACCTACAACGAGTACACCATCGCCCAGCTG
>Ga0065721_10051905_pt1 | contig 13218 bp, 8 predicted proteins | sample Mesricmetagenome_FD_59108 | JGI IMG/M metagenome (GOLD analysis project Ga0065721, IMG submission 59108) | Mesophilic microbial community from rice straw/compost enrichment Sample: eDNA_1 v2 (version 2) | ecosystem: Engineered > Solid waste > Grass > Composting > Bioreactor | place: USA: Davis... | reverse complement strand
CGATATTAATGGAACTCTTAGTTGTCATTCTCCTTTTCGTCGGACTGGCCGGCATCATCGGCAATCAATACTCGGGCCTACGCAAGATGGACGCCATCCAGCGAACGTTAGAGGAGATCAGCCAGAGTTTAAAAGAGAAAGGGGAACACGGTAGTCACCGATAGTTGGCTAAAGTAGGTAACCAAACTACCCTCATGGACGGGAACGCCCGGCGTTAAGCCCATGTAGGTAATCAAACTGCCCACATTGGCGGGAACGCCTGAAAAAAGGAACTCTCATGCGTGACTAGCGCCCGGCTATTCCGCATAGATAAAGAACGAACGGCAACAAGGCTGCCCCTCGGGGCAGCCTTGCGCTTCTTGTCAGACTCTCATCCGCTTAAATCTCACTGCCAAGTCAACGTTCCCGTATCCGACGAGCCCGCGGAAGACGAGGACGAGGTGAACGTGCGGTTGCTGCCGCCCTCCCAGATCACGTTGCCCGCGCCGTCCTTCTTGATGAACTTATACTGGAACGTCGTGCCCTTCGGCACGCTGACCGGCAGGAACCATTCCGGATAGTTCGGGTTGAGGAACGCCTCCGACGCTTTGGCCGGATCCCAACTGCCCAGCTCCGGAATACTGCCGACCACGTAGATGTTCTGCCCCAAGGTGGTCGAAGCGTTCACCTTGAAGATCACCTGCACCTGATCGCCCGACAGCACCTCGTAGCGGAACGGGTTGCTGACGTTCGAGCCCTTCGTCACCGTGATTTGGCGAACGCCGGCGGCGACGCTAGGCACGATTGCCTCGATCACGTTGTTGCTGTTGGAGACGACCGTTGCGGCCGTCGTGTCGAACTTCACCGACACGGTTCCGCCAAGGCCGGTGCCGTAGATATACACCGTATTGCCGGCTCTGCCCATCGTGGATACGACGTCGCCGAGGCGCGGCACCGACGTGCCGAGGTCCGGGTTGTACGACCAGACGTTGACTTCCCCTCCGGAGAGCGTGAACGAGGCGATCTGGTTTTGCCCGTTCACCGTGCTTACCGTCGCCGAGGAGCCGTACAGCAGTCCGTCAAGCGCATCGGAATAGGTTCCCGTCGGCAGCGTCGTGTTGATCGCGGGCACCGTGAACGATTGGTCCGGCTGGCGGTTGATGGCGACGATGACCTGCTTGTCGTAGAACTGACGCTTGTAGACGAGCACGTCGTTCGTGCTGTACAGGATGTCCGTCGTCCCGAAGGCGACCGCTTCGTTCGCCTGGCGCAGCGCCGACAGCTTCTTGATCGTCTGATAGGCCGTCGTCGTCGTATCGAACGTCGATTCCGTCTGCATGAACACCCGTCCGGCGATGTCGCTGCTGTCCGCCGAAGTCAGGTATTGCTCCGTCCCGTAATAGATGTTCGGCGTGCCGCGGCTAGTCAGAAGAGCTGCGAGCGCCGCGTGGTACGGCTTATTGTTCGGCTGAATGTAGCGGAATCTCGTCACGTCGTGGTTATCGAGGAACGTGACCGCTTGATTCTCGTACTCGTAGTCCGCGCTCGTCGCCGTCAGCATCGAGCCGAACGCGCTCATTGTCTCGGAGAAGTTGCCGAAGGCGTTCGTCGCCGCGCGGAAGAATTCAAAGTCCAGGTTGTTCACGCCCGTGCGGTCCGGGAACGATTGGTACTCGTCGTACTTCGGATCCGGACGGCCGATGAAGAACTCGCCGAAGTGCGAGACCGGTCCTCCGCTCGCCGAATCGACCGCGTCCTTGAAGCCCTTCACGAACGCCGGATTCTCGTGCAGCGTGGCGTCGTGGCGGAAGCCGTCGACCCCCTTGCTCTTCCAGAACAGCGCCGCCTTCTCCAGGTAAGCCGCAACCGCGCCGTTCTCCTGCGAGAAGTCCGCCAGGGAGCCGAGGTCCTTATGCCGGTAGCCGAACCGGGAGGAATCCGAGCCGCGGTCGCCGATCCCGTGGAACCAGCCGTTCACGTCGTTGTTCGGATCCGCGAGCAGGTTCTCGAGGTTGCCGTCGTTGTTGTAATCGACCGGGTTGCCGTTCGAATCGAAGACATAGTTGCCGCTGCCGTCCTTATCCGGCTCGTACAGCTTGCCGTCCTCCGCCGAGAAGCCGCTCGTCGGGTTCTGCCAACGGCTCGTGTGGTTGGAGACGAAGTCGATGACGATCTTCATCCCGTTGTCGTGCAGGGCGTCGCGCAGCTCCTCGAACTCCTGCATCATGCCGAAGTGCTTGTTCGTCGCAAAATAATTCCGGACATGATACCCGTGGAAGCTGGTCCAGACGTTCACGCCGCCTCCGCTCTGATAGTCGTTGATGGCGGTGTCCCTGTTCTCGTAAGGAGCGGAGATCCATACCGCCGTTACGCCCATGTCCTTCAGGTAAGGGATTTTATCGATGATGCCCTGCCAGTCGCCGCCTTGGTACAGCTTCAGATCGTCCCCGTCGCCGATGCCGTCGGAATTCGAATCGTCGAACAAGGCGTTGCTGGACCCGGAAGGAACGTTGTTGGAAGTATCCCCGTCCACGAAGCGGTCCGTAATGATCTGATAGACGACGTCCTTAGGCGTCAGCGGCCCGAGAGCGCCGGAAGCCGTCAAAGCCGACGCTTGCTGCGCGGGAACGATTCCTCCGCCGAATGCCAGCGTCAACGCGATTGCGGTTGCCCAGATACGAATTCCCATTTTCCTCTTGCCCATCTTCTCATCTCCTCCAGTTCGATTGGATGATCCGCGATGATGACTGGTCTAAGATGAACGTTCCGTGCCTCAACTCGTTATCCATCACCTCCCTTCCGGATCTCGTTTGCTTCGACTAACTAACCCTCTCCTTCTGCCAAAAAGCGAGTGCTCTGCCTTGCCTTCAACTCGACCGGAATCAGCTTCTTGCGGTAAGGCGGCTCCTTGTTATCCATATGAGCCTGCAACAGGCGAACGGCCTCCATGCCCTTCAGCCCGATGTCCTGCGCCACGGTCGTCAGCGGCGGCGTCGTGAACCGGCTGTAGGGAAGATCGTCGAAGCCGGCGACCGACAGATCCCGAGGAACGGAGAGCCCCCGTTCGGACAAGCCGCTCAAGAGGCCCATCGCCGCCACGTCGGACGTGGCGAACACGGCGCTTACTCCTTGCAGGGCAAGAATTCTCGGTACCGACCGCGCTCCTCCTTCCATCGTAGGAGGCTCTTCGACCGCCCAAGCGGGACGGTAGCCGATTCCCGCTTCCTTCAGCGCTCTACGGTATCCGAGAAACCGGGCTTCGTGAACGCCGTTCGGTTCTATCTCGCCCGTCAGCAGCGCGATATTCCGGTGGCCCAGGTCGATCAGATGATTGGTGCCCAGATAACCGCCCTTCTCGTCGTCGCTAAGGATTTGACAGACGTTAGGATCCGCCAGATAGCTATCCACGAAGACGGACGGAACGCCCCACTGAACGATACGCTCCAGCGCTTCGGACCCCTCGAACGCCCCGATCACGATCAAGCCGTCCAAGTGACGCTCTTTGACGAACGAGTACGACTCCTCCGGATCGGCTCCGACGAGCATGATATGCAGCCGATGGGCCCTCGCTCCCTCTTCGATGCCGCCGACCAGCTGCCAGTAGAACGGATTGTCGTGCAGAAAACCTTTATGCAGCAAAGGAACGATCACCGCGATGAGCCGCGACTTTTTATCCTTCAGATTGCGGGCCGCTTGGCTCGGAGAGAATTTGAGCTCCAGAATCGCTCTCCGCACCGTTCGCACCGTATCCGCCGATACCCTTCCCGTGCCGTTCAGCACGTTGGAGACGGTCGCGATGGACACTCCCGCCGATCGGGCGACATCCTTGATCGTGACTCTCGTAACGCTCATTCGGGCAGCCTCCGTTGCTTGATGAAACGTTTAATCAATGGACTGGAAAAAACCGAATGCCAAGGTTCGTTGCAATCGGTTTTCTCTGCGATGTCTTTATGGTTTCAGAACGACTGTCGTATAGGGCGGAAGCTCGAGCTTTCCTTCCTTCAGCTTCGCCGCCTTGTCCGTCGTCCAGGCGATCTTCCCGTAGAGGATCGGCTGGGCCTTCGTCGTTTCTAGGGTCGCCGTCTGGGGCCGCCCCGACAGGTTGTGCAGCACAAGGCGCTCTTCTTCTCCGTAGGCCCGGGTATAGGACATCACCGAATCGACTCCGCTCTCGTAAGAACCGATCGAGCCTTCGCGTAGTGCTGCATCCTTCTGCCGCCATTCGATCAGCAGGCGATAGCGATGGAGCAGCGAGTCTTCCGCTTCCTCCTCCGCTTCTACCGATACCGATTCGTCGGCTCGATACTTGGACGCCATCCAAGACGTCTCGCCCGGAGCTCCCGGCTCCCGATTCCAAGGGAACGGCTCGCGGATGTTCTCGTCCGGCTTCATGCCGCTCATGCCCAGCTCCTCGCCGTAGTAGACGAACGCATTGCCCGGCATCGTGAGCAGCATCGCCGCCGCCGTCTTGGCGTGGTCGACGTTGCCCTCGAGCGCCGACATGACGCGGTTCTGGTCATGGTTGGAGAGGAACGGAGCGTCGAGGTAAGCCGATCCTTCCGCGGACTTGGCGTAGAACTCGTATACCCGAGAGAGCGTAAAGCCGAGATCCGAGGCTCTCTCGTTCTGCGCGGCTCCCAGAATCTTGCTCGCCAGGTCGAAGTTGAACGCGGAGTCGAACGCCTTGTTCAAGTAAGGACCGATGACGGCCGTGGAATCCCACACCTCCCCGACGAGATAAGCGTCCGGGTCGACCTCGTTCAACCCGGCGCGGAACTCCTGCCACCATGCCTGATTGTCGCTCTTCACTTCCGGCGTGCTGGCGGTGGACGTAAAATCGCCGTATATATGCTTGGCCGCATCCAGCCGGAAGCCGTCGACTCCCTGCTCCAGCCAATACCGTCCGATCTTGATCATCTCCTGGCGAACGGCCGGGTTGTCGAAGTTGAGGTCCGGCATCCCTTCCCAGAAAATGCCAAGGTAATCGTCGCCGCCAAGAGCATGCCAAGGGGGAGCGCCCGCCGCCCCGTCGGCCGGAGAGCGGCCTCCCCGCTCGCTGGACCAAACGTACCAATCGCGATACTCGCTATTCGCGCTAGACGAAGCCTCCTTGAACCATGGGTGCTCCGCGCTCGTGTGATTCACGACAAGGTCCATGATGACCCGGATTCCCCTCTTATGGGCTTCCGCCAGAAGCTTCTTCAGGTCGTCCAGAGTTCCGTAATCCGAATTCACCGAGTAGTAGTCCGTCACGTCGTACCCGTGGTAGCTCGGCGTCGGGTTGATCGGCATCAGCCAGATGCCGTCCGCGCCGAGCGACTTCACGTAATCGAGCTTCTCCGTCACGCCGTTCAGGTCGCCGATGCCGTCCCCGTTCGAGTCCGCGAACGACCGGACGAAGATCTCGTAGAAGACGTTCGAAGTCTTCTGCTTCTGCTCGTCTTCGGAGGAGGAGCAAGAGGCCAGAGCGAGAACGAACAGCAGCAGGGCTGCCGCCCGAACGGCCTGAAGGCGCCAATGCCTCCTGCTCATCCTTTGTTCGCTCCCGCGGTAAGTCCTTCGACGATGTAGCGCTGAAGGAAAATAAACACGAGCGTTATCGGAAGCGCAACGAGTACGCAGCCGGCCGCGAACATCGTGAAGTTGGCCGTCCGGAAGTTCGTCGCCAGCTCCCACAGCCCGACGGCGACCGTCCAGTTCTCGCGGGCCCGAAGCACGAGGCGGGCCAGGATGAAGTCGATCCAGGAGCCGACGAACAGCCCGATCGCCGAGTTCACGAGAATCGGCTTGCTGAGCGGCAGCATGATTTTCATGAACACCGTCATGTGGCTGGCCCCGTCGATCCGGGCGGATTCTTCCAGGCTGCGCGGAAGCGTATCGAAGTACCCTTTGACCACGAACATGCCCAGCACCGGAGCTCCGCACGAATAAATGATGATCAGCGCCAGATGCGTGTCCAGCAGATTGAATTGGTTAAGCAGCAGGAACACGGACGTGAGCGCCATGAGGTTCGGGAACATGTTCAGCACGAGCAGCAGCGACAGCACCTTCTGTCGTCCCTTGAAGCGGAACCGGGACAACGAATACGCGACGAGCGTGACGAGCAAAGTTCCGAAGATGGTGCTGAAAACGGCGATTTTGAGCGTGTTCCAGTACCAGCGGCCGAACATGAAGCTTTTGTCCGTGAACAGCTCGGTGAAGTGAACCGTCGTCCAGCGCTCCGGAAGGAACGTCGGGCTGTAGATCGCCCCGCCCGGCCGGAAGGAGGAGACGATGATCCAGACCGCCGGATAGAGGCTCACGACGGAGAGGATGATCAGCAAAATGTAGCTTAAAGTCAAACCGATGCGGGACGCTCTCATTGGACGAGATCCTCCTCTTTGAACGATTTCGTCTGCCGGTAGCTGAGGATCGACACGGTCGCGATCATCAGGAAGACGATGATCCCGATGGCGGAAGCGAAGTTGAACTTGTTGTTGGCGTATGTTAGGCCGAACAGCCACGTGACAAGCAGGTCGGTGTGGCCCGCGAACTGGTATTCCCCGGTCATCGGTCCTCCGCCCGTAAGCAGGTAGATGGCGTTGAAGTTATTGATATTGCCGGCAAAGTTCGTGATCAGCACCGGAGAGGTGATGAAAAGAATTCGCGGCAGCGTGATGCTTCGGAACTTCTGGAAAGCCGTCGCCCCGTCGACGTCTGCCGCTTCGTACAGGTCCCGCGGGATCGTCGTGAGGACGCCGAGCATAAGCAGCATCGTGACCGGTATTCCGTACCAGGCGTTGACGAGCACGACCGTCAGCTTCGCCCAGCTCGGGTCGGACAGCCAGCCGATCTTCGGGATGCCGAAGTAGCCCAGGTACTGGTTGATCGGGCCGAACTCTCCGTTGAACAGGTTGTTCATGATGAGAGCGGAGCACAGGAACGGGATCGCGAACGGCAGCAGCAGAATCGTCCGCCACAGCTTCTTGAAGCGAATGCCCTTCTGCTGGATGAGCAGGGCGACGAGCAGCCCGCCGAAGTAACAGGTTACCGTAGAGAGCACCGCCCACTCGATCGTCCAGAGCAGCACGTTCCAGAACGTATGGCTCCAGGTTTTGAGCGTGAGCAGGTCTACGAACGTCTTGAAGCCGACCCAGTCGACGAGAGACTTCGGCGGCACGTGCGAAGGGCCGGAGTAGTTCGTGAACGCTATGAGAACGCCGAACAGAATCGGCAGAACGGTCAGAAACAGGATTCCGATCGCGGGGATCGTCAGCATCGTAATCGGGAAGTTCTTTTCGAACAAGGCGTTCACCGATTGGGAGAACCGGGCGATCTTGCCCCCTTTTTCCCTGATCAAGCCGGTTTTATAGGCATCGCGAACGACGAGAACATAGAGCCATACGAAAATAAAAAAGATAATGAGGATGATCAAGCCTTCGACGAGCAATTGGATGGAGTGGTCTCCCGGTACGTTTTTGTAAACCTTGCCTACCTTGACGAGCTGCTGTTTCTTCTCTCCTAAAGTAACGATTCCCCAGACCGCCCGATAGAGATGCCCGGCGAAATACCAGATCCCGAGCGCGTCGATGGCCAGGAAGATCAGTCCCTTGATCCATTGCTTGTTATAGAGTTGCCCAAGCCCCGGGGCGATGAGCGACAGTATGGCCGCTAGAATGCTCTTGCGCTGCATATTCGGAACCTCCCCATTCCTGCCAAACTAGCAAAAACGCCTTCGGCGTCCTCAGGATGCCGGAGTAGCTTTGCGTAGACGATTCAGGCAATGATAAATGTGAAAACTAATAAATGCTGAATCGTCAAGTAGAAAGGCGTATCCTAAACGGAGGAGGGGCACCTGCCTTGCGGGTAAGCGCCCCTCGTCCTTCGATATCCGTTACTGGGTCGCGGAGTTCGCGTCTTGGATTTGCTTGACGGCGTTATCCAGCGCTTCCTTCGGATCCTTGTTGTTGTCCCAGATGTCGGCCATCGCCGATTGGGCAGGCGTCCAAACGTTGCCCATCTCCGGAATCGCCGGCATCGGGGTGGAGTTCGCGAATTGCTCGAGGATGCCGACCAGCAGCGGATCGGCCGTTACCGTCGGATCCGCGGCCGCTTCCTTATTGGAAGGCAGCGTGCCGAGCTCTTGGAAGTCCTTGAGCTGCTGATCCTTCGACGTCGCGAAGCGGACGAACAGCTTCGACGCGTTCGGGTATTGCGAGAAAGCGCTGACGGAGAAGCCCTTGACGCCGGAGAAGCTGACGTTCGGCTTGCCGTCGATCGACGGCAGCGGAGCGATGCCGAAGTTGACTCCCGACTTCTTGTATTCCGCGATCGCCCACGGACCGTTGACGTCGTAGGCCAGCTTGCCGCTTAAGAACAAGCCCTTCTTGACGTCGAACGTCGCGTCGGCCGTCTTCATCGGGATGATCTCTCTGAGCTTCTGATACATCTTCGCGCCGGTAATCGCCGCTTCGTTGTTCAGGCCGATATCGTTCTTGTCCACGCCCCCGTTGCCGTACACATAGCCGCCCGGAGTGGCAAGGAACGAATACTGGTAATAGAAGTTCTGTTCGAAGAGGAAGGTGTACTTGCCGTTCTGCGTATCGTTGAAGGTCTTCGCGAATTCGAGGATTTCGTCGTACGACTTGGCCGGCGTCTGAACGAGGTCCTTGTTGTAGAACATCGCATAGGTCTCGACGGAACGCGGATAGCCGTAGAGCACCCCGTCGAACGTGAACGCCGTGATCGAAGCCTCCGAGTTCTCCGCCTTGGTCTCCTCCTCGAAGAAGTCGTTCGGAAGAATCAAGCCGGCCGCTACCGCTTTGCCTAGGTTATCGTGAGGATAGATGACGATGTCTGGCCCGATTCCGGCAGGACCGTCGTTGATAAGCTTGTTGATCTGGTCGGCTTCGCTGACTTCCTCGACCTTGACCGGGATTCCGTACTGCGCGGTGAATTCCTTGCCGATCGCCTCCATGCGGGGGATCATTTCCTTCGTTTCCCACACGACGAGGGACGCGCCTTCTTCCGGCGCAAGCTCGTCGGAGCCCGCTTCCCCGGAAGCCGGGGCGGACGCGGATGGAGACTCCGTTGCCGCCGGCTCGGAGCCGGAGGCTTCCGGAGATGCGGTGTTGTTGCCGTTGTTGTTGCCGCCGCACGCGGCCAGCGATCCGGCCATCAGGGTCAACGCCGCGATCATGGAAAGCGTTTTGTTGATTTTCACTTTTTCTTTTCCCCTCTCATTCGTCTTGATCGTTGTCTGGATCGGTGCCTCATTTCGAGTCTCGCTTGAGTCTTGTTCGGCATCTTGATCGACTTAGCTTGTGCAAACGTTTGTATTAACCTGCCGAGTTTAGCCAAGAAAGTGGGCAACCCTTATCCTTTTCTCGGCTAATTCACGAGATTAATCGCTTACAAATAGGTGAAAGCGCTTCATACTCGCATCTTCACTATACATCATTTGCCTGCGTTGCAAAAACGTTTGCACAAACATTTTTCTTATATTTCAAGAGGGCTATCTTCTGATTTCTCTTCTTTTCTTCGATTTCCTTAGCAAATCAAAAAATGGAATTTCTTTTCCTTACTATTATAAATGCTCGCCGCTGCTTCGGTTTTCTCCCTCTTTTGGCATTCAAACGCCCTTTAGGTACCGTTTACAACGCTTTTACGTTCATGTAACATGAAGATATTCGCAGCTCTCGTTCAAACGATTGCACTGTTGCATGGAGGTACCTTATGTCCGTTACCATCAAAGACGTCGCCAAGAAAGCCGGAGTTTCGCCGTCCACCGTCTCCCGCGTCCTGTCGAATCATCCGCGGATCAGCCGGGAGACGACGAAGAAGGTCAAAGAGATCATGGAAGAGCTGGGCTACCACTCCAATATCATGGCAAGAAGTCTCGTCTCCAATAAAACATACACGCTAGGGATGATCCTTCCGCGACCCGCGGAGGAGCTGTTCCAGAACCAGTTTTTCGCCGAGAACATTCGAGGGATAACGACGCAAGCCTCGCGCAACGGTTATGATCTGCTCATGACGACCGGCAACTCGGAGCAAGGGGAGCTGGAGGCGGTCACTCGCCTCGTGAAGGGCCGCCGCGTGGACGGAATCATTCTGCTGCAGTCCCGCAAGAACGACCCGATCATCGAATTTCTGAAAAAAGAAGCGTTCCCGTTCATCCTGATCGGCCACAACCGGGAGGACGACGACATTCTGTGCGTGGACAACGATAACGTGCAGGCGGCGTTCGACGCGACCCAGCATCTGATCTCTCAAGGACACGAGCGCATCGGCTTCGTCAGCGGCCCGCCGAACCTGACCGTATCCGTGGATCGGCTGGAAGGCTTCCGGAAGGCGATGGATTTAAGCGGCTTGCGCGTGCAGCCGGAGTGGATCGTCGAGGGCGAATTCCTTCAGGAGAGCGGCTACCGGGCGATGTCCTTCTTCATGAACCTGCCCGAGCGGCCGACCGCTCTCGTCGTCGTGGACGACTTGGTCACGTTCGGGGTGCTGCGCGGCTTGAACGAATTGGGCTTTAAGGTTCCCGAGGACCTCAGCCTCGTCAGCTTCAACAATATCGCGCTGGCCGAGCTGTCCACGCCGCCTCTAAGCAGCATCGACATCGGAATCTATCAGCTGGGCTATATGGCCTCCCAGCAATTGATCCGGCATATCCAAGGAGACAAACCGCAGCAGACGTGCGTCATCGTGCCGCATCGCCTGATCGTGCGCGAATCCTCCCTCAACCAAAAAAACAAACGGAGTTGAAGCCCATGTCCTCCTACCTGGACAAGAAACCTTATCTGATCGACGCCGTTATCGGCAACTCGCGTTATCTCGCATCCGTCCTTAAGACGGGCAGGCTCGTCCGTTTCTGGTGGCCGCACGTCGACATTCCGCAGCATGCGGATTCGATTCGCGGCGGCATCCGCATGGCAGGCGCCGAGCGCACGACCTGGTTCGACGGCACGGACGACAGCTGGAGCCATCGCTCCTCCTACGTTCCGCGAACGAATATATTCGCAGTCGAAGCCTCTTCGCCGAACATTCCGATCGGGGTTCGTTCCGAGCTGTACGCCGTTCCCGGCCAAGACGTTCTCGTGTTCGACTACCGGTTCACCAACACCGGCAACGAGACCCGCTCCTTCTCGTTCTTCTTCTACACGTCGATTCAAGCCTCAGAGAATCCGTTCTACCATACGACGCAGTTCGTTTCGCCTTCGGATGCCTTGGTTCATTTCCGTCATGACTATTCTTTTGCGGTCTCGGGTGCAAACGTATGCACTAAATATCAGTCCGGATATGCCTGGGAGGCGGCCCATTCGGGAGGCCTCAACGGGGATCGGATCCAGATGTCTCCCGAAGGCGCGATGGAATGGTCCTTCCCGGACTTAGCACCGGGCGATACCGTCCGCATGACCGTTTATCTGGCTGCCGGACGTCGCCAAGAGGAGTCGCTAGCGGCGCTGGCAACGGCCAAATCGGCAGGCGCCGCCGAGCTTCGGGCCCGTACGGTCGACTATTGGAGCGGGTATCTCGACTCCGTGGCCGCCTGTCCTATCGATCGTCCGGACCTGAACGAGCTTTACGAGCGCTCCTTGCTGGCGATGAAGCTGATGCAAGACGAGCAGACGGGAAGCATTATCGCGGCTCCGGAATTCGATGAATATTTCTCCCGCTGCGGCGGGTATGCCTACTGCTGGGGACGCGACGCCGCCTTCATCACGACGGCTCTCGATAAAGCCGGGCTGATCGACATGTCGACACGCTTCTACGAATGGACGCTGACCGCCCAAGACCCGGACGGCTCCTGGCAGCAGCGCCATTATCACGACGGCTCGCTCGCTCCGTCCTGGGGGCTGCAGATCGACGAAGGCTCCTCGATTCTGTGGGGGATGCATCAGCACTATCTGGCATTGAAGGACGAGAGCCGGACGGCGTTTCTTGAATTGGTATGGGAGGCAGTGCGGAAGGGAGCCGAATTCCTCGTTCGTTCCATCGACGGCACGAACGATCTCCCAATGGCCAGCCACGACCTGTGGGAGGAGCGCGTCGGCCAGCACACGTATTCTTCCGCCGCGGTCTATGCCGGGCTTAAGGCGGCCGCTTCCTTCGCGGAACTCCAGGGAGAGATTGCTCTCCGGGACGGCTGGAACGCCGTTGCCGATCGGATCGCGGAGAAGCTCGTCACCCTCTGCTGGAACGAAGAAGGCGGCGCTTTCTACCGGGGCGTCAACTTAACGATCGATGCCTGGAAGGTTGAGCAAGCCGAGCAAGCCGGTGTTGCGGTTTCCCGCTCCGTCGACGACAAGGGCTATGCGCGCCACCGTCAATCCTTCGACCCTGTCGTCGACATCAGCCTGCTCGGCGTCTCCGTCCCGTTCGCCGTTATTCCGCCGGATCATTCTCAGGCGGTCCGTACCGCGGACGCCATCGAACGCTTGCTGACGGTTCCGGGCGTCGGCGGGATCAAACGCTACGAGGACGACAACTATATCGGCGGCAACCCTTGGATTCTGACGACGTTATGGCTTGCCCAATACCGCACGAGCAACGGGCAGCTCGACGAAGCCATGAGGCACTTGGACTGGGCGGTTCAGCACCGGACGCCCAGCGGCCTGCTGCCCGAGCAGGTCGACAAGAGCACCGGCGAGACCGCTTGGGTTGTCCCGCTCACCTGGTCTCACGCGATGTTCATCCTGACGGTGCATCTGGTCGCCGAGGCTCGTTCCCGGAGCGAGCTGTCTGCTGATCTGGCGATGTAAAGAAAATAAGCCCTTCAAGCTTTGCTTAAAGCTTGAGGGGCTTATTGATGTCTTCAGTCTCGGCACATTCGGTGCACGCTGTACCTTGCTTTGGCGGAGTTGCTCCGGTATCGGCGAATGTAGAGTAAAGGGTATCACACATTAACGAGGTAACTCTAGTCTCGGCGAATGTAGGGTACGGAGTACCCCACTTTAGCGGAGTATCTCTAGTCTCAGCGAATGTAGGGTACGGAGTACCCCACTTTAGCGGAGTAACTCTAGTCTCAGCGAATGTAGGGAATGAGGTACATGCCCGGTATCGGCTAACGGACACTGGCGGCTCTTAAACGTTGGTTTATCGCTCTTTGAAATTGTAACGGACTTACAGAGGCTGTCTATTTTCTGTGTGAAAAAGTAATACCCTGTCCTTTAGTTCTGTAAAAAACAGCAATACGGGTACTGCAAAGGTGATTTTGGGGAGCAGTTGCCCAGTCATTCGCTTTACATTGTGCTCTTT
>Ga0065721_10008296_pt1 | contig 13218 bp, 9 predicted proteins | sample Mesricmetagenome_FD_59108 | JGI IMG/M metagenome (GOLD analysis project Ga0065721, IMG submission 59108) | Mesophilic microbial community from rice straw/compost enrichment Sample: eDNA_1 v2 (version 2) | ecosystem: Engineered > Solid waste > Grass > Composting > Bioreactor | place: USA: Davis... | reverse complement strand
AGGCGCCGTTCATGGCGTTGATCATCGGCATCGTCGCCGCCGTCGAGGGACTGAAGGTCGGCGGCAGCGCGGAATCGCTCGGCCGGCGGGTGACGGCCTCGGTGGTGAAGGCGATCTTCGTCGTCATCCTCGTCGACGGGCTCTTCGCCATGTTTTATGCCGCAATCGACTTCTAGGAGAGGGGGAGATGGACGAGACCGCCACCGCCCAGCCCGACCGCGAAGTCATTCTTTCCGTGCGCGACGTCACCGTCGGTTTCGGCTCCAACATCGTACTCGATCATCTCGACCTCGATGTCTATCGCGGCGAGATCCTGGGCTTCGTCGGCGGTTCGGGCACGGGCAAGTCGGTGCTGATGCGGGCGATCCTGAGGCTCCTGCCGCGCCGCTCCGGCACGATCCGGATCCTCGGCGAAAACTACGACGAATTGCGCGAGGAGGATCGCGTCAAGCTCGACATGCGGCTCGGCGTGTTGTTCCAGCACGGTGCGCTTTTCTCGGCGCTGACCGTGCGCGAGAACATCCAGTTGCCGATGCGCGAATATCTCGACCTGCCGCAGGCGCTGATGGACGAGCTTGCGGCGGTCAAGATCGAGCTCGTCGGCCTCGACCCCTCGGCGGCGGAGAAATATCCGTCCGAACTCTCCGGCGGCATGATCAAGCGCGCGGCGCTGGCCCGCGCGCTTGCGCTCGATCCCGATCTCGTCTTTCTCGACGAGCCGACCTCCGGCCTCGACCCGATCGGCGCTTCCGAATTCGACGAACTGATCGCAAGGCTGCGGGACACGCTCGGATTGACGGTCTACATGGTCACCCACGACCTTGACAGCCTGTTCTCCGTCTGCGACCGCATAGCGGTCCTCGGCGGCAAGAAAGTGCTGGTCGCGGGCACGGTTGCCGATATGCTCGAATTCGACGATCCGTGGGTGAAATCCTATTTCCGGGGCAAGCGCGCGCGCGCCATATCCCGGCCGCCAGCCCCGCCGGGAGGCGAAACGGGCACAAGCGAAGCGCGAAGGCGCGAGACAGAAGAAAGCGGAAGACCCTGATGGAGACACGGGCCAACTACGCCATTGTCGGCTTCTTCACGGTGCTGGTGATCCTGGCGGCCTTCGGCTTCGTCTACTGGATGGCGAGCGTCGGCGGCGCCGGCGCCACCGCCCCGCTCGTGGTGCGTATTCCGGGCTCGGCGAACGGCCTGTCGATCGGCTCGACCGTGCGCTTCAACGGCATCGCCATCGGTACGGTGCGCGGGCTCGCCATCGACCGCGCCGCGCCGAACTTCGTCATCGCCCAGACCGAGGTGCGCGCCGACGCGCCGATCTATTCCGACACCCGCGCCGCACTGGAGATACAGGGCCTCACCGGTGCCGCCTATATCGAATTGCAAGGCGGCACACCGACCGCGCAGAACATTCTGCAGAAGGCGCTCGAGGAGAACGCCACGGCGCTGATCGAGGCCGATCCCTCCGGCGTCACCAACCTCCTCGCCACCGCCGACGAGATCCTCACCCGCGCGAACCGCGTGATCGGCCAGATCGAGGGCTTCGTCAACGACAGCCGCGAGCCCCTGACCGAGACCTTCCGCAACACCGAGAAGTTCACCGCGGCGCTGCGCGACAATGCCGACGGCATCGACGAGTTCCTGAAAAGCGTGTCCGGCCTCTCCGATACGCTGCAATCGGTCTCGGGCAAGCTCGAATCCACGCTTGCGAGTGCCGAGGAGCTATTGAAGTCGGTCGATCCGGCCAAGATCGACAACATCGTCTCCAACATCGACAAGGTGACGAGCGAGGTCGCGGCCGCATCGGGCGACATCACCGAGACCCTGACCAGCCTCCGCGACGCCGCGGCCACGTTCGAGAGCTTCGGCGAGAATGCCGGCAAGACGCTCGACCGCGTCGACCGGATCGTCGCCGAACTCGACCCGCAGAAGGTTGGCGCCATCGTCGACGACATCCAGGCGGCGAGCGGCGACGCCCGCAAGGCGCTCGCCGACGCGCGATCGGTCGCCGAAAGCTTCAGCGCGCGCAAGGCGGATTTCGACGAGATCATCTCCGACGTGAAGCAGATGTCGAACAACCTGAACGCCGCCTCGACGCGCGTTGACGGCGTACTCGCCAAGCTCGACGGCTTCCTCGGCGAGGGCGATGCCTCCTCGCTTATGGCCGACGCCAAGGAGACGCTGAGGTCGTTCCGTGAGGTCGCCAACAACCTCAATGCCCGCGTCGGCCCGATTGCCGACAACCTGCAGCGCTTCTCGGGCACGGGCCTGCGCGAGGTCGAGGCTCTGGTGCGCGATGCGCGGCGCTCGATCGACCGCATCGAGCGCTCGATCTCGAGCATCGAACGCGATCCGCAGCGTCTCCTGTTCGGCGGCGAGACGGTGAAGCAATATGACGGCCGGACGCGGCGTTGACATGATGGGCCGATCATCGCAAGGAATGGTGTCTTGTGCGGGCAGCCTTCGCGGCGCCCGGAAATCGCGCGTGAGAGGNAGGCTGCGTATGCGGGCCGGTCTTTTGTTGGTTGGCGGCCTCGTGCTCCTTTCCGGCTGCGCCGGAGGTCTCGGCGGTTCGACGCCACCCGACACCTACGGCCTGTCCTCCGCTCCTGAAGTCTCCGGCCGCGCCGCGCCGCGCCGGCAGATCCTGGTCGCCGAACCGCTGGCCCTGAAGGCGCTCGACAGCGAGCGCATCGTCATCCGCCCGACGCCGTCCTCGATCGAGTATCTGGCGAACTCGCAATGGTCGGACAGGCTGCCCAAGATCATCCAGGACAAGATCGTCCAGGCCTTCGAGAATTCGGGCAAGGTCGGCGGGGTCGGCCGGCCGGGCGAGGGGCTCGCCATCGACTACCAGATCGCGAGCGCCGTGCGCGCCTTCGAGATCCGCGCCGTCAACGGCGAGCAGGCGGTGGTCGAGATTTCGGCGAAGATTCTGAACGACCGCAACGGCACCGTCGTCTCCGACCGTATCTTCAAGGCGTCCGCGCCAGTGACCGGCTCGGGCAACGCCGCCTATGTGCGCGCCCTCGACGCAGCCTTCGAAAAGGTCGTGGCAGAACTCGTGCCTTGGGCGCTGTCGCACTTCTGAGCGGAATCAGCCTGCTTCTTTTGCCGGGTTCAACGCGGCCGCCGGCTGGACCGGATTGCCCTCGGGATCGGTGATGAAGAGGCCGCGCCTGCCGATCCACGGAAAATCTTCGATCCGCGCCCCGATCCCGCTTGCCGCAAACCATCGGTTCGCCGCCTCCTGGCCGTCACTGTAGACGGTGAGCGTGACGCGGTGTGACGTCGAGGCCGCGCGCTCGGGTGTTGGACGCGTTGGCTCGGGCTCGGCGTCGAAGAGGGCGAGGACTGCGGTTTGGTCCGCCCCGCCGTTTTCCAGCGGAAGAATACGATCTGTTTGCGCTCGGGCAGCACCTCGAGACCGATCACGTCGCGGTAGAGTGCGACCATGCGGCCGAGGTCGCCGCAGCGGCGGGCAATCTCGCCCAGCCTCAAAGCGGAAAAGCCCCGCTGCGAGGCGGGGCTTTGTCGCTTTCATCCGTTGTCGCCGCGTCAGCGCCGGTCGAAGCGGCCGGAAGCGTGGGCGAGCATGGTGTAGACCTTGCCGGTGTCAGAGGTCAGGTAGGTCTGGGTCATCATATTGTCGCGGTCGTTGCGCGCCACGTCCGACAGGAGCTTCTCGAAGTCGGTGATGTAGCGGTCGACGGCAGCGCGGAACTCGGGCTCGCGGGCATATTTCGACTTGATCTCGTCGAAGGTCTGCTGGCCCTTCAGCGTATAGAGTCGACGGGTGAAGACGTCGCGCTCGCCACGCTGGTAGCGCCGCCACAACTCGACCGAGGCATCGTGGTCGATGGCGCGGGCGATGTCGACGGAGAGCGAGTTCAGCGATTCCACGACGTGGCGCGGGTTGCGCTCCGGCGTCGCAGGCGCGGGGCGGGGCCGGGCGGCCGGCTCTTCCTCCTCGCGCGAAGCGGCGCGCAACAGGTCGCTGACCCAGCCGGTGCCGGCCGGCGTCTCGGCCGCGGCCTTGCGCGGGGCCGGCGTCGCCACGCCGTGGCTGCCGCGCAGCTGCTCCTGCGCCATGGCCGGGGCGGCTTCGCGGATGTTGGCGCGCGGGGCCGCCGGGGCGGGGGCGCTGGCGGCGAGCGTCATGACCGGCTCGGCCACTTCCACCCGGCGCGTGCCCTGGCTGACGATGGCGGAGAGATCCTGCAGCGCCTTGATCTGGTCGTTGACGGCGCGGCGCATCGCGGCCGCGCTCTCGCGCGCCTCTTCCGGCAGGTCGAAGGCGCCGCGCTTGAGTTCCGAGCGGGTCTGGTCGAGCTCGCGGCGGATTTCGGCGGAGGACCGGCGGATTTCCTCGGTCGCCTCGGCGAAGCGGCTGACGGCGTCGCCGACCGCGGCCTGGACGCTGGCGCGCAGCGTGCTGGCGGTCGACTGGGCGCGGCTCTCGGTCTCTTCGATTGCCTTGCCGGCGCTCTCGGCCGCTTCGCGGAGACCGGTTTCCAGCGAGCCTGCGGCGCGGCGGGCGAGATCCTCGGCCTTCTCGAACGCGTTCTGCACGACATTCTCGAGCGAGCGCATGGTCTGCTCGATCTCTTCCGAGCGCGAGACGAGGCCAACGGACAGCGCCTGCAGCGCCTCGCGGCGCTCCTCGAGCGTGGTGGCAAGGTTCGACTGCGCCGCCCCGAGAAGGTCCGAGGCGGTGGCGAGCACACGGGAATGTTCGTCGAAGCGGCCGGCAATGGCGCCGACCTGGTTCAAGGTGCGGCTCGAAATGTCGGTCAGACGCTCCACCTTGCCGTCGAGCAGGCGGGCCGAGCCGGAGAGGAGTTCGGCGACCTTGTCGGTAGACTGGTTGAGCTCCTCCGAAAATTCGGCGAACTGGGCGCCGGCATTGCCGAGCACTTCGCTCGCGCGGGCCACCACGCCGGAAATGCCCGAGCTGCTCTCGCCGAGGCGTTCCAGGAGCGAGCTGACATTCTCGCCGAGCGTGCGGTTGACGGCCTCGATCGCCGCCAGCGTCTCGTTGGTGCGATTGGCGATGGCGCTGATGAGGGCGGCGTTCTCCGCCTTGAGGCGCTCGGCGCCGCTCTCGGCGATGTCCGAAATCCGCTCGGCCAGCTCGTTGCCGCTTTCCGAATAACGGTCGACCAGCGGGCGCATCTGCTCGTCGATAACGCGCGAGAGTTCCGCGGACCGGCTGGCGAGCATCGAATTGAGTTCGCGGGTGCGGGCATCGAGCGTCGACGAGACGGAGGTCGCGCGCGCGTCCATGGCCTTCTCGACCTGGTTGAGGCTCTCGACCATCTGGCGCGCCTTGTCCTCGATCGTACGGGCAAAGGCGTCCGTCTGCTCGCCGAGCGACGCGCCGACGCGGACGAGATTGCCGGCAATGGCGCCGGTTTTCTCCTCGAGGCGCTGGCCGACGGCGTCGGCGGTTGCGTCGAGTGTGCGGCCGACATTCTCCATGCGTGCGGCGATCGCGCCGGTCTTTTCCTCGAGGCGCTGGCCGACGGCGTCTGCGGTTGCGTCGAGCGTATGGCCGACATTCTCCAGGCGCGAGGCGATCGCGCCGGTCTTCTCCACGAGGCGCTGGCCGACGGCGTCGGCGGTTGCGTCGAGCGTCTGGCCGACATTCTCCAGGCGCGAGGCGATCACACCGGTCTTGTCGTCGAGCGAGGCGGCGACGGCGTCGGTAATCGCGCCGAGCGAACGCCCGGCCTCGGCGACCTTGTCGGTGATCGAGGCGGTCTTGGCGTTGAGCGACGAGGAGATGACCTCGACTGCGGATTCGAGCGAGGTGCCGACTTCGGCGAGACGCGCCGACATGGCAAGCGTCTTCTCGTCGAGGGCGGAGACGAGGCCGTCGGCGGTGTCGCCGATGCGCGAGGCGGCGAGGCTGGTCTCGTCGGCGATACGGGCAGACAGCGCCGCCGCCTGTTCGGCGAAGCGGGCCTCGCCGGAGGTCATCGCCTCGCCGAGGGCGGCCGTGCGCTCGGCTATCGAGCGGTCGACGTCACTGGCGATCGCGCCCAGGCGCTCGGCTTCCTGGCCGAGGGCCTCGGCGCTGGCGGCCACGCGGCGGGCGATGCCATCGGCATGGCCGGCGATCTCGGCGCTGCGCTCGTCGAGGTGCTCCTCGAGGCGGGTGACGAACTGGCGGCTCTGTTCGTCGAGGCGGCTCGCAAAGCCGGCGCTGACGTTTTCGAGCGTCTCGCCGGCCTTGAGCGCCTCGGCATCGAGGTCGACGGCGGTCTGGGCGACGGTCTCGCGCAGCTTGGCGGCGAGCCCGGCGGCCTTGCCCTCGATGGTCTTGGAGACGGCTTCGAGGCCCTGGCCGAGGAGCGTGTTCATCGTCGTCAGGCGCTCGTCGAAGCGGCCGGTGCCGCGCTCGAACGTCTCGTCGAGGCGCGATGCGGCCTGGCCGGTGGTCTCGGCGATGCGCGAGGCCGCCTGGTCGGTCGTCTCGGCAATGCGGCGGCTCTCGGCCTCGATGATGCCGGAAATGCGCGTGGCGGCGCTCTCGGCGCTCTCGGCGATGCGGCCGCCCTCGGAGCCCAGCGTCGAGGCGATGCGGGCAGTCGCGTCCTCGGCAATCTCGGCGATGCGCCGGCCTTCCGTCGTGAGAAGCGTGGAGAGGCGCTCATTGTTGCCGGTGAGGCTCTCGGCGAGCGCCGCGGTGCGGGCGTCGAGCGATGCGTCGATGGCGCCGGCGCCCGAGGCGAGCGCCTGCGACATGGCGTCGATTCGCTCGGCGAGCTTGCGGTCGAGGTCGGCGGTGTCGGCCTCGAGGCGCCCGAAGAGCGCGGAGGAGCGGGAGGCGAGCGCCTCGTCCATGCGGGCCTCGGCGTTGGCGAGCGCGGCGTTGAGGTTTTCGACGCTCTGCGAGCCGGCCTGTTCGAGGCGGATCGCGGTCGTGGCCGCAGCGGTCTGCAGCTCGGCGGTCTTTTCCTCGAGATTGCGGATCGCCTTGCCGGCGACCTCGGAGATCGTTGCGGCGAGGTGGTCGGTGCCGCCCTGCAGCGCGCTCTCGATATTGCCGGAATGGCCGGACAGCACCGTCTCGATGCGGAGCGCGTTCTCGGCGACGGCGTCGTTGATCCGGTCGGAGCCGGCCTCAAGCGCGACCTTGAGTTCGTTGGTGCGGTCGGACAGCGTGGCTCCGATCCGGTCGAGGCTCGCCGACAGGATGCCGTCGATGGCGCTCGACGAACCGCCGAGCGTCTCGTTGATGCGCACGAGGCTCTCGGCGAGCTTGGCCTCCACCGAGCCGGCACGGCTGTCGAAGGCGGTGGTGAACTGGGCGACCTGCTCGTCGAAGGTGGTTGTGAGGCGGGCGACCGAGGCCGACAGCTTCTCCTCGAAGAAGCCGGACCTGAGGTCGAGGTCCATGATCGCCTCGTCGGCCGAGGCCTTCAGCGACTGGCGGAAGGCGGCGCCCTTCTCGTCGAGGGCGGCGTTGAGCGCGGCAATCGCCTCGTCGAGGCCCGAAGTGATGGCGGTCTGGCCGACGCCGAGGCTTTCCGAGATCTCGCGAGTTCGGGCGATCAGGGTCTCGTTGAGCTGGCGGGCGCGCTCGGAAAGGGCCTGGTTCAGCTTCTCGGTGCTGGCGTCGAGCGAGGAGGCGCGGGTCTCGAACTCGTTGAGGAGCGCCTTGCCGCGGGTGTCGAGCTGGGCGCGCAGGATCTCGAGGCGGGTGTCGAACTCGTCGGCGATCTCCTGGCCGGACTGGCGCAGCGCCGAGAGCAGCGTCTCGCCGCGCGAACCGATCAGCGCCTCGAGGGCCTGGCTCGTTTCGGTGGTNCGCTCCTGGATCTGGGCGGCGCGCGTCTCCATCAGCCGCGCGAAGGCNTCGCCGGAAGTGGAGATGCGGGCGGCGATCTCGTCGCTNGCGCCGACCAGCTCTTCCTTCAATTGCTCGTGCGCGCCGGCGATCGAGGCGCGGATGCGTTCGGCATGGGAGACGATGGCGTCGCGTTCGGCGCCGAGCTCCTGGACGAGGTTGCGCACGCGCATCTCGTTTTCGGAATAGCTGCGCTCCAGCGCATTGACCTCGGAATGGACGAGCGTCTCGAGCTCGGAGGCGCGGGCGATGGTGCGCTCGATGCCCTCGTTCATGGCCGAGACTTCGCGGCGCACGGCCTGGCCGACGGTCATGATATGGTCGCTGGCGATCGTTTCCGGCTCGGTCAGCCGCAGCGCCACCTCGGCCATCGAGCGGGCGGCGGTGCGCATCTCGCGGGCGCGCGCCATCATGATGGCGAAGGCGTAGAAGACGAGGACGGGCACGAAGACGGCGACGGCGAAGACGAGCGCCGCCGGGCGCGTCAGAAGCTCGCGCACCGAATTGAACTGCCAGAGCGTCGGCCCGTAGACGAGGTGGGCCACGCCGGCGCAGCCGATGATCCAGAGGATCGAGATCAGCGTGGCGTTGCGCACGGCGGCGCGGCTCGAGCGGCCCTCGAATGCGCGCAGAAGCGCCGCGGTGGTGCGGCGCGCATCGTCGTTGGCGGCCGAGAAGGGGCCGGCCGGGGCGTAGGGCGGTGCCGGAGTGCGGGGCGGCGGCGCCGCCTCGCGGGCCGTTGCCTGGGCGGAAGCCGGCCGCTGCGGACCGTGCGGCTGGGCCTGGCTCTTCGCGGCAGGACCCGAGCCCGCGCCCGCGAGCTCGCGGGCGGCGCGGGAAACCTGCGCCTCGAAATCGTCCGCGGACGCGTCGTCGTCCAGATCGATCTTGAGCGCGTCTTCCAGCGCTTCGAAGGTCTGTTCGTCGATGCTCTTGTCGGTACGCTTGGTGCTCATTTCCATCCGCCTTTAGGTCCTGCCCGATCCTGGGACCGGGGGCAGGGAGATCCGCCCTGTCCGGGATCTCCGGTGCCGGACGCCTGAAACAGCCTTTTCAATCACATAGAGGATCGAAGAGGTCCGCCAGCCCACCAGACATCTGACACATGCGCCGGCATTTAACAATTGCATCAGTCTGGCACAGGTGGGACGCGCGGTCCCGCCAAAGCCCGGGAAATGCTCGGTATTGCCGAATTATGTCAATGAAACGCCATATTTAGAAGTCGTTAACCATATCCACAGAAATGCCCCCCGCGCGCGATTGCCCGTTTACCGGATCTCCGCGCATCAGGGCCCATCCTCATCCCAATGTGAGACGCAAAAAAGGAAGAACCGCGATGGCGGCACTCAAGATTGCATTCGAAGCTCCCGAAGCAGGACAGCAGCCGCGACCGTCCGGCGGGCGCCCTGTCGATCTCGTCCACCTGGCGCGCCAGACCGGCGGGGACAAGGCGCTCGANACCGAGGTTCTGGCGCTCTTTGCCCGCCAGGCCCGNCAGGCCGTCTGCCAGATCGGCTCGCTCGACAAGGACGCGCGCGTCCGGCTCGCCCACACCATTCTCGGCTCGGCCAAGGGGGTGGGGGCCTTCGAGGTGGCGCGCTGCGCCGAGGAGCTCGAGAAGAAGCCGACCAATGCGGCGGCGCTCGCCGCCTTCGCCCAGTCGATCGTCGAGGCTGACAACTTCATCATCGGCCTGACCCGCTGAGGCGCCCGGCGCGGGGCTCATGCCCCCGCCGTCATTCATCTCCCGAAAAGGTGATCGCAAACCGGCTTCGTTGTGTCGCAGGCCGGCTTTCGGCCTTGTTTCGCGCATGCGAGAGTGATTAAGAAACCGCACGACTTCCTGGAACTGCGGATGAGGCTTCCATGACCAAGATCACCATCGTCGCCTTCGACGGCACGCGGTACGACATCGACGCCGAGAACGGATCGACGGTGATGGAGAATGCCGTGCGCAACTCGGTTCCGGGTATCGAGGCCGAATGCGGCGGGGCCTGCGCCTGCGCCACCTGCCACGTCTATGTCGACGAGGACTGGACCGATACGGTCGGCGCGCCCTCGCCGATGGAAGAGGACATGCTCGACTTCGCCTTCGATGTCAGGCCGAACTCGCGGCTGTCCTGCCAGATCAAGGTGNGCGACGAACTGGACGGCCTGGTGGTCAACGTGCCGGAGCGGCAGGGCTGACCCGGTCATCTCAACGGAACCATATCATGACTGAAGCGATCGAAACCGATGTCGTCATCGTTGGTGCCGGGCCGGTCGGCCTGTTCGCCGTCTTCGAACTCGGCCTCTACGACCTGAAATGCCACCTGATCGACATTCTCGACCGGCCGGGCGGGCAATGCGCCGAACTCTATCCGGAAAAGCCGATCTACGACATTCCGGCCTGGCCGGAGATTTCGGGCCAGGAGCTGACCAACAAGCTCATGGAGCAGATCGCGCCCTTCAAGCCGCAATTCCATTTCAACCGGCTGGTCTCGGGTTTCCGCAAGCTCGAGGACGGTCGTTTCGAGGTCGAGACCGACGAGGGCGAGAAGTTCATCGCCAAGGCGGTGGTGATCGCGGCCGGCGGCGGCTCCTTCCAGCCGAAGCGCCCGCCGGTTCCGGGCATCGAGGCCTATGAGGGCACGAGCGTGTTCTATTCGGTGCGCCGGATGGAAGAGTTCCGAGGCCACGACCTGCTGATCGTCGGCGGCGGCGATTCCGCGCTCGACTGGACCCTGAACCTGCAGCCGATCGCCAGCTCGGTGACGCTCGTCCACCGCCGTCCGGAATTCCGCGCTGCGCCCGACAGCGTCAACAAGATGTTCGCGCTCGCCGAAGCCGGCGCGCTTTCCTTCCGCGTCGGCCAGGTGACGGGCGTGAAGGGCGAGGGCGGTCAGCTTTCCGCCGCAACGGTCAAGGGCCCGGACGGCGAGTTCGACGTCGCCTGCACCCGCATGCTGCCCTTCTTCGGCCTGACGATGAAGCTCGGCCCGATTGCCGACTGGGGCCTGAACCTCCACGAGAACCTGATCAAGGTGGACACCGAGAAGTTCGAGACCAGCATCCCGGGGGTCTTCGCCATCGGCGACATCAACTGGTATCCGGGCAAGTTGAAGCTGATCCTTTCGGGCTTCCACGAGGCCGCTTTGATGACCCAGGCCGTCAAGCGCATCGCCTCGCCGGGCGAGAAGGTCCTGTTTCAGTACACGACCTCGTCGACGAGCCTCCAGAAGAAACTCGGCGTCGCCTGACGCACAGTCTGCCGCGTGCCTTGAGGGTCAAAAAGTACCTCGTTTTCCCGCCGGGCGGGAAAACGAGGTGAGTGGGCGCACCAAAGCTCAGGCCCGGTCAGGGAGGATAACCGGTCGGCCGATATGCGCCGGGAACCTGAAGAAAACGAATCACGCTGCCCCAAGCGTCAGTAAATACTAACGCTGCGAAGCTTGCACGAGTATTGCGAGCTTTCTCCCGTTGATTTTAGTGTCCGAGAAGTNGGATCTACTTGGCTCGCATCGCNTCGACGCGGAATTTCAGCATCCGCATCATCCGGCGCTCGAANCTCGCCGCCTCGGCGCGGTCGAAGGCGGNCTGGGCGCGGTCGTGCTCGACGAGGAGCTTGTCCGACTGCTTCGANACTTCNGCCTGCACCTCCTCGCAGGTCTCGCGGGCGGGCAGCGCCAGAAGCGAGCCNTCGAGCTTGCGGGCGTGCTGGCGGGCGATCTCGGCGTGGCGCTCTTCGTGGCGCTTGATGTCGCGCGAGAGCGTGTCCCAGATGAGGACGAGCCCCTCGTCGGCGCGCTTGCGCCCGGTCCAGCGCGGCAGGATGATCTTGGTCTGGAGCTTGACCCGNGCATCCTTGACCCGGCAACGCCCGCCGCGGATCTCGTANGTGACGTCGCCGGAAAACTTCATCTGCGTGGCGCCGGGATGGCGCGAGCCGGTNGACTTCATCTGCGGGCCGCGGCGCGACAGTTCNGCGTCGAGCTCCTTTGCCGTATGCCCGCCGATGTTGAAATANCTGTAGGATTTGGAAACGATGGTTTCCGCGGCGGCGGGAAGGGCCAGTCCGGCAAGGGCGATGAACGCAACTGCGATGCGGCCGGCGCGCATGGGGTACTCCGGGTCGGTTACGGGTGGCGAACCTTGCGTCATCGGGGCGGGTCATGCAACAGGGGCATGCCGTCGCAGGAGCGTTTTGAAGGCANGACGATGATTACCGCTGCGCACCACCTGTTTGAGGACCGCGTCATCCCGCTCGCGCACGGGCGCTCCATCACTTTNGGGCGCAAGGCGCTCATCATGGGCATCCTCAACGTNACGCCCGATTCGTTTTCGGACGGCGGGCTTTTCTCGAGCGTCGACGCGGCCGTCGCGGCGGCAAAGGCNATGGCGGATGCCGGCGCGGCAATCATCGACATCGGCGGCGAATCGACCCGCCCCGGGGCCACACCGGTCGACGCCGCGGAAGAACAGCGCCGGGTGCTGCCGGTGATCGAGGCGCTGTCCGGCGAGGCCGGGCTGATCCTCTCCATCGACACCTGGCGCGCCGAGACCGCGCGGCTCGCGGTGTCCGCGGGCGCCCACATCGTCAACGACGTGTGGGGTCTGCAGCGCGAGCCCGAAATCGCCCGCGTCGCCGCCCAGACCGGGGCCGGGGTCGTCGCCATGCATACCGGGCGCGGTCGCGAGGTGCTCGCCGATCCGATCGCCGACCAGCTCGCCTGGTTTGAGCGCTCGCTTGCAGTCGCCGATGCCGCCGGTGTCGAGCGCGGCCGCATCGTCCTCGATCCCGGCTTCGGCTTCGCCAAGGAGACGGTCGAGGCCAATCTTTCGCTCATCTCCCGGTTCGACGCGCTGCATGGCCTGGGCCTGCCGCTTCTCGCCGGCACCTCGCGCAAGCGCTTCCTCGGCGCGATTTCCGGTCGCGAGGCGGCGGAGCGCGACGTCGCCACCGCGGCGACGAGCGTGATCCTGCGGCTTGCCGGTGCCTCGGTCTTCCGGGTGCACGACGTCGCCGCCAACCGCGACGCGCTCTCGGTCGCCGACGCGCTGATCGCGTACGAACTCGACGGGAGGGCGCCATGAGCGACACCGGCACCTACATCATACGGCTTGCCAATTGTGCCTTCTTCGCCCGCCACGGGCTGCATGACGCCGAGGAATTTCTCGGCCAGCGCTTCTTCGTCGATGCCGAGCTTCTGGTGCGACCGACCGCGCCGCTCGAGGCCGACGAGATGGAGAGCACGGTCGATTACGGCGTCGCCTTCCAGGTGATCGAGGCGATCGTCACCGGCCGCCGGCGCTTTTTGATCGAGGCGCTCGCGACGGAAGTGGCGAGGGCGCTCTGCGCCCGCTTCCCGCAGATCGTCGAG